>Ga0214921_10000101_pt1 | contig 159491 bp, 217 predicted proteins | sample LL1505_MetaG_FD_177992 | JGI IMG/M metagenome (GOLD analysis project Ga0214921, IMG submission 177992) | Freshwater microbial communities from Lake Lanier, Atlanta, Georgia, United States - LL-1505 | ecosystem: Environmental > Aquatic > Freshwater > Lake | place: USA: Georgia | collected... | reverse complement strand
AAAAAGAATTAAGTTTTTAGGCGACTGCTAAATAGATTTTACGATTTGTTCTTTCAACCGCAATAACTTTAACTTTAGCTTGTTGTCCGTCATTAAAGTTTTTACCTGCTTTTTCTAATTCCGAAGTATGAATAAGTCCGATAGTTTCTTCGTCCAACCATACTAAGGTTCCAAACGCTTTGTTTTCTTTAACTTTTGCACTTAATACTTGTCCAATTTTAATAGTGTCCCATAAAGTTTCTTTTAAAATTTGTGTTAAAATAATTTTAGAATCTTTAATGATTTCTTTTACATAAAATTGAATTTCGTAACCAGGTTGAATTTGTTTAATTCTATCTTGCCAATCAGGGTCAATATTTGTTTTGTGAATCATACCAGTAAGACATTCGTTAAATTCTACGAACACACCAAATTCAGTTGTTCCCGTAACATTACCTGTATAAACATGTCCTAATTTTAATTCTTTAATAGCATCTGGTATTAAAGTTTGTAAATACTTTCTTCTTGAAACAATATATGTTCCTTCTTCTCTTGAATAAGATTCAATCATAACTGGTAGAGATTTTCCAACAATACTTTCTGGATCAAAAAGTTTATTTATACCTGCTAATGTGTTTGGCATAAATCCAGGCAAAACAATTGTGTCATATTGTAATTCTACATTATAACCTGCTGGTGTCATTTCTTTAATAAAAGCGATAATACTTTCTTCTTCTTTTAAAGATTTAATAGTATCGTGTGCTTTTGATTCATAAAGTCCCGCAATTGTCCCTTCAATGAAATAATTAGAATTATTAACTTTTGAAACTAATAAATCTACTTCGTCACCAATGTTGAGTGTTTTGAAATACTTAAGTTCGGCTGTCTTATTTTCAACACGAACATAGTCTTTGAATCCACCGTCAAACATAAGTGATTCTTTGTTTTGTCCTACATAAGTTAGAGTGTAAACTTCTCCTCCAATCGGCACATTAAGAGTTGTGGTGCCATGTAATGAATCTAATAAAGTTTTTTGGATTTCTAATTCTCTGTCTGATTTGATTTGTGTGTCAAAATCGAAATCAATGTTGGCGTTTTCGCCTGCGTAATACTTTTTTCTTTTGTTTGTGTAAATAATGGTTTTGTTAGCCATTTTAATTTAGTTTAAATGATTGCAAAATTGCATTTGTTAATGATAAGTTAAAATTAGTCAAAAGTTTTGAAATGAGAAAAAAAAGTTTATATATTTTTTATTCTAAATCGTTTTGATTCTTAAATCCCATCTTAATCATATAATCACGAATACGGATAGCATCTTCGTATTTTTCTAATTTAAGACATTCTTCAAGTTTTTTGGTTAAATCCTCAAACATTTTTTCAGGATTTTTCTTTTTAGATTTATAAGATTTATCAAATACATTATAATAGTCATTCATTTCATCTATATCTTTAAAATGAGGCATTGGATTATCTTCTAAATCAGATAATTTTTCTGATTCTATTAATAATTTAATAAATAAATCGTTAAAAGCCATATTATCAATTAAATATTTGGCTAAATGATTTGGACGATTTTGAAAGATTTTTAATAATCTCACAAGGTTCCTATAAATCTTATCTTCTGACATACGATAGTATAGTTTTATAACATTAAAAGTTTAAATCTTTGTAAAATATAAATTATAATAATAATTAAAATTATATTCTTTGCTTGTTTTTTCTTGCGAAAAAGTGATTACATCAGCCAATGTATCTTTATTTATATTTGAATTAAATTTTGTTAATTGATTAGAATTATTAGCCACATTTACATCAAATGTGTTATTTCTAACTAATAAGGGTGGATTATTAGTAAGTATATTATTATATGATATAAATAATTCAATTTTACTTAAATCATATAATGCTAATAAATTATCTTTAATATATTCATTTATAGCATAATCTATATCATTATTTAATGTTGTATTATTAGCTACGCCTTCAAATGTTCTCCATTTTTTTAAAGTAGCAAATAAATAATTTTGTAAAATTGTTCCATAATTAATAGTTAACATCCAAGAAGTATTGGTATTTAATTGTGTATCAGTTTGTGACTTATTTAATTCTAAAGAAGAATTAATATATTTATCATTGGTTGTATCATAAATTACGGGCCCTAATAAAACTTCAGCATTTAAATTGGTTTGTTCATGGTTTGCAGATTCATAATAAACTAAATTTTCATTAAGTATTGAAATATTAGAATCAAATTTTATTAATTTTGATGAAAAAAAAGATTTTTTTTCTTTCATAGCATATGTGCCATAAACTTTTTTATAAATAAATTCAGGTGATATATGTGTTAATCTCATGTTATGATAAATATTTTGGTGGTATAGTTGTTTGTGTTAAATAAACTGGTGTGTCTACCATATTGGCTTTAATTGTTGTAACAACTTGTTGACATTCTGTGTAATATTCAATGTCCCAATTAGATTTAAATATAAACATATCTTTTGTTGTATAACCAAATTCATCTAACATAGGGTAAATTGATTTTAAACTTGGAGAATTTCTTAATTTTAATTGACTACCATTTCTATTTACTTTAGATAAAATAGATTCTTTTAAAATACCAAAATTAGTTAAACTTGTGTCAAAAATAGTGTTGCTTGAAAATGTTACACCTTTTTGAAACAAATCAATAGTTGTAAATATTGGATCATATACGCCACTATGTCTATAAATAGAATTATAAATCTTATTTGTTAAACCTGAAACATTGGCAATTATTTCTGGATCATTTGGATTTCTTTCTAATGTAGCTGCTAAACTTATATTATTAAAGTAATCTTTCTTACTTAAAGAAGGAATTACACCATTATCTAATGTTAAAGTTGCTTTAATTTGATTTGGTTTTAATGTAACTGCGGTTCTAATTAACGAATCTAAACGACTATTAATTAAATCTGGTTTATCAATTTTTAATATAACTGGTATATTTTTGTAGGAATTAACTTTTGCAAAATCATATATTGTGGTTCCTGTTGTGTCATACACAATATACTTTATATTATTTATAAAACCATAAGTATTTTGAACATCATTAATAGCATCTATAAAATTATTAGCCGTTAAATTAGTATATAAATCGCTATACAAATAATCTCTATCTGTATTAGATAAATTAGTTAAAGTATTATCATTAATATAGATATTAACTAATATATTTTTAAAAACTTTATTTACAAAAACATAAATGCCATTATCTAAACTTGAATTACTTGAATTAGAAGTGCACAAATAATAACGATTATTATAATAAATAAGATTATTTTTTTCTTTACTTGAATTATAAATAGTAGAACTATTCGGAATCATTGAATATAATTTATTCCAACTTGTGCTCGATTCAGGTGTTACACCAATTGTAGTCACACTATTTGCATAATATAAAACACCATTATAAACTACAAGTTGTCCTGTTGTATAGATTAAAGATGCGTTCCATAAAGGAACAATACTCCATTTAGTAGTTTGCGAACCATAACTATAAGTAAAATCAATTTTTCTCCAGTATGATGTATAATTATTAGAACTATCTTGCCAATATTTTAGTGATTTTGGTGAAGTATTATTTGGATAAATTGTTGATTCCCATACTGAATTTTGATATATAACAACACTACCAGTTGCATAAGTAGTATTTGGTATATAAAATGAGCCTGTTACACTTGAACCATTATTATAATAATATTCACCATAATTATAAACAATATTGCTTAATGTTAAGCCAGAAAATGTAGAATAAGTTGCAGTAGGCGAAAAGAATAAAGTATTTACATTTGAATAAGTCCAGTTGCTACTATTTGAGGGGTTATAATTTGGATCTGTAATAAAAGAATTAGTTACTGAAATATAAAATATTTCTTCATAATTTACAATTGAACCTAAATCATATTCTTTCTGCAATTTCCAATTTTCTATAATTGACCATTGTAATGTATTATTAGATGATGTAATTGATATTTGATTTAAATTAACTGTATCTGTTTCGATTGTCCAATCATTTTTTGATACTAATATAGAAAATTTATAGTCATCATAAGTATTGTTATTAGTTGTATTAATATTACTAATTAAACCGTTAGATAATTTTATACTTGATACATCATATACATTAATTTTTAATCCATTAAAAAGAGTTATATTTGGTATGGTGTTATCGCCTGTATTAAATGAAGAAAATTTGCTTATGTTTTCAACTATACTTGAATTATTCCTATAAACTTTTCTATCAAAAAATAATTGGAAATAATCATAACTTTGGCTTAAATAACTATAAATATCAAAAGAATAATTTTGGTTTATTGTATTATTTTGTATATCCTCGACGTGTAGGCTATGATATAACCAACTAGCGGTTGAAGAATTGATTGTATAAAACCAATCTAAAGTTCTATCTTTTTTATTTACATCCATTGCAAAATTATTAGCCGTTTTATTATGTGTTTCGGCGATAAAAGCATTATTTAGATAATAAGACCATTCATTTGTTGATAATGAATTTTTGAAACCCCATTTAACATGTGTTGCATTTTTTGACCAAAGACCATTCAAATCATAAGAATTATCTTGATAATTTGGTATAATTCTAAATAATTCATTATTAGCTGTATAATGAGACGTTGTTGGTATATTTGTTACTAAACTTTCAACTAAAAAATCTACTTTTGGTTTTGGTATTGAATCTACCATCAAATCCGTCATATGCATTTTTGGTTCGTCTGTTTGTGTAACTTCATTTTCTAATTCATATTGATGATGAGCAAATTTGGTTTCTATTAAAGCTTCATCAAAACTTTTTACATCACTAAATTGTAATTTATAAATTGGGAAAAGTATTGGTGTTGTATCTTGATTATTTATTATTACATTACTAGCAGTCCAAGAATTTCCACTTAACATATCCAGTGTTGTATTATATGATTCATCTGGAGAATTTATATAATAATTTAATGTGCTTGAATTAATTGTAAATGCATAATCTGTATAAATATAATAATCACCATTAGTATATTGTAAAGTGTGGTATTTATTACCAATTTTTATAATCCAAACATCTGCTGTATTCCAATCATCTATTATAAATGAACTTCCATCTAAATAAGTTATTTTATTATTTGAATCTATGGATATAATATTTTTATTAATAAGTGCTTGTTTTCCTGTTAAATCTTTATCACTTAAAATTACCCATTGATTAGTTTCAAAGCCAGCAATAGTAACTGATTTATTTATAACTTGGTATATTTGTCCTTCAATTTCAATAAATATTTTTGATTGTTTTAATGTAGCATCATTAAATGGTTTATTAAAAGTAGAAGTTAATATATTTCCTGTAAGTATTTGGCAATCGGGAACAACAACAGAAGAAAGATATGTGGTTACGGAATTATAATAAATCATATCGTCTAAATAAAATCCTGCATATCTATTTATGCTCCAATTTCTTAAAGAAGTAGGAGTAGCTGGTGTATCATTAAATAAAAAATTTAGATTTAATATATTTGAATAAATAATATTATTATTTTTAAATCCATCATAAATAAATTTTTCAAGATCATGAAAGGTATTTTCATATTCTAAAACATCATCAAAATAGTAAGGTTGTTTTTTCCAAATACCTTTTATATAATCAATTCCATTCCAATATGAAAATTGTAAATTTCTAAAATCCATTTCAAATCCACTATTAGGAAAGATAGTATTAGTTGTTATATTTAAGTTTAACCATTGTCCTAATTGTGAGTTTAATGTTAAATCTTTAACTTCAACTACTTTCATTTTAGTTAAAAATTCTTCTTTAAAATTATCTTTATTTAAATTGGTTATACCTTGTCCGTCTATTCTAAAAATAATAAAATATTTTGGAAGTCCTGTTTTTGAAACATATAAAGGCGCAAAATATTCAAAATCTTCATTATAAAATTTATTTTCTTGTATATTCTCGGCACCTGAAATATAAATATCATCCAATTGTTTATCGAATGAATTATACATAATTGTATTATCATTATCATTTTTAATAAAAAAAACATTTTCTTGGCTTAATCCATTATAAAATTTTTCCAATAAAGAATCATAATAGGAATCTTTATTAAAAGGAAATTTTTTATATCTATCATTTGTAAGAATGCTATTGCTATTTATACTATCTAAATATAAATTATCATTAGAATCAATAGTTATTTTTACATTTGAGGTTAAACCAACATTAGTTTTTATTAATGAAAATGAGCGCATTTTAGTTATTTAATTTTGAAATTATGATGTAATTCTATTTAATGTGAATTTAACAGTAAACTGGAATGGTGAACTTTCTCCTTGCAATGCTAAATAAAATTTTAATTCCTTAACATGTCTTACATTTTGAGTAACACCATTTAAGTTTACATATTGATAATTTGCACCAACTTGTGTATTATCTAACGCATTTAATTTGAAATAAATATTTATTGGTATATTTATTGGATTTAAAGTAGTTAAATAGTGTATTTGCTGTGTATTTGCTTCTACCAAATCTGTTAATTGTATCACAGAAGGATGAATAGTGGATAATAATTTATTCTGTGACGAAACCGATGGTGTTGTATCAACCCATTTAGTTGTATCCATTAATGATTTATTATTACCAATAAATGATAATATAGAATTTTCTGAATAACCTAAATTATATTCACTGTTTGATAAAACATTTGTGATAGAATTATTAGATGTAAATGCATTACCTATATTACTTGATAATGGTGTAACGGTAGTTTGATTTATAGAATCATAATTTACACTCCATAAAAATTGATTATCCAATTGTGTTTTGGATGTTCCAGAAGTATCTGATGTTATTAGTTCATCCTTATCATCTACCCAAAAAACTTGTGGTGCGGAATTATTAAATATAGCAGTTGTTGAACCAGAAGTATATGTTATATTTGAGGTTAAACTTAATGAACTATTTGCTTGTGAATTTGATATTTCGATAAAATAATCTTTAACCGTATAGATATTATTAGCGTATACTCTACCTGATGGCACACCAGAATCTACATATTTAGTGCAATAATCTTCACAATTAACTGTAAAATTAATAATTGCATTACGATTAACCACATAACTGGTATTATTTTTAAATATTTTAACAAGTAATTTACCTTGCGATTTATCAATAGAAGCTTGTAAAGCAGCTATTGTATCTGTTAAAGTTCGTAAATAATCATATAAATCAATAGCTTGTCCATTTGTATCTTTAAAACCAGATAATATACTTTCGCTACTTAAAAAGTAGGTTGTGTTATTAACGGTTGTTTGTTGTGATAAAAGTCCATTCAATCCTTGTGTATTTAATGTATCTAAAACTGCATCTTTTGCTGATTGCATTCTAGCCTCTTCAATAATATTTGTGGTATTATTTGTTGAATTAATTAAACTATCTGGGAATGTTATATTAATACTATTAGACCAATCAGAATATAAAGGCGAATCTGGGAAACCTACCTCAGAAATTGATCTCATTCTAATTTGTATAGTTTCATTTGGATGTATAGGTATATTTAACTGGTTTATGTTTATCTGATTAACATCATTTTGATCTGGTAAAACCCAATTAAAAGTTTTAGTAGCTGTATCATAAACTCTCTCTAAAGCAATGGTGGTATAGTTTTCCCAATTTGCAAATGCCGCCGTATTAGTATTCTTTTTTGTGGAACTAATAGAAATATCATATAAACTATAAGACACAATAGGAGTTTCGGTTCCATCTTTACTCAATCTTTTGTATTGAACATCAAATTTAACTATTTGTTGAGGTTTTCCGACATTTGCTTGTCCAATATAAGAATAGGTTGGAACCGCTGGCACTGGAATAGTCCAAAAGCCTCTTACCGCATATTGTGGTATGATATCATTAGTATTAGAACTTGCTAAAATTTGATTGTTAATACTTATTTTTTGATTACTTACAGATGTATATTGTGTTTGTAGTGTGGTTAAATCATTTTTTGCTTTTTGTTTATCGGCATCACTTAAATATCTTGATATTTGAATTTGTTTATTTTTTGCTACAATTGCATTTGATATTGAATTTAATTCAGCATCTAATTGTGCTACTTGCGCAGCTTGTTGTTTCAAACTATTAATACTTTTCGTATTGGTTAAATGTAAATTAGTTTGAACAACTTGGAAATTATTAGTATTTAAAGTTGGAGCATTGGGTGTTATACCTTGTTCAACTGGAACAGTTTTATGAACTAATTCCTTTAAAGCAGCTCCATAATCACTTACTACTCTATTATAATATTGAGTCATAGATACTCCATTATAACTATCAAATGAATCTAAATTTAAATTATTTGTCCATAAACCAAGTCCATAACTCCAGTTTTTGCTGGTAATATTATTAGTAGTATTTAAAGCTTTAGTAAAAATGACACAATATTCATTAAATCCTATAGGTATATTTACTGTTTGGTTAATTAAAATAGTAGAATAATATTTCAAACCATTAGTTATACCAACTGGAATAGGTTGATTACCTGTAACAGCTTGTAATTGTAATTTTGGATTTGAAGATGAATTTGAAATATTTATAATCTGATAAATTGTAGATGAATTTTTAGTATTTATAATTAAAGAATCGCCAATAGCCAATTGATATATATTGCCTGTTAAAATTTCGGTATAATTGATACTATTTACATAATACCATAAAATATTATTTGCATCTATTTCAGAATATAGAACAGTGAAAAGTCCATCATATTGTAATTGATTTGGATTTAAAGCTACCGTATCTTGTGAAAACTCTGCATCTCCTGGTTGTAAAACACCAGGTGTTGTTGCTTGCCAAGTTAAAAAATCTTTTAATACAATGTTTGATTGTCCAGTAAAAACTGAATTAAATGAATTTAATGCCGAATTGCCAAGATTAGTATAAGCTCCAGTTGAATCGGTTTCAAAATTAACAACATATCTTCTGTATAAAATTTCTCTTGTATCTGTATCAATTTTACCTGTTAAATCAATTTTTAAAAATAATTCAGGGTCCATTAATGTATCAAAGATATAATTTCTTTGAGATACAAAAGTTTTTGGAAGTGTCATTTGTGTTATATCATCTGGTTCTAAATTTAAATCAACTGTAATAATTCTTTGAAAACTATTTGGACCAGTTTGAATTGTAGCACCATTGTTATTCAACCCATATATAGTATTAATGTTGTTTGATAAAGTTTTAATTTGTGATTGTAATGAATTAAAAGACGGAACATTAACAGAAGTCAGATTACCAGCAGAATCGGTTATAGACAAACTCAATGTAGATTGAGCGGTTGTCATTAAAGAATTAATTTGTTGTAAAATTTGAACAACATTATCATTATAATTTATGATTTGCTCGGCAACTGTATGGTATGAATTATAAGTATTTGGCATCTTAAAAGATTTTGTTTTATTATATATTAAATCTTTAAGTTTTCTAAAAATAATTTTGTTAAGTTAATTTTTTTTCTTAATTTTGTAAAAATTTTTATAATGACAATCGTTGAAACACTTGTTGAGCAACTTAAAACTTATAATGCAGCTTATCGTTCAGGCGAATCTCTTATTTCTGATACAGAATATGATTTGTTGATAGAACAATTAGAGGAATTGGACCCTAATAATCCATTTCTTGATACTATTGGTATTGAAATTTCTGATAAAGAAAGAGAAAGAAAACTTCCAATTATTATGGCTTCAATGAATAAAGTAAAATCAATTGAAGAATTACATGATTGGGCAAGATTAAAAGGTATTCCTTTAACGACTAATGTTATTTTAACGCCTAAATTTGATGGTTTATCTTTATGTGTTGATGAAACAAAAGCGAGAGCAACAACAAGAGGAGATGGTAAGGTTGGACAATCTTCTGATGAACATTATAAATTAATTAGCAATCATTTGAAAAACGACATGGTATTTTCACCATTTTTTCAATTTACTTATGGTGAAGTTATGATGTCAAAAGATAGTTTTCAGAAAAAATATGCTGTTAATTTTGCCAATCCAAGAAATCTTGTTGCTGGTTTGATAAATAATAAACAAGCAACCGAGCCACTTAAAGATACAAGTTATATTAAATATGGCGCTGTATTAAAACCAGAATATAAAGATAAGTTTGTTTTAAAACATGAAATTTTAAATGCTTTAAATCAATGCCAAGAAATACAAGTTCCGTGGATTGAGACAACGATTGGTGATTTAACAGAAGATTTTCTTGTTAAAACATTTAAAGAATGGTCTATTGAATATGAATTAGATGGTATAATTCTTGAAGTTGATAGTTTAAAATTACAAGAACAATTGGGTCGTGAAAGATCAGGAAACCCATGTTGGGCAAGAGCATTTAAATCACCAGAATTTGAACAATCAGCAATTACAACTATTCTTGGTATAACTTGGAATATATCTAAACAAGGTTATTTAAAACCTATTTTACATATTGATCCAGTTCGTTTAGATGGCGTGACTGTATCAAATGTAACAGGTAATAATGCTCGCTTTGTTAAAGATATGGGTCTTGGTATAGGTGCTAAAATTAGAGTTGTTCGCAGTGGTATGGTTATTCCATTAGTTAAAGAAGTTATTGAATCAGTTGAGTTTCAGATGCCAGATATACAAAACATTGGTTGGAATGAAAATGAGGTTGAATTAATAACTTTAGAAGAAACTGACGAGCAAAGGTTCAAACAATTAGTATCTTTCTTTGAGATATTAGAAGTTGAAAATGCTGGTGAAGGTGTTTTTGCACAATTATGGGAAGCAGGTTATCAATCTGTTAAAGCAATTCTTGATTTAAAACCTTCTGATATGGAAAAACTTGAAGGTTTCGGTAAGCGTAAAGCAGAAATTGTTTATAATGCAATACAATCTAAAATTAAAGGAGTTCAACTTTCTAAACTTCAACACGCAAGTAATTTGTATAAAGGTTTGGGATCCAAAAAGCTTGCGCTCTTAGAACAATTTGGTTATGAGGATAAGCCAAATATAGAAGATATTTTAAAAATTCAAGGATTTTCAAATATATCTGCTAATTCATATTTGGAAGCCTTTGATAAATTTAAAATTTTCATAAAAGATTTACCTTTAACCATAAATAATAAAGAAATCGTTAAATCCTCAGATTCTTTGAAAGGTAAATCTTTTTGTTTTACGGGAGTAAGACGACAAGATTTGGAAACTATTATAGAAGAAAATGGCGGCAAAGTAGCTTCTGGCGTTTCCAAAAACTTAACATATCTTGTCTGTAAGGATAAAAACTCTGGTTCGTCTAAATTAGTTAAGGCAGAACAATTAGGTGTAATATTATTTGATATAGAAGAATTGGAAAAATTTTTAGAAAAGGTATAATTATACCTTTTCTAAAAATTCCCAAATAAAGCCATAGCTTTTACCATATTTACTATATGATTTATTACATGCTCTTGAAATACAAGACCTATCAAATTTATAATAATTTGCTGCTTCTGCTATTGACTCCCATATTCTTATAAATTGACCATCTAATGATTTCTGGATTACTTGTTTTCTTTGGTCAATTTTTTCCTTTAGTGGTTTAGGCTTTTTATTATATTTTAATCCCCTGTGTCCGTTTCCTATATTTTTCTTTTGTTCGTTAGTGAGTTTTTTGCCTATCTTTATAATACTCATTTTTTCTATACTTTCCTTACTATGCTTTTTTCCTTTAAATGGATGTCCATTATTTTTTAAATGATTTTTTACTGCTACACTTAATTTTTGTTTAGTAATTTCTGATTTTTTATTTCCTTTCTTACCATAGGTGCTATTTCCACCAATAGATAAGTTGTAACCAATTTCCAAATTATTTGAATTGTGATATTTTATCCAAAAAATTTCTCTTTCACCTAATAAATTATTATCTATTTCCTCAATGATTTCTCTTGCGAAATTTTCCAATCCATATTTACTTATGGATTGTTTGAGCAATTTACCACTTCCATAATAATTAGTTCTCATAAATTTATCTTTATTAAAAATTCTTTTTCCAATATAAATTTTGCCATTTATTAAATTTGTTGTTTTATATATCACTCCCATTTTTATTAATTTTCTTTTTTAATCTCTGTTTGTATTTTAATTCATTTCTTTTACATCTAATACAACAAAACTTTTTGTTAGGCCTGCCCGAAATTTCATTAAAGCAATTTCTATAATTACATTTTTTCATATAATATATATTAAATTTTTGTCCTTCCTTTTTGGGATTTTTTTTATAAAAAATTTTTTTTATAAAAAATTTTTCTTATATTTGTTATATAAAAAATAAATATAAAAATTTTTAAAAATTTGTTAAAATAAATTAAACTTTTATACACTTTAATTATATAATATATAATTGAGCAATTTAAGCAAAATTAAAAGCAAATTAATAAAAATTAACGGCAAATTATGGCATTACAATCAACTTCACAACAGGAATTACTATTTAAAGAACGCACTGGCGAATCATTCGCATTTTTTTACGAAAAATTTTATCCAAGATTAGTTTACAACATTAACGGAATTACGCAAGACGAATATCTTGCAGAAGATGTAGCAACAGAAGCTTTTATTAAAGCATTTGAAAAAATCGAACAATACGAAAAAGGAAAAGCACAATTTTCAACTTGGTTATTTACAATAGCAAGACACTTAGCACTTCAGGAATTAAAACAAGTTAGACGCACTATGTCAATTGATAATGAACTTGATGAGGAAGGAACAACAATGAAAGATTTTATACAAGAGGAAGAAGATAATGATGAATTTTTACATCGTTTAAATAATAAGAAAGCGGAAATAATGTTACAAGAAATTCAAAAATTAAAAGAGCCAACAAGAACGGTTATTGAAATGAGAGAAATTAAAAAAATGCAATATAAAGATATTGCAGAAACATTAGGTAGAAATTTAAGCACAGTTAAAAGTCAAATTAAAAATGGTAGAGCAATTTTAGTTAAAAATACAGAAAAAGAATTTAAAAGATTAGAAGAAAATATGGACACATATGAATACTTTAAATAATAAAAAAGCACTCTTAAGAGTGCTTTTTTATTATAAATATGTTTGTTCAAAATATAATAATTCAAAATTATTATTTGGATTAATTAAAGTTAAAGCATTTAATAAATCACTATATTCAATAGTGGAATCAGTTTGAACTTGTCTAAAATAACATAAAAAATCAAAGATGGTTAAATTAGATGATAAAAAAGTAGTTGAGATTTTATTATATTCTTGTAATAAACCATATTCCATTTTATATGCACCATTGATTATATCAACTAAAGATGTGAAATTATGTTTTGTTTCTGTTTGCGGAACTTGTGGCATAACATTCCAGCCAGTTATAAAATCTTGTAATTTTTTAGCATGTTCTAGTTCAGATTTAGCTTCCTCGTTAAAAAAACTAGCTGCTTTTTTGTAATTTTTATTTTGACACCAATTAGCAGCTGCTGTATAATAATAGTGCGCAGTATATTCATCTTTAATTCTTTCGGTTAACAATTCAACTTCTCCTGTATTTAATTTTACAGGCGTTACAATTTTACTGTTTTCCAAATTTTCAAATTTTTTTATTGTTTGTAATGACATAATTGTTTTTTAATTTTTCTTAAGATTATATATTACTTTTGAAAAATTTAAAAAATCTACCTTTTATACTTTTTAATTTACCAGTACATACACGACTTAAATTACCATTATCAATTTTTGTTTCTCTACTACAATCCATTAAAGATTTCCAAATTTTAATTATGTTTCCATTTGAGTCAATTTCAACAACCTGTTTTTTTACTGCATTTGGTATTTCGACTTTTTCAATTTTTTTCAATTTATCATAACTAAAAATAAAACCTTGTGAATGTTTATATTCACCATTACAAGCACGGACAATATGAGAATGATATATATTTAACTTTCTACCAGCTTCTCTTGCTGATTTGTATTCATTTAGAAAATTTCCATTCAAATCAAATTGATAAACTGGTTTGCTTATTTTTTTAGCTGCGGATTCTATTATTTCTCTTTTTCTGTTTTGGTTTCCATGTCCTGTTTCATCAGAATTAGTTAGTTTATCAGATTTATATTCTTTTATAAATTTTGCTTCATAAAAAGGAAAATCTTCTTCTGGACAAATAGCAAGTATTTTTATTCCTAATAAATTTTTTGCATCAAATGATTTGATCCAATTTCCTTTATAACCATAATTTTCTTTCATATGCTCTTTTAATCTTCTTTTTGGTTTATTAGATTTTCCAACGTATCTAATTAAATCTGGCTCATTTTTATTAATTAAAGCATAAATATAAACAATCGGTGTGTATAATTTTGTGTATTCCATATTTTATATATTAAATTATGGTGTGTTCCTTGTAGCAAAAAATAAACTTTTTTGAAAAAATATATATAATTAAAAAACAAATAAACATTATGATTCACGAATTAAACAATACAAATTTTGATGAAATTACCAAAGATGGTTTGGTATTGGTAAAACTGGAAGCGATGTGGTGTGGACCCTGCAAAGCTCTTACTCCTATTTACGAAGATGTATCTAAAGATTTAATGGTACAAAATTCACCTGTTAAAATGGCCAAAATGGATGTTGATCAAAATAGAGATAAAGCTGTTGAACTTGGTGTAAGTTCTATTCCTACAATTTTGGTATATAAAAACGGTGAAATTGTTGATAAAGCAATTGGTATGTTGCAAAAACCTAAACTTGTTGATTTAATCGAAAGAAATTCTTAATCAAAAAATTTGAAAATTGATTTTTTTTCTCTATCTTTGCATTATGAGTTTCAATAACAAAAAAGCATATTATGAATATAACATATTAGAAGAATATGTTGCTGGTATAAAATTATTAGGATCCGAAGTTAAATCATTGAGAGATGGTAATGCTTCTATCAACGATACTTATGTATATGTTGATAATAATAATGAAATTTTCGTTAAAGGTATTTATATTGCGAAACATAAAGAATCTTCGTGGATGAATCACGAAGAAAGTCGTGATAGAAAATTACTTTTAACAAAGAAACAAATCAGGGATATTAAAAAAGATTTAAAAGTAAATGGTATAACTATTGTTCCTATTAGTTTATATTTGGTTAATGGTAAGTTTAAATTGAAAATTGCTGTTGCCAAGGGTAAAAAAACCTATGATAAAAAAGAATCTTTAAAAGAAAAAGATATTAAACGACAAACCGAAAGAGAATTAAACAAAAAAAATTAGCAAATTGCTAATTTTTTTTGTTTTTACAATTATTTTTTGTATTTTTGCAAAAACAAAAAATTTTTTATTTAATTATGGCACACGCAAAATTACACATTATATGTGGCAACTGTGGTTGTAATAATATGTTTGAATATCACATATCAAAAGATATTGATGATGACACAAATGAAAATATAGAAGTAGTTTATATAACTTGTGGTAATTGTAATACATTACATGGTTTGTACGATAATGCTAAATTAAAAAAGAAGAATAATTAAAATGGGAAAATATAGAATAATATCTGAACAATCTATAAGATATAATAATGAATTAGCAGTAGAGACTTTTTATATACAACGAAAATATCTGTTTTTTTGGAAAACAATAATAAATAAAGAAGATGTAAAAGAATATACTCCTTCTTTTGAAACCTATAAACTTGCCGAAGAATATTTGTTTAAAAATTATTTTTCAGATGGTGAAGTAGAAAAATCTGGTAATATTTACTCATTTAATAAATATACTTATTATGTATAACAACGAAGAAATGTATATAACTGTTATGTTTCCTTACCCATCTGGTGATGGGTTGCATATCGGTCATGTGTATAACTATGCAATAATGGATTCATTTTGTCGTTATAAACGATATAATGGTATAAGTGTATTCCAACCTTTTGGGTTCGATTCCTTTGGGTTGCCTGCTGAAAACTATGCTAAAAAAGTAGGTAGAGATCCAAAAGAAATTACATACGAAAATATAGATAAATTCCGTGTTCAAATGAAAAATATGAATACAGGATTTATTGAATATTTAATTACTTCTGACCCATCTTATCAAAAATGGACTCAATGGTTATTTTTGGAAATGTATAAGCGTGGTTTGATATACAAAGCAAATGGAATCGTAAATTGGTGTAATAGCTGTGAAACTGTATTGGCCAGAGAGCAAGTTAAAAATGGTAAATGTGATAGATGTTCTACTGATGTAGAGCAAAGAGAAATGGAACAATGGTATGTTAAAATCACTGACTATAAAGATAGATTGATTAATAATTTGCCTATTAGTGGTTTACCAGAAAGCACCATAAACGCACAAAGAAATTGGTTGGAAAATCAGCATGATTGGTGTATTAGTCGCCAACGAAAATGGGGTTGTCCTATTCCGATTGAAGGTGAAACAGATACAATTGATACTTTTTTTGATTCTAGTTTTTATTTTGTTCGTTATTGTGATCCATATAACGAAAATGAATTGTGTGCTAAAGATAAATACAAACAGGTTGATTTGTATGTAGGTGGTAATGAACATTCTTGTATGCATTTGATTTATGCTAGATTTATTAATATGTTTTTGTATGATATTGATGTTGTATCAGAAGAAGAACCTTTTAAGAAGGTAATTCATCAGGGTATGATATTGAATGGTGGTGAAAAAATGTCTAAATCAAAAGGAAATACAATTAACCCTGATGAATATGATCAAGATGAATTGAGATTTTATTTGATGTTTATTGGTCATTATTTTGATGGTGGTTCTTGGAGTGATAAGAATATGAAAGGCATAACTCGTTTTGTTAATAGATTTAAAGAATGGATGAGTCGTGAAGGAGATGATGAAATTGATATTGAAAGGTTTAAAACAACCGTTTTCAATTATACTGAATCGTTTAAGTTTAATAAAGTTGTTTCTGAGTTTATGACTTTGGTTAATAAAGAAAGAACAAAAAATATTAAACCTGAAATTAAAGAGGAATTGATTTCTTTGTTGGAGATTTATATGCCGGGATTGAGAAATAAGTTAATTTAAATTTTAAGAAAATAAAATTAAAATATTTACTAAATGGATAATTATAAAATTAGCGTTGTCATTCCTACAATATGGTCTTCAGATTTAATATTTGAATCTATTTCTAAATTGGATAAGTGTGATGCTATTGGTGAAATTATTATAATAAATAATAAACCTTCTAAAAATGTTTGTACTTATAAAAGTAATAAAATTATTGAATATCAATTTAGTGAAAATATTTTTGTAAATCCTGCTTGGAATTTTGGTGTTAAGCATGCAAAATTTAATAAAATTTGTTTATTAAATGATGATGTTATAGTTGATGAATTGGCTTTTTATTATGCTTTATTTTTATTGGATAATAATGAAATAGGAATAATTGGTGCATCTAAAACTTGTTTTAAACAATCTGATATATATAATATTGAAAAAATTTTGGTAAGAAATAGAGGATTTGGAACAATGTTATTTCTCACTAAACAAAATTACAATCCAATACCAGATGATTTAAAAATTTGGTTTGGAGATGATTGGTTAATAAAATATTATGAAGGAAGAGTTTTCAGAATGAAAGGACCATTTATTAGAACGGTAATGAGTTCTAGTTCAGAAAATCCAGAGTTCAAATCTATAATAGATAATGATGTAAAAAATTCTTTAAAATATGAACTTCCTTGGTCTAATGATTTTGAAGATTAAGACTAAATAAGGCAATATAAATTAAAATTAAAATGAAAAGATATAAGATAAAACAAGATTATTTATTTAATAATAACCCATTACATCATAATGATATATATTACACGGATGGATCACAAAATGAGGTTTATAGCTTTTGCAAAACTTTAGTTGAAAAAAATAGTTTTAATTCTGTTCTTGATATAGGTTGTGGTTCAGCATTCAAATTGATGAAATATTTCTCTGATAACGAAACAGTTGGAATTGAAACAGAGCCTTGTTTTAGTTTTCTAAATGCGAAGTATCCTAATCGAAAATGGTTACTGAGTGGAGAAACTAGTAAATTTTTTCCTGAAGAAAAAATATCAAGTGATCTAGTAATTTGTAGCGATGTTATTGAACATATAATAGATCCTGATAATCTTTTAGAATATATCTCAAAATTGGATTTTAAATATTTAGTTATATCAACACCCGATAGAGATGTTTTAAAACATTTTAGTGGATATGAAGATTGTGAGAATGGACCACCTATAAATTTAGCACATGTTAGAGAATGGAACTTTAATGAACTATATAGTTACTTATCTGATACATTCAATGTTATTGCTGGCTATCACGCTGAATTACAGACGGAGTGTATGTTTTTCTTATGTGAGAAAAAAAAGAGAATTCATATTTCTTCATGTTTTTTTGGAAAAAACGCAATAAATACCGAAATTAAACTACCGGAACAACTAAAAAGCAATAAATATGAAATAACAACTGCATGCTATGTTAATAGTAACTTTCCACTAAGAGATAAGTCTCTGCATCCACGATTAAAAGGTAAAATTCCTAAAATGTTAGAATGGATGAATGTTGAAGCTGATTATTATGTTTGGATTGACTATCCACTTGAAATAATAACAAATGATTTTTATAAAATAGTCGATGAGTTAGAAGATTGTGATATTTGTTTATTTAAACATGTAGAGAGAGGTAGCATATTTGATGAGTTAAATTTTATGGAACATGAGATGAATATAAAAAATAATACTTATATCATTTCTAGATATGAAAATGAGCCAATCAGACAACAAGTTGAATTATATTTTAATGACAGTAATTTTACTGATAATAATCTTTTTAATATGGGATTTTTTATTTACTCTAAGAATCTTGTTAAAAACAAAGATTATAATATAATGAAAGATTGGTTTTTTCATAATACAATTTATTCTATACAAGATCAAATATCCTTTCCTTATTTGTTATCCAAACATAAAGTTAAATATAAATTATTTAATTCCGGTAATGTTTATCAAAATCCTTATACAATTTATAATTGGAATAAATTATCAGAGATTTAAAAAAAAAATTCAGAATGAAAAATAAAAAAACTAAAGATATAATTAAAGAAACCGAAGATTATATTGTTTTCCTTAAAAAGAGATTAGATTCTGCTAATTATAAAGCAAATGTATCTAAGGAAGAATATGAGAAAACAAAAGAAAAATATGATAAGGCAAAATTAAGATTAAAGTTATTAAAATAATATAGTATTATTATATATCATGATGTTGCCGATCTTTTACAAAATCTATGACAAAAGAGGATATACATATTAATTTCCTACAAGAAATTATTGAACTTCAGGGTTATACTAAAAAAGAAATAGAAGGTATAACATTAGAACATATTGAATTAACTAGTGATTATATATTAGTTAAGTATTGTGAAATTGAAATAGAATTTTTACTGCAAGAATATCTCAATTATCGTGATTGGTGGATTTCTTTGGAGCGAGAAAGAAAAATTAAGCAAATTTTTAATGAAGAATAAAGCAAAATTTAAATTTAATGGTGGAAGGGGTGCACTTTTATGTTCTCAATGTAATACTATTATTAAAACTGGTAATGAATTTTCGGAAATAGAAATAAAAGCCATTAGAGGTGAGATAACTATAGAAGCACAATATTGCCTTAAATGTAAGGCAATAATAAGAGAAGAAAAAATTAATCAGATTTTAGATTAAAAAGTGCAAAAAACCATATTTTAAATATAATATATACATTAAATAAAAATATAAAAATAATTTTGTTATTTCAAAACTTCTTTGTATTTTTGTATAAAATAACAAAGAAAGTAAAGATAAAAAAGAAAAGAAAATTAAAATAAATTTTGTAAATCAAAAACTTTTTCTTACTTTTGCTTTATAATAAAAAACAAATAAAAAAGACATACTGCGGGGTAGAGAAGCGGCATCTTGCTGGGCTCATAACCCAGAGATCAGTGGTTCAAGTCCACTCCCCGCTACTAAATAAAAATAAAAACAAAAACAATAATAATTTTAAAAAAGTATTTTATGAAACATTTTAGCTCACATAAACATTCGTTTAAATTCTGGTTTAGAAATCAGAGTTCGGTAGAGTTATGTTTCAATAACAAGACTTCATAAAAGAGTTATTGTTTTAAGAAATAAAAAGCCGAACTATATAGTTCGGCTTTTTTTGTATATGGAGTAGGTAGCTCATTTGGTAGAGCGCAGGTTTGTGGCACCTGAGGCAGCGGGTTCGATCCCCGTCTTACTCCCGGAGTTTTACACTCACTTCCTATATGGCAGCCAGTCCGTTAATCTGGTGAAGAGTGTAAAAATGGCGGTATTGGTCCGAGTGAACGAAGGAATCAGGCTGTGACCCTGAATGAGATTGTATCAAACACCGTGGGTTTGAATCCCACATATCGCCCTAAATACGAGTTAGGCTAAGGTAGCCGGAGGGTCTCCAAAACCCTTGTCGAACGGATTCGATTTCTGTAACTCGTGCAATATGGTATCTTAGCTGAGATGGATTAGCGAATGTTTGAAGCACATTAGAGTCAGGATCGTTACCTGTAGATACCACCAAAGGGGCGAACTCATATTTTTATATATAAGTTAAACAAATGTAAAAATATGAGTTCGAATGAATGGTTAGAAAAAGAAAAAGAGTTATTATGTGATTTTTTTCCAAAAATGGGTGCTGATTATTGTGCCAATATGATTGGTAGAACAAAAAGAGCATGTCAAGAAATGGCAAAAAAATTGAAATTAAAAAGAACATATATTTATGAAAATAAAGAAGAATTTGAAAAATTAGTTGAAGAGTGTAAAAGTTATACAGAATGTATAATAAAATTAGGTTTATCACCACGATGTTCTGGTAATTTTCAAACAATTAAAAAATATATAAAATTATATAATATAGATATTGAGCATTTTGAATCTGGTTTTAAGTTAGGCAATAAGCCAAAAAATTCTTTAAATTTGGATGATATACTGAATAAAGATTCTTTTGTTTCGAGAAAAGTAATAAAAAATAAATTATATAAAGAAGGTATAAAAAATAAAATTTGTGAAATATGCGGACAAGATGAAAATTGGTTTAATGATTCTAAAATAGTTCATATACTTGATCATATAAATGGTGATGCTTATGATAATCGTCTTGAAAATTTAAGAATAGTTTGTCCTAATTGCAATTCTACCTTGGAAACTAATTGTGGGAGCAATAAAACTAAAAGATTGTATGATAAAGAATTAGATGAATATAAAAATGAAAAAACACATAAAAAATGTTTTTGTGGTAAAATTATATCAAAAGATAGCAAATTATGCAAAATATGTAGTTCTATAAAACAAAGAAAAGTGAAAAATAGACCTTCTTATGAAGAATTAATGAAACTTGTTAAAGAAAACGGAAATACAGGAACAGGTAAATTATTTGGAGTAAGTGAGGCTGTAATAAGAAAATGGTTAAAACAATATAAAAATACGGGTTTCGTCTAAAATTTAAGACACCTTCCGGCAAGGAAGTTAATGTTTAAATGGTGAAAATCCTACAACCCGTGCAATTGGAAGTTCCTAATTAGGAGTAGTTAGCCGTTTTGAAAACGGTGAAGGTGTAAAAGCTGTGAGGGTTCGAGTCCGTCAACTTCCGCAGAAATGGCAGATCCCAGTTGACTGAGGTACACAATCTTGAAAATTGCTAGAACGTAATCATCCGTTGTTAGAGTTGAACTCTCTAATCTGCCGCAAAAAAATTATTGTATGAAACAAATAAAACGAAAACAGAAACAGGTTAGTTAAGCACCAATTAGTAGTGAGTGCTTAACAAAATTAGTCCTCATAGCTCAATTGGCTTAGAGTAGTTGGCTTTTAACCAACGGGTTGTAGGTTCGAATCCTACTGGGGACACAAGTTTAACCGCTTGTAGCAAACTGGTTGTAGGCAATAGTCTTTTAAACTATGGGGCCGGGTTCGATTCCCGGCAGGCGGACAACGAACTCACAAATAATCTATATTATAATTTAAAGGATTGGATAGAACGCTTGCATATTTATGATATTTTTAAATAAATATATACTTATATGAAATATATTAACAATTATAAATTATTTTTATTAAAAGAGTCTATTTTTAATCAAAAAATAGTTGACTTATCTCTTAAAAGATATGAACTAGAACAATCAAATCTTAAAACTGGTGATTTATTTACTTTGAAACAAATGTATGATGGATATTTGGAAAGATTAAAAAAAGAAAATATTGAGAATATACCAACTATAAAAGAATTTGCATATGCATTAGGGTTTCGTGATAAAGATTTTGAAAATAAAACTGACGAAGAAATAGAAAATATGACTTATAATTATGAATTGGAACATGATAATACAGAACAAATGAAGGATTATGAATTATATGATGAGATTTCCAAATTGTGTAAATATGATGACGATCTTTTAATTTTGTATTCTGAATATGCTAAAGCATTATATAACGAGAATTATGAAAAATGTAATATATTAAAAAAGGAAATTGAAAATTATATTATCGACGAAAGTGATAATGATGATGACGATGATGACGATGATGATTTTATTTTAAGTAGGTTTGGATAATTTTGCAAAATCAAAAAAAATATTACTTTTGTAAAAATAAATAAAAACAAAAAATAAAAAACTAATATATAGTATATGAACACAATATTTTCTTCTAGTCGCAGTAGTTTTAACTTCGAAATCCGAAGATGATAGTGTATTGTCTATACTAAAAGCCTCGGATTTATTTCTGAGGCTTTTTTATTTTGGTAGATTGGGTGAGTGGTCTATACCAGCAGTTTGCTAAACTGCCGAGCCTTCGGGCTCCACAGGTTCGAATCCTGTATCTACCGCTAATATTCAGATAGTTTAATAGGAAAAACAGTCCCAAAACACTAAGGATACTCATAAAATGAGGGATTTTAACTAACTACCAAAGGCATTCAAAGAATGGTTGTGAATAACCGCTGTAAGACCAATGGGTGGAGGGTTTATAACACAAGGTTAACAGATTGCACTGGGAAACACTCAGGAAGCAGGTTTCCAAGTTATAATTTATGAAATCTTTGCGGGTTCGAATCCCGTTCTGAATACTAAAATGGCTCCATAGTTTAATGGATTAAAACGCCCCGCTACGAACGGGGAGACAGTATATGTTTTATGAGGGTTCGAATCCTTCTGGAGTCACTAATGGAAAGTATAGGTGGGAAAGGTGTCCCCGCTCGTTTGGAAAACGAGAACCCATTAAGTTGGGCGGATTTCGACTATCCTGTTTTCCTCTATGAAGATAAAACAACAAATTAGAGAAAAATTTCGTAAAGATGTATTTGAAAGAGATAATTTTAAATGTGTTATGTGTGGCAGAACGGATGCAAAGCTAGATGCACATCATATTACAAATAGAAAGTTAATGCCAAATGGTGGATATTGTAAGGAAAATGGCATAACACTATGTGATTGTTATGATGGTTGTCATTTTAAAGCCGAGCAATTTAATTGTGGGTATACAGAAAAATATATAATTGAGAATAAAGGAGATTATTTAAAGGAATTTACAGCAGAAAATCTTTATAAAAAGATTAATTCCAGTTATGAATTAGCCTATAAAAAATCTGAAAGACTTTAAAGAAATAAAAATGTGTTAAAGTCAATTTAATTTATTACATTTGCAGTTATGAATAAAGTAGATTCTTATATTATAATTAATAAAATAAAATTAACTCGTAAAGTTTTAGATATAGGTTTAGATAGAGTAATGGAATCATCTGATTCTGATGAATTAGAATGGTTAAATACTCTTAAAGGTAAAACAAAAGAAGAATTAAAAAATGTTCTTACAGAGTTAAAAACTGAATTAAATAATAATTCCATTAGAACTAAGAAAGAAGGTCTTAAGTTTTGCATTCGTAAATGTCAGCGAGAATATATTCCAAAAGATGGTAATTTAGAAGTATATTGTCCTTCGTGTGATAGGACAATAGCGGTTAGACCAATTAAAAATGATTTCAAGGATATATGAGTAAGAAAAAGAAAGAATTTGATATAGAAAGATCCGAATATGACGAAAAGGTTGAAGAAATCCGTAAGAAAAAAAGAAAATTACGAGATATTCAAGAACCTGGACTTGTTAAAAAAATTAAAAAAGATTTAAAGTCTGAGCAAAGAGCTGCAAAAAGGTCAGAAAGAAATAATTTAAAAAATTATATTAAAGATCAAATTGATAAATATGGAGAAAAATAGACTTCCTGTTATTAGTATTAAAGATTTAATTTTAAATAAAATTAGTTATTTCAAAAAAGATCAATTATATTTTTTAGAAGAAGAAATAACACTATCGGGGAAGAAAACTACATTAGTTTATGATGAAGAAGATAATTTAGTTTTTACAATTGGAAATGAAATAATGGAAAATTATTTCATAACTATTGCTAAACATCGTGATAATAAAATAAATGATATATTAAATGGGTAGTATTCTTAGTAAATTATATGATGATTATGATGATTATAAATATTTTTGTAAAACATTAAATGTTGAACACGTTTCTCGTAATGGTTTCTATGAACATGAAAGAGTTTTATTAGAAAAATTAGGATTTAAATCTATGGAAGATTATTATGCAGTATTAAATGCAGTCAAAAATAGAGATAATAATATAAATGATATATTAAATGATTAAAGTTGGAGATATCAGTAATAAAAGAAGAAAATTATTCAAAACAAAATAGATTTATTTCTTAAGCCATATAAAACAATTTTTAATAATATACAAGAAATTATTGAATTATCTGAAAAAGAATCTAGTTATAGAACTGGTATAAGAGAAGGTATTGTTATTAAACATGCTAATGGCAGATTTTGTGATAAAATGTATAAAGTGGTAAATAAACACTTTCAAAGAAGAGAAGATTTTAATGAGGAGTTAATAAAAAATTGTTTGGTAGGTAAATAATTTTCTAATATATAACGATATGTTAATAATAAATGCAAAAACAACAGGATTTGGATCTCCAGCGGAAACTTATGTTGATAAGAGGTTAGATTTAAATGATTTAATACCAGTTGATATAATTACAACTTTTTATTTTAAATATGGTGGTGATGAAAAATTAGGTATAAATACAGGTGACATATTAGTTGTAGATAAATCGATGAAACCAAAAATAGATGATTTAGTTTTAATTAAAACAGATAAAATTATCTTATCCAAATATAAAAAAGGAGATAATATATGGGGAACGATTACCTGGGTATTAAGTCAAAAGCGAAAATAGCAATTTTGGATGCAAACAACTTTTATGTTTCCTGTGAGCGACTTTTCAAACCATATCTTACAGAACGACCAACCGTTGTCTTATCTAACAATGATGGTTGTATCATTGCTAGAAGTAAGGAAGTAAAAGATATGGGTATAAAGATGGGTCAACCTGTTTTTCAATTAGAAGAAGCACAAAAGCAAACTATTACAAAATTCTCTTCTAATTATAATTTATATGGCGATATTTCTGATAGAATTGCTACTTTACTTAAAAGGTTAGTTCCAAGAGTAGAAGTTTATTCTATCGATGAATCTTTTTTAGATTTAAGTCACATATCAGACGATAAAATAGTAGAAGAAATTAAAAAAATAAAATTAACTATTGAGGAATCAATAGGTATTCCTGTTTCCATAGGTGTTGCTCCAAATAAAACACTGGCTAAATTATGTAATAAAATTTCTAAATCTATATCTCAATATGAAGGTGTTTGCTCTTATTGGCATATTGATAAAAATATTTTGTATAATCTAGAAATTGAAGATGTTTGGGGGATAGGGCGTCAATGGAATAAAAAGTTGAAAGGTCTAAATGTGTATAATGTAAGAGATTTTATAAAATTACTTCCAACGCAAGTAAAATTATTAATGAATGTTAATGGGTATAAAACTTGGTTAGAATTACAAGAAATAATGTGTCATCCTTTATCTATATCATTTAAAAAACCTAAAACTATAAGTTGTTCTAGAAGTTTTGGTAATTCTATTTGGAGACGAGAGCAATTATTAGATTCTGTATGGACTTTTTTAGAAACTTGTCATAAGAAATTAGTTAAAGAAGAATTAGTTGTTGGTAAAGTTATTCCTTTTGCTTGCACTAATCGCTTTGAAGATGATTATGTTTATTGGAATTTATCAATAAAATTATTTGAATATACAGATGATATACAATCGATATGGAATCAGGTGGCTCCATTTTTAGAGCAGTTACCAGTTCGGTTATGGTATAAGTCAGGAATAAATTTTTCTGATTTAAAACCTAAAAATTGTGTTCCAAAAACAGTCTTTAAAGAAGAATTTGATAATATAGATATTCCTGGAGTCCAAAACCATGAATGGAAAACAAGAGCAGATTTCTTATCGCAGAAATATACTACTGATTGGGGACAGTTGCCATTAGTTTTTTAATAAAAAACACCGTTATATAACGGTGTTTTTATTTAATAAAATCAGCAAATCTTAAAACTGATTCTTGAATTAATTTACCAAATTCTTTATCAAAATCTTTTGGATCTTGTTTATATCCTGATTTACTTTCATCTTTTGCATCATTTGTCCATTGATAAGACCAAAATAATTCTTCTACTATTTGGAAACCAAAAAAAGTTAAAACTTTTTTTTCTAATTTAATTGCTTCTTCTCCATTCCAATTATGTCCTACTGATATAACACCAACTTCTATATCTTCAATTATATTTTTTTCTCCTAATGTAGCCCAACGATTTTCAAGCCAAGTTAATCTTTCAACTAATTTAGCATATACAGCATTCATTTTACCCCATCTTATAGAACCAAAAAATATTACAGAATCAGCAGTTAATAACTCATTAACTATTTTATATAATTCATCATCTTTATTATTAAAAGATGCCCAACATCTTAATTCTCCGGTTTTATCTTTATTTCCTTTTAATTGAGATTCTTTAACACCACAATTATTGCCATTTTTAGAGCTTACATTTCCTTCACATTCATATATGTTAAGTTTAGAAACATCTATTATATTGACTTTATCTTTACCTAATTTTTCTTGCATCATATAAGCTAATGCTGAAGATTTTGGCAATTCGTCATGACCTTCCCATCTATTTGAGGTTAAAAGAAAAAGTATTTTTTCTTTGCTTTCTAAATGTTTAATAGTTTTATTAAATTTATATGTAGACATATTATTTATAATATTGATTATTTATTGGCATATCTGATACAATTTTGACTTCTAAACCAAATCCAGAATCTTCAATGCTTCGGTAATTATTATCATAGTATTGAACTTTATTTCTATCGAAAGAATGTGGAGTTGGTTTATTCAATTCTCTTAATCTTTCCATTTCTTTTTGTTGTCTTTCAGCTTTAATTTTAGCTTCTTCAAGTGCAACTAATTCATAAAAAGTTAAATCTCTATTTGGATCATTATGAATAGGTTGAGGTTCGGGTATATTTGGTTTAGATAAACCATATTTAGCCATTAATGCATAAGCTTCCGATGATGATACGTTTATTTCTTGTGGTTTAGAATCTTGTTGATATTCTATTACTCTAACTTCTGGTTTTTGCATTTTAATTATTACAATTTAATATATATATTAAAAATAATTTTATTACAATGAAACTAAGAAAGTTTAACGAAGGAACAATATTAGATGAACTACAAGCAGAGGAAAAAAGAAAGGAAGAAGAAAGAAGACTTCGTGAGGAAGAAGCTAAAAGAAATCAACAAGAACTTATAAGACAGCATCAAAATTTGAAAAAAGCATCGGAAGATGAGATAATGAATAAAGAAATGCCTGATTATAATTTAGAAAAGGCTGAATTATTAGATAAATTAGGTGAAATTGTTTTTTATTCTTTAAAAGAAAATGATGAAGAACCAAAAAAAGAATTATTGGCTTTAATTGATAAATACTCTAAATATCTAGGCAAAACAAAAGTTTTATCTAATACTGCAACTCAAGATGTTAAAAGATTTAGTGATTATAGTATGCCATCTTCGCCAAAAGAAACTAATTCTGATATTACGCCAGATATAGTAAATACTATAGGTGATATTGGTTCTGCTTTGAGTTCTGGTATGTAATTAATTTTAATAATTTAAAAAATAATTTGTTTTTTAAAAATTATTTTACTATTTTTGCTTTATGAGAGTTTATAAAACAACTTTAAATAGTAATAATGATTTAATAACATATACAATGCCAGAAGAAATTGAAGATGTTTATTCAATTCGTACTGGTTCTACCTATAAAATACCATATGAAGATATATATGAATATATTGAATTATTTGGTTTTTTAATTTTACCATACGCAATCCCAAAAGATGGGATTGCGTATGTTAGTTTTCTAAATATAGATTATCAGGTAAAACCTTGGGAAGTCGATAAAGTTGGATATATTACTGAACAAGTACATGCTAAAATTCGTGCAAAATTATTAGAAGATTTCTTTTCAGAAGATGAGATTGAAACTACCACAGATGAAGATGAAAAAGAATTATATGGAATTATAGGTGAAGATTCTATAATGTTAAATGAATCAGTTTATTTATCACATAAATATAAATGTGGTGCATGGGAATCTAATTCAGATGCTATATTAATAGATAGAAATTCTGGAAAAATTTTTGGAAATAAAATTGGACAAGCAACTATATCATATGAAGTCAATACTGGATATGGTTTGTTGACATGTTTTAAAACAATCGAAGTTAAAAAATACATAATATGAAAAATTGTAAAAATTGTAAAAAAGAAATCAAAACCGAGAAAGACTATTGTTCCTTTGAATGCTTTACTGAGTGGCTTTCGAAAGCAGAAGGTGATATGTTTTTAGATGAAATGTTAAGTCGTAATACTGCTTGGTATAAAATTCAAATTAAACAACATAGGAATAAAATTAAATTATTTGAAGAAAGTTTAAAAGAATTAGAAATAGAATTGTTAGAAAAAGTAGGCGAAACTGAATTTAATTCTTTAATATCTGAATTAGAAAATGAAGTTGATGAAGAAAGCGATTATATTTGATCTTTACGATACATTATTAAAGATAGAAATTAAAAAGAAACCATATCTTTATTTATTAGAACATTTAATTCCTAATTCAGAAATAACTTCTAAAGATATCGTTAATTATATAATGACTAACGATGAAACTGCACTTACCACAATTAAAAATATGTTAGATGGTGGTTTATTGGATGGCGCTTTTGATACAAATATTTTTTTAAAACATTTAGATTCGGAATTAGAATCAACCACTATAATAAGTGGAAGTTATCGGGTTTTACAAGAATTAAAAAGTAAATATCGTTTATTTGTTTTGTCTAATTTATCAACCGCTTATAAGTATCCTTACTATAAATATAGTTTAGATAATTGGATTGAAAAGTCATTTTTTTCCTGTGAATGTAATGATAAAAAACCAAATGCATCATTTTTTCAAAAAGTAATTGATTATTCTGGATTACAAAAACAAGATTTTTTAATGATAGGTGATAATCCTATATCTGATGTAAAAGCGGCTAATGATTTTGGTATTGATGCAAGGTTAAAGGATAAAACTTTAAGAGAAATTGTAAAAGATTTAATTTAATTTTTTATATATAACTTAATTAATAAATATCATGGAACCACATAAACGAAATGAAACAAGGAAAAGAAATAATGAGAAAATCAGCTTCTTCGATTACACAATGGATAGGTTCGCCTACTTCGGTAATATTGCATACAATATTATTTGCCGGTTCGTTTATATTACCATATACAGGTTTAATTGCATTTGATAGAATGTTGAATATAGTTACTAATATAGTAAGTTTAGAGGCTATATATCTTTCAATTTTTATTCAGATGTCAATTAATTTAAACAATGAGAATATTGAAACAATACAAGAAGATATTGATGAAATAAGTGAAACAATGGAAGAAATTTTAGAAGAAGTTGATGATGATGACGATCATTTAAAGGAATTAATTGAGGAATTGAATCTTATTTATAAGAAGGTTGAAAATCCTAAAACAAAACAATTAATTCAAGAAAGAATTCGTGAATTGAAAAAAGAGCAAAAAGAGACATTAGAAAAATAATATATAAATAAGAAAATAAAAAATTTTCTAAAAAAATTTTTGTAGTTCAAAACTTTTATGTATCTTTGCACTACAAAAGAAATAAACAATTAAAAAACAAGTTTTATGACTAACTTAAATAACATATTAACAACAGCCGCTTATGAAGGAGCGTATGGCTATGAGGGTAAACACTCAGAGGTTGGTAAGTTATGTAGTTAAGTTAAATAACAAAAATACTATATAAAAGCGTCCAACCAAAAGTTGGACGCTTTTTTTGTGTATAAGCCTTAGTAACGGCACTTGTCTGTAAAACAAGTCTGCTTTAACAAATAGTCGTATTGGCACGCAGTAAGTAGGTTCGAGTCCTACCTGAGGCACAAAAATTGGGTTAGTCGCATAGTGGCAATTGCAGCGGACTGTAAATCCGCCCTCGTTTGAGTTCGTAGGTTCGAGTCCTACCTAACCCACTAAAAATAAAAAAATGTATGAAAAATTGAGATTGAAATTGAAAAACTTTTATTGTAGTGATTGTTAATGCTATTTTTTGGATTAAATTAAGAGGTACAATTCAAATAAATGAAACGCAAATAACTTATATCTTACATAAAATACAAGATATGGCACCGTAGATTAATGGTAAATCGGGTCCCTTTCAAGGATCAGTCGGGGGATCGTAACCCCTCGGTGCTACAAAAAATGCTACCGTAGTTTAATCGGGAAAATACTGGGTTTTCACCCCGGAGTAGGCGGATCGTAACCGCTCGGTAGTTCGAAATGCAGAATGTAGCTTAATGATAAAGTGCCACGCTTCCAACGTGGAGACGGGGTTTGATTCCCACATTCTGCTCTGAGTAACAGGACTCGAACTATTTTATATATAAATAAAATAGTTTAAAATTATGTTACATACAATTTACAAAATAGAAAATATATTAAATGGAAAATTTTATATAGGAAAACACTCTACAAATAATTTAGATGACGAATATATGGGTAGTGGAAAATATATAAAAAGAGCAATACAAAAATATGGAATAGAAAATTTTAGAAAAGAAATATTATTCATATTTACTGATGAAAATGAAGCATATTTGAAAGAAAGAGAAATAGTTAATGAGGAGTTTATAAAAAGAACTGATGTTTATAACATAATTATAGGTGGCGATTGTTTTGAATCTATAAATAATAATATTATTTTAAGAAAAGAAAAAAATAAAAAGGCGGCTATCTCTATGAATAAAATTAACTGGAATAATCCTGAATTTATAAAAAGAAATAAAGAAAGAATGATTATACAGAATAAAAAACTCAGAGAATTAGGTGTATTGAAGAATCCTCCTAATTGGACTGGCAAAAAGCATAAAGAAGAGACAAAAATCAAAATAGGAGAAAAAAATTCAGAAAATCAAAAAGGAGAAAAAAACTCACAGTATGGAACTTGTTGGATATATCATTTTGAATTTGGAAATAAAAAAATTAAAAAAATGGATTTAAATCAATATTTGAGTATGGGATGGATAAAAGGTAGAATTATTAAAAAAGTCGATAACGCATAATTGGTGGTGCACCAGCTTGCCATGCTGGAATAGAGCCGGTTCGAACCCGGTTATCGACTCAAAAATGAAGTGTCAACCACGGATTGAAAGATTTAAAACACCAACCGGAACAGTTGACATTTCATTAAGAGGGGAATTAGTTGTAATTGGTAAAACATGGGTTTTGCAAACCTAAGTAGTCGGATCGTAACCGTCATTCTCCACTAAAAATAAAAAATAAAACTATGAATCAAAATTTCGGAGGCACCACGCTGGTCGCAATTTAGTCGTAACGGGAACTCAATCCTCTTACGACTTTAAACAAAAAAAACAAATTACTCAATCTAAATATGGCACTCGTCATAGTCGTAAATTACGAAAATTTTCTGATAGTTTTAATGAAAAATTTAATTTCTTTTTAAAAGTATATCGTTCTGGACTATTAACATTCTGTGGCGAAAACATAGAAGTAGAATTTGATATAAATTCTACATGTAGCAGAGAAGGATTTAGATTATTTGATGATGGATACTTTAAAACAAGAAAAATAATTTGCAGACATCCAAATATATTGAAATCAGTTATAATTGGTAAAAAATCTTGGGGATTATATTTAAATATGTGGGCAGAAGGTATTGCTGATTGGTGTTTTACAGAAGAAGAAATTTTAAAAGAATTTGAAGAAAGGGGAATTAGAATACCTGAATCTTTTTTACTTGATTTTAAAAACCGTATTAATAAAATGAAAGAAAAAAGATATAAACTTTCATAAAAATCAAAAATATAAAAAATAGTCAAATAGTGTAGTGGCAACATAAGCACCTCCAAAGGTTGAGATTAACGGCTAATGGCACTCTGTATGGTAAAGCAATCGCAGGTTCGATTCCTGCTTTGACTCTATGAAAGTAAAAGAACTTATTGAAATGCTTCAGAAATTAAATCCTGAAGCATTAGTCATTTTGGAACCAACTGAAGGTATGAAATTGCGTGAACAATACTCATATTATGAAGAAGAAGGATGGAAAGAAGAAGAAATCAAAGAGAATATATAATATATGGAAGAAAAAGAATATAAACCAAATAAAATAAGCAAAACTCATATAATTATGGATAAACTTAGAGAAGAAGATAAAGTAATTATATTAGATAAACCAAATCATATAGCTGCTATTAATATAATGGATAAGCAATTGGAAGAACAAAAAATAAAGTCACTTCCAACAGATACTTATTATTTATAATAAATATATAAAGTATGATTAAAAATTGGATTGCTTTTAATGAAGCTAATCAAATAAAAGAAGAAGATATTTGTAAAGATGAATCGTATGTTATTCTGGTTTAGAGAGATTTAATTGTGGCAATTAGTATAAATATCAATTCAAAACTGATACAAAGGTAAAGATTATTATAAGATATATGATTAAAAGTTATGAAAAATTTATAATTGAAATTAAAGAAGGACTCATTGTTTCGCATGATTCTAAAAAATCAGCAGAATTAATTTCTTTTGACTTATCAAAATGGAGAATAAAAAATCAAGTCGGTGCTAAATCTAAATTTGAAATAATAATAATTATTAAAAATTCTAATTTAGATATTGATTTATTAAAATCGTTAATAATGAATTATTCAAATCTCTATGGTTATTATCCTTCTAATTTTAAATTAAAATTTAGAGACAATAATGAGGAAAATTTTAAATGGCATGAAATAGAAGATAAAAAAAATTTAGATAAAATTAAATTATCAGATACTATTTTTATTAAATTTGAATCAAAATACGAAGATGGTATATATACTAATAATGTAATTTGTCCTGACTATGTATATCATCTTACAAAAAGTAAGTTTTTGCCTAATATCCTTAAGAAAGGATTGTATCCTAAATCAAAAAATAAAAAATCAGATCATCCTGAAAGAATTTATGTTTTTGTTGATGAAAATAATTATAATAATTTATTGACTCTTTTAAAAAGAATAGATAATGATTTATACGCTTTATTAGAAATAGATTGTCGAGAGGATAATTTAATGTTACACACTGATCCTAATTTTTATGGCGGTTATTTTACTTATGATAATATACATCCATCATACATAAAAATAATTAAAAATAATTTATGATTAAAAATTGGATTGCTTTTAACGAAGCTAATGAAATAAAAGAAGAAGGTATTTGTGTTTGTAAAGATGAACCACTTGGCGTTTCAGGCTTAGAAGGATTTAATAGTGGTGAAGAATATAAATATCAATTAAAAACTGATACAAAAGGTAAAAATTATTATAAAATATATCATGATGACGAATATAGTCAAACTTGTGGTGTAAATACTTTTAAAAAATATTTTACAATTAAATCATATAATGAAAGTTTTAAAACAATAGTTAATTCTATTTTTGGTAAAAAAACTGAATATGGAAAAGCATATGATAGATTAAAAAATTGTGATATTGAAGGTATTTTTACTGAGCCAAGTAATATGATGTATCATTTTATTAAAAATTCATATGATAAAAAATATCCAAATAATTCAATTTTAGATGATGTTAATTTATTAAGATTACATTTTCAAAATAGTTATTTTGGTAAATATAAATTCGACGAAGAAAAAAAGGATATTTTAGCTAAATCAATATCATTGGTTAGTAAATTTGATGATTTTCTTAAAAGTAAAATAAGTTAAAAATTTTATTTGTTTTCTTAAATTTTTTTTCTTATCTTTGCTTATTATGAAATTTTCTACATTTCCCGAAAATACAAATCTTTTTCAAAAGAAAGGTATAGTTAAATTTGGTATTGATCCTTCTGGGACTTCGCTGCATTTAGGTCATTTATTGCCTTTAAGAATTGTTAAATTGTTGAAGAATGATGGTTGTGATATACATATTGTATTAGGTACATTTACTTCTACAATTGGTGATGCTACAGGTAGAGATTCTACTAGGCCTATGTTGGAAAAAGAAGTTGTATTAGAAAATACAAGTTGCATTTTACCACAAATAAAAAGAATACTAGGCGATGATATAACTATTCATTTTAATAATGAATGGTTTGATAAAATGACTTTAGTTGATATAATGTCTATTTTATCAAAATTTACGGTTCAAGATTTATTAAATCGTGATTCTTTTCAAAATCGAATACAAAATGGTTCAGGAATATCAATGCAAGAATTAGTATATCCCTTATTACAAGGTATAGATAGTGTAGTATTGAAATCTAATTTTGAAATCGGTGGTCAAGATCAATTACTTAATATGATTAAAGGACGTGAGTTGCAAACTATTAATGGTATTGAACCACAAGTTTGTATAATGACACCTGTAATTAATGGATTAGATGGTAGAAAAATGTCAAAATCATTTAACAATACTATTAATTTAAATGATTCTCCAGAAGATGTTTTTGGAAAATGTATGTCTATTTCTGATGAAACTATGAATGAATGGTTGCCAATTTTCTTTGATAAAATTGAAATTAAGCATCCAATGGAGCAAAAGAAAGAATTGGCTTTTCAAATAACAACTGAAATATGGAATGAAGAATTAGCAGAAATGGCTAAAATTCATTTTGAATCAGTAATACAAAGTAAGCAAATTCCTGAAGATATGATTGAATTATCAGTTGGAAATCTTGTTGAAATAGTAAGTAAAATAATTAAGGGTTCTAAATCAGATGCTAGAAGATTATTGAAATCTAATGCTGTGAAAGTAAATGGCGAAAAAGTTACTGAAGAATTTGAAATAAAAACTGGTGATATAATAAAAGTTGGAAAGCGTAATTTTGCCAAAATAATATGAATTTAACAGATATTTATAAAAAGAAAAGACAAAAAGATACTCTAATTGAAAGATTAGAGAGTTGGTGGTCTTATACTAAAACATATAGATTTGAAATTCCTTATTATAATTTTAAAAAAGGCATTTCAAATATATTTAAATGGGCCAAAATTGTTTGGAAAGATACTGATTTTGGTTATGATGATATAATAAAAATTTGGCGTTTTAAATTAGAAAAAACTGCTAATGAATTTGAAAGAAAATGCAAAGTTGGTAAATATTATCCTGTTGATTTGCCGGAACAAATAAAATGGATGCGTTTATGTTGTCGTTTAATAGATAAAATTTGGACGAATGATATAAATGGTGATGTATATTCTGAAGAATGGACATTGTATTATAAAAATGAATATGTTTGGCAACCTTGTGTTGAAGATTTGGAAAAATATAAAGATTTAGCTAAAGCAATAAATCGTGATAAAAAAATTGAATCTATTTTAAATGATACTGATTATGAAGAAATTGATTTAGAATCGGGAATTGAATTAGATATTTTTGATTTAGAATCAGATAAAGCATATAATCTTAAAACAAAAACTATTTTTGAAAATTTTGATGATTATTTTTCTAAAAATAAACTTTCTTATGAAAAAGCTAAGTTAAAAACTGGTTCAAATGATAAATTTCATTTAGCTCATACTATTTCTGATATGAAACATAAAAAGGCAAAAAAGTTATTATTTAAAATTATTGAAGAAAAAATTGAAAATTGGATTGATTAATTATGGCAAGAACATCTAAAAAAATTGCTTCAAAAGCATCAAAATTATTAAAAACATCAACTTCTAAAAAAATTAAATCAGTTGCGGCAGCAGCTTTGAGATGTAGAAGAAAAAAATAAAAACAAAATATGGGTTATATAAGCGTCGATGTCGATATTGATGACATCATGTGGTCTATGAGTTCAAGGGAAAAGGAACAATTATTTCTTGAATTAATAAATGAATTATCTGAAAAAGATATAAAAGAACTTTTGAAAAAAAATAATCATCCTGATAAAAAAGCTTTTATTTTGGATTATGTAACAGAAAAGAAAAGTTCGATTGAAATGGATTTTCATAAAAATTTATCTGATTTGGCGAAAAGTTATTTACGAATAACAAAAGAAGAAGAAGAAATAATTGAAAAAATTGCTAAAAAATATAACTAATGATAGTTCGAGTATTATCTAAAGATAGATTTGATGATAAAATGCAAAGAATGCGTATTCCTACCGATAAAACAATTCAGGAGGATACAGATAAAGCATTTATTTCCATTATGAATTCAGATTTACCACATTCGTATTTTCCACAAAATTATTCTAATGTGCTTAGATTGGTATTTGATGACGCAACTGAAGAAGAAAATGAACGAAGAGTAAAGCGAGGACAACAAGAAATGCAACTTTTTACGAGGGAACAGGCGGAAACTATTATTGAATTTGTTGAAAGAAATAGTCATGTAAAAGAGTTTTATGTGCATTGTTTGGCCGGTGTGTCCCGTTCTGGCGCTGTTGGAACATTCATAAATGATGTTTATGGAGAAGAAAAATATTTTGATTTTTTAAATGAAAATCCAATAATAAAACCTAATTTTTATATTTTAGCTTTATTAAGAAGGGTATATAATGGTGTTAATTAATTTTTCTTTTTTATAAAACCTTTTTTAAGATAAAATATAAATTGTGCATCTGAATTAGATAAAGATAGGTTATTAATACGATTTATATAATTTAAATAAGATTGGTAATCATAATTATATGCAACGCCAAATGAAAAACCATGTTTGATTAAAAAATCTAATGTATTATTGCTCCTAAAATTAATATTATCATTAGTTTTAATTAATGTTCCGTCATAATCCTTTGTATATAAAGATGGTTGTATCATATTAATACTGGTAAAAGTAAATATACCTGTTTTATAAACACATTTTAATCTTGTTGAAGCATATATGCTGGTATTATTGCGATTTTTTATACCAATTTTAGAAGTTGGTGTTGTGAATACCATATTTTGATAATAGTTAGGTAAAATAACTTCTGAAATTGATATATCAACCCCATTTTTATTATATAATTTATGTCCAACACCAAAACCAATATTAGCTCTTAAATCAATTTTCTTTACTTCGGAATGTTCTAATTCTGAAAACAACATTAATTTAAATGGTTTTTGATTCTGGAATGTATAATTTTGAACTGAATAAAATTCGTTTTGTGTTGATGTAGATTTATTTGATGGTGATATTTGATTTTCTATATATTTGTAGGAAGGTGTGATAGACCAAGTATGGTTATTTTTATAACCTGATAACTCTAATATAAAATTTAATTTAGAAGAATTAACATTTCCAGAATTAAATTCGCCACCACCAGATAAAGATAATAATATAGAATCTGTTTGTGCTATTGCTGTTAAGGAAAATAAAATAAAAATTAATGTAAATAACTTTTTCATATAACATATATATTTTTTATAAAAAATATATATGTTTATGGAAACAATTTTTACTTTTGAAGAATTTATATCAGAATCTTATAATAAACCAAGAAATGGTATGAAATCTCGTTGGAGTGTTAAATATAAAAAATCTATTAATTGTTCTAATCCATCCGGATTTAGTCAGCGTCAGTTTTGTAAAAGAAAAAGAAAAGGTGGTAAATATGAGTCTTAAACATTATTATTAACTATATGTTTAGAGCATTCAATCAGAAAGTCCATTGACCAATTACTTTTAAATGAATTAACACCATGCCAAACGAGTTGAATATTATCTAAACTATAGTCACCGCCATTCGATTTAGGATTGATTCTATCAATCGAAGGTAATTTTGGACTATTTTTTTTCAACTCAAATTCTTGTCTAGTTATAGCACATTTATAGTCTTGTCTTTTAAGAATATCCATCAAATCTTCGAGTGAGAAAAATTCTTTTCTATCTCGTTTACCTATTAAGCTGTTTAAATAGCTTTCAAAACTAGAATACCTATTTTTTGAGATTTTATATTTATTCAAATAATAATATTCTTTTTTTTCTTGCAAAACACAATCATAACAATATTTATGACCATATTTAAATGAATCTATGTGTTTAAACATATTACATCTATAACACCTCATTTGACCATCATTTATTTCAAGATTTTTAATTACCCTTTTATTTATCTCACGCACAAAATCAATACCATTTTTTACAACTTCGTCTATCGCTGAAAAAGCTTTGTTCCAATCAGGAAAAAAAGCAACATGTACGCCATCAAAAATAAGTTGGTAAGGATTATTTGGATATTTTTTGCAATTTGCAATAGTTAATTTTTTTATACCTAATTCTTTTTTCTTTCCGTGTAATATTTTTGTTTGATTAGTCCATTTTTTACCCATATTTGTATTGTTTTTAATAAAATATATATTAATTTTACCAATACCTATATTGGAAAAAGTCAGAAAAATTTTTGCTTTTTCAATTCTTTTTTCGTATTTTTGTAAAAATTCATAACATGATAAAAGATACTTTAGGGGATAGAATAAAAATGTATGAAGATGCTACTTGTGGCATTCGTATGCTTCCAAGAATTCCTGTAATAGCCAGATTAGATGGTAAAGGATTTTCTAAATTTACAAAAGGACTAAAAAGGCCCTATGATGAGAGGTTATCAAATTTAATGGTTGAAACAACTAAGTATTTAGTTAAAGAAACTAATGCAAATTGTGGTTATACTCAAAGTGATGAAATAACTTTAGTTTGGTATTCAGATTCATATGAATCAAAAATATATTTTGATGGTAGATTATTTAAAATGATATCTGATTTAGCTGGTATGGCTTCAGTATTTTTTAATAGAGAATTGCCTAAATATCTACCTGAAAAAACACATTTGATGCCAAGATTAGATTGTAGAGTATTTAATGTTCCAACAATTCAAGAAGCTGCTAATACCTTTTTGTGGCGTGAAATAGATGCTACTAAAAATTCTATTAGCATGGCAGCACAACATTATTATTCTCATAACGAATTACACGGAAAATCGGGTTCAGATAAACAAGAAATGCTTTTTCAAAAAGGTGTAAATTGGAATGATTATCCTGCTTTCTTCAAAAGAGGCACATATATTCAGAGAAAAAGAGTTTTAAAACCATTTACTACTGAAGAATTGGCAAAACTTCCAGCAAAACATCAAGCTAGACAAAATCCTAATTTGGTTATTGAAAGATGGACACTTGATAGGCTTGATTTACCACCATTAATGACTATAAAAAATAGAGAAGATGTAATACTTTTTGGTGCAGAACCAAATACTATATCTCACTATGGTAATCCTCTATTAGGAATGATAGATTTATATAAAAAGAATGATTTTGATGAATTTAAAAAATGGTGTGAAACCATTTTACCATTATTAGAAAGTCCAACTAATTAGTTGGACTTTTCAATTAAAATATAATTTATAATCTATATCTTTATCTTTTTTAGTGTTTTTTTGTTCCTTTATCATTTCTTCAAATGATAAAATATATCTATCCTGATGTATGTATTCAAAGGCATCATTGGATATATCATATAGTATTCTTGTTATTTTTTTATTATAATATTTCATCAAATCCATAAAATATTTTTTGATTTTTTCAAAATATTTTTTCAAATCATTTATATTTGATATCGTATATTTAATTTTTAATATTATATTTAAAAAATTAAATATATTTATTGCGCTGTCTAATCCTATTTCTTTTATTAAAAAGTCTAAATAATAATTATCATCAAAATTATTTAGCATATTAAAATAATTATATTCCTTAGTAGTTTTTAATTTATTGAGCAAAAATTCTTTATCATTGGATTTAAATCCTAAAAGATAAAAATGCATAGATGCTATTCTTGCGTTAATTTCATGTGGCAAAGACAAATATATTAAATTTTTAAAATATTTTATTGAATTGTATTTATATAAATCCATTTTTTCTAAATCAATTAGGTCAGTAGTGTGTTGCCATTTTGTTTTTTTAAATATTTTTTTAATTTGAAACAATTCATAAAGATGAAATAACTCATGTGATAATGCCGATATAGATAAGTTTATTTTAGAGTCTAATGGTAAAAATATATTTATTATGCAATTTTTAAAATCATTATCTATTATTGATTGATAATTTATATCTCCAGTATATTTATTAATATCATTAAATTCAAAATTAATAGTTAAATTACATTTCAAATAAACATTTTTATTGTTCACAATTGTGTTTTTGTCGATATTTAATATTAAACTTTTATTTATATTTTTTTTAATAATATTTTCAATTTCTATTAGATTTTCATCTATTATTTCCTTTACTATATTAGGAATGCTTCTTTTTTCTAAAATCATTTATATTTTGAATATTTTGATATTGGTTTGTTTTTTATCTCCATATATATTTTATATTTTCTATAAAGTCCAATATTGTCATAATTTTCTCCATAAATATAATTTCCCAATGTAGTTATATCTTTTTTATTAGATATAACTACATAACTTGAATTACCTGTTTTCCGTTCTTTTAATGTTAATTTATAATTAATATTTAAATAATTAAATAAATTTTCTATTTCATGCCAATCTTGATTAATTGTTCCTGTAATAGAAAAATAACTTCTGTTTTTAGAACAAAAACAACCATCTCCATCTATAAGCCCCCTGAAAAAATAAGGCTGTAAATCATTTGGCATAAGAGATAATATTTTTGTTGGAGTTGTTGTTGATTTATTGCCATAATCATTTTCTAATAGAAAATTTTTAATTTTCTTATCATTAATTCTTATGCAAGATTGTTTATATTCTTTGCCTTTGAGTTTTCTAACTCTATTGTTAACTCTCCAATTACCGAATTTATTTAATATATCTAAAATAGAATTACTATCATCATATTTTATCTCTATACAAATTTCATCTCTGCTTATTGCGCCATCAGACCAAAAGAAACCTAAAAAATAAGCAACTTCTTTTTTATTTATTTTTTCAAAATTGGAAAATTCCACTCTTCTTTCCTTCTCTCCTAAAATAATATTATTTTTTTTAATTATTTTCTTTAAAGTATATAAACTAATACCAATTATATTGGCAGTTTTTTGTAGTCCATTTTTTGGGTATTCCTTTTTTATTTTATCTATTATATCTATGTTTGTCATATATTACTCTAATATATATAAAAAATAGTTTTGTCCCTTCAATTATTTTTCGTATTTTTGTAAAAATAATTATAATGACTATTTACTTAGGAGACATACACGGCGCATGGAAAACAATTAAATCTCTGATTGATAGATATAAATTAGGTGACAACGAAGAAGTTACTTATATTATCCAAGTTGGAGATTTTGGAATTGGATTTAATAATAAATATGATTTACAAACTTTAGAAGATTTAAATAAATTTTGTGCCACAAAAAACTTGATTCTAATAGCTTGCAGAGGGAACCATGATTCGCCATATTATTTTTTAGGAAATCATATTTATTCTAATCTAAAATTAGTTCCTGATTATACTACTATGGAAATAGATGGTAAAAAGCATTTATTTGTTGGTGGTGCCGTATCTATTGATAGACGATATAGGATTAATAGAGATATATTAAATTCACATAATGGTTCAAGTCAAAAATCATGGTGGGAAAATGAAGTATTTGTTTTAGATAGAGAAAAGTTAAAAGATATAACTGGTGTTGATGTAGTTGTATCACATACCGCACCTGAATGGTGTTATCCAGATAATCGGAAAGGATTTGGTGAATTTGTTGATGATTTTGCCTATTCCGATAAAGAATTGTATGCTGATTTAAAAAAAGAAAGAGATGATATGACTGAAATGTTTAACATTTTACAATCAAATGGAAATTGGATTAAATATCATGTTTATGGACATTACCATGCATCGGAAATAACTATGAATGGTTATTGTAATCATTATTTATTAAATATAAATGAATTTAGAGAATTAAATTAATAATATGACAATTAAAACTACATATGAACATGGACAATCTATTTTTATAGTTGTTGGTTCGGACGAAAAAGCAAAAATAGTTGAAGCAATTATTTCTTCTATTGATATTAAAGTTATAGCAACTGGTGTTATAACAACTTATAATTGTTTAGTTGATAGGAAAGCAACTGAAACAGAAGTTGGTGGTATGCCTCAATTTTATAGTGTTATTAGAAATGAGGATAATATGTTTAACACACCTGAAGAAGTTGCTAATCATATAACTAAAAAATCTTCATGGAAGCAAAAAAATTAATTATAGGAAACACTTACTATTTGTATAGTGATTCTGCATCGCAGTCATGGAATAATGGTGAGTGTTCCTTAATTTCTTTTGATGGAAAAAAACGAGCTTTGGTATTTAAATTAAATACGCAAACTAAATTTAATGTTCCAATATCATCATTATATTCAATTATACCTTTTATATGTATAAAAGAGATACGAGAATATAAAATTGGAGATATAATTGATATGCCAGAATGTTGGTTTGGTGGTATTATTTCTGATAATTTTATACCATTAGCTATACATCGTGAGCAAAAAATAAATGATATAATAAATGATTGATATTATTAAAAGAAAAATATAAAAAAATTGAAAAAAAATTTGCTATTTTAAAACTTTTGCGTATCTTTGCATTATAATTAAAAACAAACAAGCAAATAAAACAATAAAAAGTCCATAAGACAAAAAAACAAAATTAAATTTAAATATATAAGCTATATGAAAAACATTTGTAGAAATACCATTAATAATAATTTAATCATAAATAACAATACGTTATGTGTGATTAGAGTTGGTATGGGATTAAATCGACAGGTGTAATAAAATATTTTATATTTGGATTTAATCTCAAACTCAAAAGTTTGAGATTTTTTTTTTAAGTAAATAAAATGGCTCAGTGATGAAACTGGTAATACATGCGGGACTTAAAATCCCGTGGGCCGCAACGCCCGTGTCGGTTCGACCCCGACCTGAGCCACAATAACGGAGTGTAGTAGAACGGTATAGCACAGGTGTCTTATACACACTTAAATCGGGTTCGACTCCCGGCGCTCCGACAAATGGTTCCATCGTTTAACTGAATAGGACGAGGCTCTTCTAAAGCCTTCATGCTGGGTTTGAATCCCGCTGGAACTACAAACTGATCCTATAGCTCAGTTGGTTTAGAGCGCAGGTTTTACAAGCCTGAGGCAGTAAATGTTAACACAGGTTCGAATCCTGTTAGGATCACAAAAATTGGTGAGTAACTCAGAGGCAGAGTGTCGCCCTGTTAAGGCGAGAGTCGAGATATCGTAATTCTCCTCATCAGCAAATGTTCTTGTAGCTCAATTGGGAGAGCGCCACTGTGACATGGTGGAGGTAATCGGATCGTAACCGATCAAGAATACAAATTGGGAGTATAGCTCAGTTGGTTAGAGCATTCGACTGTTAATCGAATGGTGGTAGGTTCGAGTCCTACTACTCCCGCAATTTGGATTGTAGCTTAATCGGGAAAGCAACACGCTGATATCGTGTAGAGAGTCGGATCGTAACCGATCAATCCAACAAGTAAAATTGTCCTGTATATCAATGGTTAGATGGCGATCCTGATAAGATCGAGGCAGTGGGATCGTTACCCACCAGGACAACAAAAATGCTAAGGTGGCTGAACTGAATTAGGCGCTTCACTTGTAATGAAGAATATGAGGGTTTGAATCCCTTCCTTAGCTCTTAATGCTGAAGTGACTGAATGGTTTAGGTACTTTCTTGGTATGAAAGATGATATCGGTTCGAATCCGTTCTTTAGCTCTTAATTTAATGGTGCTGTGGCCGAGCGGTTTGAGGCGTAGATCTGCAAAATCTAATACATAAGTTCAATTCTTATCAGCACCTCTAATTTGTGCAAGTAGTCTAAGTGGTCGAAAGCGGCACTCTGCAAAAGTGTCTTGGTAAATTCCAACATCACAGGTTCGAATCCTGTTTTGCACTCAAAAAAATTTATATATAAGAAAAAATAATTCTACATGAAAAAATTTAGTAAAACCTTTTTATTTTTTAAACAAATAACTTTACATAAAGGTATAGAAATACAATTAACCTTAAATGACCTAGCCAATTGGTTTGTAATTTCATTGCAGTCACGTTCTAAATGTGATCATGCTGGTGTTGAATTTCGCATAGAGTTATTAAAATTAGTATATTTTCATATCAGTTTTTATGATTTTAGACATTGGGACTATACTAAAAATGATTGGTATGATTATGATCAAATAACATTTAGTTAATTACCACAAGAAAAAAATTTTAAAAAAAATTTGTAAAATAAAAATTTTTTCTTACTTTTGTAAAAAGAAATAAAAAATTAATATATAATAATATGAGAAATAGGAATCTAAATATGAATTTGCTTAATCTAATGGAAACATTGGACGGGATTCTTATGTAAATTCTTATTTTTAAGATTATTTAAAATCCCGTCAATTTGACGGGATTTTTTTATTATGGCACTCTATCCCAACAAGAGCAGAGGACTCAGCTTTAGAACCTGAGAGTTCTGGGTTCAAATCCCAGGAGTGCTACAAATTGCAGAAGTGGTGTAATTGGTAAACACGCAGCATTGAGGTTGCTGTGCCGAAAGGTGTGAGGGTTCGACTCCCTTCTTCTGCACAAAATGGCTCTGTAGCCCAACTGGCGAGGCAACCGATTCAAACTCGGAAATGTGTGGGTTCGACTCCCATCAGAGCTACGATTATCATATGGCGGAATTGGTATACGCAGGAGTTAGTAATTCAAAAAGGTATAGATATTGATTAAAATAAAAAAAAAATTATGATTGAAATAGTAGTTTATTTTGATTTAGAATATTTGAAAAATGAATCATTTTTTATTAATGAAGAATTGGAAAAAGATGAAATAACAAAAATTGTTAATGAAAAATATGATAATACTTGGTATTATTATGATATATTATGATAGATAAATGTGAATTGTGTGGCTCAACAAATGATTATTTAAATTTTCATCATTTAATTCCAAGGACTTTGCATTCAAATAAGTTCTTCAAAAAGAATTATGATAAAGATTATTTGAAAAATCATGGTATTTGGATATGTAAATTTTATTGTCATGGGCAAATACATCGGTTCATAACTGAAAAAGAAATGGGCTTAACATATAATACAAAGGAAAAACTTTTAGAACATCCTGATGTGAAAAAGTTTATTAAATGGAGAAGTAAAAGAGTATAAAAATATGCCGCTATGAGCAGATGTGGTAATTGTGACGGACTCATAATCCGTTTTCTGTAAAGATAGTGCAGGTTCGAGTCCTGCTAGCGGTACAAAATGGTTCCATAGCCTAACAGGATAAGGTATAATTCTCCTAAAATTATGATACGAGTTCGAATCTCGTTGGAACTACAGACATATTAGAGTGAAATATCTTTAGTATGATCACAAAAATAAATTATTTAAAATGGAAAAGATTAAAGTATTAGATGTCGTTAAAGACACTAAAGCAAAATTTGCTTATGCATGTTGTCAATGTTTATGGTATAAAGTTATTACCAATAGTAAAACATATTTATTTCCTGTAGATTTATCAGACACGGATGATGTTGGTACAACAAAATTTGAAGCAGAATATAAGGCAATAACCTTGTTGAGGTATGTTAACAAAGCGATTAAGTCTGGTGATTTGATTGTATATCCAACAATTTAAAATAAAAAACAAAGCATTTTTGCTTTGTTTTTTATTTTATCCTTTTATTAATTTAATTTAAATTAATTTTTTCAATAATTTCTTCCATTTCTTTTTCTAAATTAAGTAAATAAAGATATTCATAAAAAAATGTGTGTTTTTTAGTTTCCATATAAGGTCTATTGTCTATTATTAATTCATCTAAAATGTCTTTTGCTTTGCTTAAATAAGCATCGCCAACGGCATTAAAGAAACCTTTTATTCTTTCTAAAAAGTTTTTAGGGGTATCTATATCTCTATCATAGATTTTATTAGCGTATTCTGTTAGAAATTCAGTTAATTCATTATTATCTACATTATTTAATATTTCATCAATATTAAAATTTTTTAATTCCATTAAAGATTTATATACATATGTTTTTTTAAACTCGTCCATAATCATAGAACTATCAAAACTTTTTAGCCATCTTAACTTATTATATAGTTCATTATTTCTTGCCTCTAACTCATAACCTAATGCTAAATATGTCAAATAAAGTATTTCTCTTAAATACTTATTTTGATTATCACCATGAAGTTTCCAAATAATTTTCATTTTATTTACTTCTTGGTAAGGGTCGTTGTGGTATATATCAAACACATGTTTTAATCCATGCCCTATTGTTGAATAAACAGAAGTATAGTCTATTTCTTTATCTTGTATATCAATATGTAAATTTAAATTATTAAACTTAACTCTTTTTATTTCGTTGTAATCGATATAGCCACCATAATCAATATCTTCTTCGATTATATAATTAATAATAAGGTTAAACTTTATAGGTAAAAATTTTTCTTGTGAGAAATCAAAATTATATTTATTTTCACCTTCTTTAATAGTTCCTTCAATTTTTTGCTTTATTATATAAATTAATTTTTTTAAAGGAAAATTAACTAATTCTTCTTTTATATCTAGTAAATTATTCTCAAACTGCTTAAAGTTTTTAATAAAATGTTTTTTACTATTGAAACACATAAACCTATATATTAAAATAGTTGCCTAACCAAATTTTTGATAAAAAATACATATAATAGTTAGTAGTTAAACCTACATAAAAAATAATTTACAAAAATGTCATTATATAATTATGATATAATTTTAACAGATACCTAATTTTTCTTTTAAGTCGTCATCGTATTCTATATTTTCAACTCCTACACTTAATTTATTAATTATTTCTTTTAATTCCTCTTCATTTACTTTTTTGCTTATTAAACCACTCCTTATATTAGAAGTAAAACAATATAAATCGTTATCTTGTAATAAATTATACCATAAGTTCCAAGCATGCAATGATGAGAATCTATCAGAAGTTATATACTTATTTTTTTCTATAGTCATTTTATATAATTTGTACGCTACGCCAAGACCTCTTAAATAAGGTGGTAATCCATCGCTAAAATCTATTTGGTTCATATCACCTGTTAAGGTTAAATAAAATCTCATATTATCATCGACTCTTGGGTCTAATTGTTTTAATAATTCAATAAAGTTTGTGTCTGGATAGATAAAAATGCCATAACCTTTATCGTCAAGACGAAAGTTGCTTATATCATATTCTTTAACTATTTTTTGTATTTTATTCAAATCAATTCCCCTGTCTCTAAATTGTTGTCTAACATATGTTTTTTTATATGTCACTAAATAATCTAAATTATCTTTTGTAAACCCTTCAAATGTCTTTACTATATGTTGCCTTTTTTTCATTTAATTTATATATTACTTTAAATATTTTTTGTTTAATTAGTTTTTTCTTTGTATATTTGCATTTATGATGTGTATTTGTTGCGATAAAAAGATTTCATTATATCTTATAGAAGGTAAAAATGAAGAAGATGTTGTTTTCAATAAAGAAAAGATAGGATTTCATGGTGAACCAGAAGAAGAAATTATATTAGATGCTGGCTCACAAATGTGGAAAGATGGTGTAGTAGACCTAATTAGTGCCGGATATGGTAGTAAATTTGATACGGATGAATTCATCATAGCTATATGTGATGAATGTTTAGATAAAAAAATAATGACTGGAAACATAGCATATATTGGAACTTATACTGGACAATCAGTAAAAGGAACTGAAAAATATGAATCAGCACGAATAGCATGGAGACGATATAACCGAATTAATGATTTATTAAATTAATTTTATGAAAACTTTAAAAAATAAGATAATAATTGACGAATTGTTTAAAAATGGTAAAACCATTTCAAGTGATGTAATAATGGTTAAAATTTTAGAATCTGAATCTAATAGTTCATTTCTTTTTGCGGTTTCTTCTAAAAAGTTCAAAAGAGCGGTTGATAGAAATTACATCAAAAGATTAATGAAAGAATCTGTTAGGAAATCAATAGTTAAGAATAAGAATATTGCATTTATTTATATAGGAAATTCTATTCCATCTTTTGCAGATATTGATAAAAGTATTTCTAAAATTACTGATAAAATTTAGTTATCTAATCCAGTTCCTCTTCTAATTTTATTATAATTTATTCTGCTATCTATATTAGATGGCATATTTGCATCTTGGTTTGCATTATCTGTAAATATGGCATATTTATAATCAGCACCTATTAAGAATAAGTTTAACATTTTATTATGTTGTGCTTCTGGTATAACATCATTAAACAATCTTAAATTAGTGATTTTCATATCAGAACCTAATATATTGGCATTAGTATCTGGTGATATATCTAAAATACTTGGTTCAACACCCTTAATTACTTTGTTTACTAATTTTAATTTAGATGACGATAATGATTCAGCATCTTCTTCGTAATCAACATTTCTCTTATATAAATAAACCTCTAAACCATTTAATCTTTGATTTATATTAACTACCAAAGCATACCATACATTTTCTGATAAAACATTACTTGCTAAATTAGCATTATTACAATTTTCATCTATTAAACTAAATTCGTTTGCTACACCGTTAAGATTAACAAAGATACTATTTCCTAACATATAAAACTTAAAACCATTATTTGAAACATCCATATAATTAAAGAAATGGTAAGTATCGTTCATAGTTAAATTATTTATATTAAACCAACAACTAAAACCTATATTGTCTGATTTTTGATAGAAAAATTTAAAGTTTCTATATACAACACCTGGTTCGTTAAATTGAACCGTTGACATTTCATAACAAGTTTTAGCAACTGTCACTGAAGCATTTTGTATAATTTCTTGTTCTATATTTGAATAAATATCAACTCTTAAAGTTTCTTGTGCTTTATTTGCCGGTCTTAATTGTTCGTTATTTGCGGTTGCCTTTTTATCTTGCATATTCTCTAGCCCCATTAATTCTTCTAATGTGGTATTTTTTGTTAAATTATCCAGCACATCTTGTATTTCTTGTGTTGCTCCAATAATGTTTGCTTTTTGATTGAATTTTTTAAGTATCACTTTATAGTAGATTGAATAATTATTAAAATTTCTTATTGCCTGTGCATGTTCAATAGTATATAATTTATTTATATTACAAAACCATATAACATCATTTAAACCTGGTCTTTTTTCAATACCAAAAGCCGCTTTAAAAGCATCTTTTGTTATATTAATTTCAAAACTATCAAATAAAGATAAATCAAAATTATTTAAAGCACCGGTATTATCTGGAAATTGGTTATTATCAACATTTACTTTTAATTTAGCATCACAAATATAATTTTGTATAGTATATTCATGGAATGTATAATCAGTTCCATTTTGATCTGGATCCGTTAATACATAAATAACATCATGCCCAAATAAATTAGAAACATCATTACTCATTTTATTAAATAAAGTAAGTGCTTGTGCTTGTTGATATGGATTATATAAATTAGCAATTTGTTCGCTATTTAAAGCAGGCAAATTAGTCGATTCAGTATTATAGTTAGACATTAACATACTTGATATTCCACCTGGTGGCATACCTTCTGGTAAAGTTGAAGGGTCACAAATTAAACCAGCAATAAGGCAATTGCAGTTTTCTCTTATGCCATATACATTACTTTTTTGTCCGTCTAATGATACATTTTGGAAATCGCCAACTAAATTTATATCAAAGATAGTAGCGGTAGAAGTTCCGGTATATCTTAAATAATACTCAATTTGGAAAAAACGAATTGGATTAATTCTTTCTGAAATAATATTTTCTTTTGTGAAAAGAATAAAATCCGAAATTGTTCTACCATAATCTTGTGAAAAACGATAATAAATATCTAAATTATCAGTATCACCTCTACCAAGTATTTCAATATCTTTTATTTTGAAAACTTTATAGATATAAACTGGTTTAATAATTGTTTCATTATTCGTAGTATCAAGAATTACTTTATCCATATTTACTATATATTATATTATGCAAATTAATATGTAAAAATTAAAAAAAAAATTTTTGCTGATTTCAAACTTTTATGTATCTTTGCACTACAAAATTAAACAATAGCAAAAAAGCATTTTTTAAAAACAATATATACTATAATAAAATGAAAAACAATATAAACATACAAGTAGTTCCACAACAACAACCGGATCAGGATCCTGATAAGGAGTGGACTAACTATGTGTTTATATAAACGATTTTTTAAATTGTATTATTTAAAACCTGTTAGTCAAAAGCTAATAGGTTTTTTTAATTTCTGGGTGTGAAGGCAATGGAAGCCGACTCCTCTTGGACAGGAGAATGATTAACATCTTATGCAGGTTCGAGCCCTGTCACCCAGACGAAATAGTGGCGTAGTTCAATTTTAGGTCAGAATGCCCGACTGTCTATCGGGAGGTTTGCGGGTTCGAGTCCCGTCGTCACTGCAAAAAATGGTCTGTTAGTAGAAATGGATACAATATCCCCCTGTCACGGGGAAGGTTGCCGGATCGTACCCGGTACAGACCGCAAAAACGAGAAGTTCGGGAGTCAGGTACCCGGCTTGGTTTGGGACCAAGACAACTCGTGAGTTCGAATCTCACCTTCTCGACCAGGTTCGGAAAAACTTTCTCCGACAATTTTAATATATATCTTATGGATATCATTAAAATTATAAATGAAAGTTTTTCCATTAATGACTTAGCCATAAAATTATATGGTTATTCTAATGGACGAAGCAATAAAAAGGCAGCAGAAGTTTTAGAACAAAATGGATTTAATAAATCTATTTTTGAAAATAAAAACAAAAATAGAAAATACCAAAAAATTAAACTTATTTGTCCTATTTGTTTTAACGAATTTGAAACAACAGAAAATGGTAAGAAAACATGTTCATCGTCATGTTCAAATTCTTATTATCAACATGGTAAAAATAATACTAATTTTGATAAAGAAAAATATGAGGAAAGATGTAAAAAAATATCTAATACATTAAAAAATAATATTCCGTGGAATAAAAAATATAATGAAGAGGAATACATAAAAGAATGTCCCAATTGTAAAAAAACATATACTGGAAAAAATATTAATCGAAAATATTGTAGTAAAAAGTGTCAATTTACAAGCGAGGAATATAAAAATAAATTAAGAGATTCAGTTAAAGAAAGAATAAAAAATGGAACACATAAAGGTTGGCAATCAAGAAATATTGAAAGTTATCCAGAAAAGTTTTTCAAAATGGTATTAGAAAACAATGGCATAAAATATGAGCCTAATAAAACTATAATAAAAAAAGAATATAATATAGAAGGAAATGGAAATTATTTTTTAGATTTCTATATTAAAGAAGGAAATATTGATTTAGAAATAGATGGTAAACAACATGAATATAGAGTTGAACATGATAATGAAAGAGATAAAAATTTATTAAAACATTTTAATATTTATAGAATAAAATGGCAATCAATAAATAACGAAGCAGGAAAAGAATATATAAAAACTGAAATAGAAAAATTTATAAATTATTATAAAAAAATGAAAACTTTAACTTCTCAACAACAACAATTATTTAAACCAGATTGATGGTGTGAGATTTTATTGTCTAAACCGTTCAATCTGATTTGATTGAACGGTTTTTTTATTGCCAAGTGGTGTAATGGTAGCATCCCGCTCTTTGAAAGCGGAGGACGAGAAGTAAATACAGGTTCGAGTCCTGTCTTGGCAACTACATAGTTGGATAGTGTACCGATGCGCACACGAAGATTTGGCCTTCGTAGACTGGGTTTGACTCCTAGTCCGACTACAAATATAATCCCAAAGCATTAAGGTGATGCGTCAGGTTTTGACCCTGAAGAATACTGATCGTTCCAGTATGGGATTACAAAATGGTATTAAAAATTATGAATTTTATAGAAGAAAAAATATTAGAAAAAGTAAATAATGGAATCAATCCAGTATTGCGTTTTCCACCGGAACCCAATTTTATTTTACATCTCGGTCATGCAAAATCGATGTGTTTAAATTTTGGTTTAGCGGAAAAATATAATGGCTCATGTAATTTAAGATTTGATGACACAAATCCTTGTGCAGAAAAATCCGAATATATTGATGCAATTTTAGCAGATATTAAATGGTTAGGCTTTAACCCTTCCAAAATAGAATATACATCCAATTATTTTGATTATATTTATAATTGTACTGTTAAATTAATAAATAAAGGGTTAGCTTATGTTGATGATTCAACTTCCGAAGAAATAGCCAATAATAAAGGAGATTTAGTGAAACCAGGTATAGATTCTATCTATAGAAATAGAAGTATTGAGGATAATTTATATAGATTTGAAAATATGAAAAATGGTATCTATGGAGAAAGTCATTGCACTTTGAGATTGAAAATTGATATGTCAAGTCCGATAATGTGCATGAGAGATCCTATCATATATAGAATAATTAAAGAAGAACATCATAATACTGGTAATAAATGGTGTATTTATCCTATGTATGATTTTGCTCATCCTATTTCAGATTACATAGAAGGAATAACAGATTCTTTATGCACTTTGGAATTTGAATTACATCGTCCTCTTTATAATTGGATATTAAATAATTTAGATTTAGAAAATAATTTACCAGAAGAAACCGAATTTGCTAGATTGAATGTTGTTAATCATTTAATGAGTAAAAGGAAGTTTAAGTCTTTGATTGAAGAAGGGTATACATTAAACGATCCAAGATTATTAACATTATCTGGGTTAAAAAGAAGAGGCTATACTCCAGAATCTATTAAAAATTTCTGTGAAATCATTGGTTATACTAAAAGAGAATCTGTAATTGATTATAAATTATTAGAAGAATGTTTAAGGAATCATTTAAATAAAATAGCATATCGATATATGTGCATTTTCAATCCTATTAAGGTTGTTTTAACGAATTATGAAGGTTCTGAAATTTGTGAAATTGAAAATAATCCTGAAAATCCAAATGATGGTAAAAGAGAAGTTATTTTTACAAAAGAAATCTATATTGAAAATGAAGATTTTAGAGAAGAAGCCGATAAGAAATATTATCGTTTAAAATTAGGTGGCGAAGTTAGATTAAAAGGTGCTTATATTATAAAAGCAAATGAAATCATCAAAGATAGCATTGGTAATATAATTGAAATAAGATGTACTATTGATGTAGATACAAAATCTGGCAAGTCAGATAGAAAAGTAAAAGGAACAATTCACTGGGTTTCTGCGTTATATAATAAAGAAATTATGGTTAAGGAGTATGAAGATTTATTTTTAGATAATAATTGTGAAATAAAGAATGATGTAATACATGAAACTATAATTTATAGTGAATTAAATATTGATAATTGTGAAGTTGGTAAAGCTGCACAATTTGTAAGAAATGGTTATTATACCAAAGATTTAGATGGAAGTTTTATAAAAACAGTTTCTTTAAAAGATAGTTATAAAAATTAAAAAAAATTATGAGCAAATTTAGAATTGGAAATGTGTATAAATTATATACAGGCTGTTTAGTTATTATAACTAAAATAAGAATGATAGAAAATAAAGAATATATTGATTATATATATTTCGATTATTCAAATTCAAGTGGTGGTAGTTATGTTGAGACAAAAACAGAGAAATCAATGTGTTGGTATTGTGATACTAATGATTCCGAATATCCTGATTATGAATGTGAAACTTGTAAAGGAACTGGTTATTATATGAAAGAAATTAAAGGTATGGATCAAGCAATATATTTAGCAGATAATGTAAAGGAATATATTATAAAAAGATTATTAGCTAATTTTGATTTTTAAATATAATATCTTTTAGGTTCCGTTTTTATAACATATATGTCTGATAGTCTATTTTCTATTTTAGCACTTAACCCTTTCATATATGCCTCTTCTTTTGTTGGAAATCCTGTGAAAGATTCTCTTCTAGAAGAATCTAAAGGTATATCAAGTGGATCTAAACTATTTACAACTTGGTAATTATATCCTAGTTTTGTTTTAGATTTAATATAATTTATTAAATCATTTTTTTCTTCTTGTGTAAGTTTGGAACCAGTTGAAACTTTAGGATATTCACTATCAAAATAAAAAATATCAATTGGATTACCATATGTTGCATATTCACTATCGAATATAATGCTTCTTTCTAAATCTACCCATACTGGATAGCCACCTATTATTACTTTTTCTCTATTAGGTTGTTTTGCAAAATTTTCGTTAAATGGTTTAAGATATTTCATTAATTATATATTAATATTATTGGTTAAAAAATTATATCATATTTTTACCTAGTAATCCTTCTCTATATAATCTACTTTTCAGTTGTCGAAGCCATTTATTTCTACCATCAATATTAGTCATATTTTTAAAAACGGTACTTAAAGAAGGTGATAATTTTATCATTTCTGCAAAACTTAAATAATTCCAAATATCTTGATTTTGTTTTTTTAATTGAATTATATTGTGAATTTGTGATTGTATTTCAAAGTTTCTATAATTTGCATCTTTAATATATTTTTTGTTATCTAACTGTTTTTTTATTATTTTTTCTATATGCTTATTATTTAAACTATCATCAATCCAATGAACTAATTCGTGATGTATAGATCCTTTTATTGTTGATTCTTTAAATTCCCTTATAAAAGTTTCTTTCTGTTCATAATCTAATGATTCAGTAGCTTCAGAAATAGTATTAAAACCTAAACTATAATCTATAGCATTTCTATTTGGTCTTAAATTTATTAATTTTTTAAGTGGATTGTAATGATTATTATATAAATTTTTATCGTTGTTTATGTAAATTGTTATTGGATTTATTTTATGTGCTTTTTTACATAATTCGTCGGTTAAATCCGCTGAACTAATTTCGCCAACTTTAAATTTAGATAAATCTATTTTGTCTGAATTTTGAATATATTCAATACCATCTCGGAAATAATTATCATAAATTTTATCAATATCATTCTGTATATTTATAAGAGATTCATTTAGCTTGTAAAATTCTTTTATAGATATTGTTATGTACTTCATTAATTATATATTATATTTGTAATATATATTATATGGCTAAAAAAAGAAACATACCAGGATTAGATTCGAGTAAGTTAAGAGTTGGTATGAGAGTTCTTTTAAAAAAGAATTTTAGATTAGCGGTTGTAGAAAAAATTCACCCAAAGTATTCGGATGAATTTATTGTTTATTATTATGATGAACATAATAAATTACATTATGAAATAATAACAGAAAATGATGTATTACCGGCTGATGATTATGAAAAAATAAAAGAGCGCAATAATCGGATAAATGATATATTGCGAGATGATTAATGAATTAGATAATTAATATATAGTTTATGATTACAAATTATTTCAGTTTTTTAGAATATATTAAAGAAGCATTATCTGCCGAACAATCCGAAACAGCGGCTAAACAATTTCTTATTGGAATTTATAAAAATAAAGAAGTTGCTAAGAAAAAAATGTCAGTTGCTAATAGAGAATTAAAAAAACAAAACATTACTGAACAGCAATGGAAAGATATTACTAAAGAAATATCTGATATCAAAAGTCAGATAGATATGTCTATTCAAATAATTGAAAAGCAAAAAAAAGATTATTTAACTAAATTAAAAGTTGATAGTAATTTTTCTGATAAAACAATAGAGAAGTATAATTCTGAAATTAGCGAATTGCAAAATGAGAAAAAAGATAAATTAGAAAAAATATTTAAAGATTCTATTTATTTAAATGTAAATAATATAAATGATATAATTAATTCAGAAGGAAAATTAACACAGGAAGAATTAGAAGAAGTTGAAAAAAAAGCTTTAGAAGATCCTTTTTATTTGAGATTAAAAGAATTATTAGAAAATTCGGAATATACTTATTTAATTGATTATTTTATTAGATTATTTTATAGAGATTTTAATAAGTTTAAAATTGATTTGGATTCAGCACATGATGGTAATAATTATGATGAAGTTAGAGATTTATTAGGACCTTTTACTTATTTACCAACTGATGATGAAATAATATGGAATACAGATAATAATTATGGTTTATTTGGTTCTGTTTTAAATCATTTTGAAGAGTTAGAGGATAAATTGCAAAATAAAGTATTAGATAATTTTGATAAGTATAAAAAAATGCAAGATGAGGAATTGAAAAAATCAAAAGATTTGCGTGTTCCTGGTGTGGATATGTTGTCAAATGACATTAGAGATATGCGAATTGATTATTATACTGATGCATTGTTAGAAAGACTTCCTATTGGTATAAAAGATAAAGAAGGAAATCAAATTGCTCCAGATTTATTATCAGAATATCGTGAACTAAAAAATGATGATCCTTTGAAGATAAAAGTTAAAAATGAATTAAAAAAATTAGTTCAAATTTTAATGGATAATGGTATTAAATTTGAAGCAAAAAAAGAAACTTTAAAAGATATAAATGGTAAAGAAATTTTAGATAAAAGTGGAAAACCAGTTATGGTTAAACTTTTTCCCGAAGTTGAAAAAATTTTTAAAATGCGTAAAGGAACTAGAGATGATCCACAAGAAGATAAAAGTTTAGATGGATTTATACAAAGAGTTCAGAGTAGAATACAAGGTTTAGGAAATGTTGGTGTTGAAAAATTATACGAAATGATTGATGAAGTTAATGAAAAATTTGGAAAAGAAAATGGAGCAGAAGTTATTTTTGTAAATGATAAATCTTCATCTAAACCTGTGATTATTTTCCAAGTTAAAAGTCCGTCTGCTAATTGGTATTTACATAATAATAAAAAGAGAGCAATGATACAAGTAAAAGATCCGGAAACAGGAAAATTAAAAACTGAATGGGATTCAGGTAAATTAACACCGACACAACATTGTATCGCTTGGCCTATTGATGATAATAGATGGAAATCATATATTAAAGATAAATCATATAAATTATATTATGTATATAATTTTGGATTAGATGTCACTGATAATTATTTTCCTTTTGGCTTAATTATTGATGAAAATGGTGATATAACTTCTGCTCATAGAAAAGATGATACTGGTATAAGTACTGAAGTTGTAAATCTATTAGATGATTGGGGTATTGATTATGAACAAGTATTTCAAGGATTAACTAGTGAAGAACGTGCTTTAAGAATTAAGAAAAAGCAAGCTGAGAAAAAATTACTTGAAGGTGGCATGACATTTGAAGAATTTGAAGAATGTTTAGAATATGCTGATCCAAATCTTGCTGGTGGTAGAATTTTACTAAATTCGGTTATAGACCCTGTTACAGGTGAAGGAAGTTTAAAAAAGGTTAAATTATTAGCACAAAAAAATGCTAATTTTAATGAACCATCAAATATACTTAATGTAGCGGTTCAAGAATATTTTAAACATAAAAATAATGAAAGAAATTTAATTGTAGATGAATTATTAAAAATAAGGAAAGAAAATATAAATGGAGTATTGACAGATTTGGGGAACAATCCTGTAATGCGACTTCAATTTTATTTAAAACATAATAAAAATTTAGAATTAGAATATGTTTTAAATAAGATTAAAAATAATTATGATTATTACGATCCAGAAGGTAAATTAATTGGATTTACTGAAAACATAGAGCAAATTTTATATTTGATAAAAAATGGTTGTAAAATTAACAATCTCTATTTTGATAAAATTTCTAAATTTTTATTTCCTAATAATATAGTTTCAGATGATTTTGTTAAGATTAGTAAAGAAATTTTGGAAAAAATACCTTCTAAATCTGCTAAAACTGAATTTAATGTTAGTGCATATGATATATTTTTAAAAGGATTACTTTGGAGTGTTAAAACAAATAATTTTAATTATTTTAAAATGATTATTGATATATCAAAAAGAAGATTAGATGAAAACGAAGATGATTTTGTTGATGGGTTTTTAGAACAAACAACTAAAAATGGTAAAAGTATTTTGCCAGAGAAGTTTAAAGTTTATTTAAATCAGAAATTAGATGAATGGGATTATTAAAATAAAAAAAGTGAGTTTAACTCACTTTTTTTATTTTTATATTGCTCTTTTCCCTTTTACTTTTGTGGATATATCTACTGGTGTTAATCCGTTTTGTGTTAATAAGTTATAAAGTTCGTTATTTTTTTGTTGTAATTTTTTCTTTAAAGTTAAATTATTATTTATAACTTGTGATATAAGTTTTAAAATTCTTGGATCTGTTTCTGATATATCAGTTGGTATATTTGTAAGTAAAAAATATGGATTATTTTTACTATTTGGAATAAAATTAGTTAAATTTTTACCTAAAAGCGTTATGAAATTTCTTATTATATCTAAAAATGTATCCGCCTCAACTTCTTCTCCATTTATAGTTACATTATTTGTTTCCGTAAATGCTTTTAATAACCATGGTCCGTATGTAATTTTTTCACCACTTTGTGTTTTAAATGAATAACCTGTCAATAATTGTAATAATGCTTCTTGTTCTGTTCTTGCTTCAAAAAATATAATTACTTTATCACCACTTATTTCTGTATGTATTTTTTCTTTACCAACTTTAGTAAATTCTGGTCTTTGTGATAATTGAAAAACTAAATCACGATTTGTAAAATTAATTTGGTTTTTTGTCATATTTTTAGCTGCTAATCCTAAAATTGTATTTTTTGAAGATAAAACTTTAGATATTTCAAACCCTATTATCCAATTAGATCCTATTTCTTCTTTAGTTGTGCCGCTTGTTAGTTCTCTTTTTGGTATCTCAGACAATGGCGCAGCTCCTCTAGAAACAACTTTGCTAGAAAAAGAACCTTCAGTTTCACTTATAAATTCCAAACCCAATACTTTAAATACTTGTTTTAAAAATTGTGTTGTTCTTTTTATATCTTTTAATTCCGAAGCAACAAGACTTTTTATACCACCACCACGAAATTTTAATTCTTCAATAATTTCTTTTTTATTTAATTCACCATTTAAGAAATCTTCTATATCAATCTTAGAGCCATAACGATAACCTAAAGGTAATTTTTGTTTCCATAGATATTCATTTTTCATTAAATAATCAAAAGTTTTGGCTGGATCTAATGTTCTAGGTGTTTTTCTCGCAACAAAATAAGCCCAAACCCATCTTAAACATTTTTCTAAATCATCAAATATCATTTTGACTGGAAAATCTTTTCCATATGATACCATTTTTTTCTCACCCTCTGCAAATTTTTCAGCTCTCACTTTTTCCATGTCTTCGTTATATTTTTCCATAAAATCATATAACCTTTTTTTCAATTCAATTGGATCGCCTACTTTAGTATCAATATTTGCATTATATATTTGATTCCATTTTTCAGCAAGTTTAATTAAATCGTTTAATTTTTCTATTTGTTGACCTGTAGTCGAATCAGTTGGAATTCTTAATGAAGGATATTTATTTTTTGACTCTTCGATGTTCATTTTTCTGAAAAAACTTTCAGCAGCTTCTCTTTGTTCTTCATCACTGCCGGCAAAAGAGGCTGTCCTTTCATGAGTTTCGAATATATATTCTACAGGACGTCCATCTTCAAATTTAACAATTATTGTTGCTGTATTTGATGTGAAATTTCTTTTGAAATTTATTTTAAATTTTCCTTCATCTACAAGTACATAATAAGATCTGGTCGGATGTATTCTTGAATTTTTTTCATTGAATGGAACTCCACCTGTCATTTCCGAAAAATCAGTTTTTAATGCTACAATATCATTCATAGCTGGGCTTTCCAAAAGTTCATCATAGATTGCATTTATATAAGCTTTTTTTTCATCTTTTTCTTTTTGTGTTGCTTCGAAAACTTGGTTATATTTAAGCAAAAATTTAAATTGTTTCATCTAATTTTTCTTTTTTATTATATATTAAAATTATGTGTTTAATTATTATGTATATATTAATTTGTTAAAACATTTTTAATTTTGATACTAAAACACTTATGAGAATAAATTTAAGCAAAGCAACATTTTCTTCAATCGTTGGCATCGGTCAAAAAGTTAAAAAAGCGGCAAAAGAAACTGGTAACGAATATTTAGAACTTAACCGTGGTGTAAATTCAGTAGTTCAAATAAATTTAGAAAAAATCCAAAAATTAATTGATTTTAATTCTAAAGAATTTCAATTATATGCTCCTAATTTAGGTATAGATTCTTTACGAAAATCAATTATTAAAGAATATTTTCCAAAATATCAACATATTCCAGAAATGGAATCAAATATATCTATAACACCTGGTGGTATGCCAGCACTTGATATTATTATTCAAACATTAAATATTGAAAATATTTATTTTCCTAAATTTTATTGGGGCTCATATTCTAAAATGGCAACTATTAGAAATAAACCATTTTCTTTTTATGATTCATTAGATTATTTTGATATTTCACACCTAAACGAAACTTCATGTATATTTATTTGCGATCCAAATAATCCAACAGGAGTAAAATTAGATGATAATTATTTATACTCTAAAATAATGGAAATTGCTGATACTGGTGCAATTGTGGTATTTGATTCTCCATATCGTAAATTATTTTATGATGATACTTTCTTTGAAAAATTATTACATCCAAATGTTATAATAGCCGAATCATTTTCAAAATGGATTGGCTTACCAGGAGCAAGACTTGGTTTCATATGCTCATTAAATAGAGAATTTAACGAAGAATTAAATATTCGTTTATTATATGAATTTAATGGTATATCTTCTCCATCTCAAATTTTGGTAAATACTATTTTATCTACTGATGAGGGAAAACAATCAATAATAGAGTTTCAAAAAGAAACTAAAAAACATATTGAATTAAATATTCAATGGTTAAGAGATAATAATTTATTAGTAGATGAAATCTATAATGGTAATAATCCTATGGGTATATTTGCTATAATAAATAAATCAGAAGATTACTTATTTCAACATCGTATTGGAGCAGTTGGCTTAGATAAGTTTGTATATTATAATAAAGATAATTGGTCGTCCTATAGTAGAATATGTGTATCAGTAAATCATGATTTATTTGTAAAATTCATGAAGGAAATAATTTAGATTTAATATATTATTTTATGAAAATAGGAGATAAAATAATTTGTATTAATAATTTTTATAATGAAGATAAATTGATATTCTTAAAAGATAGATATTATATTGTTAGGGATATAGAAATTTATAAAAAACATACTTTAGTGCAAGTAGATAATTTCTACTTTAGTATAGAACCTGTAAGTGATTTAGAATTTGGAAAATATTTTCAATCAATAGCAGATTTTAGAGAATCGAGAATAAACCAAATTTTAGAATGATGAAAATAAGCGATTTTATAATTGACTTTGATAGAGTTAACGAACTGTCATCTACAAAAAGTGATTCAGACGAAGGATATAATGGAACATATCATTTTGCTGTAAGTAGGAAATTAATTAAAGAATATTTAGATGTTCTTTTTGGAGATTCAAAATTAAGAAAAAATGATGATATGGTGGAACATATCATCAATACATTAATATACAATCGTATTTTAGTGCATGCCGCAACTATTAGGAAAAATAGAATTGATGAAATATTAGAAGATGAGTAATTTGTTGAAATGGAGCGGCTCAAAAAATAGCCAGGCAAAACAAATAATTTCTTTTTTGCCCAAAAAAATAAATTATTATTTTGAACCTTTTTTAGGTGGTGGTTCAATTTTTTTAGAATTATTAGAATCAGATATAGAAGTTGACACTTTTGTTTTATCTGATGTTAATAAAGAATTAATTGATGTATGGCAAATGATTCAAAATAATCCATATTTTCTTATATGGACATACAAACAACATTATAATAATTTTAATAAAGGTGATATACAACAAAGAAAAGATTATTTTCAAAAAGTAAGAACTGATTTCAATTTGAATAAAAAACCAGAAGATTTTTATTGGATAATGAGAACAACCACAAATGGTATGCCTCGTTATAATAAATTAGGAGAGTTCAATAATTCTTGTCATTTTTCAAGACCTGGTATGCATCCAGATGAAGTAGAAAAAGTTGTTCTATATTATTCAGAGTTAATGTCAGGTAAAAAAATTACGTTTTATAACGTAAGTTATGAGTTTATTAGTATTGGTAATTTAAATAGTTATTTTGAACATGATGATATTATATATTGCGATCCGCCATATCAACAAACAAAAGGAATGTATTTTAATAATTTTGATAATAACAAATTCATTAATTGGTTAAATAATCTAAATTGTAAATGGTTATTGAGTTATGATGGTAAAGTAAATGATAGTGAAGTTGATCATATACCACCAAGTTTTAAAAGACATGAATATCTAATAAGTGGTAATTCAAGTTTTAGACGAGTTGTTGGAAATTCAAATAATAGTATTGTTTCAGAATCTTTATATTTAAATTTTTAATTTTCGTTTTAATAAATATTTTTCATAAATTTGCAAAATGATTTTATATACTATTCAATCTGAATTTAAATGGCAAGAGTTGCAAGATACTGGTATTCTTAAAGCACATGAAGATATAATTTGTTTTTCAAATAATAATTTTATAGATAGTTATACATGGATAGAATCTAAAATGCATGAATTACTTCCTAAATCAGATATTCCTTGTAAACATCCGATATGGGCTTGGTATAGATATAATAATAAATCTAAGCCAACATTAAGAGGACAAATCACTAAAGGAGAAATTGGTTATTTAATTAAGTTTGAAATAGATGATGATAAAGTGCTTTTATCTTGTTTTGACAAATGGCATTTAGTTTTAAATCATAGTATAGAAGATTTGAAAAATAATAAAACGATTTTTGCTTTAGACGAATTTAATGAAGATGATATTGCTAATATGATTGGAGAAGGATTTGAAATAGAAGATGATAATATAGTTTTTGATTGGAATAATATTATTTTAAATAAAAATTCTTTTGAAAATACAATACAAGCTACATTATGGTATATAAAAAAGGAACAAGTTATATCTTATAAAAAATTTAAAAGCCGCTAAATTTAGCGGCTTTTAAATTTTTTATAATCTAACAGAAGAACTAGTAGTTGAACTAACACCTACACCATTAGCAGCATAAATACTTGCCGAATAAGTATACCCAGGTGGGCAATTTACTAATGTTGCTGAATTAGTATTTATATAAACTTTAGTCGGAGAATTTTGATATGGATTAAATTGATCGCCACCCGCATCTAATGTATTGTAAATTGTGGTATTATTTCTTGTAAAATTCACATAATATCTTGAAGAACCAGTTGAAGTTGTCCATGTAAAAGTTACATTATAAGCAGAACCATATGTTGTTGCTGTTCCAGTAATAGATATATTTGAAGGTGTAGCAAAATAATAAGCACGGTTAGTCCAAGATGCTTCATAAGCAAGTGGAATATTATTGTTCCATGTAACAGTCATTGAATTAGTTCCAACAACTTGTCTTATTGACCAGGTATTTGAAGAATCAGCTGCTCCAACATTTGTATTATAACCATAATATGATGCTGTTAAAGATGAAGCACTATCAAATCTAAGCCAATCTTGTTCTAAGTTTATATTCATATATTTAAGTGTTTATTTATATATTAAATTTTATTATCTTTTTTCAACTTTACCTTTGTTATTATTTTTAACTGTATTGGTTGTATTAACCAAATTAACATTTGGTGTGTGCAAAACTGGTCGTCCATTAACTTTTAAAACATATATACCTGCCATAAAATTACTTTTTATTTATATATTAAAATCTTAATAATTATTTTTTTAATATATAAATCATGGTTAATACATTATGTGTTTATAAAATTTCTTTTAAAAATACCTATCAAATCATATCTAATTCTGACTTGGAAAAAATTGCTAATCTAGATATAGAATCATCCTTCGATTATAAAGAAGATGATTTTTTTTATTTTTTTGTTTTGACATCTAAAATTGAAATAAAAAAGTATTTAAAAATCCTGGATAAAAATTTAATTAATTATGAATTTAATGACATCACAAATCAAATAATTAAAAATGAATATGATTTCTCATATCTAACCAATTATATTGATGAAGAAAATTCAATAATTTATGATATATTTATGGATGATTTAGATAGGTGGATATATTCAAAACTTGATTTAGATACAGTTTTAGATATAATTTCATCAAAAGGTATAAATTCACTGCGTCCAGTTGATAGAAAATTTCTTAAAGACAATTATGAAACTCATTAACATTTCTTTTTGTTTTTAAGAATTTTTTTCTTATCTTTGTAAAATGAAAACTTTGTTTTTAAATACACTTAAATCACCATTTGTTATCATAATGGTTGGACCACCATTAGTTGGGAAATCCACTGCTATAAAATCATGGTTAGAAAAATATAATGGAGAAGTTACTATAATTTCTCGTGATGAAATCGTATTGGAACAATATGGTTCAAATGATTATTCTGCGGCATTCAATTCTGTTAATCAAAAACAAGTTGACAAAATACTTATATCAAAAATGGAAGAAGCTAATTATAATAGAGAAAATGTTATAATTGACATGACACATTTAACTTCTAAAAGAAGAACTTATAATTTATCATTTTTTGAAGATGATTATTATAAAGTTGCGGTTATATTTCCATTTTTAGATTGGGAAGAATATAGAAAAAGAAATGAAAAAAGGAAAATAGAAGAAAATAAGTATATTCCTGAACATGTGATATCAAACATGATGAACTCTTTTTCTGGCATTAAAGATTCCGAAGGATTTAATAAAATCATTAATTTGTAAAATTTAAACAAAAATAAAAATTATGAAAAAGTATTTAGTAGTATTATCTATGGATGTTGCTGACGAAGGCGATGTTGGATTAATTAAAGTTATAACTCAGAAACAATTAGATGAAACAAAATCAATACATACTGGATTTGGTAATATTGACGGTGATAGTTATGAATTTGATAAATCAGATGCTATCGAGATTACAGATGAAGAAATTAAAGTATTGAAAAAATTTGGATTAACTGATTTAGAATTTGGTTATTGTTCATTATCAAACGAAGAAGTTGAAAATGACGAGTATGATGAGGATGAAGATGACGAATGGTAATTTTATAATTTATGAAATACAAATTCAAAAAAAAATGGGATGAAAATACCGACATTAGTTGGTGGAAAACCAGTCGTATCGAACTTAACAAAATTATTGATGAGTATAATAATTGGCAAATACAAGATGATTTTGATAAAGATAAAATAAAACTTATCTTGGCTAAGATAGAATACGGTAAACAAACTATTGGTTCACAAGATGGTGGAAGTGGTTATTGGGATGAACTTGATGAAATGGAACAATTTGTTCGACAATTTTTCAAATTACAACAAAATATAGAATGATAGAAATTAAAAAATTAGAATCTGATGTTGGTAAAATTTATTGCGGTTTTGTTATAAACAATAAAGAACTAAAACCCCATTCAATTATTATACATAATTTTCTATCTGAAAAGGAATTACAGTCAAAAATATTAAATTCATACTATGATGAAGATGGTGAATGTACTTGGTATATTGTTTCAGATAAAAATTTAACAAATGATGATTTTTTGGTTGAGTTAAATAAACTAATGGAAAATGATATAGATTACTATGGTCATTTATAATAAAAATAAAGTTAATTTACCAATATGATAACATTAATAGCAGCTTGTTCCAATAATCGTGTTATTGGAAAAGACAATCAACTAATCTGGCATGTACCAGGCGACTTAAAAAGATTTAAAGAATTAACATCTGGACATAATGTTTTGATGGGTAGAAAAACTTTTGAATCAATTGGAAAACCACTTCCAAATAGACGAAATATAATTATAACCAGAGATAGAAACTTTCATCAAGAAGGTTGTTTTGTTTATAATTCTTTAGAAGAAGCACTTGAAATATATCGCACAACCGATTTATTTGTAATAGGTGGTGCAGAAATTTATAAGCAAACTCTTGGATATGCTGATGCAATTGAATTAACTTTAATTGATAAAGATTTTGAAGGTGACGCATATTTTCCGGAAATACCTGATGAATACTTTAATATTGAAAATAAAGTTGATTTATCATGTCCTGAATTTGATTATTCGTATATAACATTTAAAAAATTATGAAAAAGTTTTGTTTTTTAACAAAACTTTCATACATTTGTAACGAAATTGAAACGATTGTAGAAGTCGTAGTTTCTTAACTTAAAGGTTATTAAAGAACAAGTTCTGCAATCTAGATGTCCTGGAAACATCAAGCTATGATGCCGTTATTAGCTTAGTTACGGCTCCCACAAGGTTAATTGGTATGGGATGAACAATTTTAGTCGACAGTTCAGCTCCTTGTGATATTTTTTGTCTGGTAAGACAGACGATGTTTTTTGAAGAGAGGAAAAAACATATAAAATCTAATGCTTTGACCAGGAAGGCGTGAATGGCGAATTTAAGTATAAATCCTTATTTCGCCACGAGTTATGTGTTAAAAGCCGCTATTGTCTAAATTAGCATCAATAGCGGCTTATAGCTAAAAACCTTTTTAATCATGAATTTTCATAAAATTTTTTACAAAAATTTAAACTTTTATAACAAAATCGATTACAATATGTATCAAATAAATACGAAAGTGGTTTAAAGACAAAGAATTAAACAGAAAAAAAATTAAAAAATTTAAAACCTTTCAATTTAGTTGAATATAAATTAAAAAAAAATAAATCGTATGAACAAAGCAGATTTAATCAACGTAGTTTCCACAAAAGTGGATTTAACAAAAACAAAGACATCAGAAGTTATTGATGCAGTAGTAGAAGCAGTAAAAGAAGCTTTAAACGCAGGTGATAAAGTAACTTTAGTAGGTTTTGGTACATTCCAAACTGCACAAAGAGCTGAAAGAAAAGGACGTAATCCTAAAAATGGTGCTGAAATTCTTATCCCAGCTAAAAAAGTAGCTAAATTTAAACCAGGTAGTTCTTTACAAGCATCTGTAAATGGTGAAACTGAAAATGCTTAATCATTTTCATTTGTAAAAATCTTTTAAGACTTACTGAAAAGTAAGTCTTTTTTTTTAATATAATTTTTTTTTTTAAATATTTAATATTTAATTTTGTTATTTCAAAAATTAGTTGTATATTTGTAAATATGAAAAAAGAGATTGAAAAACGATTTTTATTAAAGAATCTTCCTATTAATACCGTTGAAGATATGCCAGAAGTGCAGCATATACAACAATACTATTATTTAGTAGATGGAATTTGGAATAGAATTAGAAAAATAGAATCTTCAATATTTGGAATAACTTATTTACATACAATTAAAACTTATAGCGATGGTATAACATATGAAGAAGAAAAAGATTTTTCTTTTGATGAATATAAGTTACTAATGAATAATATACATTCTGGAATGTATGAAGCTAAATTTTTAGATAAAACACGATATATTTACCACACCAGAACTAATGCAGATTTCGGAGATAATGATTTTAAAAATATAAAATGGGAAATTGATGTTTTTAATTTTAGTTTAATTATAGCTGAAATTGAAATACCAGATATAACATATAACATAGAAATACCTGAATTTATACAAAAAGAAATTATTTTAGAAATTACGGATATTAAAGAATTATCAAATCGTAATTTAGCAAACTTTTTAAAATTTTAAACAATAATACATATGAATAAAAAACACAACATTGAATCGATTAAAGAGGTGAAAATTGTGGCTGCTTTGGATGACTATGATGATGACGAAGATAGTAAATTTTCAAGACCAAACAAAAAGGGTGACAAAACATCAAAAACACCTGTTTTAGACTCTTTTAGTAAAGACCTTACTAAAATGGCTGAAGAAGGAAAGATCGACCCAATTGTAGGTCGTGAAAAAGAAATTTTGCGTGTATCTCAAATTCTATCTAGAAGAAAGAAAAATAATCCAATTTTAATTGGCGAACCAGGTGTTGGTAAATCTTCTATTGCCGAAGGTTTAGCATTACGAATTATTCAAAGGAAAGTTAGTCGTGTTCTTTTTAATAAAAGAATCGTAACACTTGATTTAGCTTCTATGGTTGCTGGTACAAAATATCGTGGACAATTTGAAGAAAGAATTAAAGCACTTATGGCTGAATTGGAGAAAGAACCTAATATCATTCTATTTATTGATGAAATACATACAATGATAGGTGCAGGTGGAGCTTCAGGTTCTTTGGACGCTTCAAATATGTTCAAACCAGCTTTATCAAGAGGTGAATTGCAAATTATAGGTGCTACAACTTTGGATGAATATCGTAAGCATATTGAAAAAGATGGTGCTTTAGAAAGAAGATTTCAAAAAGTTCTAGTTGAACCTGCAACCGAAGAAGAAACTTTACAAATTCTTAATAATATTAAAGAAAATTATGAGAATCACCATTCGGTTAGATTTACCCCAGAAGCATTAAAAGCATGTGTTACACTAACGGCTCGTTATGTCCAAGATAGATTTCTTCCCGATAAAGCAATTGATGCTTTAGATGAAGCTGGTTCTCATGTTCATATTTCTAATATTAATGTTCCAAAAGAAATTATTGATGTAGAGAATGAAATTGCGAAAGTTAAAGAAGAAAAACAATCGGTTGTTAAAAGTCAACGATATGAAGATGCAGCTAAACTTCGTGATAAAGAAAGACAATTGAATGATGCTTTAGAAAAAGCAAGAATTAGTTGGGAAAATGAGCAGAAAAAACATAGACAAATGGTTACAGAAGAAAATGTAGCACAAGTTGTGTCTATGATGACAGGCATTCCATTACAAAAAATAACTACAAACGAAAATTCTAAGTTGTCAAAGATGTCACCTGAACTTAAGGGAAAAGTTATTGGTCAAGACGATGCAGTAAATAAAGTAGTTCGTTCAATTCAACGTAGCCGAATCGGACTTGCCGACCCAAATAAACCTATTTTTGTTGGTATGTTAATTGGTAATTCTGGTGTTGGTAAAACAGAAATGGCTAAGCAGTTAGCAAAATATATGTTTGATTCAGAAGATTCTTTAATTAGATTAGATATGAGTGAATATATGGAAAAAATTGCTGCTTCTCGTATTAGTGGTGCCGCTCCTGGTTATGTTGGTTATGATGAAGGTTCAGAACTTCTAAATAAAGTTAGAACTAAACCATATTCTGTAATTCTTTTAGATGAAATAGAAAAAGCACATCCAGATATTTATAATCTTTTCTTACAAGTTTTTGATGACGGTTATATGACTGATTCACACGGTAGAAAAGTAAGTTTCAAAAACACGGTAATTCTAATGACATCCAATGTTGGAACAAAAGAAGTTAAAGAATTTGGAACAGGTGTTGGATTTTCAACAAAAGCTAAAGAAGCTAAAAAATCTGATAATATCAAAGATAAATTAGAGAAAGAACTTAAAAAGAAATTTCCACCAGAATTTATCAACCGTATTGATGATATTATCTACTTTAAAGATTTAAGTAAAGAAGATATTTATTCTATTATTGATCTTGAATTAGTAAAAAGTGTAAAAAGAGCAGGCGAAATTGGTTATAAAATAACTATTGACGAAAAATTGAAAGAACATCTTTCGGTTGTTGGTTATGACCCTCAATATGGTGCACGTCCGATGAAAAGAGCAATTCAAAGATGGGTAGATGATTATTTAACAGATTATATTTTGGAGAATAGTCCAATTGAAGGAACCCAATTAGATTTAACTTATGATTCTGATAATGAAATAACTGGTATATCAGCAATAAATCCAGAACCAAAACCAGAATCAGAAGTAAAAGCTGAAGATACACAATTAAATGGCTCTGAAATGGAAATTGAAGTTGAAAAGCCAAAGAAAACCAGAAAGAAAAAATCTGAAGAATAAATAAAAAAAACCACTCAATTGAGTGGTTTTTTTTATTTGCTTTTAAATTGATTTATAAAAATAATATATATTCTTGACAGCTTTGAAATTACTTTTGAAATCGTTTGTAATTATGTTTAATTTGCTTGAATTTAGCTTGAATTACTAATCTAATAACTCTCTAAGCATTTGCTTCAAAAGTAGCGTAAAACGTCTGTAATTCAATAAAACAAAAAGAAATTATATGAAAATTTATAATTATGAAGAATTTATTACTGAATCTTTACCAAGAAAAAGTTCGGTGGATCAGTTAAAAAAATTGAGAAAATTAACAAAAGGAATTGATATTGGTGACAGAATTGCTGATATGAGTAAAAAAAGTGCCAATATACATTATGTTCAAAATCCAATAGATACTGGAATAGAATCTTATGAAGATTTTGAAAAAGATACAGATAAAGTGTTTCATGCTGATTTTGATAGTAAAAATCCACTTAAAAATCAAGAAAAAACACCTCGAGAATATATTGGTGTAAAACCTAAAAATGGTTATCCACATGAACCAAAACATTTACATCATAAAAATAAGAAAAAGAAAAAAGCGGATAATTAATCCGCTTTTTTCTTTTTTGAAGGAATAAATAATTTTTTTCTAAAAATTAAACTTTAACAAATTTTTCACATATAATACTTAATCAAGCAAACAAAAATGTTTGATAATAAAAAATAAACGGCAAAAAATGGCATCACAAGCATCACACGAATTGGATTCATTATTTAATGCAGGCGGCATTAACAACAAAGTTGACTTTCTTAATGAGAAAGCAGAAAAAAACAGCGATGGTATTTATCGCATAGACCTTGAAAAAGTAAAAGACAAAAAGAAAGGTTGGAGATCAGTAATTAGATTACTTCCTAACTTAACAAAAGAAGGCAGTGTAGGTCAATCAGCAATTGAAAAAATTACACATTATGTTGATATCAAAAACAACAAAGATTTATCAGGTTGGTTTGATAGCGCAAAAAATTTCCCTGGCGAAAAATGTCCTTTAACAGACCTTTATTATCAAATGGTTAATTCTAAAAATGCAGTGCTTATTGAAAAAGCAAAGTGTTTGAAGTATTCAAAAAAGTATTATTCTTATTGTTTAGTAATTGAAGATGAACAACAACCAGAATTAGTTGGCAAAATCATGATTTTCCAATATGGAAAACAAATTTCTGAAAAAATTAAAGCAGAATTAAATGGTGATATTACTGGCGAAAGTTGTAATGTATTTGATTTGAACGCAGGTAAAGATTTAACTTTAATAGTTAAAGAAGTAAGCGGACCAAATGGAGAAATTTTCCCTGAATATAATTCTTCAGCATTTAAACCAAATCCATCTTCATTACCATTATTCAACCCTGAAACTGGTAAATTCAAAAATGTTCCTTTAAATGAAGGTAATATCGATCCTAAATTTAGAAATACAGTAAAAGAATTTTTAATGAATAGAGAACATAATTTGGAAGACTTTTCACCAAAGCGTTTAACAGAAGAACAACAATCTAAAATTACAGAAATTTCTAATTTCTTAACAGGTAAAGCTTCTAATTCTTTCGCAAAAGCAAATACGGTTGCAGCAAATGATTTTGATTTTGAAGAACCAACATCACCGGCACCTAAAGCTACTGTTGTAGACGATTCAGAAGATTTCTTCGCAGATTTCTAGTCTTCAAAAAACAATTTTTAAAAATCCACAAAGAAAAAACTTCTTTGTGGATTTTTAATATACATTATATGACTAAATTATGTAATAAATGCGGAATAGAAAAAGATATTAAAGAGTTCTATAAAGGAAATGCCAAATGTAAATCTTGTAAAATAGAATATCAAAAAGAATTTGCTAACTCTAATAAAGATAAAATAAGAGAATATAAAAAGGATTATCATGTAAAAAATTTGGATTCTATAAAAGAAAAAAGTTCGATTTATTATGAAAATAATAAAGAGTATATAAAGAATAAAAGTAAAATTTATTATGAAAATAATTCAGAGGAAAAAATTGCTTATCAAAAAAAATATGCACACGATAATAAAGAAATTATAAAAACATATAAAAAAGAATATGCAAAAACTTATAAAAATAGGAGAAATAAATTAACCTCTTTAAGAAAAATAAATGATCCTGTTTTTAAATTAAAGTGTTCTATTACAAACATAATTTATTCTTGTTTTAAAAATAAGGGATTTTCAAAAAAATCAAGAACATATGAAATTTTAGGTTGTTCATATGAAGATTTCAAATTATACTTGGAAAATAAATTTGAAATTTGGATGAATTGGAAAAATAAGGGGTTATATAATGGTGAATTTAACTATGGATGAGACATTGATCATATTATACCTTTAGATACAGCTAAAACCGAAGAAGATATTTTAAGATTAAATCATTATTCAAATTTACAACCGCTTTGCTCAAAAATTAATAGAGATATTAAAAGAAATAATTTAGAATATATAATATTATGAAATATTTGAAAACATTTGAAAATAATTACCTCGATAGCTTATTAGATAAAATAAATGATTCTGGTTATAATTCTTTGACAGAATTGGAAAAAAATTGGTTAAAAGCTCATGCAGAAGATAAAGAAAAAGAAATGAGTAAAATCGAAAGAGAAATGGGTACAAAGGAATATATTTCGTCAAATAATTTATTTAGTTTTAAATTTATTGATATGGAAGATTTTGGTGATTATCAAATTTATAAAGGAACTATGTATGTACCATCAATTGAATTTGAAAATGGTCAAAAAATTGAAGGTATTTTAGAAGGTGAAATTGAAGTTAGAGATGGTTTATATGAATTGAATTTTGAAAAAAAATGGAATAATACAACTTACGATATTTGGGAATTTTGTTTGGGTCTTGAAAATGAATTAAATGATTTTATATATTATATAATAGATGATTTAACAGAATAAAAACAACAAATAGGTCATTTTGTTATATATAATTTAAATTCTAATAATTATATATGAATCTAATTGGGAAAAGATTTAAAAATAAATCTGGTAAAATTTGCACAGTTAAAGATATACATGAAGGTGTGACGACATTTGAAGATAATACCAGAGTTGAAACAAAATATTTATTAGATAAAAAATATTTTGTTGAATTACCAATACAACAATCAAATGTAAATAATTTCAATCAAATGGATAGAATTGATCCAAATGCTTTTAATAATCAAAGAAATCCTATTTTAGAACAAATAAGATCTATTTCTACTGATTTATTAGATAAATTGCCAACTGATGATTTTTCATCGCAAAGAGATAATTTTTATCCTTCTAATAATTCTTTTGCTGTTATTCCGGAAGATCCAGAAATGGAAAGAAGGGAACTTGAACGAAAATATGGTATTAATTCCACATCTACTTCTGTTTCAAGTAATGCAATTGAAGAAGCAAATGCGCAAATGAATAGATTATTAAATGATCCAAAATTAGGCAAAATGATTTCCGAAGAAATGAATTATCAACCACAAGTGCAACAGACACAACCAGTGATTCAACCAAGAGATAATTATGATTATCAACCACAAATAAGACAAGTTGATCCAGTAATGGAAAATAAATACAATCAACCATCTGCCAATTATGTTGATCCAATAATATCTATGTTTCAAAAAGCAAAAAGAACGACTAATTTTAAAATAAGCGTTGATATTGATAATAAAATTCCTCGTATAGATTTCATTGAAATGATGGAAGATTCATATGAAACTTCAATTATTGATTATTTAGCACAAGAATTTACGGAACAAATTCTTTCCAATCCTAATGCAATAAAAACAAAAATTGCTGACGAATTAAGAAGTATGTTAGATAAAAAAATAAATAAAAATTCCAAAGAGGAAAAGAAAGAAGAAAAGAAACAAAAACCTGAAACAGAAAATACTGAAGATAAAAATACTGAAACAATATGATTGATAAACAATTTATAGAAAGTGCCAGAAATATAAGATCTGAATTTTTATCTCTAAATAAAAAATTAGAGGTATATAAAATTGATTTAGAAAATTTATCAAAATATTTAAAAGATACGGTTAAAGAATTAGAAGGTTTAACATCTGTAAAAATTACAAGTAAATCGGATTTAACTGAAATGTCACAAAATTTAATAAAAAAATTAGAAGAAATAGATTTAGAAGAGAAAAAAATCTCTAATTTGGTAAAGCCTATAAATGATAAAATAGATAAATTGCGTGAAGAAGAAAATATTTTATATAAAGCATTAAAGGAAAAATATCCTAGCAAAACAGATGAGCAATTAAAAAAAGAATTACATTCACAACTATAAAATAACCTTTATAAAGGTTATTTTTTTATATATAATGTATGAGACTTTCTAAATATGTTAATCTTGATGCAAATATCTTAATGGAATACATTTACGATGATTCCAATTTGATAAGCGAACCATATGAAATTTTGGTTAATACAAAAGATTCAAAAAATTCTTTTTTATCTACTACTTCTGGTTCTTTAAATACTATATCTAATAATTTATTTCCAATAGATTCTATAACAAGAACGTATGGTATTACTGATGTGTCAAATTATTCGTTTTTACAAGTTAATAATTATTCAACTGGATTTCCTTTAAGATACGATACTATCATTATACATTTACCTATTAGTTATACATTTGGAAATAATATAGGCTTTTATTTAAGAGTTTATGCATTTGATTTCAATAATTTAAAACAATATGATTTATGTAATTTCTTTTATGATGTAACTAATGTAAATACCAAAAGTTATATAAACTACACAAATCCTCCTTTTATCTATAATGAAACTTTATGGGGCAAAGAATTAACTATTTCTATTCCTTCTGTATATGCTTTATCTAATCAAAGAACAAGTAATATAACAACAGAAAATAGTGTTAATTTTAATTTAACACAAGGAATAGGTTTAAATCAACAAACACCAATTTTTATTGAATTTAGTTTTATTAATACTTCACAAACAATTAATGGTATTAAAACTTACAAATTAGGTGGTCCTTTACTTACAAATATACCACAATTACCAGAATTTCAACAAGTAGGTGTTGTAATTCAACCTGCAGATGACGGCGATTTCTTTGAAATTTATGGCATATTTGACGGTACGATTGCTGGATTTAATGAATGGATTAATAATTCTATTTATTTAGGAAATCGCTATTATGTTGTTTACACAATTACTATGTATGAGCAAAATATAAGGGGAAATTCTTTAAAAATAACCGTTACAGATAATTTTAATACACCAATTGAATTTCGTCCTATAATTAAATATTCAAGCACAACAGCTATAATACAAGTTGAAATGAATATAATTGATGCTGTGGATAATTCTACAATTGTTAGAAAGGCATCTTATGGTATGTTACCAAATCAAGTTTCTAAATTTAGTAGATATTTAAGTAAAATTAATTTATCAAACGCTACTAAGCCAAAAATATATAATACAAGAAATAATAATGGTAATAGTAATTATCAAGTTTCACCTGTAACAAGTGTTCAAACAGTGAGTATTCCATATTCTGTATTAGTTGAGTCTGCAAATGTAGTTGCACAATCAGATAATGTAGTGGCTGGATCAAAACTATATTATGGAGAAGGTAAATTATTGATTATCCTTAAACCTTTTGACACATATGTTAAAATAAATTTATATAATTCAAGAGCAAGTGGAGCATCTGCAAGTGCTGCTGATTTGGCACCATATGATTTAACATCTTATGGAACTATTAAAATTAGTTTTAAAAATGCGCAATCACAATATGATTTTCCGCTTTATACGAATAATTCAGATTTAGACATATCAAAAGGAATTGTAACATTTTTAATTCCAGCATCTTCTGTTTCTAATTTAAGAACTATAGCGAATTCAGGAACTAATGTATTTTATATAACCAGCACACAACAAAATTCAACTTCTGTTATTTATTCTGGGTTATTTGATATGTATGATTCTGTTACAAATATAAATAATTTGTTACAATCAGCGATTAATCAAATAGCGGCTGCTTCAACACCAGTACAACTAAATGTTAGAGACTTGAAAGATAAAAATGAAATGTTCGTTTCTGTACCAGCAAAAGTAGCAACAATAGATAAAGAAATGTTGCAAAATTCTTATGTATTAAATAACACAATAACCAATTCTATTGAAGACCAGAAAACGAGAAATAATACAATTTCTTCACAAGATCAAAAAACAAGAAATAATACAATTTCTTCACAAGATCAAAAAACAAGAAATAATATCACAGCAACAGCACCAGCAACAACACCAAGTAATGTACCAACTATTAGTTCGTTTAATTATGCCGGTGGTACATACAATTTATGGTATACAGATACTACACTTACCATACAAAATGTATCTTCTAAAATAGTTAAATCTTATACATTACAAGAAGTTACTGATGCCTATAATAAAGAAGGCGGAACAGGTAAAATAGTTGGAAGCAAGATAGTAATGTATTTAAGAACAAGTGATAGTAAATGGTTATTATCACCTGATGGTAATATAAATAATGGTCAAATGTTATTTGATTCTACAAATAAAGACGGTTCAATATATGCTTACGGATTATTACACTACATAACATTGCCATCAGGAATTTATAATCCTGGCGGAGCTGGTGGTGGCGGTGGTGTCAGTAATAATAAAAATGCTAATCAGGCCGTTAGGGGAACTGGGACAAGATAAAATATAATTAAATATATAATAAAAACATCTTTTTTTTATGAGACTTTCTACATTAAGTAGTTCATTTATATTTCAATTTCCATCAGATTTTTTACCACCAACGGTAATAAATGATTACCGTGGATTTTTGGAAAAATATAAAATGCCATATGAAAATATTATTGATTATTTAAACTCAACAATTAAATCTGTAAGTTTTCCAGGACTAGCTATTACACCACCTTCGCAAACAATTATGAGAGGTAAGAAAATTTCTTATAAACCAGCTACTCCAGTTCAAGATATAGTTGCATCACATGAAATTACGGTTACTTTTCGTGATGTAGATGGACATGCTAATTATATGTTAATGTATGATATTTTTCAAAAACATTATTTAGATACTCAAAATTTATTTATCGAACCATTTACTATAACAACACTTGATATGTGGAGAAATTCTGTATATCAAATAAGGTTTTATCAATTAATTGCTATGAATTTATCTGATTGTCTTTTTGATTATTCGGTTCAAAAGATAAATCCAGCTGAATTTACGATTACCTTTAATTTTAATTTTATTGAATTAGATTTCTTATTAAATAAAACCAAAATTGTTGATGTCGGAAATCCAGCTGTACTTGGTAATAGTAACCCTAATATTGTGCCAATTATTTTAAATAATACTTAATTATATCTTAATTTTTTCAATTAAATTAATTTCTTCTTGTGTAAAATCAAAATAAGTATACAGATCTTTATCCGAAAGTTTCACAAGAGGCAATTTAGGTAGATAATGAAGTCCAGTATTAAATCCACTTGATTTTTCATTTTTTATATAAAATTCAAAAATTTTATTAGAATAATTATGAATAATTATATTAGCTTCTTCTTGTGAATTAACTAATACTCCCACCATTTGTTTTCCTATAAGATTTGTTGTTGAAAACATATGTTCTCCGCCTTTTCTATTTTTGCCTATAAAATTTCCACTATAATTAAAAGCTACTTTTAATTTTTTCCAAGTTTTGAATTCTTCTCTAACATAGAGAATTTTAGAAGAAGAATGATGCATTGGATATTTAAAAATATCATCCTGTGTTTCCGAAGCTAACCCATATTTTAATAACTCTTTAGAGGTTGTTTTATTAGTATGATTTTTAAAATCATACACATATTCTAGTTTATTTGGCTTAGAATCTATTTTATTTATTATAGAAGTTACTACTTTATTTTTAATTGGAAGTCTTTTGTGTATATCTTTGTTATCTATTTCTATTACACCGTCTTTGTTTAGTATTTTAGTGTTTAATTTTTCTGATTTAATAGTTGTTACTATAATTTTTCCTTTTGTAAATGCATCTTTGCTTTCAACTCTATTATCTATATAATTTTCGGTTGTTTGCATTTTTTTTCTCAATTCCGTAATAGTTTTACTAATTGACCATGCTATAGAATGAGGTGTTATAAAGTTAATATAATTAGAAATGGTTAAAGATTTATTAATAAATTTAACACAACTTCTACTCAAAGTATTTTTAGATGGAGGAATTCCAAAAATACGAGTATCAGTACCTAATTTCCAATCATTTTCTTTTACTTTATCAAAAGATTTTGTTATATAAGAACCATAGTATGCATTTAATTTAAATTTACAATCAGGATCAATTAATAACATATAATTAAACATTGACAATGAATCATTTTCACAAACATATATCATTTTTTCAATTATCCATTTATAACGAATATTTTCATTTTCGAGCCATTTTATATCTTTTAAATTTTCTAATAATTTTTGAATTAAGCGAAATATAAAGATACCCTCTGCGTTAGATGGATTAAACCATTTTAATAATGTATTTGAAAAATCTTTTGATGTATAATTACTTAATATTTTATCAACCATATAAAGTGGTATAAAATCTGATGTTTTTGAATTAAATTTTTGATATATATCTATTATCTCTTCAAAATAATCATACCAAGAAATTTGATTAGAAATTTTCTTTTTAATAATTTCTAAAATATTCAAAGCATATTTTTTATCATTATTTAACAGAAAATATGCTTTTTTAATATTCTCTGGATTTTCCAAATTTGTTATTTCAAAAAAATTAAAATAAGGATTTAATTTACATTTTTGGAAATTTATATTATAAATTATTTCTCTATCTATTGTCATTTTTATCTTCACAAATATTTTTTGCATATTGGTATAATTCTTCAGTACTTAAATTGTTATACCATTTTTCAACTTCGAAATTAGCCATTTCTTTTTCAAAATCAATTTCTTTAAAATAAATGTCATCAAGCGATGCTAATTCATTTTCAACTTCTTCTTTTGCTTTAATAATAGCTTTATTGACCATATTATCCAATTTATTCCTATCAAAATTTGTCTCAAAATCACGATAAGCTCCTTTTTGCATTTTATTATCTACACCAACTTTTTGCTCATATTCAACTGCAGAAAAAGCCCATTTATTTTCCGGAATACCATTATTTAAAAGATATTTAGCTAACTCTATAATTAAGCGTTGTGTATTTTTATCATCATCATCATCAATGATTACATAAACTATATTCCAATATTTTTTCCATCCAATTGGATTATCTAATGTTATAAGACCTTTTTGAAAGTTTATAGTATCTTCAAGTAATGCTCTATCACTTCTACCAATTGCTTGTTGCAAACTTTTAAAACTCATTCCACGATGTATAATAATAGAATGTAAATTGGGAATATTAACACCTTCGCCAGCTACAGAATGTTGATTTAAAATATTATTTCCTGTTTTTTTAATAATGTCAATAATTTTTGCTCTATCTGTATTTGGCGTGTCGCAATACATAAGATGTAAATTAACATCTTGTAATTTATCTTTTATTCCTTCATCAGCATTTATAAATGCGCAACCCGGAACATGACTACCAAATGTCATCATATTAGGCTGTTTATAGTAATTGCGGACAATATCTTCATATGCCGTAACTATACCAGCTGCTTCTATTTGTGCTAAATTTAAATCAACTCCTTTATTTTCCATTCTTCGTCTATCCTCAGCCGAGGCATAAATATTTTTTATTGATATAAAACGAAATTCTAAACCAGGACAAACATAACCTCTGACTCTTAGATCATTTCTTGTTATTTTAGCTAAAAGTGTTCCAAATTGTTTTTCGTTAAAAGAACTAACTAATTCACCATTTTTATTACTTGCGCTATAAAAAATTGTTCCTGAATTTCTTTCAGATAAAGTTTGTAAAAAATTAGCAGTTAAAAGATGTTTATCTCTATCACCAGTAATTGGAATCATGTTATGATATTCGTCAAATATTTCAAAAACATCATCTTTATTGATTAATTTTTTTTCAATTAAGCTTGTGAAAACACCATTATTTTTTTCTTTATCATACCATTTATCATAAGAATCCTTAGTTATAATAATAAGAGTTTTTTTATCTTTAACTAAATTTGAAGTAATTTTTCCTTCCAAAAGTTCAGAAGTTAAACATTGATGCACATCAGCTATTTCATCATCATAACACAAATTTTCGCCTGACATAACAACCACGCAAGATGGTTTATCTTGATTATGAATCACACCTTGTTTGTCTTGCCAACCAAATAATTTATGTGTATAATAATCTGTAAAAGTTTGCCCTATCAATGCTCGCCATGGTATTGTTAATACAACAATTTTTCTTTTAGTATTAAACGCATTTTCAATATCTTTTTTAATACATAGTGTTTTACCGGTAGCGGTTGAAGCTTCAACTCTTCCTTTTTCTGTTAGCCTATTAATAACTTGTTGTGTACCTTTATAAAATTGATTACCATATAAGATAGTTTTTTGCACATCTCTTAGTTCAGGGTCATCAAGGAATTCTTTTTTTGCTGATTCTTTTATACATTCTCTAAATCTATTCCAAAAGTCTGGTTCAAGGTTTATATAATATTCTTGTACTTTTCTATCAATTATTCTTATTTCTCTCCTTATCGCCGCATCATAAGCATAATGAAATAATTTTGGATGATCGTCTATACTTATAAATAATATTGTATTATTAGGACGACACATGTGATTCACGGCACGTGTTTTTTGTAAAAAACCATCTAATGCTCCATTATGAAACTGATAAATACCAGAAGAACGAAATTTAACCTGTATTCCACCAGGTTCATCAAATAAACTGGTGTATAAAAAGTCATCACCACGATTATGTTCATCATAACTCGTATCTTGCAAATCTTTTATACTAACACCCACATTATGACCACAAGTTAATCCCCAAAAATGGAAGAAAATTTCATAAGCCATACCTACTAATTTATTGTAACCTGTGTCATTTTCATTTGGGTTATTTTTACCCCATTTTTTGATAGTTTTTACTAAATCTGTGTAACTATTAACATTTTCAAATAATTTGGCTCTATGTATTTTATAGATACCTCCGTGTGTGATTTTATTCATACTTCTTTTAAGATAATTTTTTACGAAAATAGTATAAATAAACGAAAAAAGCAAATATTTTGTTAAAATATTTGCTTTTTTGTTAAAAATTTCACATATTAAATTATTCGTAATGATTAAAAATCTCAAATCCACCGTTTTGTAAATATTTATCTTTTTCAAATAATTTAATATCCGATTCTATCATTTCTTTAATTATTTCTTCTACTGTATATTTAGGTTCCCAACCTAATTCTGTTTTTGCTTTTGTATAATCACCTAAAAGTAAATCAACTTCATTTGGTCTAAAATACTTAGGATCAATTTTAACTAAAACATCACCAGTATTAACATCAAATCCTATTTCATCAACACCTTCGCCAGACCATTTTATTTTTTTACCTATTTCTGCAAATGATAATTCAATAAATCTTCTAACTGACATTTTGCGATTAGTTGCTAAAATATAGTCATCCGGTGTTTCTTGTTGTAACATAAGCCACATTCCCTCAACATAATCTTTTGCGTGTCCCCAATCTCTTTCAGCATCGAGATTTCCAATATAAAGCACGTTATTTAAACCATGATAAATAGCGGCAACAGCTCTTGTAATTTTTCTCGTTACGAATGTTTCACCACGAACCGGACTTTCATGATTGAAAAGAATGCCAGAACAAGCAAACATATTATAAGATTCACGATAATTTTTTGTTATCCAGTGTGCGTATAATTTAGCTGAACCATACGGCGATACTGGATAAAAAGGTGTTTTTTCAGTTTGTGGAATTTCTTGAACTCTACCAAACATTTCAGAAGTTGATGCTTGGTAAAATTTAGTTTTCTTTTCCAAGCCTAAAATTCTAATTGCTTCTAATATACGAAGTGTACCTAATCCGTCAGCATTAGCTGTATATTCTGGTGTTTCAAATGAAACTTTGACATGTGATTGTGCTGCCAAATTATAAATTTCGTCTGGTTGAATTTGTTGAATTAATCTAATTAATCCAGAAGAATCTGTCATATCACCATAATGAAGAATTAATTTTTTGTTTTCTTCATGTGGATCTTGATACAAGTGATCAATTCTTGAAGTATTAAAAGAAGAAGAACGTCTTTTTAAACCATGTACTGTGTATCCTTTTGATATTAAAAGTTCGACTAGATAAGAGCCGTCCTGTCCTGTGATTCCTGTGATAAATGCTTTTTTATTCATGTAGCTTACATTAATTTTAAAATGTTTTGAAAAAATCTTTCCAATAATTATATGTTTTATAATCGTCTGGTGTGCCCCAGCAAATATAGTTTTTTACTTCAAAAACTTTTAATTTTAAACCATCTTTAATGTTCTGGTTTAATACATCATCAACATAAAACTCATTATTAGTTCTTATATTATTAATATAATTTTTGTTTAAACCGTCAATAAAATATTTTGCTTTTCTAAAAAACATAGTTCCTATTATAGCATGGGTTTTTAATGGATCGTCATATATGAATTTTTTACAAGATACATTTTCTATGAAATTATTATCATCAACTTTTAACCAAGCATACATATTTGGATTTACTTTACTTGTTTGATTATTTCTAAAACTCCAAACAATTATATCATTATTTTCATCATTAACTAAATCTATATATTTTTGAGTATCATAATATACACCATTATCGCAAGCAGAAATTAAAATAGGTTTTTCTAAATCTATATTAAATTCATTAATTCCTAATTCACATGTGCATGCTTGACCCTCCGTAGTTGTATCTATACTTAAAACTTCTGTATTTTTATAGTATTCTTTTAAGATATTATCAATTTTATATTGTTCCACATGTTCTTTTAAACAAATAAATATTTTCTTATTAGTTTGTGGTAAGCAATCAACTGCTTTTATAATCATAGGTTTTCCATCAACGTCAATTAATGGTTTTGGATTTTTATAACCTTGTTCTGAGAAACGACTACCTTTTCCAGCCATTGGAAGAATTAAAGTTACGTCATCATTGTGTTTAATTTTTGGTTGTTCTGTTTTAATATTGTTGAAATAATTTGACCATCCTTTATAAATTTCTAAATCATAAGGAGTTCCCCATTGTAGCATTTTCTCAATTTCAAAAATATTGACTTTCAAACCATCATTTACTAATAAATTATAAACTAAACTAACATAATATTCTCCTTTTAGATTGATATCTAAATCAATTAATTTTTGAAAATATTTTTTAAGTATTGAGCCAGATTTGAAATAATAAGTTCCATTAGAAGCATATTCGTTCATTTTATTATCAGTAAAAGATTCTTTTTCTTTTATTTGTAATAAAAATTTTCTTTCTGTTTTACAGAAAGCATAATTATCGGAACCTAACATATGTGGATGAAAACCTATATAACATGGTATAGCACCATCTGATTTAGCTTTTCTTGTTTCATTTAAAAAATTTTTAAAATCCCATACGGTTCCATAGTCACAATAACTAACAATAACTTCTTTATCATCGTTAATATAATTTTTAATTTGTAAAACTGCATCAACTGGTCCTTTTCTATTTTCATTTGAAACAGAATAAATTTTACAATTTGGAACAATTTTTTCCAATATTTGCCTCATATTTGTTTCCTTTAAATGAATCTCATTACAAATAAACGAAACATCCTTAACACCAGTAAATAACTCAACTACATGTTGAATCATTGGCTTCCCCTCAATTTCAATTAATGGCTTTGGATTAGTATAACCTGCTTCTAAAAATCTTTTACCTATACCAGACATTGGTATAATAAGTTGTATATTATTCATTTGTATAATATTTGATATTATTTTGTTTTAAAGTATTTTCTATTTCTTTATAGAAAACGCCACCATTTATTAAAAATATAATATCATTATTTTTAATAGTATCAGAAAATGAATATACATTTAAATTTGAACCATATATTTTTTTATTTATTTTCAATTTGCTATTATCTAATAACCCTTTTAATTTTTGATAATTTAATCCAAATATAAATAAATATTGACTGTGTATCGAGGCAGGCCACAAATAAACAGTATTATTTAATTCCAATACAGAATTAAATAATTCAACAGTTTTATTAATCCGATTAAAATATAAATCAATATTATAATTTTTATTTTTAAAATCCAAATCTTGGATTTGTTTAACTGTTTCTCTTCTAAAATAAAATAAAACTGAATGATTTATATAATCAATTTTTTCAACTAAATTGAAACCATAACTTTTTAACAAATTAATTAAAAAATTATTATCTATATAATAAGTATGTTCAGTATTTAATAAGTGTAAAACATTATTGTTAATATAATATTCCAAATCAGGAAAAACTAAAAAGAAATTTTTAATCTTTTTATTTTTATGAATTTTATTTAAAATTTGCAATGGTTCATAAAAATGTTCAAAAACATGTGAAATAATTAAGGTATCAGCATCTATTTCCTCATCATTTACATTTTCGTAAAAATCATTTATAATAATTTTATTATTTCTGTCACCGAAAAAATTTGGCTCTATTATATAGTAATTTAATTTTAAATTTTCTAAAATCATATCTGCTAAAACACCCTTTGAACTACCTATTTCAATCACATTTTTGATATATGAATGATATTTAAGAATAAATTCTAAATTTAGTTTATGTAAATTTACCATTGTAGTTCCTGTACTATCAGCATGATTTATTTTATAAACTTCATTTATATCTGCTAAATATTTAATTTGTGGAGTATTACATTTTTCGCATATGCAAACATTAAAAGGTATTTCTGTAAAATTTGTTTCTTCTAATTCAACAGCATAATGTCCAACATAGTTTTTTAGATCACTTTTAAAGTAATCTTTATTTAAATCATTTTTACAAAAAATGCATTTTTTTCTTATTGTATAATTTTTTTCGTACATATTAATATAATCCTTTTTCTTTTAAATTAAATTTTGCAAAATTTATAAAATCGGTACATATAGCGTATACAATATCACCGTTATAATTTATAATATCTTTATCGCTCAATAATGGTATTATTGTTTTAATACCAATTTTAAGTTTTAAATCATGTACCCATATATAATTATTACTTGTTAAAACATAAGAATCTTGTGTATGACAAAAAAATATCATATTCATTTCTGATAAAATATTCGCAGCTTCTAAATTTTTACAATGAATCCATAATTTATCTTTTCTTTTATGTAACCAATTTTCTGTAACCTCATAATCTGGTGTGTCATGTCCTAAATAAAACTTATTATTGATATAACGAATATCAATTTCAACATCATATCCAGCTGATATTGCTGTATCTATATAAGATGGCGAATTTTCACGATCTATATTTGGGCCTATCATATTTCCTCTATGTGATATTAATTTCATATTTCTTCAATGCGTAATGTTTTATCATCTATGAATACATCATAGTAAGGTTTTTTACAATTTAATTCATGATATTTAGCTCCCCATTCGTCTAATTGTGTTTTGGTTAATTTATACCAATCAATTTGTGTTCTACTTCCTCTTGCTGTCCAATATACAATTGTATGACCTTCATCATACAATTTATTTATTTTTTCAATGTTCTTTTTAATAGGTTTAGCATTAAAATAATTTCGTGGCTGAGGTGTCTCACATATTGTTTCATCTATATCAACGTATATTACTTTCATTTTAATAAATTTTGTCTATATTTTTCTTTTTTATCATTAGTTAAGTCATTTATCTCTTTATCCGTTAAAAATTTAATATCACCTAACATTTTTGCACCTATGAAAATTTCAGCTGCTTTTTCACAAATTTCAGTTATAATTACACACTCATCAACAGTTTTACCACAAGCAATTATTCCATGATTTTCTAATAAAATTAATTTAGGAAAAAATTTTTCTATTTCTATGAATGAAGTAATACATTTTTTAATAACAACATTTAAATCGCTTCCTGGTTTAGCGTATGGTATAAAACAAGATTTTTTCCCATTAAAAATAACTTGATCAGGAAATAATCTTTTTTCAGAAAAAAGTTTACTATATTCTGTACTACATAGAATTTTTATTGTATTTGTTGGATGAGTATGCGATATGTAATTAATATCCTCAAACTCCATTAAATGTATATGGAATTCTAATTCCATACTACCTTTATTATCAAAATTTGATAATTGTAATCCTTTAAAATCAAACAAAACTAAATCTTTTTTAGATAAACAGTTTAATTTTGCTCCGCTAGCTTTTATCAAAAGCCCATTACCAACTTTACCTGATATATTACCTTCCATGCCAACACAATATTTGGCTACATTTTCAGATAATTTTATCAAATCTGTCTCACATTTATTAAACATAATGTTTATATTATAAAGATATTATAAGTTTAATATGAAATATAAAATATAGTCATAATAATTATTATTATTTAATTTCAAATCCAATATTTTATATTGATATTGTGTGAATACAACCTCGTTAAAATTATCATTTCTGCTTAATTTAAAATTTATACCAACATCGAGAAAATTATTTAATATTGATTTGATATCAAATTTTTTATTAATTAAAATTTTTAATTTAATATCTAAATTATCTTCTAAATTATCTATATCAAAAGGTTTATCTGTAAAGAAATTTATTATTATATCAGAGTTTTCTTTTTGTGGTAAAATATATTTTAGATAATCCTCTTTCCTATTTTCTATCTGTTCTATAATTTTCTCTTTTGAATATCCCCTTTTAACAATATCTCTTTTTATTTTCCAAGTATATTTTAAAGTTAAATCAGTGTCTATAAATATTTTTAAATTATAAATATTGTCATCATTATTATATAAAGAATGTAATCCACTTACAATTATATTGTCTGAACTATTTATTTTTTCTGGTTGTGTAAATTTTCCACTTGAATGATCATAGTCAACTTGATATATTGTTTTACCAATTTTTAAATCATATATATCTTTATTCATTTTACATAGATAATTAGCTTCTGGATTTAAATGTGTATATTTGCTCCAATTATTATCTTTTCTTTCCCACTTATGATATCTATCACATTCTAATATAAATGAATTAGTAAAGTACTTTTGTAGTATAGTACCAAGAGTTGTTTTACCACTACCAGAATCGCCAGCAATAGCAAATATATTACATCTCGATAATAATAAATTGTAATCGATTGGTAATAATTCATATTTTAAATTATTTTCATTAATATAATTATATAATAATGTTTCGGAAACATGTGTTTTATATTTGGCTATAAGTTGTTCTAATTTTTCATAAATATTTAGGTATGTGTTCATAACTGACGAATTTCCAAAAGCAAATACATCACATAAGTATTTATCATCTTTATTTACCAATTTAGATTTATCTATTTTTGAATCTTCTGGCATATAAATTATATTTTTTGATATATCAGTAGTAAATACACCATCTGATATAATATTTAAATCTGGGCGATATTTTATTATTATATCATATTCACCTTTTATTAATTCGTTATTTTTTCTTATGTTATTAAGCTTATAATATTTAAACCATAAATTAAGCGTATTATTAATTAATTTATCCTCTGATAATTCAATATTATCTTCATGTAATAAACAAACAGGATTAAGAATTTTATCAATTTCTTCAATATCACTACCAATATTTAAATATTTGTCATCTTTATTGCTATTTTTTGTAACATGTATATAAATATCTAAATCATCAAATTTATCTAAAATTTGTTTTTTTAAATTTGGTAAATTATCTTTAAATGTTCTTATATATCCTGATATTAATAATGCTGCTTTCATTAACTTCTTTCAAAACTTTTTGTTTGATTAATTTCTATTTTATTTTTATCTAAATAATCAAATATTAAACTTTTATAATCTGATATATAATTTTTATTATTACCTAAATCAAAATTAACAAGTTTTCCGCCATTAAATATTTGGCATATTTGGAAATTTTTATTAAAATAGTGATGCCAATGATAAATATCATCTTCTTTGTTAGCACATATTTGGTAAATTATATAATTTTTATTCATATAATCTTGAACATCATTATTTTCAATATCTCTATATGTCCTATTAGAAAATGTACTCATCACGTCTATTAAAGTAGATTTTTTCCAAATAGCTGGTCCTACTGAATATAGAAAAAAATCTTTATTTCTAACTATATCTATTTGTTCATTGACAGTAATGATATCATAGGTGTAATTATCATAACCATGCATCGATATTTTATCAATATTTTTTTGTATCATAATATTTTTTAAAGTTTCTAATAAATTCATATTTATACTAATCATTAAAAATATATCATGATTCCACACGAAATAATCATCATCAATTTTTGATATTATGAATTTTACTTTATTTGCGTAAGTATCTTGTGGATAAATTATAGTTTGTATTTTTTTATCCATAAAAAAATCAGATGGTTCATTAATTGCCAGTATTGCATCTATTTTATTAATTTCAATAAAATGTAACATAATATTCCATAAATGTGAATATTCTGTATGTGTAAAAAATATAAATTTCATATATAAGAAATCAATTTTTTTATATCTACAATCCAATTTGAGTTTAACCCATTATCTAATGGCGTAGAATCTTGTTTTTTTAATTTAATTTTTTTATAATTGATACCATTATTCCATCCAGCAATTGATTCGTCAGTATACATCACGTCTATATATTCCTCTTCTACATTTTCTATTTCTCCAACTATATTACCAGATTTTACACGCATCCATTTTTTCCAAATATTTTTTTCTATGTGCTCCGTTTCATCAAAGTAGTCTGTATTAATATTAGAAAAACAATATTTAAATCTTTTATTTATATCCATAAATGTCGGAGAGTTTATTGATATCAATCTACAATCTTTTTTAGAAAATAAAACATTACATAATCCACCACCTATTGGACCAATTACTATATCTGCATTATTAAATAATAATATTTTTTCTATAGTGCCTAAATTTTCAGTAAAAATTTCTTTAAATCCATATTTTTTCAATGTATCAACTAAATCATCCTCATTTATTAATTTTCTACGAGTAGTATAATTTGTTCCTATATTTGAAGTGTCACCATGTATCCATGTTCTTCTGGATATATATATCTTTTTTGGCAAATCTTTAGTATTTGTATAATTTTGTTTTATGTTTTTAACTATTGATTGGTAAAAATCATATATTTCTTTTCTTGGTGGTAAATTTGAATCTATATCATGAGTATATGATGAAGATATATAAATTTCGCTATAAATTGTGTTTTTATCTATTATCAATATATCATCCATACTTATATTCAATAAATTTAAAAACTCGATAATGAATTTATAAAATTCTGTTTTAGTAAAATTTGGATAATTCATTAATAATTTAATATTTGACACTTTTTCTTTTAAATCTAAAAAAGTGATTAAATAAGGCAAAGAATCATAAACAAAATGATAATAATTATCAGTGTTATAAATAAAGAAAAATAATGGTGTTTCTTCTTTGTTTATAATTTCATTTTTTTGATTTTTATTTATAAAAGTAATACCATTCAATGACATTACTTTCTCACTTGACGGATTAAATATATTGCCTTGTTCATCATTAAATAGACAATTTGGATAAAATGTATCACCATATGGTGATACATTTTTTAGTTTATATAAATTAATTTCTCTGCCATTCTCATCCGCAGGTAAATAGTTTTTTATTAGTCTTTCTTTTAAATCTACTATCATAATATAAAATTATAACCTATTAATTCATGATTTCCATCTCTTGGTACTAAAAAAGCATCAAATTGACATCTTACTATATTTAAATTTAAATATTTAAAGTAGTTACATAAACTTGTTTCTGGATGAATATAATTGCCATTATATTTAGTTACATCGATATTATTTATTTGGTTTAAAGCTAATTTTATAGTTTCTGGTTTTCCAAAAAATATTACATCGGAACAAGAATTTTGACCGTAAAGAACATCACCTGATATATCAAATGTTGGACCAATCGGCGTATATATACTATTATCTTCTATATTTTTATATAAATAAGAAATATTTTTCCATAATTTAGTATCTGTCCTCAATATAACTATAACATCAAAAGCAATATTAATTTCTTCTAAAAATTCGATAGATTTATATTTTATGTATAAACTACAAGTATAATTATAAAATGGATTTATATAACAATTAGGGTAAACAATATTAGCATTTTCTGAGATTTTATTAACCAAATCATCCGTAGGACGTTCATTAAATTTAATTATTGAATTACTAAAAATATTTTTAAATTCGCTCACATCTTGATCATTCCAAGTATTTAAAAGAATAAAATATTCATTTTCATCATCCATTAAAAAATTAATATTTTTTTCTATTTCATTTATTCTAATTTGTCCAGTATATAGAATACATATTTTCATTTTCTATCTGCGTGATATTTTGTTATATATTTATATGAATTATTTACCATTGCATAAAAATTATATTCACCATCTATTGGTATTATATCAATATTATTCATTTTGCATAATACACCAAGTCCTCTTTCCATACCACTTTCTTCGCTTTTAATAGAAGGTTTTATTTTTATTTGGTTAAATAATTTTTTTATAATATTTTTTTTACCAAAAAACATTGGACCAAAAATTAATTTATCATAAACACTACCACCAGTTGCATTAACAACAAATTGTTTTTGTTCTTCGGTATCAAATCCACAAGTTGAACACACTACCCAACATATTAAATTATTTTCATTTAATGAATTATTGATTACCTCAATAAATTCTTTATTTTTTATTTCTATTGAATCTTGTATGAAAATATATTCATCACAATCATAATTTTCAAATGCATACATATATGCATTCATTGGAAAAGATTGTGTAATCCTATCTATTTTCAAATTAAAATTAAATTCCTTTTCTTTTAACAATTCTAAAAAATCTATACTTTCCGCATCTGTTGAACCTGTGTCAACAACTAACACTTTACCATTATAATCAATGTTATTAATTGATTTTAACACCGAATCTAAAAAATTTTTTCTAGGTATATTTTCGCCCCTACATATTCTCTCAACGCAACTATTATTTGTAGCTATTACAATCATGTTTTAAATATATTTTTTATAAATTTCTTCCATTTTTTCTGGTTTTATATAATGTAGACTAATTGGGCTTTTTATAGCTTCTGACAACGAAATTGGAAAATCTAAGTACCATTTCGAGTTTTCATCGCCCATAATTGCACCCTGATAATGTTCAATATTCTGGCTTAGCATATATGGAGAATGGGTTACTTCTATATCAAAGTACAATTTTAACATATAAGATAGTGCTACATCAGAGCAACCATAATTACTACCAGATATATTATTCCATTTTTTATTAAATTGATCAATTATATAATAACATTTTTTCATCAACGAGTTACTTATGAAAAAACTAGCACCACCAGCGATTGCTCTAAAATTTATACCATCATTTTTTGATGAATTTATTTCATGTATTTGTGGATAATCATTCCATAATCCACAAGGTTGTGATATTAATAAATCTGTGTTAGGATTAAATTTATTTAACTCATTAATAACTCTATTTTTAAAAAGGATATTATCACATCCAGATATACTATACCAATCATAATTAGGATTATCTTCATACATATATTTTAATCCTAATTGTTGTTTCAATAACGCACTAGACCAATCTTCTCCAGCTTCTTTTATAGAAATCAATCCATCACATGGTATATTTCCTCCAAATAAATAAACATTACTAAAATCTCTAAGCCAAGTATTTTTACAGGCTGTAAATCTTTCCTTTAAATTTATAGAAGTCATAATTCCTATTCCGATATTATCATTCATATGTTACATATTATTTATTATGAAATTATTCCAATAACTTTGCTTTAATTTATCTAAATTCCAATCACTATTTATAATTTCTGTGTATTTATCTTCTAAAAAATTTTTATTTAAAAAAGACCATTCTTTTATAAATAAAATTGGCAAATCAGTAAATAATTCGTGAGCATCTTCATATTTAACAATTGGTATACTACCCATATATAAAGTTTCCCATATTCTGTGGGTGTCTATTCCGTTTCCTCTGGGACACAATACAAATTTTGAAGATTTTATTTCTTCTAAGTATTTTTTTCTACCCTCAAAACTATGTTCAATTTCTGTTTTTAATACAAAATCTTTATTGTTAAATAAATCAAAAACTAATTTTCTTTCACTTGTGAAATTACCTATATTAAAATTTAGATAAACTATATTTTTCTTTTCTATATTTTTATCTTTAGTTTCTATTAAGCAATTTTTATTACCAAATATTCTATGTAACTCTGATTCATCTGTATCGTTACAAATACCAAGTGGCATTCCTAATGTATTTTTATTTTTAGAAACTTTATTTATACATAATACTTTATCAAAACGTAACGATATTTCATCTACAATAGGATAATCTGAGTGTCCTATTACTATATTTTTATTTAAAAATTTTGGATGTACTTCTCCTCTCCAATTAAATTGTTGATTTAAATAAAAAAAATCAGTTTTGACATAACATATATTATTACTCAGACAAAAATCTAAATAACCATCTGTTGTTATTATATCTTTATCAGTAAAGTTAAATTCATTAAATTTCATAATTAGTATATTTATTAACAATATCGCATATAAAATCAATTTCTTGTTCTTTTATATCTTGATTATTAGGCAAATACAGTCCATAATTATGGACTATATCACCAAAATTAAAATTTTGTTGTCCATAATAATTTTTCCAAAATGGTTGTAATCCTATTGAACCACAAACCAAAGGACGACACTCGACATTATTTTTAATAAGTTCTTGTGAAAGATTTTCAATATTTGGTGTTATTATTGGATATGCAAAATTAGAATAAAAACAATTATCTAATTTTTTAATTTTCCAAAAATTATTTTTAATTTTTGAATTATATATTTGATAATTTTTATTTCTAATTTTAGAAAAATTATCAATTTTTTTTATTTGATTTAATCCAATAAATGCTTGCAAATCAGTAGATCTTAAATTAAATCCAGGATAATAAAATGTATATAATGCTTTAAAATCTGTTACATTATTTTTTGTTCTAAAATCATTTTGTAATTCTTTATTAAAATCTCTATCCCACCCATGCGCTCTTATTGATAATAATATATTATATAATTCTTCATTATCCGTGGAAACCATACCACCTTCAATAGTTGACATATGATGACCGTAGTAAAAAGAGAAAGAACTCATTAATCCAAAATTGCCTGTTTTAACATCATTGTATGTTGAACCGATTGATTCACAAGAATCTTCTAGCAAGATAACATCATATTGATTACACAAATTAATAATTTCTGCCATTTTATTAGGAAATGCTAACACATGTACTATCATTAGTATTGACGGATTGTGTTTTTTAAACAAATCTTCCAAATATTCTATATCTACACCTAGTGTATCTTTATCACATTCACAAAGTATTGGCTCCATTCCAAAATGCATGGCAGGAGTTACAGTAGTAACCCAAGATACAGTAGGTAAAATTATTTTATTATTTTTTAATTTTTTTGAGATTAAAAGACTGTAAATCATAGCTAAATTGGCAGAAGAACCTGAATTTAAGAAAACAGAATATTTTCTGTTTAACCATTTTGACCACTCATCTTCAAACCGAACAGTAAGATTACCCTTTGTAAGTTTAGGATTTGTTTTTAACCATTCTATCAATTCAGAAATATCTTCTGAGTTTATTGTATCATTAACTAATTTTATATGCTTCATGTAACTGATTTATTTCATAAATTGTATCATTTAATAGATTATTATAAATGATATTACTTTTTAAGTAAAACTCATTTCCTTTGTGAAATGAGAAAGCGTTTTTATCTTCTATTAGAAAATCTTCATAATGTTTATTAAATTTTCCAAATAAATTAGTTATAAAATTTTTTATATTAGTTAATTTACCTGAGCCAACTAAACAATCTTCGTTACAAATTAATGATTGTTTAGCTAAAAAACTAGTGTGTATAATATCACGATTTATATCTAAATAACCAACATTATTAATTTTATTATTAATAAGCGAATCATAAATTTTATGAAATAAAAAACCTTCTTTTCTTTTAAGAGAATTAAAATTAAACGGATGTATTATAAATACATTATGCCAAAGACTTTTTTGTCTATTTTCCAATAATTTTTCATATAGTAATTCTTTAGATTTTACATAAAATGAATATTTATAATCTATTTTTGAATTTATATCAATTGCTCCATCATGGTTATTCCATAATTCAGCAGTGCCATAAATTATTATTTTTTTTGATTTATCTAATAATTCATTTATAACTTTGGTAGTGTAGTTCACATTTATTTCTATAAAATCACTTTCAGACAAATTTTTATTAAATGTTCTTTGTTCGGCAAATGTTAGATAAACTGTATCAAAATTTTGATTACCTATATTAATATTTCTTGAAGATATTTTTATAAAATTATCAGGAAAAAAGTATGCCAGTTGTGAAGTATCTCCTACTACTATATTCATAGTTTATTTAAAATATTTTTCCAAGAATTATAAACTAACTTCTTTCTTTCAATATTATTTTCTTTCATCTTAATATGAACCTCATTTAAATTAGTGTTGCTTAATTTCACAAATAAATCTTCAAAAGAATCAAAGTATGTTATATGTGGCATGTTTTCTAAGTTATAAAAATCTGAATAATCAATCCATTTAGACATTATATCAAGATTTTCAAAGTCATTAGGATCATTACTCCTGTCACAATCTATTACTGAGCCGGATTTTAATCCATAAATTCTATTCCAAGTTATTTCGGATAACACAACTTCACCATATTTTTTATATAATTCCATAATAAAATTTTTAGAAGGAAAAAATAAAGGTATACATGCCATATAGTGTTCAAATATTGACATTAAAGAAGATGTATATGGTATTACTATAATACCTAAAAAATTACTTAAATCTGACCAATCATATTTACCTAACTTATGTTTTTCTATAATTTGTGGTGTGTTAAAGTTAACACTTAAACGACTTGAATATAAAAAAGAATTATATTTTGGACTCCAAATAGTATTCGTATATTCACATAAATTTTGTATCAAAATGCATTCTCTTTTAACGAAAAATTCAAAGTATTTTTTATCATATAATGAATTAGCTACTGGTATTATTTTACCCTCATCTATTCCCTTTTGTAAATAAGTATTAAATTTATTCCACATTTCTGGTCTTGATTGAAAAGGAACTTCATATCTTATTGGTATATGTAATATTATTGGCTTATTAAATTTCTCATATAAAAGAGAAAATGTTAAAGGATAAGTGCATATAAAAGCATCATATATTGATAATTCGTCTTTATACTTTTTGTAAAAATCTTCTATCATTTTATCGTCTAATTCTCTCCAAGTATCAGCATTTACTATCTCAACCTCTGTTGGTGGACGATTGAATACCCAATTATGTCCAGAAACAGACCAAGAAGTTACTTCATGTCCAATATCTTCAAATATTTTTTTCAAATCAGCAATTACTGAAATATGACAGTCTAAATTAAAAAATTTCATTAATCTTTTTTTTTTTTATATTAATCATTAATATAAAGTTGTAATATTTTCCAATATTCTGGATGTCTATTATCATTTTCGTCAAATATATCGCCTACATATTCAAATTTTTTTCTTTCAGTAGGAAATGATTTTATATTACCTCCAAAATTTATATTAAATCCAATATGTTCTACTGCATTATTTATTATTTTTGGGTAAATTACTTTGCCCAAAAAGTCTTGATCGCAACCTTTTTCGGAAAAAAAAGTCCAGTTTTCAATATCTGTTTTTATATTTTTTAATATGCCATTTCTACAACCCCACATACCACCAAGAATAGGTACCGTATGATACGGATGATCTCTCATTATATGAAAATCTTTATCTGTTTTTAACCAATCTTGTATTGCATAATACTCTCTATCAGATAATCTAGAATCACAATCTCTGGATAACATAATGTCAACCTCTGGGTCACTTGCTGCATAAAATCTCCAAAACATACCATGAAAAGAATCTTTTGAATTTACGAGAACTATCTCCACATTATCGCTTTCTAAAGTTTTTATTAAATTTTTATCACAAGTATCATCTATGTAAAATCTACATATCCATCCTGGGAAATATTTTTTACACAATTCTATATTTTTTAATGCGCCTACCCAATACATAGGCGCATCTCCCCATAAACTATAAGTTATTAAATTTTTCATTACTTGTTTTTAGTAAATAATTTACTAGCATCATACACTAATTCTCTTTTAAAGTAAGGTATTTTTAAATCATAAATTGGATTTATATTAATATCATCATTACCACCAATAGCGACAACTTGTGTAAATACACCATCTTTTTTACTAAAATGATATCCTGCCTGTGAGACTTGTGATTTGCTATTTTTATTCATTTTTTAAATATATTTGATATGGCATGCCATTATATGCTATACCTGGCAATACTTCTGTTGTTCCGAAAAAAATTGGAACATCATCTGTTAAATTTTTGAAATTTAAATTATTTTCTTTTAATAAATCATATATTTTATGCCAATCAGATTGGAAATGACATTCTATTATTACATATTTGCACTTTTTTATAGTTTCTAATCCACCTTTAATAACATTAAATTCTGCTCCCTCAACATCTATTTTAAGATAATCTATCTTCTTGTCTTTAAAATATTCATCTAAAGATATACTCTTTACTTTACCTATTTTTTTCATAGAATTAAAAGCAGTATCGAATCCAACTATATTTGAAGTAAAATCACCGACAGTATCTATATTAGAATAATACTCAACTTCGCCAGAATTTTCTGCGATAGCTAAATTTTCAATAATACAATTGGCATCTTGAAGCCATAAAATATTATTATAATTTAGTGGATTCAATTCAAAAGAATAAACTTTACCATTTTTTCCACAAATATATTTAAATAAATTTGTAAATAATCCATTACAGGCGCCAACATCACAGAATACCCCTGCAGTTGTATTTTCTAAAAATTTATATCTTAATAAAGTGTCCCAATCATTGACACCAATGTTTAATTTTTCCCAAATATTCATATTAAAAAATTTTTTTACCAATATGTTGATCCCTCAACTATATTATGATTTCTTGTTTTTTCGCTATCAAAAGGCCTTTTCCAGTGTTCATTATAATATTTATAAACTGCTGGCATATTATCCCATCTATTGCCTTTTATACCAAACATTATTTGCAAACCACCTCCTACATGTATAGCAGGTTTTCCCATATTTTTTACTACATCACATAGAGGCAATCCATATGCACCACAACCTACCAAAGCAACATCAAAATCTGTTTTCATTATCTTTTCAGACATATCGCTATAACAAACATCCCAGGGTAAATCTGTATTGCCACCACCATGTGTTTGATGTGTCTTTAATGTAATTAATTCGAAATCTGGTAGAATCGTTTTATCTTCAAATAAAAGTTCTTTTTTAGAATATTGCTCTTTTATAGAATCTTCAAATGGATGTATTACTAATACTTTTTTACCTTTAAGTGCGTAACTCCATGGATTCACATGATAAAAAGGTTCTAAAGCTTGTAATCCCGAAATAAATTGCGACTTACCACAATAATAATTTGAAATGGCAAATTCATTTGAATTTAAATTATCTGGAAACCAGATTGTTAATAAGTCTAAATTCCGTAAAGATTTTTCGTAAACATTAGTGAAAAAATCTAATATAACATCAGTAGGTGGGGTAATGCCAGCATGATTTGATGCATGCCATCTTAGACTATCATCCCATTTTTTACCGGCTAATTTGTAAATCATAACTTGCTGTTCAACAGCTCCCATTTTACCGGCTATAAATGGTAAAGAATTTTCAATTGCTTCTTTAATTATTTTATTACCTTCTAATATTGTTTTCATTAAATAATTATTTTTTTAATTATGATTATAAACTCCATATACATATTCTCTGTGATTAATAATTTTGAAAATGTGTTGTATCAAAAATATTTATCATATATTGAAGTATTTTTTAATATTATTATAATTATTTTCTTCCATTTTTAACAAAATTTTTTTTAATTTTTCGTCTAAAAAAATTTTATTCCAGTATAATTCATAATTTTCTTGTACTTCTTTTATTTTATCATACACATTGTCATAATTACACCAAATTATATATTCCGAATATGGTATTTCTTCTTTTAAAGGTACGTCTTCTGAAATTATAATAACACCATTAATTAATGCTCCCAATACTCTTAGTTCCTCGAATGTGTCATGATGATCAGTTTGATGTATATTTACCATTATTTTTATACCCGAATAAAAAGCTTTTAAATCTTCTTTAGTATAAATATTTTGATAGTTTGTTAACTCTATATTTTTATCTTTAATATTGTTTAAAAATATTTTTCTCCTATCTTGATTTGCATCAATAAACATAGTAACTGTTTCCTTTCTATTATTAGAAGAAAAATCTTTAATATCAAATATAATTGGAGATATATAAATAATTTTATTTAGAATAAAATCAAAATATCCAGATTCTTTTATATTTTTAATATTTGGCATAGAATATTCTATTATAATATCAAGTGAATAAAGATATGGTAAATTTACAATACGACATAAATAAAACATATCTCCATATTTTATTTTACCTAATGGACTACCCTCACTATTTCTACCACCTTGTTTAACTAGAGTGTGTTCAACATTTACATCTACTTTAATATCAAGCGAATTAGATTTAGTAAAATTACCAAAAAGTATATTTTTTGCTAAATCTTTATTACTAATTGAATTTTTAAAACATTTTATTATATAATGATAATATTCATTTAGATAAGCTCCATAATCATCTATATAGATGAGATTTGAATTATTTATATTTTCAATTTTTACATCCATAAATCTTTTGTTTTTTCTGTTTTTTGCTGAACTCTTTTACAAAAATAATGATCAGTTATTGCTGTTTTTAAATCTATTGACCAACAATCGTATCTTCTGCAATCTTGTCTACCATCAATATCATAATTTCTATGTTCGTTTAATTCATATAATATTCTTGCTAAATATCTTTCACCAGCTTCGCTTTCTGCTCTATTTACTACTACTATTTTATTAAAATAGTTACTTAGTTGTAAAATTTTCGATTTATTTAGAATAAATCCAAGTGCCCAACAAAAAGTTATTTTATCTAAATTGTTAAATAAATCTAATTTAGTTAATACTTCTTGAATTATAGAAGTTAGCCCATCTTGTTCGTAAGAATAAATAGTACACGCATTAACATTTTGATTACTCAAAATGTTAAAATCATATTTATTCTTAATAACAAAATTATCCTGAGTAAAGATATAATATTCATAATTGTTATTTAAATTATTTTCTATTAAATAGTTTATAGCTACGGTATAAGCACCTATTTCAAATTTAGATTCTATATTATTATCTAATATAGTAACATTTTTGTACTTTTTCAAATCCAAAAACACATCTTCTTTAAAGACTGAATTATTATCAACAACTATGACGTGTGCGTCCTCTCCATAAAAATTATTAATATTACTAATGTAATAATTAATATATGATTCATAACCTCTTATATATTTAGAGGCTATAATAAAACATAATTTCATTTGCTTTTCTTTACTTATTAAAAATATTAAATAAAAATTTTTTAATATTTTCTTCTTTATTATTATCTGGTATTATATTGTTAGAAAACCAAAAGTTGTTTAATTTTTCTAAATATTTAGAATCATCTTTGTCTAACTCGATTATATATTGAATCATATCATCTTCATTTTTAAAATCGTGATAATTAATAAATGAATTAGTGTTAAATTCTTCATTAATTTTACTACCACCTCTGTAGATAGGTAGCGTATTAACACACATTGCTTCAAAAATTTTCTCAGTTACATAATAAGGATATTCAGGTCTATAAGCATTATTTTCAAAAGTTATCGCAAATTTATATTCAGATTGAAATTTCCTTTTATCAGTTACAGCATAACCAATATTGTTCATAAATCTACCACCAGAATCTACTTTTTTATATTTAGAAAGTTTTTGAAAAAAGTTGTTCCTTGTATCACAAGCACCATTACTAACCACAAAGCTACAAAACTTCCTACTAGCAAGTGTTTCTTCAATTTTTTTATTTGCAAGTTCATAATATCCATCATATAACATATAATGTGGTAATCTATAATTGGTAGATGTTGTTGGTTCAAATGAAAATGAATAATCACAATTAAATGGCGCAACATTTTCCCCAATATATTGTATCTTTTTACATCTATAATTTAAATTAGCATTACCAAATATAGAAAAGAATAAAAAATCTGGATTATTAGAAATCTCGACATCAAATTCTTTTTTTAAAAAATTATAAAAATAATTATTTGTTTTATCAAACCCACCCCAAAAATCGACAAAATCAATTTTTATTTTAGGTTTAGTATTAATTAAACTATGTTTAAAATCCATATTATATATTTATTTTTTCAAATTTTTTAAAATTATTCTTATTATTAAAATAAAATTTTTCATAAGGATATTGCTTTTCGTCATCCAATATTCTCTTATGTGGTCTTCCATATAAACCAGAAATTTTAGCATTGGGGTCATGCTCATATTTAGTTATAGTAAATTCTTGATTAAATTTAGGCTTATTAGCATAACCTATTTCTGTATTAGATGCTATTAATGTAGGATCATTTTTGCCTGTTTGATGTAAGTTAGCCAAAATTGGTAAATTGACAGAAGGCGGATATGCTCCAAATTTATCTATATATCTCCAAACAAAATCGCCATCTTCTTCTCCATGTAATAGAAATCTTTCATCGAAATAATTCATATCATCTAATAATTTCTTTGTTATCACAAAATGGCTAAATGAGCCATTTATGGTGAATAAATTTACACCAGTATTTTGTGCTATTATATTTTTAATTATATCAACTATATTTTGTGATTTATCAAACACTAAATCATCATTTAATATTAAATTATATTCAGTTTTTGATGCGATAATTAAATGATTCCAACTTTTTGCTAAAGCTCTAAATTCTTGAAAAAAGAATGGAAAAACATTATTATGATTTAAACATACTTGTAATATTTCTTTTCTATAATTTTCATCAAATTCTTCGTCAATTTCACCATTTATAGATAAATTAATTATTATGTTTGGATCACATTTCTTCAAGAAATCAATCATTTCTTTAACACTCTCTAACCGTTTTTTAAATGTTGTTATACCAATACTTAACATATTATAAATTTATTTTTAATCTTTCTTCAAGCGTCATAGCTAACCTTGATTTCCAAGTTTTATCATCTTCTGCCCATTTACTATGGTATATTTGATCATTTTGATCAGCAGTTCTTTTGCCTCCAGCCCAATGATGATGTTCAAAAGTTGTAGAATCTTCTTTTCTATTATCTATTATTAATCCTAATTCTTTTAAATTCAAATATAACTCACAATCAGAAAACATATGATAATAAGCAGGATGATAAATTACTTTATTCATCTTTTCTAAACAACCAAATGTCATAATAGGTATTGTAATACAAGGATGTAACATATTTGAAGAATCTGTTAATTGATAGCCATCTCTAACAAATAAAGCACCTTCTTTACCTTGTAATTTAGTTTCTAAATAAATATCCCAATTATTAGGAGCAGTAAAATCATCTGATGCAAAAATTACAATATCATCTTTATTTGCTTCTAATTTTGAAGAAAGCATATAAGAAGGATAGCAAACACCTCTTCTATCAGAATTTACAATTATAACTTCATCATTTTTACCTAAAACTTGTTTTACTATATTAGCATCTAATTCAGAATTAACAGCAACATGAGTTCTAATATTTTCCTTATTAGAACACGTTTGAAGCCACATTTTATATACTATATTGAACATTTGAGGACGAATAGTTGCCCATAAAATATGAATCATTTAATTTTCTTTTGTTTTTATATACTTATAATCTCAAAAGTTTAATATATAAAAGAAAAATAATTTATGGCAGCTCAATATTCTATAGAGGAATTAATTGATTTTATACAACAAGATATAACTATATACGGTGCTTTACCAAAAACATTGCCAGATCAATCTATAAGACAATTTGTAGAAACTAGAGCACTTCCATGGTTTCAGATGAATTATATATATGCGGTTTCTTTAATGTATTATTATGTTGATAAAACTGCTTTTCAATCTGAAGAATTTACTCGTTATAGTTATATTCAACTTCCTTGTGAAATACAATCAATTAGTTGGATTCATTTGGTTAGAAATACTTATCTTTTACAATTAGGTTTAAATTCTCCAAATTTATCTGTTAATTTGGGTGTTACAAATCAGCCATATCTTTCTTCATATGTAACAACAATTGGTGAACTCGGAACTTATAAAGCAATTATAGATTCAATGTCAGATATGTTGGATCAAATGACTCTATTTACTGCTAAATATAATTATAATATGCAAACCGGAAGATTGAATATTTTAACACATGTTAATACTTCAATGATTTTAGAATGTTATGTTAATATACCGCAAGAAAATCTTTTTGCTGATCCATATTTTATTAAATATGTAACAGCTTGGGCAAAACAACAACAAGGTAATTTGATGGGAAGATATGATTTTAATTTACCTGGTTCTGTAAAAATAAATTCTTCCGAATTAGTCACACAAGGTAAAGAAGAAATGAAAGAAGTCGAAGATGAAATCTTCAAAATGAATAATAATGGTGGATTCCTGGTGATGGTCAAGAAATGATTTTGCTTTATACACAATCATTTAAGGTTAAAATATAAAGGAAAGCAGAATATTTTTATATATAATTAAATTAAAATTTATATTTATATGAAAACATTTATTTATGCATTAAAAGATCCAAATACAAATAAAATACGATATGTTGGTAAAAGTAATAATCCAGTAAAAAGATTATATGACCATATCCATTCATGTTATATAACACATACACACAAAAATAAATGGATACAATCATTATTGAAAGAAAATAAAAAACCAATAGTTGAAATTTTGGAAGAAGTTAATATTTTAGAGTGGCAATTTTATGAAAAATACTGGATAAATAAGTTAAAAAAAGAAGGTGAAAAATTAACTAATATAGACGAAGGTGGAAATGGTTTGGAAAAACATTCTTTTAACACAAAAGAAAAAATGAAGTTAAGACATAAAGAATTTCCAAATTACAATAAATGCCGTGATAAAATTTATCTAATTGCGAAAGAAGATTTATATCAAAAATATATTGTTGAAAACCTATCTATAAATGATTGCAAAATTTTTTTTAACACATCTGCATCTACAATTCTCACCAATCTAAAAGAATATAACATAAAGAAAGATAAATTTATTTGGCAAAAACAATGCAAAAATAAGACACCAGTCAAAGGAAGAATATTGGAGCGAAATATTGTTTTGCAATATGACTTGGAAGGTAATTTAATTTCAAAACATAGTGGTATAAAATCAGCCGCAAAAAGTATAAATAAAAATTGTGGTTCAATATCTAGATGTTGTTTAGGTAAAGCTAAAACTGCATATGGTTATATTTGGAAATATGAAAAAGATGAAATTGATATAAACGATTTTGTCAATAATTTAGAAAGTGAAAAAATGAAGAGAGTTTATCAATATACTTTAGATGGAAATTTTATAACAGAATATAAATCATTAACTGATGCAAGAAATATAACTGGAATTAAAATACAAATGTCAAGCAAATCTAGTGGAAATTTTATTTGGAAATATAATAAATTGGAAAATATAGATAAATATACATCTAAACAAAAAATTAATCCAGTAATTCAATTTGATTTAAATGATAATTTTATAGCTGAATATAAAAGCATGCAACAAGCTGCAAAATTAACCAATTCTAATTCTAATGGAATTTATTATTGTTGTATAGGAAAATACAAATACTCAAATAATTTTATTTGGAAATTTAAAAGTCAGTAAAATTACTGACTTTTTTTAGTTGTTGTCTTTTTAGTTACCGATTTCTTAGTAGCTGTTTTTTTAGGAACTACAATTTCTTCCTTAATAACTTCTGGTTGTTCTTCGATAACTTCTGGCTGTTCTTCAATAACCTTTTCATTTTCAATTATTTCAATTGTGTTTACTATTTCTGTTATTTCTTCTGGTGTAAAATCCAAAATATGTTTATTATTAGAATGAATTTCAATTCCTAAACAATCAAAAACTTGAACTGATTTTATATCATGATGATGAGTTCTGGCATGATTCAATGCTTCATATAAATTATCACAAGTAATAGTTTCTTGTTGTAATTGATTGTTTTCCACGAAAGATATAATTAAGGTGTGTTCTCTATTTCTTCTTCCCATAAAATTATATATTCATAAATAACTTTTTTGTTTTTAGAAATAAATATATAATTAAAAATTAACCATATTTACAAATGCTTAAAAATCATGATCGTGATGACATTGCTTCAAAAATAAGTGTTGTTAACAAGATTATAAGAAACGGATACGATTCAACATATAATACAATAGAATCTTGTTATAAAGATTATTGCTTAAGTATTAAAAATGTTAATTATTTCCAATTAAAAGAGCAATTAATGACTCAGTTAACGCCATTAGTACATAATTAAAAAGTTTTGAGAAATCAAAACTTTTTCTTAATTTTGTTTAAAAATTAAACTATGATTATTAATAAAGTTACTTTTACAGGTGCGGATAACAAAACTGACATAAAAGCTCTTAAACAAATACAAAAAGAATTCTCATTTGTAGAATGGGGCATACTTATAGCTTCTAATGAAGGTAGAAATAGATATCCTTCTGAAGATTTCATCTTACAATTAAAAAATAATGGTTTAAATTTAGCACTGCATTTATGTGGTAAATGGAGTAGAAATATTTTAACTGATGGTATGTTAGAATTAAAATATGATTTCTTTAATCGTTATCAACTTAATTTTAATTTTTTAAATAGCAAACATGATTTAATTAATTATCAAAATTTAACTCAGGTATATATTGATAAAAAATTTATATTACAATATAATGGTTCGAATCATATAGCTATAAACAAAATAATTAATCAATTCAATACATCTAATACCAATATATTATTTGATGCGTCTGGTGGTAGAGGCACACAAATCAATGAAATTAAGAAACCATTTGATACCATTTATACCGGATATTCAGGTGGCTTAAATGTTGAAAATACTGATTGGATTTGTGAGAAAATATTTAATCATGCTGATGAAAATACTAAAGTATGGATAGATATGGAAACTGGTGTTAGAACTAATGATGAGTTTGATTTAGATAAAATCTATAAAGTCTTACGAAAAGTTGATAAATGGATACATAAACAAAAAAGTGTTATTTAAGATAACACTTTTTTTATTTGGGAAAATTAATTTTAATGATATATATTTTTATGGAACTAAGAGAAGCAAATATAATAAAATTAACACAACAAATTAATAACAATAAAATTAAATTGCAATCTTTAAAATTAAAGATGCAAAATGAGGTAGATGACATGCTTTACAATAGGTATAAAAAAGAATATGATGATGCAAATAAATTATTAAATAAATTAACAATTGATCTAAATAAAGAAAAGGAAATAGATAAAAAGGAAAAATTAGCATATAAAAAATCCTTAACTAATGTTAAGGAATCTTTAAATTCCTTTTATAAAGATACAAAAAGTAATACAAAAATAAAAAGACACATTGAAGAAATAAATACTATTATTTGGAATATTGATAAATATTTAGGTTAAATAATACCAATATAATTTTGTGGTGTTATTAATTTTAATTCTTCTTTTATTTCATCAGAAATACTCAATGAGTCGATAAATTTTATTATATCTTTTTTGGATAAATTAGATTTACCTCTTGTAAATTCTTTTAAAGCTTCATATGGTTTTGGATAACCTTCTCTTCGTAATATAGTTTGAATACCTTCTGCAACTACCGCCCAATTATTTTCTAAATCTTCATTTAATTTATCTTCATTTAAAATTAATTTAGAAATACCTTTTCTAATTGATAATAAAGATAGATAACTATGGCTCATAGGAACTCCTATATTTCTCAAAACGGTGCTATCAGTCAGATCTCTTTGTAATCTTGAAATAGGAAGTTTTGCTGACATATGCTCATATAAACTATTAGCTATACCTAAATTACCTTCAGCATTTTCAAAATCAATTGGATTGACTTTATGCGGCATAGCACTTGAACCAACTTCACTTTGTTTAATTTTTTGTTTAAAATAATCCATAGATATATACTGCCAAATATCTCTACAAAAATCAATTAAAATAGTATTAATTCTTTTAAGAGAATCAAATTGAGCCGCTAAATTATCATATGGTTCTATTTGTGTTGTATATTTAATTCTTTTTAAACCTAATGTATAACAAAAATGATTTGCAAATAAAATCCAATTTACGTCGGGATAAGCAACACATAATGAATTAAAATTACCAGTTGCGCCACCAAACTTACAAGAATATGGTATATAATTAAAAATATCAATTTGTGATTCTAATCTTTCAACAAATACTAAAATTTCCTTTCCTATTGTCGTTGGTGATGCTGATTGTCCATGTGTTTTAGCAAGCATAGGTATATTTATCCATGTATTTGCCATTATTCTTAAATCTGTAATTAATTGAAATAATAATGGTTTATATACATTTTTAATCGCATCTTTCCATAATAATGGAATAGAAGTATTATTTATATCTTGTGAAGTTAAACCAATGTGTATATATTCTACAATAGAAGAATCAATTTCTGTAATTTTATTTTTCAAAAAATATTCTACAGCTTTAACATCATGATTGGTTTCCCTTTCTATATTTTTAATGTCTTCAGCATCAGCAATTGAAAAATTATCACATATTGCTTCTAATTCTTTAATTATATTTTCCTTTTTTGATTTAATTATACCTTCATTAATAAGTGAAATTAAATATTTAATTTCTATTAAAACACGATATTTAATAAGTGCATATTCAGAAAAATAATCTGTAAATACGTTTGTATGTTTATCATAACGCCCGTCAATTGGACTAATTGCCATTAATTCTACCATTTTATTGCCATTTTACGTTTTTCAAACAAGATAAATCTTTACCTCCGCCATAACTTATAGACGATTGTAAACATTCTTGTAAATAATTAATTTCATCTAAAATTGATTTATCTTTATAATCAATTAGATTTTTTGTTCCTTCAATTCTATTTTTTTTATTTGATTGAAAGGCGGATGCTGAACCCCAAAATTCTTTTTTCTTAATTCCATTAAAATCAATTAAATTACCTGGCGAATCTTTAAATCCCGATAACATACCACCAACCATAACCATTTTAGCACCTAAAACTAATGCTTTTGCTATATCAGCTGGAACTTTAATTCCACCATCAGCAATTATATCAACACCATCAGAAGCGCATTCTAGTATAGTCGATGCTTGACAATTACGAGAACCAAAACCAGTTGAAGGCCAAGTTGTGCAAGCTGAACCTGGTCCTATACCTACTTTAACGCAATCAGCACCCCAATTTTTTAAATCTAAAACAGCTTCTTTTGTAGAAACATTACCAGCAATTATATAAACATTTGGTAATTTTTCTCTTAACCATTTTATCATTTTTTCCATTTTAATGGCATGTCCATGTGCAATATCAATTGTTATATAATCAACATTCAATTTTTCATATATAATAGTGTTAATTAAATCATAAGAATCTTGATTAACACCAATTGAAATAGATATTGGCATTTTTTTATCGCTAATTAAATTAGCATTATTGTAGTTTCTAACAAACTTTAATGTATCAGCAAATCGATGCATTATATAAAAATATCCTTTATTAGATAAAATTGTTGCTAATGTTTCATCAATAACACATTCCATGTTTGCTGGAACTATGGGCATATTAAAAGTAAAATTTCCGAATTTGACAGAAGTATCACATTCGGAACGAGATTCCACTATACATTTTTGTGGAATTAAATTTATTTGTTCAAAATCAAATTTCATATTATTAAATTACAAATGAGTATTTATTATCGTCCATTTCATAAATTATAGAACAAGGATATAATGCTATTATTTCACCTTCTTCTTGAATAGAAAATCTTAAACTACCATCAATTAATTCTTCATTAGTTAAACGAATGGTATGATTAGATAATCCTTTACATAAATTATAAAAGTTACTTTTTTTATCAAAAATTATTTTTGCATCTTTATTTACCAAAACTCCATTATCATAACATGATTTTATGAAATTGGAGAATGTTTTTGTATCTTTATATTCTATTTTTAGTTCATGTTTCATCTTTATATGTATGTCAAAAATTAATTTTGTTTAATCATATTTTCTTAATTCCTCAAATAATGTTTTTGTTTCATCTGTGACACTAGTTGGTATTTTAACATTTACCGTTACATATAAATGTCCAGTTCCGTGTCCACTATTTGTTGGATAACCTTTACCATTAAATTTGAAAATTTTTCCACTTGGACAACCAGGTTCTATATTAAACGATAAATCACCAAGTGGCGCTTTAATTATTTTTTTAGCACCAAGAACTGCATCTGAAATAGAAATCCAAATATCATGTTTCATATTGTTAGTAATTCCATCTGGTGTAACTTCTCGTTTAAAATTAGGATCAGCTATTTCCTCAATTATTACAATTAAATCACCAGCAATACCATCACGAATATAATTTCCACCACCCGGCATAGTTAAATTTTGACCATTATGAGTTCCAGCAGGTATTGTTACATTAACACTTTCATTTTTTGAAGTAACACCAGAACCTTTACAGGTATTACAAGGTGTTTTAATAGTTTTACCTTCGCCATTACATTTAGGACATGAAACAACTTGTTGCATAATACCAAATGGTGTTTGCATAGTTTGCGCATATTGACCGGTGCCATTACAAGTGCCACAATTTGAAATATCACTACCACCTTTGCCATCACAAGTATTGCATTTTTCCTCTTTAACATATTTTACTGTTTTTGATGCTCCTTGCAAAGTGTCTAAAATAGACATTTGAACTCTAACACCTATATTAGAACCTTTTCTTTGTTGAGGTTGTCCTCTTCTTCCACCAAACATCTGTGACACAAAATCATCAAAGCCGCCAAAACCTCCACCAAAGCCGCCAAAACCTCCACTAAATGGGTTTGGATTACCTTTAGCATCACCAAACATATCAAAATTTTGCTTTTTTTCTGGATCGGAAAGAATATCATAAGCAGCAGCAACATCTTTAAATGTTTCTTCATTACCACCTCTATCTGGATGATGTTCTTTTGATAATTTTCTATATGCTTTTTTTATTTCATCGGGTGATGCTGACTTATCAACACCTAAAATTTCATATGGATTCATATTAAAATTATTTTTTTTAGTATTTGCAACTGTTTATATTAAAAATTAATAAAATTGTTTTTTAAAAGTTATATATAATAAAAAAAGATTATTATATGAACTTGGACAAATTAAAAGGACACATTCCAGATTCAGTATTAGCTCAAATTCCATTAGTAATGGAAAAGTTTGAAATTAATACTCCTTATCGTTTAGCACATTTCCTAGGTCAAGCAGGACATGAATCAGGTAATTTTTCACTTGTTAAAGAAAACCTTAATTATTCAGGAGATAGACTTTTGGCTATTTTCCCAAAATACTTTAAAGGTAAAGATACTGCTGCTTACCATAGAAATCCACAAAAAATAGCTAATTTAGTATACGGAAATCGTATGGGAAATGGCAATGAAGCATCTGGTGAAGGCTATAAATTTCACGGTCGTGGTTTTATACAATTAACTGGTAAAGATAATTACAAAGCATTTGGCGCAGCCATCGGTGAAGATTTAACTGCTAATCCAGATTTAGTTGCAACCAAATATGCTCTTGCTTCTGCTGCATGGTTTTTTAGCAAAAATTGTGTTAAAAAATGTGATGCAGGCATAGGTGATGATGTAATCACTGCTGTTACCAAATGTGTTAATGGTGGGACTATCGGTTTAGAAGATAGAAAAAAGCACACTAAAGAATTTTATAATCTTTTAGCTTAATTAATTAACTTACAATAAGATATCCAAAATTATTCAGAAAGAACAATCTTTGGATATCTTATTATTTTATCTCCAATCATATAACCTTTTGATGCAACTTCATGAATTTTCTTACTACCTGTTTGTGTGATAGCAACAACTTCATGTAAATTCTCATCATAAGTATCTGTTTGAACAGTTTGTATTCCTTGATTTTGTAAAAATTTATCTAATTTAGATATAATTAAACTAATACCTGGATCATTAGAATGTTTAGCCGCAATAGATAAATCATTATCTAAATCAAGAATAGGCTCAATCATAGCCGTTTTAGTTGAAATAACTAAATCTTCTTTTTCTTTTTGAACTCTTTTGCGGAAATTATCAAATTCTGCTGATAATCTTAAATAAAGATCTTTCCAATCTGGTTGTAATTCATCCAAATTATCTTGTTCATTAATTGTTTTTCTAATTTTGCCACCTAATTCAAAATCATTAGGATTATCAAAGGCTAGTTGTTCTAAATCTAATTTGTTATTCATATTATATTAGTAGTTATTAAAATTTAACATTTTCCTTATTGCATTGGTTGAATAAAAATCATAACTTATATTTTGAATTGTAACTGCCATTACTTCAAGTTCTGAAATTTTTGCGTTTAAATCATCCACATATACTTTTAAATCTTTTAAAGAATTTTGATAATTTATAGGTGCTTTCCAATAAATAGGAAATTTACCCATAAATTTTTCAATTGCAGATTCTAATGTTTTCTTTTTAATTAATGCATCAGATTTTTCTTTTATTGAACGAATTGATAAAAAATGAACCAAATAATCATTAAACCTATGTATAAGATTATCTGTTTCCATTACTTTCAATAAACCGATTACAATTGCATCTTTTTCAGATAAAATAAATTCTTCATTTTTCTTTAAAAGTTCTTGTGACTCTTTTTCTGAACCGATAATGTAATATGTGTAGAAATCCCACATACCACGCTTAACGATGTCCTCTGGTGTTATTTTAATTTGCATATCCAAATAAACATTTATAAGAGTATATTGCAAATATAAAGTAAAGTTTTGAATTAATGAAATTTTCAACACATAAAAATTAAATATATACATAAAAAATATAAAATAAATGTTAAATAATTTAGGTGATTTTTTAGATTTTACTGATATAAACTACCAAGAAATTGCTGGTCAATATAGAATTCCTATCGAAGGAGGATCAGAATTATTTTTAAAAAAAAATAATAATCAAATTGAATTTAATTTTCACGAATATGGAGGTGATAGAAATATTAATATTTCTATCAATTATACTGAAGAAACTGAAAATTCGTTGGCAGATTTTATACAGGTTCTTATCGAGATTTTAAATGAAAGTGAAGGACAATTTTTTGATTTTACAAACCAAAGTTTACATGATTACTTAGAATCAAGATTAAGACACCTTTTTGGACAAAATATAAAAATTGAAATAGAAGGAGAAAATCCAGCATTAGCAATGAAATTAACCGAAAACCCACTTTCATCAGAAGAAATAAAAGAAGAAATCCAAAAAGCTCTTGATAAAAATGATAAAGAAGCATATTATAAATATCTTAAAATGTTAAATGATTTAAAAGAAAATAATACATTTAAATACCTAAAGAGTTTTAAAAAATTTTTTGATTAATTAAAAACTTTTTCTTAATTTTGTATAAAAATTCGTAACAAAAATTTCTTTTAATGAAAAAGCCTGAAAAGCTGCACAGAATTAACACGGATATTAAAACAACGCAAGTAAGGTTAGTCGGTAATGGCGAACCGGTTATATTGTCAACAACAGAAGCATTAAAAATTGCTTTTAATCAACAAAAAGATTTAATTGTAATTTCCGAAGGTAATGGAATACCAGTTGTAAAAATTGAAGAATACAATAAATTCCTTTATAATCTTCATAAAAAGCAAAAAGAAAGTAAAAAAAATGCTGCTAAAAACCAAATACATGAAATTAAACTTTCTTGTGAAATTGCTGATAATGATCTAAATACCAAATCAAGAAAAGCAGTTGAGTTTTTAGAAGATGGTGATAAAGTAAAATGTATTATTCAATTAAGAGGTAGACAAAATATGATGCCCGAAAGAGGTGAATTAGTAATGCTAAAATTCGCAACCTTAGTTGAAAATGTAGGAGCACCTGAAGCTCTACCTAAATTAGAAGGTAATAAATGGTTAATGACTTTAAAACCAAAAGAAATTAAGAAAAAATAAATATAAACTTTTTTGTTAAATTAAAAGTGTTAGTGTATCTTTGCGTTTTATAAACAATTAAAACATAAAAGATTTATGCTAACACTTTTTTTATTTGGATCCATTGGATTTTGGGTGCTACTTTTTGTATCGTTTTGTAGCATCGTTGCACTTATTGAAAACGAGAATGAAGGCTGGGCTGATGTTGTATTTGTAGCAACAATGTTTGCTCTTTACAAACTAGGATGTCAAGTTGAAATGAAAACTATTTTTACTTGGATTGCTCAGAATTGGGGTTATTCTTTATTACTTTTTGTCGGCTATTTTGTTGCAGGAACACTTTACTCAATTGTAAAATGGTATCTTCATCTAATTGATTTAAGTAATAAAAAATTACACGACCCTTATGTTAATGCAAGCGAGGGTAAATTCCAGGCATCTGAAAATAAAGTTCTGATTACGCACTGGATGATTTACTGGCCAATTTCTGGTATTTGGACTTTAATTAGCAATCCTATTGTTAAAATCTTCAACCGCATTTTCTATAAATTAGAAAGTTTCTACCAAAAAATTGGTGATAAAATTTTCCATGAAATGGAAGCTAAACTATCTAATACTAAGAAAAAATAATTTTAATTTATTTTCTGGTTTAAAAAGCACTCAATTTTGTGCTTTTTTTATATATACTAAATGAAGTATATTAAATTATTTAATGAAAATTTTTATGTTGGTGCGGTTTGGACTGCTGGAAATAGAGGAACACCTGAATTAAATAATACTATTACACTACCATACAGAGGTTATTCTTATGATGATGAAACAATTGCTTTTCAAAAAGGTTTTGAAGCATTTGAAAAAAATGAAAAAGAAAATCCTTATGAAAAAGAACAATTTCCAAATCCAAATTTAATTACAGCTTGGAATAATGGCTGGAATACAGCAGCTAAAAATTCAGAAATTTAAACTTTATATATAAAATATACTATAATTTAATTGAGATTTTAAATTTTTTTGAAATCTCAATTTTTTATTGTATTTTTGCAAAAATAAAAACAAATAACATATGAAAAAATTAATCATTTGCTTTTGCTTGTTTTTATCTATTTTTTTAGTAAATAATAGCCAAAAAGCAAACTCAGCGCCAGAAAATAATAAACCAATATCAATTGATTCTAATCTTACAGAAGAAAATGTTTATGTAGCTTTATTGCTAAATAACATTAGATTTCCAAAAGTTGTGTTATCACAAATTATGATTGAATCCGGTTATTTAACTTCAAAATTATGCAAAATAAATAATAATCTTTTAGGCATGACGGTTCCATCTAAAAGAGAAACATTTGCTGTTAATAATCATGGTTATGCTAAATATTCACATTGGTTTCAATGTATTGCTGATTATAAATTATATCAAGATTATGTTTTTGCCAGAAATAATATAAAAACGAAAGCACAATATATAGCGTATTTGCATAGAAATTATGCCAAATCTCCTGATTATAAAAAGAAATTAATTAAACTTTCTAATAAATATGAATTACGAGATCCATATAACAATATCCAATTGCGATAATTTAGAAGAATTTAAATCATTTTGTTCTAATATAGGTGTTAAACCTATTATAATTGAAACACAAAATAAAGATAATTTTTTATATCAAGTAATGACTTCCTCGAAACATTCAGGAAGTCATTATCTTTCTACACTAAATTATCTAGTTTCTAATTTAGAAACCAAATATAAAGTAATTAGACAAAAAGTTGAATTGCAACCAGAACAAATAAAAAATGAAAATCATATTTATTATGAATCACACTTAAGATTAAAATTACCTATTGATTTTAATTATCATTATTTATATGAATTATGTAATAGTAATAATTTTCACTTATCAAAAAATCTATTTAAAAAAACAGATGAATTTATTTGGCAAATGATTACTTATAGAAACTATAACATAGAATTAAATTATTTTAACGATTTTATAAACAATATGTGTAAACAATTGGAAAATTTGAAAATTATTTATGATAAAGATTAAGTATGATACACTATAAACAAAAATTATTACAAGAAGGTAAAACATTCGAAACATCTGAAAAAGGAAATTCAATGACACCTCTTATAAAATCAAATCAAAAACATATTTTGGCACCAATTACATTAGAAGAAGTAAAAATTGGTGATATAGTATTTTGTAAAGTTAAAGGTTCTTACTATACTCACTTAGTAACAGCAAAAAATGATATAAAAGGAGTTCAAATCTCTAATAATCATGGATATGTAAATGGTTGGACTAAAAATGTATTTGGTAAAGTAATTAAAATAATTGATTAATAGATAATATGAAAAGAAAAATAGTAATTTTAACCGGAGCTGGTATTAGCAAAGAATCTGGTGTTAGAACATTTCGTGATTCAGCAGATGGTTATTGGAATGAATTCAAAATTGAAGATGTAGCAACACCATATGCTATAAAAAATAATTTGGAAAATTTTTGTAAGTTTTACAATTTACGAAAAAATGAAATGAAAACAATCAAACCAAATAAGGCTCATTTAATTTGTAAAGAATTAGAAGAATTATTTGATGTTACCGTAGTAACACAGAATATTGATAATCTTCATGAAAAGGCTGGTAGTTCAACTATATATCATTTACATGGTGATTTATCAAAATTGCGTTCATCATTTAATCCTGCATATGTTATTGATTATATTGATGATGTAAAACCAGGTGATGTATGTCCTGATGGTGCACAAATGCGTCCTGATATTATATTATTTGGTGAAAACTTACCTTACGAGGAATATCAAAATTCTTTAAATGCAATTTATGAGGCTGATATTTTAATTATAGTTGGAACTTCAATGCAAGTACAAACAGCAGCAAGTATGCCTTGGGAAACACCTGAAAATTGTTTAATCTATTATATAGACCCAGATGATATAAGATTTATTGTTCCAAAACAAAAACGACCATTCTTCACACATGTACAAGAAAAAGCAACCGAAGGTATGGAATTTGTAATGAATGACATAAAAGAAATATTCATATAGTATTATAATAGTAGTATATATTATATCATGATGTTGCCGATCTTCGACAAAACATATATAACAAAAAGTGTTTCACAAAAATTTTTTGTTTCAATTTTTTTTCTTTATCTTTGCTTTTTAATCAAAAAATATAAAAATATATGGGTTCATGGTCAGTTTATTGCGGTTTAAGTAATATTACTATCACATCAGGACAAGAATGTGTTTTTCTTCCGTTGAAAAAACCACCTGTAGGAAATTTTCCTTATATACCAGCAACACTTCCAATATTCGGAGAATATGATGATTATGGTGGTATTGAAAATATACAAAGTGATAAAAATACTGAATTGATAGAAAAACATTTTAATTGCACTATTCATGATTTTTGTTATTTTCTAACAAGAGGTCCAATAAGAGATGATGAAGATGATTTTCCACAATACTTAAAAAAGGTTGAAGAAATAAAAAATTGGACATATATGTGGATTGACCGTAAAGTTTATGATTTTTTAGTTTCAAATCGTAATAAATCGTTTGGTGGCATTGGAAGTTTTGATATGGGGGATGAAACTTTATTGACACATCTTGGATGTACTTTTATTGGTAAAAGCGATAACAATCCAACTTATGATCCAAAAAGATATAACCAAATATGGACTCGTGGTGAACAAGTTTTTTATTCTGATGGAACTTGGATACAATTTGATAAAAATGATAAAGCTGCTAGTGTTTATCTTATTTCTCAATTTGCTAAAAAGTTTGGAATTGAAAAAGAACTTGATGATTTGAAAAATAAATATGAATGGGAAATGTGGAGTATATATCCTGAAGAAAAAGTTGCATCATTATTATTTAATGTAATGGGGGTGGATGGATATAGTTGGAGTTCTAAACTATTTTATAAAAGACTAAATATAAATAAAGTTGAAATATCTAATTTAACTGACAAATATCTTGATGATTATAAAACATTTGGTGATTTATTGTGTCAATTAACTTCAATTCAATTTAATTTACATTGCATGTCTCATTATTGGGCACCATTTGTTCAGTATTTAACTCCGCAGTGTGGTGAGAAAAAAGAACATCAAAAAATACTCGAAAAATTTGCAGAAATTAATAATGAGTATATAAAAGAATATGAAGATGATGAATACGAAGATGAATAAAGATATTAAAATAGAAGGTTTTTTACCACCTGCTATTATAAATACGATATCTGGTAGATACGCTTGTTCTGGTTCTAATTGGATTCTAATTGAAGATGATGTTACGATGGAAGATGTTATGAAAGGTTGGGTATGCACTGCACCACTTTATGTTCCAAAAGAACCTAAACAGAAAACAAAGCGTGTAACTAAAAAAGAATTAACAAAAAGTATAACAAAAACACCAATAAAAATTGTTATACCACAAAAAATAATAGTTAAATAATTTTTCTCTTAACAATTAAACCTATTTCACCATAGGCATCATCAGTATCACCAGTCAGCCATTCTAACTTGTGTTCTAATATATAAAATCTTGTTCCTAATTTACTTTGCCACATATTTTGTGATTGCTTGCATACATGTGTAGGATATCCATTTTTTACATAAATTGCAATTTTATCATAACCAATTTCATAAGAATTTTCAGTTATAATCGAATATCCATATTCTTTGAATAATAATCTAAATGATTCTAATCCTAAATCTCTTGGTACATTTGGTTTAGGCCATTTTTCGTTAGTCCAAATCCAATGTTTCAATCCTAAAACATGTGCTAAACAATTATAGTCTAATTCTTCGGTTTTATATATTTTTAATGGATGTCCTACTATGTTAGGAAACCACAATTCAATTTCTTCTAATATATCCATTTTCCATAGCCCAATTTTTCCAAAATTTCACTCTTTGGTTTGAATCAAAGTCTGGTAAATCAATTTTAGTTATTTTTTTTAAAGCGATATCCCATATCAAAAGGTGTTTACTTTCGAAAATAAAAGGTAAAACTTTTTCACCTAATTTTATTAGTTCTTTATAACAATTTCGATTTGCTATAAACTCTAAATCGGACGATGAGGTGAATTCACTTTCTTTTATCAATCCTTTAATTAATGTTTCTTCATTATCCAGAAATTCGTTGTATTTAATTATTTTCATGTTTTATATATTATTTTTGATAAAATCAATTTCTATTTTATAATTTTTAGTCGAATTGATTTTCTTTTTGGTTATACATAGATTTTCAATAGAAGATATAATTTTCTCATCTACACCATTTAGAAATCCATATTTAATACTAATTTTATGATCTATGGTTGGATAATTTTTATCAGTTGATTTCAATATAAAATTATTTTTGATACATTCACCGTCATAATAATCATATCCATTCCATTTTTCAAATAATTCTTTTTTATTTCTTTTTGTTAATCTTCTAACAATTCTGATATATTTTTCAAATCCTTCTAAATTTTCATCTGGTATCCAACCATTTTTATCACGAATTTCTTTTATTTGTGTATTCCACTCTGCTCCATCATAATTATCACGATAGTATTGTTTTATTTTTTCTTTAATTATTTCTGACTGGAATGTATTTTCAACACCATATTTTTCTAAATTAGTTTTTTTCCATTTATTTTGTTTATCTTTTAATTTCGAAGTATTACTTACACCATATTTATCTAATGTTGTTTTCTTAACTTTTTCAGTAAAACATTTATTTTTACGACAATAATATAATCCATCATATTTTGTGATCATATAATATGTTTTATATTGAATAAAACTTTCAAAGCCACATTTATCACATTTAACATTTATTTCAATATGACTTCCTTTATTAAGATGTTCTACCGGTACTATTAATTTTTTATTTGGATGTGCATTATAACCAAGATTTCTATAATACGAAACTACTCTTGAATTAACTATTATTTCTTTTTCTTTTGTCAAAATCATTTTATAATTTAATTTTTTTTGTATCTATACCACACTTATTAAAATGCTCTAATAAGACATATTCAATAAATCTTGACCTATTAGTTGTATTCTCATCAATTTCTTTTTTCAATTCCGCTGATAAAGTAATTGATAATCTAATTCTTCTATCTTTTTCACTTTTTAATTTTTTCATATATTATATATTAAAATAAAATAATCATTTTATGATTATTAAAACATTTCTTTAATTTTCTCATAAAAATTTTGTTATGTCAAGAAAAAAGATTAATTTTGAACAAAAGAAAATAAACTTAGGTATTACTATTCACCCGGAATTAAGTAAAATACTTTCTAAAATGGCTGAAAAGGAAAATAAAACTATTTCAAATATAATAGAAGAAGTTTTAACAGAACATATAAATATAAATTATAAAAATAATGAATAAATGCGTAGATGTCCTTTTAGGACTTCAATATGGAGATGAAGGTAAAGGTAAAATTGTAGATTTAATTTCTAAAAATTATCAAATTATAGCCAGATTCCAAGGTGGAGCAAATTCTGGACATACTATAACTTTTAACGGACAAAAACATGTCTTGCATTTAATACCTTCTGGTATATTTCATGATTGTGTTAATATAATTGGAAATGGTTGTGTAATTGATCCAATTTCATTAATGGAAGAAATAGAAAAATTAGAAGCATTAGGTATTGATGTTAAATCAAAACTTTTTATTTCTAAAAAGGCACATGTTGTATTACCTTTACATAAAGAACAAGATAAAGCATTAGAAATTCAACGAGGTGGTAAAAAAATTGGTTCAACATTGAAAGGAATTGGACCAACTTATACTGATAAGATTTCTCGAAATGGAACTCAAATCTATTCTTTATTAGAAGAATTGTGGAACAGCGATATAAATACAGAAAATCAACCTGAATTAATTCCATTTATTAATGCATTATCTAAATTAGGTGAATATCAATTTATAGATACTGAAATCTACCTTAATAATGCAATTAAAGAAGGTAAGCATATTCTTGCTGAAGGTGCACAAGGTTCTTTATTAGATATTGATTTTGGAACATATCCATTTGTAACATCTTCTTCAACTTGTATAGGTGGTGTTATGACTGGGCTTGGAATACCACCACAATCAATTAATCGTGTGATTGGCATCACAAAAGCATATTGCACTCGTGTTGGTTCTGGTCCATTTGTAACAGAACAAGAAAATGAAATAGGTGAAAAATTACAAAAAATAGGTAATGAATTTGGCTCAACAACAGGAAGACCAAGACGATGTGGTTGGTTAAACTTAGTAGAGTTAAGTTATGCATGTATGTTAAATGGTGTTACTGAACTTGCTATGATGAAATTAGATGTTTTATCAGAGTTGGATGAAATAAATGTATGCAATGAATATACTTCTGAAAATCAACCAATTTATCAAACATTTGAAGGTTGGAAAGAAGATATATCAGAAATAAAATATGTTGAAGATTTACCTGAAAAATGCAAAAAATTTGTTGACTATATTGAAAAAAATATTGGTATTGATATTGACATTTTATCAGTAGGTTCAGATAGAATACAAACAATTTATAACACAAGATTATGCGATATTTGTTAATATTAATTTTATTATCGGCTTGTAATCAAACTTATCAAGAGGAGTCATATCTAGTTATAGATGATGTTACTGAATATAAAATTGTAACAGCTAAAGATAGTTGTCAATATTATACTATGAGTTTTCCATCTGGATATACAAAGAAACCTTATTACTTTCATTACCCACAATGTAAGTGGTGTAAAAAACATAAACATTGGGACAATTAAAAATAAAAATTATGAATAAACATTCAATTTTAGCTTTATTAGCTATCAAAACAGGAACCGTTATTGGTGAAGTAGAACAACAAGAATTATTGAAAAATAATTATCTTCAGAAAAATAAAAATGGAGATATTGTGATGACTGACAAAGGCAATAAATTAATTAAACATTTAGAAGCTTCTTGTGAATATTTTGAAGCACAATATACTATACAAAAAGATGCTGAAGAATTAATCAAAAAAGCAAAAGATAAATATAATTCAATTTTGGACAATTTGAAGATTTAATAATTATGGTGTATATACAATCAGATTCAGAACGAAAATTACCACATCATTTTGATGCAGCTTGTGGTTTATATGGTGCATTAGATAATGGACAAACTATTCGTTTAACTTCTATTGAAGAAATACAATCAGGTAAATTTGATGCTTTAATTCGACAACATTTATTTGTCGGATCTGTTGAATTTATGCAAGAAGTATTTAACCGTATTAATATATCAGTGCCAGCAATGACCCCTTCTCAATCTTTTACTTTATCAACTATAAAAGAAGTTAAGGAAAAAATTTTAGATGGTAAAAAATTATTTGTAAAACCAACTATACCAAAATTATTTTCAGGAATGGTTTATGATTTAATGACATTATCTAATTTAAATCCATATCCAGAAGATACTGAAGTTTTTGTAATGGAACCATTTAAAAATAAATTAATAAGTGAATGGAGATGTTATATAAGAGGTAAAACAATAATAGATGCCAGAAATTATTCGGGCGATTTTAAAGTTGCACCAAATTATGTTTGGGTTGAAACTTTAATTAAATCATTAGATAATTTTCCGATTTGTTATACATTAGATGTTGGTATTTTAGAAAATGGAAATAACACCGTTGTTGAATATAATGATATGTGGGCAATTGGTAATTATGGCATTGATAATATTGATTATTATAAAATGCTAAGAGAAAGATATTTTGAAATAATAAGAAACAATTAAAATGAGTAAAGAGTTTTTAAAAAATTACATTAATGCGTATTCTCCCGTGGCGCAAGAATGGGAAGGACAAAAAATATGGGCTGACTATATTAAACCTTATGTTCATGAATTACATTCTGATAATTATGGAACAGTTTATGGTGTAATAAAATCAAAAGTGCAAGACGAAAATGAGGCAAAAGGAAAGCCAAGATATAAAGTAGTTATTGAAGCACATTGTGATGAAATTAGTTGGATAATTACACATATTGATGCTGATGGTTTAGTGTATGTAACTAAACATGGTGGTTCAGATGCTGCTATTGCACCATCGAAAAAAGTGCTTATTCATACAAGAAAAAATGGTAAAGTTTCTGGTGTATTTGGTTTTCCAGCAATTCATGTTCGTAAAACAGTCGACGAAAAAGCACCTAAACCAGAAAATTTATGGATTGATTTAGGTTTATCTGATAAAAAAGCAGTTCAAGATGCTGGCGTAGAAGTTGGTAATGTTGTTACTTTTGAAGAAGAATTTTCTGAATTGGGAGATTTTTATTGTGGTAAATCATTAGATAATAAAATTGGTGGTTACATTATTGCAGAAGTAGCAAAAAAATTAAATGAAAAAGAAATGCCACTTCCTTTTGATCTTTATATTGTCAATTCTGTCCAAGAAGAAGTTGGTTTATTAGGAGCCAAAAATATAGCACAAGCATTAAAAGCAGATGTTGCCTTGGTTCATGATGTTTGTCATGCCACAGACACACCAAATATGTCAAAAGTAAAAAATTGTGATATTAAATCTGGTAAAGGTCCAACTTTGGAATATGCTCCACAAAATCATAGAATGTTATTAGATTTCATTCGTGATACAGCAGATAAAAATAAAATAAAATATCAAGTCGAAGTTGGTAGTCAAGGTAATGATACAATGGGATTTTTCTTTGCTAATTCTGTGACTGCTATAATTGCATCACCATTAAGGTATATGCATACAACGGTTGAAATGGTTCATAAGAAAGATGTTAAATCAGCAATTGAATTATTCTATCAATGTCTTTTAAATATGAAATGCCAATCTTGGAAATATTATAAATTTTAATTATTAAAAAATAATCTAATGGGTAGTTTTAATGTTTTTGGTAAATTATTAATTGAAGTAGATATTGACATCGATGATGTATCTTCGGAAGAACAAGCTATTGAAAAAATAAAAGAAATCTTAAAATATGATTATGGCTTAAGCGATAATATAGAATTTAAATTTGATTTAAATGCTATTGAATATAGAGATTAGATATGAAAAGAGATGATATTAAGATTATTATGGTTTCTCACTATGATAATGATTTTTGCCGAGTTTGGAATTGGATAGGAAAAGTTGTATTAATGACAATCAATGCTGATACAAATTATTGTGGTGGGAAAATATTAGAAGATTCAGAAGATATTGAAAAATTCATTCATTCATTATTACCAACAGCAATTGAATTTATACAACATAGAGAGGATAAATATGCTGAATATGTAAGATATAGAGATATTGATAAAGATGAAGTTTTGAGATTAACAGATTATTTTAAAAATATTAGGTTTAAGTATAATTTTGATAAGACTGATGGTGATTGGCAGTTTGGTGGGTGTGAAACATTAATAATTGATTTGGAAAATAATAAAACATATATACGATAATTATGTTAGTATCAACCGAAGTAAAAAATGTTTTAATAAAAAAAGATTTAAATAATGAATAATTTAGAATTAAGAATGTATGGTTTAGCTATATACCAATTAATGCCTATACAAGCGGGAATACAGTTTCAGCATGCAGTAACAAGGTATAGTAGAAAATATCAAAACGATAATAGATATATTGATTGGGCTGATAATTGGCAAACTTCAGTAGTTTTAAATGGTGGAACCACTAATTTAAACCCTGAAAAATTGGGAACAATAAATCAGTATTATCAAAAATTACTCGATTTAGGAGTTGATTGTGAAGCATTTTATGAACCTGATTTAGGGGATCAAATGACCGCAATTGCACTTATATTGGATGAAAGAGTTTTTAATAAAAAGAAATATCCTGATTTTGGGTTTATTTATGATGAATTGAGCGAAAAATTTATCAAAGTGGAAAATCAAAATTATGACGAATGGCTTGCTTCTATTGGTGGTATGAAAATAAAATCACTAAGAGATATAATTAATCCTTTACCTTTATGGAGATAATATTAGTATATGAAAAAGAAGATTATATACTGTGACATGGATGGTGTGCTATGTGATTATTGGAAACGATTTTATGAGTTACAAAATAATTTAATCCGTTTGCCACAAACTACATATGGTTTTTATACTTCATTAGAACCTATAGAAGGTGCTATTGAAACTTTTAATTGGTTAAATAATAATTTTGATGTTTGGATATTAACAAGGCCATCCTATCAAAATCCATTATGTTATACCGAAAAAAGAGTTTGGGTAGAAAACTATTTAGGAATAGAAGTAGCAAAAAAATTAATTATCTGTTGGGATAAAGGGTTACTTAAAGGTGACTATTTGATAGATGACACAATAAATGTTGAATCAAAATTAGATTTACAAACTAAATTTGAAGGTGAATTTTTACATTTTGGTTCCGATAAATTTATCGATTGGAAATCTGTAAAAAAATATTTTGAAGAAATTTATTTTTAGTTATGTTAAAAGTAGGAATTACGGGTGAACTTGGAGCGGGCAAATCATTTATTTCAAAATTATTTGTTGCTAAAGGTGTTCCTTATTACAATTGTGATGATAATTCTAAAAAATTATTAATTACAAATCCAGATTTAATTGAATCTATTAAAGCAGAATTTGGTGAAACAATTTATGAAGGTAATGTCTATAAAAATCTTTCTAATTTAGTTTTTTTAAAAGACGATGATACGAAACTAAAAAAATTAGTTTCTATCATTGATCCTTTTATATATGCTGATATAGATAAATTTTACTCTGAAAATAAAGATTCTAAATGGTGTCTTATTGAAACAGCAACTTTGTTTGAAACAGAAATGGATAAACAATTAGATAGAATTATTTATGTTTATGTGCCAAAAAAAATAAGACTTCAAAGAGCATATGAAAGATCTGGTTTGACATCTGAAGATTATGATAATAGGATGAAGAAACAAATTGATTCACTTACTAAAATTAAAAAATCAGATTATATAATTTCTAATTATGATGATTTTAACATATTAGAGATGGTTGATACTATATGGGAACATTTAACAAATCGTGACCCTGAAAAATATGTTTTTAAGCGTTTAACAAACTTTTAACTTTTCTATTTCAAAAAACTTTTTTATCTTTGTAGTCTAAAAAATCAACAATGAAAAAAATCATTCTTTCAGCCTTTGTAGGCATCAGTTTATTGGTATCAGCGTGTAATAACACACCAACCAATGCTCAAAACAATGTTTCAGTTTCACACGCTCCTCAGCAGGATGTTAATGTTCAGTCAAATGACATCCCTGGATTTGATGTAAATGCTTTTGCTAATTTACTAAAACAAACAACTAATCCTGATGTGCTTACACAAGCTATTAATGATCCTAAAAATAACATTAATAACCTTGACCTTGACAACGATGGTAATATTGATTACCTTAAAGTTGATCAAACTGGCAATACTTCTCTTGGTGTTTATGATGAATTGCCAAGTGGTAAAGTTCAAGTTGCTACTTTAACAGTTAATACTACTAATAATTCTTATGCTGTCACAGGCACTCCTGCATATTGTGGTCCTAATTATGTATATAATTCTCCTACTGGCTTAACATTTGGTGATTATATGTTTTTAACATGGCTTATGACACCACATCATTATTACCATCCATATTGGGGTTATGGTAGAGGCTACTATGGTGGATATCATCCATATCGTTCCCGTTATGGACGTCCTTATACTTCAAGTTATGCGAGAACTAGAACTACAACCACGAGGACATACACTCGTCCATCCACTTCCAGTGGTTATAGACAATCAACATCTTCTTCTTATTCTAAGCCTTCGTATTCTACTACAGCACGAACTACCGTTTCTGCACCTGCTTCTTCTCAAAGAAGTTTTAACTCTGGTGAAGGCAGCCGTTTTAGAAGTTCGGGTAGTAGCTCTAATGGATTCCGTTCTTCGTCATCTTCTTCAAGAAGTTCTTTTGGTAGAAGTTCAAGCTCAAGAAGTTCTTTTGGTGGTAGTAGAAGTTCTTTTGGAGGACGCAGAAGATAAAATAATTTCAAATATGTAATAATAACCTTTTTAAAAGGTTATTATTACATCATTATTTAATAATTAAAACAATAATTTTATGAATATAAACGATTCTAAAAATTTTACAGCAATCATTTTATTAAATGAAATGATTAACAATGGTAGAGTATTTAAAACAATTGCTACCGATAATGATAAATTACTTGAACCTATATTTGTTCAACTAATGGCACAAAATTATCTTGTTATACAAGAGGATAAATTTGTTCCTACAGATGATGCGATCAAAGTTTTTGATAACTTTAATAAAAGATATCAAGAATATCTTAAAGTATTTGATATCTACTCATTTGTTGATTTGGATAAAGGCGAATTTGCTTTTGAAAACTATTTTAGTTTTAAAACAGATGAAGAATGGAATCAATATAAATCTCAAGAAAGGTTTTTTGATGTTCGTATTGCAGTTGCTTTTTTCAAAAAAATGAATCCACACGAAATAGTTTTCATGTCATTTATTAACGAAAACCGTTTTGATACCAATAGAATTGGTTGGCAAAATGACTTAGTTAGTGATACATTTTGGGCAGAAATTAATGACATAGTTACTAGTGCAATTACGATTACTGATATTGGTGAAGATGCAATGGAAAATATGATTAAAATGGGAACTGAATTAATGATGTCTTTAATTCAGCAAGAAATTGATTTTAATAAAAAGAGGTTAGAAGAAGCTAAAATGGCTCCTGCTGGCGAAGAATATGTTGAAGAAACTATTGTTGAAACTACTGAAATCATTGAGGAATATGAAGATGATTTAGTTTATTACGATCCATACTGGGATCCATTTTATGTATCTCCTATTTGGTTTATACCTTTATTTATTTGGTAATGTTGTTTATACCACCGCAAAATATAGCTATTAGAGATCGTGGTAAGAAATCAATTTTTCTTGCTGGTTCGATTGAAATGGGCGTTGCCAAAGATTGGCAAAAAGAAATTGGTGAATGGTTGCTTGATATTGGTTATAATATTTTTAATCCAAGAAGAACTGATTGGGATTCTTCTTGGATTCAAACTTATGAAAATCCGCAATTTAATCAACAGGTAAAATGGGAAATAAATGCATTAGAAAAATCTGATATAATTTTAATGTATTTAGATCCAAATACTAAATCACCAATTTCACTACTCGAATTAGGTTTACATGCACATAGCAAAAAACTTTTTGTTATTTGTCCGGATGGATTTTGGCGCAAAGGAAATGTTGAAGTCGTCTGTAGTGTTTATGACATACCATTATTTAATTCTTTTGACGATTTTAAAGTTTGTTATTTGTTTAAATAAATTTGTTTTTCTTATTTTTATTTATTATTTTTGTAAAAAAATTTTATGACGTATAGCACATATGGTGTTAGCACCAGAAAAACAATTTTGGAGATGAATTCAGAAGAAATTGAAAAATATATTTCTATTAAATTTAATAAATTTTGCAATCGTGATTTGAATGTTTTAATGGAAATTGCTAATACACCTAAATCAGATATAGCAACATGCCTTCGTTGTTGGAAAGAGCTTAATGGTAATAAAGATTTTGATTTTAATAAATTACTATAATGCAATTTGATCAAAATAATTATAAAAGAAGTTCTTGGACTGCTTCAATTGTTAATTTAGAAGTAGATGAATATAAACCAAGGTTAGTTATTCGTGTTGCTACTGGACGGAAATATTGGCCTTTTTTATCTGAAATTCTGAGTATAGAATTAGGAGAAAATGACCCTTTAATTTCAGCAGTAAATCGTCAATTGTACGGATATACTCATCCTATGATAGATAGATTTATTGATGAATTAGAGGTAATGTTATCTGACATTTATAAAATACAAATTAAATTACAAAAACCGAAATTATGACTTTAAAACAATTAAATAATATAAGAACAAAATGCAGCAGATTGGCTGAATCATATCGTAGTTTGATTGCTACGAGGAATACAATAATTGACTCTTTTCATAAAGAATTTTTAAGACATCAAAAATTAACTGCTAAAAAGGAGAATCCAAAAGAAGCATTAAAAGAGTCTTTGAAGAAATCAAGGAATATGAAAAAAATTCAAAAAGAATTCTTGGACAATAAATCAATGATTAAACAAAATCAGTTAGAATCAAAATCTATGAAAAAAACTTTTCAAGAGGCGAGAAAAACTTACGAACAAAGTTGTATTCAAAAACAAAATAAAGAACAATTTGCATAGTATGTTTGTATTAAAAATGAAAAATACACAATTATATTATAATTGTGATGAAGGATTGGGCGAATATCTATCTGATACACCTTTTATAATTGACTCAAAGGAAAAAGCGGAAATAATTTTGAAATCTTTTTTGAATAATGATGAATCAATCTTTTCTTTATATGGAGATGAATACTCAACGAAAGATTTTGAACTTCAAGAAATATGTTTATTTTCAGTGGATTATTTAGAAAGTCAAATAAAAAGTATTTTAGAAGATAATTTATTTATTGAAGATGAATACCCTTCTTGTAACTATGATGAAGAAGGAACAAAAAGAAAAGTAATTTCTGAGGATTCAATTAACGATTCTATTCAAAAAATAATGAAATTATTAATACAAAAATAAAAACCGCTTTAAAAGCGGTTTTTATTTTAATTGATTTGCTCTATAAGCATATTTATATGATAAGGTGCGTAATCTATTTTTAGGTATTTTAGAATATTTTGTATCTTCTAACATAGTTTCTGCAACTTTTGATCTTAAAGTGGCTGTATTAAAATCAGTAACTCTTAAAATGTGATTATCTAAAATTTCATTAAAATCTTCAGACATAGAATATTTTTCAAGGAAAGATTTTATTTGTTCTACATGTTCTGGATTTTCTGTTAAAAATTTAATATTTTCTGTTTCTGTTTTAATTTGAAGGATTTTTTCGTCAATTGATTTCCAATCACGATTCGATTCTTTTAACGATTCTAAATAAGTAATTGCTTTGTTATTTTCTTTTTCAGATAAGAAATCCATTAAGGCTTCTACAAACATTTCTTTACCATCAATTTTATTGACAATTAATCCCGCATTTTTATATACAGGTCCTTCGCTTCTAATAGTGAGTGTTTTTTCAATCAAATCTAATATAGATTGCTTAAAAGATTCTACTTCCAAAGATTCTTGCGATATTTGCACCTTTGGTTCCGAATTTACTTTTTCTCCAGAAATATTACTAAATTTTAACATATAATATATATTATAATTCTAAAGCGTTTTTTTGTGTTGCTGTATAGATTTCCGCACTTCTTTCGATTTCAAGCGGATCTTCTGCATAATTTTTCTTATTCTTATACCAGCAGATACATTATCTTTTATAAAGAATTTCTCAAATTCATCTTTGAGATTATAATATTTGCCATCAATTTCAATTTCTCCTGTGATTAAATTAAGCAATTCATCATATTTTTCCAGATTATCCATAAATACTAAATTATTTTTCTATTTATTTTACCTAAAAATCTTTCTTTCCAAGTAAGTTTTTTACTTAATGATGTATTTAAAAAATTAATTTGATCTTCTAAGTTTGCTATTTTTGAAAGCCATTTTGTATCAATTTCGTAAAGTAGCCCTTTGTAATTTTCGTTATCAGCATTTAATTTATCAATTTGATGTTCTAATGAACGATTCTTTGAATGAAGAAGCCTATATTCATTTTTAAATAAATTTAACAATTCTATAAATTCTTCCGGTTTTAACCCTTCATCATACTCTGAAGTTAACAGATAATTTAAATCTTTTTCCATATTAATAATAATTTATTTTTAATAACCTATTGGTTCAGATTTTTCATCTAAACGATTTGTTATTATATCTATTAAAAGAGTCGATTCTTCTATATTATTTTTTAATTTAAGATGTGTACAAAGCGATTTTGCCTTTGATTTTTTTAATTCGTCTATTTTGATTATATGTAACAAATTATTTGAATTTAAAAGTTCTTCATCAATATCATCCTCATTTTCAATATTAAATGCTAAAATAATATTTAAATTAAATTCATCTGAATATAAACCATCAATTAATTGTAACAAATTAGCAAATGTTAAACTTGATTTTCCATACATATCACCGTTTAAAATTTCACAATCATCAATTATTAAAACTGAATTTTCACTAATTAAAGATTTTATATTACCAGTATTGATTGCTATATCAATCATAGAAATCGGTATAAAAATAGATGGTTTTTTTAATTGAGTAGTTAAATAACTTAATAATGTAGTTTTTCCACAACCTCTTTTGCCATGTATTATATTAATTCCTTTATTAGATTTATTAACTTTTTTAATTAACTTTTTTACCGATTTTATTGTATCATCATTATAATACATTTCAAAATTATCAGAATCATAAACCATAGGTTTTAATGGTTGAATGGCTAATCCATTTTGATTATTTGTAATATAAAATAAATTATTATTTTCAGTTTCTTCTTCTACATCTTCGATTGCAGAATTTAATTCCTCTAAAAATTCATCAATTAATTCAATATCACCTATTTTATGATAAATAATTACATTAGCAATAAATCCTATTGGTAATGCTTTATCAACATGAGTATATGAAACAAAAAATTTATCAGAAATTTTAACTAAAATTTTTTCATTTACTATATTACCTTCTATATCCGGTAAAATTTCAAGCAGAGAATTTATATCTTTTTTACCAAAATGAGTAATAACTTTATTAAATTCGTCTGCTTTAAAATTAAATCCTACAATAACTTTTGATGCTCTTTCGCCTAATTCTTGTGTGCAATATAAAAAATCATTTATAGTTGCATCATCTGTGTTATATAAATTCATATTTTTAAATAATTGGTCCTTGTTGTTGATCAGTTAATGTTACAGAAGGCGCACCAATGATGTCATCTTTTTTAACACTTGGAGCATTAAAAGCTCCTGCTGCTTTTTCTCTTTGAATTAATTCCATTAATTGTTCTTGTCTAGATTTTTCAAATTTCTTTTGAATTGCTTTTATTTCAGCATTTCTTTTTGCTATCTTTTTTCTGTGTTCTTTTTTTGCCTTTCCCATGTTTTTTGTTTATTTTATTTCAATACTTAGTATTGTATCATTTTGTTGAATTTGATCAATTATATCTAGTCCTTCAATTACTTTGCCAAAACAAGTATGATGTCTATCTAAATGCTTTGTCATCTCTCTGTTATGGCAGATGAAAAATTGCGAACCACCTGTATTTCTTCCAGCATGTGCCATAGAAAGAACACCTCTATCATGATATTGATTATTACCATTTAATTCACATGGTATAGAATATCCTGGATCACCAGAGCCATTCCCATTAGGACAACCTCCTTGAATTACGAAATTTGGTAAAACTCTATGAAAAGTTAAGCCATTATAAAATCCTGATAATGCTAATTTTTGAAAGTTTTGAACGGTATTTGGCGCATCACTATCATAAAATTCAATAGTCATATCACCACGATTAGTTTTAATTATTGCTTGTGACATTTAAAAAACTTTTTATTTTTCTATAAAAAAAAATTAAAAAGTTTAAATTTATTAAGTTCTTTTGTAATACCAACTTGTAGGTCTCTTAACCACTAAATCATCTCTAAAAGTTCTGGGATTTTTGAATTTTTTATATAACCAATGATTAAATTGCACAATATAATCGTCATCACCAGAAGGTAAAGGCTCTGAATTTTCAAATTCTTTAATTTCATTAACTATAACATTACCCCATTCATATTCTTTTGAAGTTAATATATCAATAATGTAATCATAATCAAACTTGACTTGATTTTCACTAAATTTCTTTAGATATTTCATCGCCACCTATTTCTTTTGGTTTAACTTGTTTAGATTGTATAATGTCATTAAAATCAGAAGAAAAGCCAAATTTGTAGCGGGCCGAAAGGTGACCTGACATCTCTTTTCTTCCAAAATTTACACCAACTTCACAATTCATCAATTCTTTATCTTCTAATTTTAAAATTATTTTAATTTGAAAGTCATTTTTTCTTTCTTCTTTTTTAACCGTTAATTCTACATGATAATCAAATAAGACATCAATATATTCATAACCTTCTCTAAAAAAAGTTACGGTAGGAACAAGTGTAAATATATTACCATTATTTCCTAAATAAAATTGATTTCTATTTCTGCAACCTAATTTTTGAACTATGGTTTTCACTAATTTCATTTTTACTCTACCAGAAGCTTCTTTCATTCCATCCTCTAATCTTTTAATATCTCCAATTGCTCTTTTTGTTAAAGATTCAGTTAATAAATGTTCAAGTATTCTTGAATTCAAAACAACTACTTTTTCTTCCATCCACTCATTAAAAACTTTATCAACATCAGTGAAACATTTTTCTCTATTTTTCCAAATAGCAGCCATTAAATCAGAAAATTTTAAAAAATTACCATCTAATTCTTTAATATATTCTCCAAGGTTTTTAAACCGAGGATCTCTATGTTCTAAATCAAAATATTCAAAATAAATTAAACTTGATATTTTTTGAGGTTCAATAAATTTTTCAATATAAAATTGAATATTTTTTGTGGCATTTTCGTAAATAATTTCAACCCATCTTCTAGCTAATTGATTCCATTTTGCTATATATTGTGGTCCAAACATATTTTCAAATTCATTACCAATCAATTCATCAGCAAATTTATTAAAAGCAGCAGTTTTATAAAGCGTTACATTTTTATTTAAGAAAAATGAAAATTGACGACCATCTTTTAATTCTACAACTATATCTTCTTGGTATTCCTCATCTTTGTTCGGTCCAATCCAATAAATTGCTTCTATCATTTCTTCTCTTAACTTATCACCAGGAATCATTTTATCTATGATATTTCTGGCAGCAATTCTCGCATCAACTAACATATGCCAATCATCATCAATTTTAAATTCTAATGAATCAATTAATTTATTAAGATTGCCATATTCAGTATCTTTAACACATTTATTGTTAATAAATTTACCTAAATGTAATCTTCCTTTACCTGTTAAAATATTTTTTAAATCGTTTAAGAATACATCTGTATTTTCTTGATATCTGGCACGTAAACCTCTATCAAGTATATTATCTAAAAATTGATTATTTAATAAAACCAAAGAAGTACATAATTCGTTTATTAAATATGTAGGACGATAAACAGCCTCATCTTTTGCTTCATTAATCATAGAATACCTTTTTAATAGAGTCATTTTATAATAACTTTTTTAATATATATTAAAAATACTATTTATAAATGTGGATTAAAAAATTTAATACATTCAAAGAATCATTAATTATTGATTTAATTGATATGGAATTTGATATAAACGAGTCATTAAATATTTGGTTTGATTCTTTATTAAGTTCAATTGATGCTAAACCAATTGATATTTTTTCCACTTTACAATTAGCAAAAGATACTAATATAGATTTAGAAGCACTTGATAAAAATACTGATTTTATATCTAAATTATCTAATTTAGATCTTAAAAAATCTAATATGCAACTTTCCACAGATTTTGAAACATTTTTAGATACACCAGCAAGATTTATGTTTATTTATAATAAAAAACAAAATGAATTAGACACGCCATATTATTTACTTTTACAAGCATATAATAATGCACTTAAAAAATGGGAAATTACAAATATTTACAAAATAGGTGATGATATAAAGAAATTTTATGATCAATTATCTTCTAAAACAATTGAAATTGATGATAGTGGTAAAAAATATATTTATGAAACTGGTGATAAAAATAATTGGACTCTATTATCAGTTGATAGTAATGATATTTATAAAAGAAATTTTACTAAAGAAGATTTAGAAAAAATTATTCAAGATAGAAAAGTAAAGGTTAAAATAATTTAATTTTCCTTTTTAATTTCGTTTGTTAAATCATATCCAGCAATAAAACTTATTATCCATTTTTCTATTAATTTAGATTTATTTAAATTTTCTTTTTCTATAATTTCCATGAATTTTTCATAGGTTTCTTCAGATATAGAAAATGTTTTAGAGACTTTATTTTTCATAATTGTTTATTTTAATAAAATTGTTTATTTTAGGTATTTTATTTTTAATATATATTATATAAAAATTATAATAATAGTTTATGATATTAACAGAAAAGGTTTTAATTAGGATGAATGCACAGCATATAACAAAATATAGAAATAAAGGATATGTTTGTAAGAAAAACGAAATTACAGAGGTAAAGGTTGAAGATTTATTAGATAAATCAACTGCTATTGTAAAAGTTAAATGTGATATTTGCGGTCAAGAGAAAGAATTAAAATATTATGTTTATAGGAAAAATTTTGATAAATATAACTGCTATTCGTGTAGTATAAAATGCGCAAGTGATAAATCTAAACAAACTATTCTTGATAAATATGGTGTAGATAATCCTGCTAAATCAGAAAAGATTAAAAATAAAATTGAAAATACTAATATTAAAAAATATGGAACAAAAACACCTGCACAAAATTCGTGCATTAAAGAAAAAATGCAAACTACATGCTTAAATAAATATGGTGTTAAAAATTCTTTTCAATCAGAAGAAATAAAAGGAAAAATTAAAATTATTAATTTAGAAAAATATGGTGTTATAAACCCTGGCCAATCAGAGGAAATAAAACAAAAGATTAAAAATACAAAGATTAAAAATTTAAATCAGATACCGGATATTTTTAAAACTGATTACCAAATTTATAGAAGAGATGTGGTTAATGAAACTAATTTAATAAAGTATAAATTATTCACAAATTGGAATGGTTATGATTACTATGACGGAGAATATATTTTCGAAAATTTTAATTTAGATCCTAATGATAAAAATTATCCAACAATAGATCATAAAATATCAGTTTATTTTGGATTTATTAATGGAATACCAGTTGAAGATATATCAAAATTAGATAATTTATGTATTACAAAAAGGAGAATAAATAGTTCGAAAAATAAACTAAATGAAAATGAATATAATATTTAATATATAAAATATGAGATATTTAAAAAGTTTCAATGAAAATGGAACATCCGCAACAGGTGGGCTTGCTACAGGTAGAGCTGGAGAAGTATTTAACAATCCAACTACAACACAATCAGAAGTAACACCGAATTCAATTCAAGTTAATTCTGGTGGTATTAATATGAATAATACACAAAATTTAGATTCTGAAACATATGATATTTCTGAAGAAGAACCAAATGATGAAGTAAAGGCAAAACAGAAGAAAAAATTCAAAATTCAAAAAAATTTAGAAGAAACAGAAGAAGCGGAAAAAGAAAAAGAGGAACAACCAGTTATGAATTGGAATGATTATGTTAAAAAGAATATAAATAAAATTCAATAAAAAATATATACTTATATGAATATAGAAGTTAAAGTAATCGAAATAATAACAGAAGATGCAACTGCTAATGCATCAAATACCGCTGGTATGGGAAGTGTTACTGCGGCTCAACCTTCTTTAAATGCTGGCTCAACAATTGGCTCAGCATTTACTTCGGGTGGTGGAACAATTGGTTCCGGCGATGTTGGTACAACATTATCTGGTAATCCTTATCAAAAAGAAGCAGCCAAAAAAGGTGCTTCAAAAAAACTATTTGATTTAAAACAAGATTATACAAAAGAGCTGAAAAAAAGTAAAAAAAGTAAATTAAAAAAATTTAGCAGTTTTGCTAAAAAATAAACTATTTTTATTTCATAAATATAATTTTTATGAAACAAGAAAAGTTTATTATACTAGGTAAATCTGGTTCGGGCAAATCGCATTTATTGATTGGTTTAATACAAAAAGGCGAAAGATATTCTCCAAAAATAACAACAAGACCTCCGAGAGAAGGAGAATTAAATGGGGTTGATTATTTATTTACAAATAATCAACAATTTGAAATATTATTAAATAATAATCAAATTAAAGTTTATCAAAAATTCATAATTAATGGTGTAGATTGGTATTATGGTATTACAAAAGAAAATTTTGATACCAATAATATATTTATTATGACACCAAATGAATTATCACAATTAACAGAAGAAGATCGTAAAAGATGTTTTATCACTTATATAGACATCGATGCTGATACAAGAAAAAAGCGAATTCAAAATAGATATGATAATAATGATTCGGTTGATAGAAGAATCGAAGCGGATGATTTAGATTTTGCAAATTTTAATTCTTATGACTTAAAATTAACAGATTCGGAATTTGAAATAGATACAGTTTATAGTTTTGCATTCTAATAGAATTATAAAGAAAAATAGATTAAATAATTATGGCAAATAAAGATTGGAAAGGAAATAAAAATTCAATTTATAAGACATTAGGTGCTTCAAACCATACAGATGAAGAAAGAGAAACTAATGATTGGTATGCTACCGATCCTGTAGCAGCAGAATGGTTACTTAAATTAGAAACACTTAATCAAAACATTTGGGAAGCAGCTTGTGGTTCAGGTGAATTGTCAAAAGTGTTTGAGGCAGCAGGACATAAAGTTATATCAAGCGATTTAATTGATAGAGGATTTGGAAAATCTGGAATAGATTTTTTAACTTGTAATAAAAGTTTTGATGGTGATGTGATCACCAATCCGCCCTATAAATTTGCACAAGAATTTGTTGAAAAAGGAATGGAAGTTGTAACAGAAGGAAATAAAGTAATTATGTTTCTTAAATTACAATTTATGGAAGGTAAGGCAAGAAAAAAGTTATTTGAAAAATATCCACCTAAAAGGATATGGGTTTCGAGTTCAAGAATTACTTGTGCTAAAAATGCCGATTTCCAATAGATGAAAGAAAATGGTGGGTCAGCAGTAGCTTATGCTTGGTATGTATGGGAAAAGGGACATAATGGAGATACAACTGTAAAATGGTTTAATTAAACCATTTTACCATAAAATAAAGAAAATAATGAGTGAAGATTTTAAAAAAAGATTAATTAGTGAAAATATTGATCCTAACAACGTTGATAAATTCATTACATATAATGATAGAAAAAGAAGAAAAATAATTACTAAATTATTTTTAAAAGATGGTAAAACATATAATTTAGTTGATAATTTTATATGGTATGCTGCAAGAAAAGATAAAAAATGGTAAAAGCGGCTTAGCCGCTTTTTTAATGCTCGTCTTTTTCGGTTATCTTTTTACCATCAACCATTACAAATTGTCCTTTTAAATCACCATTTATTGTATTACAAACAATTTCCGAATTTGCAATTGCATTTTGTAATACTGATAAAAGTATATTTTGAATAGTGTATATTTTTAATAAATTATGTTCCGAATTATAAAATTCACAAGAACAAACACTTTCTGTTAATTCAATAATTAAAGTAATTGTTTCATTATTCCTTGCTTTCATTTTATTAATTACAATTTTAGGAATGCCTAATGATTCCATTTCTTTTTCATAATCATACACAATAGTATTTAATAAACTTAAAATAGATTTCCATAATTCTTGTTCATCCATTTTTTCATAAATTGCAGAAGAAATATATTTTTGAACATTGTCCCTATATTTCATCAAAAGTATAGTAAGATATTTTCTAAATATAATTGTTCTATATTCAGTTGCAAAGTTTAGTGTTGGAACTTTTGAATAAATCCAAAAATCAATATAATTAAACATATTATGATTAACTACATGTGATATGTTAATTGAATTTTTAGGTTTTCTTTTAAACCAATTATCTAATAATCCAGTAATTTTTTTACCAACATAATCAGTTTTAAGAATCTGCCAAATTATAAAACTAACTATAATCAAAAAACCACCGTTTAAACCATATTGTTTTAAAAAATTAATTACGTCTTGAAGTGTCATAATCTATATATTAAATATAGATACAAAATAATTTAATATATAAACTATAAATTACCTTAAAAATGGCCAATACTTCAAATACAACATTATTTACCGAAATAACATTTGTTAATATAAAAAGACAAATTGAAAATTATTTAAAACAAGAATATAATAGCAGTAATATACTTTTTAGCGAGGCGAGCCCATACGGGCAAATTCTTTTTGTAGTTGAAAACCTATTCCAATTATCTTTATTATATTTAAAAAATGTAGTTAAAAATTTAGATTTATCTGATAATAATGCTACTAATAAAAAAGTAATTAGGAACGCAGCAATAGTGGCTGGTTATATTCCTGGTAGAGCAATTAGTGCTTCTGGTGCATTAGCAATGACGGTAAAATTAACTACAGATATTTCTTCTAATATACCAGGTGGTAGAATTACTTTAAATAATCAACAAAGTTTAAAAAATAAAACTAATGGTTTATATTATTCAATTAATTTAGTTGAAGATAAACAAACATTTTTTATTACAAAAACTAGTAAAATCTATTTCAACATAATTCAAGGTAAATGGACAAATACAACTTTTACTGGAACTGGACAAATAAACCAAACTTTTAATGTTAATAATAGAGGCACACAAGATGTTGAAAATTTTAATGTTCAAGTCATTGTTGATGGTGTTCGTTGGTCAAATAAAACTTGGTTATATGATTTAGGAACAGACGAACAAGCATGTGTCATTAGAACTGGTTATTCTGGTGGGATTGATATTATATTTGGAAATGGTGCTTTTGGTGCTATTCCAAAATCTGGTTCAACAATTGTGATTAACTATATATTAACTGATGGTGCAAATGGTAATATCTTTAGAAGAACTATAAATGATTGGCAATTTACAGAAATGGCTATTGATGGGTTTGGTAATTCAATAGATGTAACAAAATATTTTGATATTTCATTTTATAATGATATTAATTTTGGAGCAGATGCTGAATCAACACAATTTACGAAAAATATGCTTCCTATATCAAGTAATAATTTTGTTTTAGGATTACCACAACAATACGCATTTGCTATAAAAAGATTAGGTGTTTTTTCATATGTTAATGCTTATGAGCAATATGGTTCTATATATATTATGGTTACGCCTAATATAGTTTTATTTAAAAATCAAAATTCAGATTATTTTTCTATACCACTAGTTGCTTTTCAATTAGATTCTTATGAGATTTCTAAAATTGATAATTATTTAAAATCTGGTGGTAATATAATGATTTCAAGAAGATATAATATACAATCACCTTTACTATCGTTGTATATTATAAATGTATTTGTAATTATTTATTCGGATGCAACACAAGATAATGTAACATTACAAATACATAATGCTATTTCAGATTACTTTTTAGATTTGAAAAAAATAGGTAGAATACCAAAAGCAGATATTATTTCAGCATTAACTTCTATTGGAGATATTTATTCTGTGGATGTAAATTTTGTATGTAAGAAAAATGAAGATTTTCATTCAGCAAATCAAACAAGAATAAATTATTCACAACAAACAGCGGAAGGTTCATTTCAATTATCAACTGTTCAGTCAAATTTAGGTTATACTGCTTCAGCAGTTATAGGAATTGATCCAGTTTTAGGCGATATATTATTTGATCCAAATGAAGTTCCTGTAATTAAAGGTGGTTGGTATGATAGAAACAATATATATTATAGCGATGATATAAATGCAGGTGGTTTAAAATCACTCAATGTATTTTATCAAAGTACGGTAGATGCTTCACAAAGACCAAGTATAACCGCATAAAAATAAATTAATTAAATGCTTTACGATAAACAATATATTCCAGAATTACACCAATTTTATCATATGAATGATGATACAACCAAAAATTATGTTGATTACGAAACAGAAATTTTGAACAAAAGTTTGAGTCCATATATATTTAATAGTCCTATAATGGCTGGATTTTTAGATAAATTAAGATTATTAATTTCATTATTCTTTGATGAGTTTAATATAATTAAAAATTGGAGAAACTTTACTGTAAATAAGTATTGGTATAAACATGTAAATTAAAAAACAATATAGTAATTTAATATATAATATAATAATTTAAATAAAAATATGGCAGATAAAAAAATATCATCGTTTAAAAAATTTTCGGAAATGAATGAAAATTCGTTTTCTGTTCAACCAGAAGATTTTACTGGCAAACCTAATTTGCCAAAAGCAACTACTAAAACTGAATTACAACAAAGCACTCGTTATATGAGACCAAAGGCACAAACTGCCGAAGGAAATGATTATACTATACCAGAATCAGAAGATAAAGATGAAATGGTAAATCATGGTCAAATTCCATATGATGAAGTTAAAGAAGGTAAAGTAGAATTTATCGGGAAAGTTGCTAAAATGCCAAAAGGTGCTAAAGCTTCTAAAAGTTTAAATTTCATGGAAAATGTTAAAATTCCTAAATCTTCTATTTGGTATATAATGATTGAAAAGCAAAATAATGAATTGCAAATGATTAAATATAATCTACAAAAAGGTTTTGATTTAGGTAGATTTACAAATGATCTTAAAGGTTATTATCAGCAAAAATTCGCTAAAAATCCAAAATTAGTTGAAAAAATTAATCAAATAGAAATTGATGGCGATGATAAATACTCTTGGATTAAAAATGTTCCATTAATTACTGTTGACGGTAAAAAATTAATCTCAATTATAACAGAAGATTTAATAAAATTATTATCAAGATAAATAAAAAACCACTCAATTGAGTGGTTTTTTAAATTAATATATTTAATATAAAATCTGTTCTATCTTTTAATTTTACATTTGATAAATCGGTATGAGGTATATTTTCTAATTCTAACCATGATTTTATCATTTTATCTATCATAATTATTTCTTCTTTATTGTGAAATCTTATACCATCGTTTGTATTGTCTAACATTACTGGTAAATAAAAAATATGATTCCATTGATTTAAAGATTTTAAAATTTCTTTTTGCATATGATTTATTATTGCAATATCTTTATTTCGTAATGGCATTTTAAATAGCCTTCTAAAGTAAAAATAATTTAACATTCCAGAAGAATCACAAACTATAAAATCTTTTGAACCAATAAACATTCTTTCATCGTTTAATTGTTTATAAAAAATAACCAATTGATCAATTGGTTCGTTTGGTATGCCAAATTCAGCAATATAATCAGTTGCTACTTCTGGAATAAATATAGAATTTTTACCCAATTTTTTAAGTTCTGTGTGTACCGAAGTAGCTAATGTTGATTTACCACAACTTGGAGCACCAATTAGAGTTATAATATTCGACATTTTTTTTTTTACTTTTTTTGCTTTTCCGTCTTTCGGATTTAATATATATTATTAAAATAATAATTGTTTATGACAGAAAAAGAAAAAATAGAATATATTGAAGCACATATTGGAGATACTTCATATTCGAAAATTTGTATTTTTTTAAATATACATAGAAAAACTATGTTTAAAATAATGAAAGATAATAATATTATTGACAATAGGTTATATCGTGTATGTAATTTTTGTGGCGAAAAAACTACACATAAAGATGTTAAAAATAGAATAAGATGTGAAAATGAAAACAAAAAATGTAATAAATGCATGGCTAAAATAAAACAAGAAAAATATGCTGGTATAAATAATCCTTTTTTTGGAAAACATCATACAGACGATGTTAAAAAATATTTTAAAAATATACATAAAGGTAAAAGATATTCAATAAATACCGAATTTAAAAAGGGCAATATAAATATTTATCAAAAAACAAATTATGAATGGTGGGTAATTAATTATGGGGAAAAAATAGCAAATGAAAAAAATGATAAATTTAAGGAAAAGTTATCAATAATAAATAGCGGTGTAAATAATCCAATGTATGGAAAACCTTCTCCGATAGGCTCTGGAAATGGTTGGTCTGGTTGGTATAAAGGATGGTATTTTAGAAGTTTATTAGAATTATCTTATATGTTATTTGTTATAGAAAGATTCAATCTAAAATGGGAAAATGGCGAAAAAAAGAAAAATAAAATAACTTATGTGTTAAATGGCGTTTCAAAGAATTATTTTCCAGATTTTATCATTGAAAATAAATATGTTGTTGAATGCAAACCTAAAAAATTACAAAATACGGAAATCAATAAATTAAAGGCACAATTTGCTAAAAATGATTGTGCTAAAAAAAATTTAATATTTAAATATGTTGATTGTTTTAAAATTAAAAAGGAAGAATTGATAAAATTATATTTGGAAGGCAAAATTAAATTTATTAAAAAATATGAGGAAAAAATTAACAATATGATAGTTTAAAGTTTAATTTACTTTAATATCAATTATTTTAACAGTTTTATCTGGTTCGTAGATGGCATAAGTTTTATGTCCTTCTTCATAAGCAATATATCCATCATAACCTAATTTGTGAATTGCATTAGCAACAACGTCATTTTCGAAATATATAAAATTACCATGCAATCCTTCTTTAATTGAAACTTTAATAGGTTTTAGTGTGTATTTTGTAACAGGTGCTTCTTTGAAATATACACGGTTAAATTTTTCTACAGCTTCTTTCCACAATTGATTTATCTTAAATACTTCTTGTTTTGATACAACGAAATCTTGATCCACCATTTTACTTTTTGCTGGAAAACCAGGATTTTCAGAAGCTTTTTCATATGCATACATTACAATTTGTAATTCATATGTTGTTTTTGTAGAACCTATTAATCCACTGCTTTGATATTTAACATCGTCATTCATTTTTTTATTCCATAAATCAACAATAGCATTACGCCATGTTTCAAATATTTTTTTATATCTAACTTCATGCCTAAAATTCTCACTATAACCACGAGAAGAAGCAGATAAAACTCTATTATATGTTTTTTTGTATACGGTATATAACCAATTTTTATCTTTTTTAAATATGATAAATTTATCATGTTCATAGCTTTGACTTGTTATCAAATCACCAATTTTAAAATTTTCAATATTATCTAATGGATAAACTGTTTTGAATCCTTGTATACCATCTATTAATGTTTTTTTATCAATTTTTTTAGTTAAATAATGTTGAGATGGATGTCTAATTACTGTTTCATCATCCGGTAATTCTTTTATTAGTTTATCCATATCTTCTTTATTCCATGGTTCAAATAAATTACCAGTAAATTTACATGTATATAAGATTCTATCAGCATCATAACCACCATCCATTGACTTCATATTAGCATAATCCATAGCAAAGTTTTCGTTATCTGAAAAAAAAGATAATTGATTATGAAATTTTGTAAATTTATTAAATTTATTTTTACCAGTTTCTTCTTCATAATAACCATGCAAACCACCATGATAAAGTATTTTATCGGTATAATGCGCTTCAAATAGTTTATAATATTTTAAATATCTCATCTTATTCTTTCCGTTTTAATTATTTCAATTGTTTCATGTGGATTATAAATAGCATAAGTTTTATGCTTTTTTTCTAATGCAACATAACCATCATAACCTAATTCTAAGATTAATTTTGTTATAATAGAAGTTTCATAATAATTCCAATTGCTACCCATTGATTTTTCTTCTTCGTTGATGACCCATTTATTTCTGTTCAATTCTTTATATGCTGTTTCTTCAAATTTCTTCAAACAATCATTATATAATGAATCAATTTTAGTTATATCATCTTTTGTAAATAATTCTTTATCATTACGATCATTATATGCGACATAATCAATATTATATCCTTTTTTTGCATATTCGTATGTATGATAAAATCGATTAAAAGTAGAATATTTAGGATATGAATGATTTTTACCTGTATTGCGATTGTAAGCGTCTACAATCGCATTGCGCCATGGTTCAAATATATCTTTATATTTAGTATAATTGCTAAAATGTTCATTATAACCCATAGAAGAAGAATTTTTATAGCTATTGAAAGTATCTTGTTTAATGCTATAAACATATTTATCATCTCTATCAACAATTATTTGCGTATCACTATCATACTTTACTCTTTCGCCAATTTTAGCATTAACAAATTGTGGTATTGGTTCAATTGTTTCAATTCCTTGTAAATTTTTAATAAATTCTTTTTTAGGTATTTTACCTGTTAAAAACCAAAATGTTCCATCTGAAATTTCAACTTCTTCAGGTATTAATGGAATTAATTTATCCATATCTTCTTTATTATTATACTCAAATAAATTGCCAGTAAAATGACAAGTATACAGATAGATATCAGCATCATATCCACCATCCATCGATTTCATATCAGCATAATCAATAGCAAAATTTGGATTATCTGCAAAATAAGCAGTTCGTTTAGAAAATTTATCGAATCTATTAAACATATTTTTACCAGTTTCTTCATCATAGAAACCTTCTAATCCACCATGATAAAGTATTTTATTGTTATAATATGATTCAAATAATTTATAATGTTTTAAGTATTTCATTATTTTCCTTTTGTTTTTGGTTTAGTTTCTTTTTTAGTTTCTTTTTCAAGCAACAAATGTACTTCTTTTATTTCTTTCATTAATTCTATCTGTTGCTGATGGTATTCCTTATTTGTGTTAATCATTTCTATTTGTTGCTTATGCAATTCTCTATTTGCCTTTATCTCTTTTAATAAAATTGCATGTGTATCGTTAATTACTTTTTCTTGTTTTTCGCCACTTTTTCTGGTAGTATAGCCTAATAATGGTAATGCTATTGCTTGTAAAATTGCAGTTGAAATATATTGTATCCAACCAATTAAATTTTGAGGAGTTTGGAAAAATAATGGAAATACTACAAGTATTAATACTATATAAAACATTTCCATAGTTGATAAAGAAAATGATAATTTATTTCCTAAAAAATTATTAAATTTGTTATATATTTTTGTCATTAGCAGTTATTTATTTTTGGCTCTTTTGGAGTTTTTCTTAAACGAATATTATATTGTGGCGATTTTATATGTCCTGTATAACTTAAATCATAGGGAATATCTATATTTTCCGCTTCTTCGTCATCTATTAATTCACCATCTAATTCTTTTTTAATTGGTGATTCATTACCAACTGAATTAGTATGTTGCATACGCTTTAAATCATTTGTAGATTTACTATAATTTCCTTGTGATTCTAAAAATTTTTTAAGATATTTCATATTTCTTATATATTAAAAAATATTAAAACAAAAAAACTGCTCAAATTTTGAGCAGTTTTCTCGTCTATGCTTAGATACTATTTTTGATTTTAAGAGCGAAATTTCGCTTAAAAACAAGCAAAAAAATCGTTTTGAATAATCAAATCTTATTTGAAAAATTGAGCATTCATATTGATTTTCTGAACTTCGTCAGGATTAAACCATTGTGGATTTTTTCTTAAACAATCTAATAATTGATTAAAAGTTGTTTTACCTTCTTCTTTTTTACCAGTGTATACACAAGCAGCAGCATGAACTTCTAAAAATCTCCAATTATATAATGCTTCATCAACGAATAAAAGTGCTGAAGGATATGGATTATTATTGTGTAAAGTTGTAACAGCAAATTTAGTATAAATATATGCTAAATGCCATTCTTGAGTCATTAAATAATGGTCAATAATTGCTTTAATAGGTTCCGCTCTACGAGGATCCATAGCATAAGCTTTCATTAATTCTTGATGTGTTTCTTGCCAAGGCATTTCAAGAGCAGTCATAATTGTCCCAATACGGAATTGAGAATAAAATCTTTCTTCTTCATAACCATCTAAACGATTGACTCTTTCTCTGTAATATTTAATTGAACGGCGCAACCTTTCTTCGTTTTCTTCACGATTATCAGGAAGTGTTGCTGAATCATGGTAAGATTGAGCTGTGTAAAATACCCATCTGGAATTTCTATCTTTGTTATCAATATAATCTTCCAAAATTGAAGCATGTTTTTTATATTTATCAGCAATATTACCTTTCCATGAAGCACCAATCATTTTAACATCAACCCAATAACCTTCTAAAAGTGCCGAAGTTATATTTGGGTCTTCGCAGATAATAAACTCGTGAACTGGTCCGTAAAATTTAAAAGGCTTTGAAGTTCTACCAAAAGTATTTCTTGTATATTTCATATTACCTATAAAAGTATTTGCCATATAAAGATCTTTATCCATCTTTTCTTTATTAAAAACTTTTGGATCTATTACCGCAGTTTCATCAGCATCGAGCCACATTGTCCAAGTTTCTTCTCTTTTCCAACCATGTTTGTCTATCATTTGTCTAGCCATTTCCATGGCATGATTCCTGCAATTTTCAAAATTATCAAAAGGTTTATCAAAAACATAAGCAGGTATATTATTTTCTTTACCCCAATTTAAAATAATTTCCTTTGTGTTGTCTGTTGAGCCTGTATCTACATACACCACCATGTCACAAATATTTTTAATTGCGGAATTAAGTGAAGTTAAGATGCAATGTGCTTCATCTTTAACTATCTGCGAAATAACTATTCTATTCATTATTAATTTATTTTTATTTTTATACTAATAAAAATAAATTTGTTTAAACAAGGTTAGATTAATTTAATATATAATGTAAATAAATGTAATGATATGTTAATATATAAGATTGAATTTCCTAATGGTAAAGTATATATTGGTAAAACAAAAGATTTAGAAAACAGAAAATATCATCATTACTATAATGCAAAAAATGGTAATACATTATTGTTATATAAAGCATTCAGAAAATATGGTGCCAATATAATTTGGCATATAATAGAAAATTGTAATGAAGAAATGGCTGATTATTTTGAAAAACTTTATATTGAAAAATATAAATCTAATAATATAGAATACGGTTATAATTTAACTGAGGGAGGAGATGGCGGTAATACTATTACAAATAATCCTAATTTTAATGAAATAATTTCTAAACAATTAAAAACTAAAGGATGTAAAGATTACATGCCTTTAACTTCGGATTTAAAAGAGAAAATAAAAAACGATTATTTAATTATTGGATTATCAATTAGGCAAATAGTTAAAAACTATAGTATAACTAAACAACGAATAACAAGATTCTTGAAATCCGAAAGTATAAAAATAAATCGGGATAAATGCAAAGAAACAAATAGCAAGAATGTAACAAAAGAAGAAATAAATTTAGTTATTATTGGGTTCAATGAAGGTAAACCCATTAAAAGTATTGCTAAAGAATTAAAATTAACCATTATGATTGTTAGTAGAATACTACATGATAATGGTATAAGAAAATCAAAAAGATTTGAAAATGGAAAAAGATGGTAGCAGAAAAACAGGTAACTTAACAATTAGATTAGATAATGAATTGTTAAATAATTACCGAACCTTTTGTGAAGAAAAAGGTTATGATATGAGTAAAAGGTTAAGATTATTTATCGAAAAAGAATTAAAAACACAAAAAATAAAGGATGAAATAAATATAAAAATAGAAAATTATCTTTCTTCTATTTTATTTGAAACCGATTTAGATAAAATAAAACAAGAATTAGATTCTATATTAAACGAATATATTAAGAGTGTCGAATTTAGCACTTATGCTAATGTAGTTAATATGACTAATGGAATTTTGGATATCCAAAATTTTATTCAGCATAAAGGTGAAACGGTTTGTAATCAAATTATGGTTTGTAAATCCGATGTTATAAACATGTTGAAAAAATAGAAAAAGCCACTCAATATGAGTGGCTTTCTTTTTAAGATTTAAAAACTTAGGGTGTTTTTCTTTTTTGTATTTTTTCTTAACCTTTCGTATATTGCGGATTGGTAAGCATTTCATGCTGAATTTGCATAAAATAATCTTTTGTTATTTTACTTACAAATTTAGCAATATCCTTAAACTGAATATTTTCCTCTTCAAAAAGAAGAGTTTCTTCTTTACAGATATCGTTATTAACAGCTTTAATAAAGTCACCAAGTTTTTCTGTAGTAACAATACCACCATTTATTGTATCAAATGTTAAATTAAACATTTGTTCTAGTCGCCAATTTTTTGTGACAATTTCAGCAATTTCAATTAAATGATTAATTTTATCATTATCAACTGGTTTCAAAGTATTTACTTTTGATTTAGCATGTTTTTCGCCTTTTGATTTAAACCAAAAATCAGAAGTATCATATGGTGCAGTTATTGACCTATAAACAATTCCTTCACCAATTCCAGATTTACCAAATTCTTTTGCAAAAGGACATTCGTCTTCAACCGCAATAGTATTTTCTACAATTTGATTAACAAACTCATGATGTTTCTCAAAATCAATTTGAATTTCCCATGTTTTAAAATCGTAAATGTTATAAACCTTTTTATCAGTTAATTTCATTTTTTTAATTTCATCAATCGGAAACCAATCTAAATTTCTTGATTCGGTTGTTTCTCTTGTGCGGATTGTAGCATTCAAAATAACAAACATTTTTTCTAAACCATTTATCGCCACACATTTTTGAATAGAACCACCACACCATTCGCCATAAATAGCTAATACATTATCTTTCCAAAATCCATCTTCTTTTGAATTGGGGTGCCATTCAGTAGATTCTAAATCTAATGTATCTATAATTGCTTTTGCAAATTCTGTTTGAATAGTTGACATATAAGCAGCAAATCCAGCGTTATCTTGTGTTGGTATAATCACATTTTCTCTACTTTCAAAGTAAATAGTATCATTATAAAAATCGATAATTACACCAGCATTTGTTCCGTGTAGTTTAGTAGTGCCAACAAATTTCAAAGTTGGTTTTGAAGCAAATTTATCATAAATTGGCTCATCTTGTTCGTCATTACCTTTGTAGGTAGCTTTACGATTTACCGTAGCAATTACATTAGCAAATTGTCCGATGCTTGGGAAAGCATAGTGTTTTAATCCGAGATTTGTGTTAATAGTTTGAAACATAAAAATTAATTTTTATACATATTAGTTGCCGTATACTACTTTTTTATTATCATCATAATATAATGAGTCGAGATAAGTTGGTAAATCTTCACAATCACTTATTCTACCTTTATCCGCAATTTCTTTTGGAACAGGAATTTTTATTTTTTTATATAATTTATTCTTATCATCTTCGTATTTATTATTGTAAGTTACCCAATTTCTTTCTTTCGCATAGTTTGCAAACATTATATCTTCTGATGCTTTAGTAGCATAAATATGCTCCATATAATGGATATCTCTTTCATAGTCATGCCAAATTAATGCTCTACCTTTTATCTTCTTAAATGTAGTTTCTGTTATTTCTTCTTTAAGAACAGCATTTGTATGATTTTTATATCGCTTATCGGGTGTTCCGTCTTTTTTAAGTTTGATTGGATTATCCGGATCTTGCTCTACAACAATTTTTTTAATGCTTTTTTCGGTTTTTGCATTTTTCAATCTCAAAACTAATAATTCACAATTTTCATTTTTGGAATAAAATTCCAACATTTTTTTAATAAGACGATGATTATATGGATGTTTATCATCATCATTTTTCCAATTCATACAAGAATTAGAAAGTGTGGTTCCTTGTTTAGTATCTTGGTTATCTTTACAATAAGCGGTAATAATATCATCTCCTTTTATTGTTTCAAACTCATAATCATTATCAGTTTTGAAAGATTTATACAAAGTTACGAATTCTTCTTTTTCAACATCGGTAATATCTGGAAATAATTTTGCAATAAACCGACCAACTTTGACTACATTTTTCTTTGCTTCCCCAAATAACAAAGTTCGATTATTATTCACCCATGTATCTATTCCACGATTTTGTAAATTTGGATTATCTACTAATGCTTTTTTATACAACTTAATTATATTTTTAATAGGCAAAAAAGTAACCTCATCAGCACCATTAAAATCCATCATAGTAACTTGTTCTGAATTTTTTTTAAGATAGTTATCAACTAAGTTTCTTAATTGATCAACATATTTATTACCACGATTATCATCACAAAAAAGACTTATTTCTTCAGAAACATAGAATTTTATATTTGGTGTTTTAAACTTTATATTTTCTGGAAATATATTCCCGGAATTTTTAAATCCTTTATAGTTATCAGGAATAACAATATTATTAATCATATGAACATCACCTGAATTTTCAAATAATGTTGTATCATTTATTTCTTCTACGTTTGGTAAATTAACATAACCATTATTACGAAAAGTTACATTATTAGGTAATTTTTTAAAATTACCTAATGAAAAATTGTAACGATAAGTAACTATGATTCTATCATCCACAATTTCATAAGAATAATCTTGTCTATTACAATAATTTTTAAATTGTTCGCTAGTCATTATATTTTGAATTTTTAATTTAATTTTGTTTATAAAGTTTTTCATTATTAATCCAATTACGGGCGTCATTTAAAAAATAAGTATCTTTTAATATCAATTTTTTAATAACAGAGATTAAATCTTCACCATTAATTACTTTGATAGCAATGAAAAAATAAGGATGTTTTCTATAATTAATAGCAAAATCTTTTTTGCTACCATTATATTTCTTTATAAGATTGGTAGTTTCATGAGAAATCCGTTTGATGTGACTATCAATTAAATCAATTATTTCATAAACCATAGTTTTTCTTTCATCACCTTCTTCCAATTGAGATAAAATATCATCTATTTTTTCATTAATAACTAAATCAATTATATAATCCTCACGATGAAGTTCCTCTGTATGTAAATTATGTAAAGCAATATAATCAAATAGTTTCAACTTAATCATTTGACCATCTTCAAATTGAACTACAAATCCTTCATAACCAATTTCGGTTTCACATTTTTCAACCAATTCATCTAATGTCAAATTAGAAAACGATTTAACAATAGTTATACCTTCTAATAAATCGGTTGGTAAACTTTTAATTGGAATATATTCACCCGTTAAATTATTTCTTAATTTAGTTAAAACTAAATCAGTTTTTTCATAAATTAAAACAACACGATTAGTCGGGCTAACATATTCAAAAATAGGGACAATATTGTTATTAACACACCAAGTTACTAATTTATTTATTGCTGAATTAGTTTCAAATATATTTTGGGCTCTTTCAGCTTGGTAAGCCTCAAAAGAAGCTTTTGTTTTAGCAACAATTGTTTTATCAGGTAATTCTATAAAAGATAATAAAGAACCATCTTCTTTGAAAGTTATATCTATGATCTTTTTATTTTTTACTATACCATAAGAGCTACAATCTGATTGATTTAAATTAAAAAACTTATTTAATAATAAAAACTTTTTATACAAAGTTCCATCAGAATTAAACACGAATGTAAGACCTCTTAATTCATGAGCAGTAATTGAACTATCTGGAACTGGATTATAGAAAAGATTAGGCATGGCTAATCTATAATTAAAAATAGATATATTATATCCATTTATAATATGTTTTGTTTCATAAAAAGTGAAGTTTTCATTTGCATCACAAATCATGCGGCATTCATCATATGTTGGTATAAAATACTTCAAGTTTTATAATTTTGAAAGCAAAAGTAATAAAAAAAAATAAAACAGACAAATAAAAGAAAAAATGATATTAAACTGAAAAACTTTGACCGCAACCACAAGTTCTCGAGGCATTTGGATTATTGAATTCAAATCCTTTGCCATTTAAACCATCGGAAAATTCTAATTCTGTTCCAAATAAATAAAGTAATGATTTTTTATCACATACAATTTTAACACCATTATCTTCAATAATTTCGTCTCCTTCTTTTAGATTATTGTCAAAATCAAGTGCATAACTTAAACCAGAACATCCACCTCCTTTAACTCCAACTCTTAAGAAATAAGTATCATCGTGGTTAGCTTCTAATTGAAGTTTATTTATTTGTTCTTTAGCTGCTTTTGTAACGGTAATCATATTAAATTTTCTTTTCCATATATATTGAATAATATGGTTTCAATATTTAGCAAAACATCAGGTTTAGTTTCATTTAAGTTCCATACTTCCCAATCACCTCTATATCCATGTTTATATAGTTCAATATGTAACATAGACATTGGTAATCCTTTATCTTTTTTAAGAACTCTTTTTATTTTTGCTATTTCTTGACCTGCAATAATTTTATCACCAACTTTTAAATCAGGTGGGTATATTTCTCCATATAATATAACACCAGATTTTCCTTCAATTGAAATTGCTTGTGTATCTTCCCACCAAGGCATATTAACTCCTACTCCTGTAAAATCATCAATTTTAACTACAATACCATCTTCAATGGCATAAACTGGTTCGCCATCCTCGCAATATAGATCAAACCCGGTATGCACATCAAATTTTCTTGGAAACCCAAATCTACCATGATCTGGTGTTTTTTGTTTATTAATGTTTATAGGTTTGTGCATATTGCGTTTTTTTGTTTTTATATAAGAAAACAAACCACCATCAACTTGATGGTGGTTTGTTATTAGATTAATAAACCGCAGAAGCTTCAATATATTCAACATTTTTAGTTGAAGTAACTGGCTTAACCACTTCAATCATATCTGCTACACTACAATCAGTTTTATCAGCATAGATTTTAAGTTTATCAATTGTGCCTTTTGCAACGGTGTTTGTTACTTTTGCCTTAATGATTTTTTCTTTATCTTCTTCGGCAATTTGATCGCTATTCATAATTAGATCAGAAATAACTTCACCATATTTTTCAACCATTTTGGCATCAAATTCGTAAGTATCGGTTGAAGTTACGATTTCTTCTCCATAAGTTTCTTTTAAAAAATCAGCACGTTCCTGATTGATGATGATATATTTATCAGCAACAAGTAACATAAATTGTGCAACATCGTTATTGTGTTTTGCCTCAATCATAACTGATTCAGGATTAACACCGTCAGAATCATACAATTTAGCCCATTCAGCTTTACCAACTTCTTTGATTTCATCATCAAGAAGTTCAGATTCCGCTTCAAGCGATTTGATTTCTTTTTTTAGATAAGCTTGACGCTTTAGTTTTTCAAAAAATCCGGCAATTGATACCGTAATACGAGGTTTCGCCGCTTTGGCTTTAGAAGGTTTTTCTGGAGCAGATGCTTTCGCCTTTTTGAATAATGACATACTTTTAATTTTTTAGACTACAAAGATAAGATAGAAAAATTGAACAGCAAAATAAAAAATTGTTAAAAAATGTTAAAATTTAATAATCTTCTTCTGAATCATATTCATCAAAATCTTCTTCTGAATCATCAACCTCAAAATCAAAATCTTCTAATACATCATTATCGCTTAAAAACTTTGACAAATCTTTGGTTTCTTTAATACTTAAAGATAAATCTTTGATTTTAATTAAATCAGAATCAACATAATCATAATCAATTTTTCTATCATCCGCTAATTTATCTAACCTTTCAATGATTTTATCTTTATCTAAACATTCATCTAATGAATAAAATTTCGTGAATTTCATTTAATTAATTTTTTATTTTTATATATCATAATGTAAAAATAAGTTTTTATTAATTTTTCAAATCTTGGAACTTCCTCAATAATAAAGTATGTGATAAATATGGTATTTCAGCAGAATCTTGCCATTTACAAGAAATTGTTAATTTATTTCCTATATATGCAATTGTTATATAATCCGAAACTCCAAAATCATTTCCAATTCTAAAGTTAGCATAATCATCTGTAATTTTGGTAACATATAATGATTTATTTAAATCATAATCATAACCATCTAATTCTTTTATGAAATCAAAAGATTCACCAAAATCAAAAAAATATTTTGCTAATTCTTCTTTAAAAGGCTCTTTGTCTTTGAGTATTTCATTTTTAGAAACACCAAATACATCTTTCCATTTAAATCCAAGTGTTATATGTAAATCTTTTTCGTCAAATCCAAATCTTTTTCTAATACTCTGTAATTGTTCAGATCTACATACAACAAAATAAGCTTTATTTTCATTTCTTTGTGCCGAACCAAGTCCAAGCATTTGAAAATCGGTTGCTTCAAATTCAGTTATAATATTATTTAATATATTGATATTGTTAAAATCTTTAAGGATTTTATTAGTTTCCATGACATTAAAAATGGTGCAATGATAATGATTCCTATCTCTATCTTGTTGATATTTAACAAACTCATCATAATTTTCGCCAGTAAAATCTTTCATTTTATGAAGAAAAGGCACGACGGCATCATTATAGATGTTTACGCCTATATAATTATTAGCAACGATATCTTTAATCCATTCAATTCTAACATTCATGTATTATATATTTAATAAATTAAGTATTTCTTCTGCTATTTTAGATTTATCTAATTTAGGATAATTATAAGTATTTCCTTGTTTGTCTATTATAGATACTATATTTGTATCTGCACCAAATGCTGGATTATCATCTGAGGTTTGATTTAAAACAATAAAATCTAAATTCTTTTTAATTATTTTTGATTTAGCATTTTCAATTCCATTATTTGTTTCTAAAGCAAATCCAATTAAAGTTTGTTTAGTTTTTATTTCACCTAATGATTTAGCAATATCTGGATTTGGTATTAATTCCAATAAAATAGAATCGCCATTTCTTTTTATTTTTTCAGTTGCTATATTTTTCACACGATAATCACCAACTGCTGCGGCACAAATTGCAGCATCACATAATAGGAAATGTTCCATAGCTGCATTATACATATCTTCTGCCGAAACTATATTGATTATTTTTAATTTAGGATCTTGTGAATTAAAATTCAAAGAATTTGGCCCAATAATTAAAATAACTTCATGTCCTCTTGAAATAGCGTTTTTAGCTAATAAAACACCTTGTAATCCAGAGGATGCGTTTGAGATGAAACGAACTGGATCAATATGTTCGTGTGTTGTGCCGGCAGTTATTAAGATACGCATTTTAAATTTTTTCACAAAGTTTTTTAATAATTGGGCTATGTTCGATTATAACTTGAAAATCTAAATTAGATATACCATGTTGCATATAATTTATGATCCAAGCATTATATTCCTCGCCTGTATTGTGGAAAAATTCTTGGGTATATGCTTTTGGAACAACCTGATCAAATTGTCCAAAGTAAACTTCTATATCAATTTTATTATCATTAATAGGCGCAGTATATGAACCTATACCAACTTTACTTCTTTTACGATTTACTGCTGGATTAATCAATAAAAGATTAGTTGAAGCATGTTTTGCTGAAAGATAGGCTGGATGTCCACCAAAAGAAAGACCCATAATTAAATCAGCTTTTTCCGCTTTTTTAAATTGTTTTTCCATCAAAGATTTTCCTTTATCTTTGAACCATTCTTTATAGAAATCAATATGGTCTTGAACTACATAAAATCCTTTTTCGTTCATCATTTCTTTTATCCAAGAGATTGGTTCACCACCTAAACCGTGGTAAAATATACAAGTTTTATTTAACCTTTTCATAATTAATTAATTTACTATTTTGAGTAATATATTTGAAATAATTGTCTGGAACACGATGTGCCATATCTTTAACAATCCAGAAATTATATTGTTCACCTTTTGCTTTTAAGTAATCTTGTGCATATTCTTTTGGAACAGAAGTATCATGTTCACCAAAAAAAATCTCAATATTAGATTCCTTATTATAATAAGGTATATCAAAATCTTTAATTATTGATTCTGATTTTGCCCTATCGATTGCAGGATTTATCAAAATCAAATCTTTACCAGTTGCTTTTGATAATTGATAACCAAGATAGCCACCATATGATATACCTAAAATTAAATCAATGTCTTTAATTTTGTTTAATTGTGTTTCAAACAAAGTTTTTCCATGATCTAAATTCCATTCCGCATCATAATCAAAAAAATCTGAAATAACATCAAACCCCATTTTATTTAAAATTATAGTTCTTGATAAAGCTGGTTTAGATCCACGACCATGATATATGACACAAGTTTTATTATAAATCTTCATAACGAACTTTTTTACCATTTATTAATGTAACTTCACCATTACCACCTATTGAATAGACATTTTTCATTTTTTCTTTATACCAAAGATGTTCTTGCCATTGTCTACCAACTTCAGCTCTAAAATCTACAACAGATGTTGTTTCGTTAAAATATGCCGAATCATGTCCGCAATAACCAGGAGCAAGTTTAATATGACCAGTCATATTCCAATTTAATACACTCATTTCAAACCATATTCCTGAATATGAATTTAATTCAAATTTTATTCCAATTGAAGAATATAAGACATTAGAATCTCCATTAGCACGATAAGGATAATGTGTTAATTTAAGTTTTTCAAAAGAAGGAATAAATTTATTAACCCATGCCATAAATTTATTTACATTTTCAGCATATTCGGTAGCAAAGTTTAATGAAGCATATGGATCGCAAACTATTTCTAAAACTTTATCAAATAATTTTAAATCTTCTTTATATAAAATTATAATGTTTTCTTCATCTTCTCCGCTTGTTGGAATCATGCCTTCTGACATAAAAGAAATACTAACATTATAACCAAATTCAACTGATAATACATCTACATCTAATATCCATCCTTCTATTAAAGAATATTCTTCATCTTCATCTTCAACAAAATTATTAATATTTATATCACTGTCAAAACGAATAGTAATGCCCCAATTATCACTTTTAATTTTTGGGTGATCAAAATGCACCATAGGCAATTCATAATCAGTTTGACATCCTGAATACTTAAATCCTTTTGCATCAAGTTTTTCTTTAATTTCTCTATATTTCATTTTTTATTTTATTAAAAGTCTCTAAATTAATTCTAGTTATTTCATAACCTAAAGCTTTACCAGCAAATCCATTTTGCATCAATTCTTCAGGATTAGCGGTTGGTTTATATTTAATAAAAGCTTTATGTTCATTTTTATGCAACATTGCAAGTTCATACCAAATTAATAATTCTTCGTCTGAAACATCAATTATAGCTCTTTTTTTATAAAGTTCAATTGCCTTTTCGGATGTTAAATTAATCAAATCTAAAAGAAAAACAACTTTTCTAGAAAAATCGTGTGGCATTTTAAATTCAAATTTCATTTTATCTAATAATCCAAGTGAATTATTTTCCATAAAAAGATAAGAAAAATGCATTTCTAAACTTACATTTTTCTTAATATGAGTTTTTGGAATATAAAGTCCTTTGAATATTTCGTCTGCAATGTTATAACCAATTAAATTCCAAATATAGTTGTAAAAATTTTTAGATTGTTTATATGCTTTAACAATTTCTTCCCATATTCTTTCTTTAGTTATTATTGATAATTTTTCAACATTATCTATAATTGCACTTCCAGAATTTTTTTCTATTGTAAAACCATATCTTTCGGAAAATCTTAATATACGAAGTATTCTTAAAGGATCTTCAATAATTCTTTGAGTTGGCTCACCTACAAATCTTGCTATATGATTTTTCATATCGTCAACTCCACCAACTAAATCTATTATTTCTTGTTTATCTAAATCATAAAATAAAGCATTAAATGTTAAATCCCTTCTTAAAACATCTTTATCTATTGTAGTAAACTTGACATCTGGATTTCTTGTTTCGCCAAGTTTATCATTATATACATCTTCTCTGAAAGTTGCGATTTCGAAATCACCATCTGTTGTTCTGACAACAATAACTCCAAATGCTTTACCTTGAAGGTTAGATTTAAACCCATTAGTTATTTCTAAAACTTCATCTGGTGTAGCATCAGTTGCTAAATCAAAATCTTTTGGTATTTCATTATTCAAATAGTCACGAACTGAACCACCAACGAGAAATAATGATTTATTATTTTCTTTGAAAATTTTATGTAATTGTTTTATCGAATTGGGTATAATTTCCCACATAAGCTAATTTTTCACAAAAATACAATTTTTTTTGTTAAATTACAAAATTATTTTTTATATATAAAAGAAAAAATAAGAATGTTTAGTATAAATACTTCATCAGGTGGGTTAATTGAAATCAAAATGGTTAGAGATAGATTCCGTGGTGATCTACTACTTTTGCATGTAGATCAAACAGCAAATATAAATAATGGAGAGGGCGATGCTTCAGTGATAATAACAGAAGATGAAATACAAAGTTTAATCTCTTTATTAAATAATTTTTTAGAAGCTAAAACTGGAAAACCTTATGTTGTATTAGCTGAGCCATTATTAAATCCAGCAGTAAAAATTCAAGTTGATTTTATGGAGTATTTCCAAAATAATCCTAATAATGATGAAAATAATTAAAAAATTAAAGTCGTTCTTTTTGAACGACTTTAATTTTTTAATAAAAGGTCTGCGGCTGAGGCTGCGGCTGGTGATGACGATTTGACAAACACTCTATAATTTAAACCTTTTAACCAAGGCGTAAAAGCTTTAAAAGCAGTATAAGATTTATTTTTCGCAAATCCTCTGTTATCTATTTTACCTTCAAATGGATTGTAATCTAAATGCAAATCAATAGATTTAAATTGTTTTGCCTGTTCTTTATCAGCATCAGTTAAAGTAAGGTTTTGCATAACTACATCTTCATTTTCTGGTCTTACATGAGCAAATTCTCCATTACATTTAGCCAAATGAAATTTATATCTTTTTTGTTCTAAGTCTGTTAAATCTTGTCTAACAAAAAATTTAGATATTTCTGAATCTAACCATTCAGCAATTTCATGAATATAAATTGCCTCTCTTGATAAACGGTCATTATTATCTCTAATTTTTGTAATGTTTTCCCTAAAATAGACTACATGTGCGCCATTTTTAATGGAAATTGAATAAAACATTAAAGTAAAAGCATAAACTGTTTTTTTCCTTCTTTGAACTGAATCACAACCAAGAGAAATAGTCACATTTGGATTTTCAGCAACATAATCTTTTATATATTCGATAATGTCATTGATTTTTTCGCCACCAAATTTTTTAAATCTACCCCTCGGATTTACAATCTTCATTTCTTTTTCTTTTAATTGTTCCATTTTAATTATATTTTTTTTTCAATTTTATCTATAACTAAAATTGATTTATTAATAATTTCAGGTGGAAAAAATATTTCACCAGTTTCAGTTGTTAAATTAAAACAAGAATCAGTCATCCAGAATGTTTTTGACAACAAAATTAATTCATCATACCTATCTTCAGGTATTTCAATGATTTCAGACTCAAATGTTCCAAACTCATTTATGACTTTCATTTTGATATTTAAAAACACTCTGGATTTCCTTTTCTAACTTTAATTATTATTTTTTCGGCTTAACTGCCAAATTAGTTGTGTTTTTCTCGTTGATACCTTTTGTTTTCAACAACACATCCTTAAATTGCTTCAAGAATTTTTTAGTATTTGGTG
>Ga0214921_10000100_pt1 | contig 159812 bp, 147 predicted proteins | sample LL1505_MetaG_FD_177992 | JGI IMG/M metagenome (GOLD analysis project Ga0214921, IMG submission 177992) | Freshwater microbial communities from Lake Lanier, Atlanta, Georgia, United States - LL-1505 | ecosystem: Environmental > Aquatic > Freshwater > Lake | place: USA: Georgia | collected... | reverse complement strand
GGTACAAATTGATAAGTAGAACGCCAGCAAGTGGCCAGCAGCTCTTCGGGGCCGTGTTTGTGGGTCAATTTTTTGCGCAGTCTCGACACACAAACTTGCAACCGTTTGTTGTTGTAAAAATCTGAGAGCCCCCAAATGGCCATCTCCAGAGCGTCACTTCGGAGGGCTTGTTCAGGGGCCAGGGCCAGTTGGGTGAGCAAAACGGTTTCCATGGCTGTTAAGCCAATGGCATTGTTAGCGGGGCCCGTCAGCAGCGCGCGTACCGGATCGATGGTCCATCCGTCATTGAGACTTCTGGGAAGCCTTGCGGCCAATCGCTCAATGATGGCGATCAATTCAGAAGGGTTGAAGGGCTTGTTGATGCAGACATCAGCGCCGGCTGCAATGGCGGCAATGCGTTCTTGAGGTTCTGTGGCAGGGGAAATCATGACAACTCGAACTTCTGGGTGTTTGGCCAATTTGGCCGCATAAGTGAGACTTTTCTCGCCCAAAGTAAGGGCATCTAACACCACAACATCACCGATTGGGTAGGCGCTTTGCATTCCTAAATCGTCTGGATCGACACAGTGATGGCCTTGAATGCCTGCGGATTTCAGGTAGGCGAGAACCTGCTCCGCCAAAATTGAGTCTTGTTCGACGAAGCTGACGCAGAGAGGTTTCATGGCGGATATCCTGTATAAATGTTGACTTAAGAATTCATAGTACTTCTTTTTGTATGCATTTATAAATAATAAATTACCAGATTTATAGTTAAAAGTGTTTCAAATTATGTGTAAATAAAGATTCTTCCTCTCAAAACTACCCATATTTGCATTGCCTTTCCACGAACTTTCAAAGAAATGCAGTGTGGCAATTTTGTTGAATTAGGCTAATTCGGCGATCAATTCAATCTCAACACAGGCACCCATTGGCAGTTGAGCAACGCCAAATGCACTGCGCGCATGCACACCTGCATCACCAAACACCTGTCCCAACAATTCGCTGCAACCATTGGTCACCAGATGCTGTTCTGTAAATTCAGAGCTTGAATTGACAAGACTCATGACCTTCACGATGCGCTTGACCTTGTTCAGATCGCCGACGGCAGCATGAAGAGTTCCCATTAAGTCGATGGCCACTGCCCGGGCAGCTGCTTTGCCTTCTTCGGTTTGCATGTTTTTGCCCAGTTGCCCCGTCCAGACTTGACCGTTCTTTTTGGAAATATGGCCACTCAAGAAAACCAAATTGCCAGTTTGAGCAAATGGAACATAGGCAGCGGCGGGCGTGGCAACAGGTGGCAAGGTGATTTGAAGTTCTTCTAAGCGTTTGTAGATGGACATGTTGGTTGATTAGGTGGTGGATGAAAGATGGATTGTGAAGGTCTAAAGTGGTTCCACGGTGACACTGACGTTGAGTGTGTGGTGAGCGCCTCCTTGCAACACACCTCTCAAGGGTGAAACGTCTGCAAAGTCACGCCCCACAGCCAGTCGAACGTAGTCCTCACCGGGACTGCACCAAGCTTCACGGTTGTTGGTTGGATCGAAATCGTACCAAGATTCTGTGCCCTCAACCGAAGTGAGACCAGGAATGCGCAACGAAACCCAAGCGTGGGAGGCGTCACTGCCAATAAGCCGTGCTTGCCCGGGCGGCGGTGCCGTTAACACATAACCACTGACATAACGTGCTGCCAAACCCACACTTCGAAGGCAAGCCAACATCACATGCGCAAAATCCTGACAAACACCTCTTTTGTCTGCTAAAACCTTCAAGGCTGGGGTACTGATGTCGGTGCTGAAAGACTCGTATTTAAATTCTGTGTGAATGCGCTGCATCAAATGACGAACTGCTTCAATTAAATTGCGCCCGGGCGTAAAACTGCTTTGCGCATAAATGGCAAATGCCACGTCGATGGGCGCATGGTGAGACGCGTAGGCAAATCCGCATGCTTCGTCACTGGCCATGCCAGCGCGATATTGATAAGCAGTAACAGCGCTTTCCCAAGACAAGCTTTGCGTTTTTTTCGAAAGGGCTGCCAATCGATTTTCTTCGATGAGGAAAGTCTCTACTTCAGATTGTGCCGTGACCTTCAAGGTGTGGTGAGGGTTAGGCAGTGACCAGTAAGCCCTGTGATTTCCAAACGCGTCAAAATTGCGAGTAATTTTTGAAGCCTCAGGGTCTGATGTCAGTGTGTGACTGGCGCAACTTTGGCAGGGCGTGGTGGGGGGCTGTAAATGTGCAACGTGCTGTGCCGTCGCCACCATGGGTGTGTATTGATAAAGCGTTTCGTGGGTGATGCGCAACTTCATGGTGATGAAATTCTCAAGCGACGACGCTTTGTTGTAACTCGCCACTGTGTGAGAAAAATAAACCGTTCAATTGGTCGGAGACAGATCGTGCCGTTTGTCTGCAAGTTATCAACAATTCAATCAAGGCTGGGCTGGGGTTAAGACCATCGGGTGCCAAGGTCAACAACTCTATTTCTGAGAGCACAGGAATTTGCTGAGCCATGATTTCTGTTGCACCATTTGCAAGATGGCCCATTCTGCCCAATCGACCGCTCAGTGTTTTGGCAATCCACCCCAAGGCCCTTGGATTGTCGGTGTGCGTGAGCAGCAACTCTAGCAGCGCGCCCAATGTTCGACTTTGTTGATATTGCGCATGAAATGAAATGGTGCTGTCAAACAACGCAAGAACCGCATCAAACCCAGCTTGACTTTGAAAGCATTTTGATTCGATGGCGCATTCAAGCGCATGCGCCAAAAAATCGAGACGTTCAATGTGCCTGCCAATGGACAGCAAGCGCCAACCATCATCGCGTGTCATGCGATCAGTTTGAGCACCCGTCAGTGCGGCCATCAATTGGCTGGTTTTTGCCAAAAGTTGCTGCGCCCAGATGCTGCTGGCGACAGGCGCATCTTGGGAGGACGGTTGAAAGAAGGCATTCTCGGTTTGCTCAATCAAGGTCCAATGTTCTGGAGAAAGTCTTTCTCGAACCGATGCAGCAGCCAATTTGATGGCACGCAGGTTATAACCAACGCCTGTGGTGTGTTGTGTGTCCCAAAATCCTGCAATGAGCGATCGCTCAAAAACCCGTCGAGATTGCTGAGCTTGCGGTACGCCAGGTGCCACCAGACCATGATTGACACAAAGCCTATTCAACCATTCGATGAGTTGGGGGCTGTGCTGCGCTTCACTGTTTAAACTCTCTAAGGCCAAACGAGAAAGTCGCAAGGTGTTTTCGGTTCTCTCGGAATAACGGCCCATCCAAAAGAGGTTCTCAGCCGCTCGACTGGTGACCAACCGGTGGCGGTGAGGGCTGGCTACAAAGACTGATTCGTTGGTGACGGGTTTGGTGGGATTGGGGGCGTTGTTGGCCACCACCCAAACATCGGCGCTGCTGCCGCCTTGCTGCATGGAGGCAATGCCATCTTGGGTGCCAAGACGCGCCAAGCCACCTGGCAACACTTGCCAGCCCCCATCTTCGTTGGCCAATGCAAAGACGCGCAAAATGACCTGCCGGGAGGGCATGGATTTGAGGTTGGAAAATGTGGGTGTGTGAGACAGGGGTAAGAAGCCCTGAACAGTGTGCGCTTCAGGGTCGTGTTGAATTTTTGCGCGCCATTCTTCTAAGCCGCGCCAATCAAGTTTGCGACCCATGACCGGTTCGAAACTTTTTCGATTCGGCGAGTAGGGGTATGTGGGCTTGATCACGCAATCTTGGATGCGCGGCAGCACATCGTGCAGAGCGGCAAGTTCTCCGCACCACCAACTTGGTATGGCTGGTAACAGCAATTCTTCTTGAAGCAGGGTGCGAGACAGTTGAGGCAAAAATCCTAACAGGGCGTTCGATTCTAGAAATCCCGAGCCAGGTGTATTGGCCACCAAAACATTGCCGGCTCGAACAGCTTGTAACAAGCCTGACACGCCGAGGGTTGACTCTGCTCGCAACTCGAGAGGATCGAGCCAATCATCGTCAACCCGCTTGAGGAGGCCATGAACCGGCTTGAGACCTTCTAAAGTTTTGAGGTACAGCTTTTCATCGCGCACCAAGAGGTCACTGCCTTGAACCAGAGAAAGGCCAAGATAGCGTGCAAGATAAGCGTGCTCAAAGTAAGTCTCGTTGTAGGGGCCTGGCGTGAGCAAAGCGATGTGTGCTTGCATGCCGGCATGCGTGCGAAGCTTCAGTGCATTGACAAAAGATCGATATGACGCTGCCAAGCCACGGACATGCATCGATTCAAAGGCGCTCGAAAACTGGTTAGAGATAATTTGTCTGTTTTCGAGCAAATAGCCCAAGCCTGATGGGGCTTGCGTGCGTTGGGAAAGCAGCCACCAACAACCATCGGGTCCTTTGACCAAATCAAAAGCTGCCAAGTTCAGATGTCGACCACCTACCGGTGCATGACCCTGCATGGCGTGCAGATACCCAGGGTGCCCTTGAACCAACGCATAAGGCAGCGCTCCCTGTTGCAAAAGGTGTTGCATGCCATAAACATCGGACATGATGCCTTCTAGCAGGCGCATGCGTTGCACAACACCTGTTTGAATGTCTTGCCATTCTTGGCTTGACACAATCAGAGGCCATAAATCCAATGACCATGGACGCTGCGGTTGATCGGCGTTGGCATAGACGTTGTAGGTCATGCCATTGTCGCGAACTTGTCGCACCATTGTTTCGTGTCTTGCAGGCAATCCCTGTAGACCTTCAGGGCCAAGGTGAGACAGAAACTCAGCCCAATGAGGCGTGACCTGGGTTGATTGAAGCACCGCACCAAAAATAGAGTCTGTACTTTCTCCCGGCTTGGTGCTGACACCGCCCCTTAACTCGTCCCAGTGGCCTTCGGGTGCCATTTCAACTGTGCGCAAAATGGTCTGCACGGCAGTGTCTGTCTCAACAGAGTTCGCTCCATGGTTTGAACGCTGCGATTGAAACTGCGACTGCGCCTGCAAAGCACTAGAAGAAGAGGTGTTGTTAAATTCCACAATGACTGAATTGTCGCCTCAACTTGGCTTGCGCAGGTCCAAAGTCCAAGGAAATTCTGGACTGGCCGCCAATTCAACATTGGCAGGGGGTGTGGGCATGCGTCCGGGTGTGTGCCCAATTCTGAAGAATCTGGCCAGGCGCCGACTTTCAGCCTCATAAGCGTTGACTGGCAAGCTGTCGTAGTTTCGGCCACCAGGGTGTGCCACATGGTATTGAGCGCCGCCAATGGAGCGTTTCATCCAAGTATCTAGGACATCCAAGATGAGGGGCGCATGAACCCCAATGCTTGGGTGCAATGATGAAGGCGGGTTCCAGGCTTTGTAGCGCACACTGGCCACGTACTCGCCTGATGTGCCGGTGGGTTGCAAGGGCAAGGGCTGCCCGTTCACGGTCACTGTGTAACGGCTGGGGTTAAGACCTGTCACATGAACCTCAAGCCGTTCTAATGAAGAGTCCACGTACCGGGCCGTTCCGCTGGAGGTGCTTTCTTCACCCATCACGTGCCAGGGTTCAAGCGCATTGCGCAGGGTGACCTTGATGGCATCCATGCAAAAATCGCCTACGCGTGGAAATCTGAATTCAAAATGGGGAGCAAACCACGCAGGATCGAAATGGAAACCGGCATCACCCAACTCAGTGAGCACATCGTCAAAGTCCATTTTGACAAAGGTGGGCAACATAAAACGATCATGCAATGTGGTGCCCCAGCGCGTGACAGGGGCGGTGTAATTTTCATCCCAAAACCGAGCGACCAAGGCGCGAAGCAACAACTGTTGAACCACACTCATTCGCGCATGAGGCGGCATTTCAAAGGCTCTCAATTCAAGCAGCCCTAAGCGGCCTGTGGATGAATCGGGCGAGTACATTTTGTCGATGCAAAATTCACTGCGGTGGGTATTGCCCGTCATGTCCACCAAAATGTTTCGCAGGCTGCGATCCACCAGCCAGGGCGGCATGCTCTGGCCATGAATGTGTCGATTCCGGGCTATCTCTCTCAAAGCAATTTCAAGCTCATAGACTTGGTCGTTGCGAGCTTCGTCAACTCGGGGTGCTTGGCTGGTAGGGCCAATGAACATGCCGCTGAAAAGATAGCTGAGGCTGGGGTGGTTGTGCCAGTACAAAATTAAACTGGCCAGCAATTCGGGTCTTCGCAAAAAAGGGCTGTCGCTAGGGGTGGCGCCCCCCATGACAACGTGATTGCCGCCGCCAGTGCCAGTGTGCCGGCCATCGGTCATGAATTTTTCAGCACTCAAGCGTGTTTCAAAGGCGGCTTGGTATAAAAATTCTGTGTGCTCAACCACTTCTTGCCAATTGCTTGCAGGATGGATGTTGACCTCGATCACACCTGGGTCTGGTGTGACTTGCAGAAGTTTCAGGCGAGGATCTCTCGGGGGTGGATAGCCTTCCAAAACAATTTGAACTTGGCGTTGTTCAGCAGTTGCCTCTATGGCTTGGAGCAGATTCAAATAATCTTCTAGCCTGGCCAATGGCGGCATGAACACATACATCACGCCTTTGAGCGCTTTGTCTTTGCTTGCATCTTTTAAAGCGACAGGGCCATTGGCTCGGCGTGGGTCTCGAATCTCAACGCACAAAGCAGTTCGGACCGTTGATTTGTCAGACTTGAAGCGCGAAGGTGCTTTTGCAAATACCTTGGTGCGAGACTGCATCAAGGGCGATGATGCTATTTTCGAATCTTGCGCACGGGTGCTCAGGGGACTGCGAGAGGCAAAAGGATCGTGGTCAATCAAAACTTGCCTGTCATTGGGGGCAGACCAAGGCAAAGAATCTAAAGGCAAACGCCAGCCCATGGCGGAGTCGCCTGGCATGAGATACAAACGCTCGTCACGAACAAACCACTTGCCACTTTGCCACTGAGTCAACGGCTGATGTGTTTTGGATACTTCAACAGCGGCCAATGGCAACAAATAACCCACCTCTTTGTCGAGTCCTTGCGAGAAAACGCGGTGCAAACGGGCCCGTTCCAACTCGTCTTCAAGTCGCGAATCGAAAGGATCTACGTTGATGGGCAGCCTGCGCTCGCGCCACAAGTAATACCATGTGTCTTCATAGCCGGGCAAAATATGTTCTGTTTGAACGCCCAATCGATTGGCAAGGCTTGATAAGAAATTTTTGGCGTCTTCTGGTGAATAGTGTTGCGCAATTTTTTCATCGGCAAACAAATCTGGATTTTGCCAACAAGCTTGTCCATCCGCACGCCAATAAATGCTAAGAGCCCAGCGCGGCAGTTGCTCCCCTGGGTACCACTTGCCTTGCCCAAAGTGCAAAAAACCACCTTGGCCATATTGCTTGCGAAGCTTGTGAACCAACTCAGTGGCTAAGCCGCGTTTGGTCGGCCCGAGTGCATCTGTGTTCCACTCTGCAGCATCGCGATTTTCTGTGGCCACAAAGGTTGGTTCGCCGCCCATGGTCAGTCGAACATCACCTTCTTGCAATTGCAACTCAACTTGATCACCCAAGGCCAAAACGGCAGCCCACTGTTCTTCGGAGTAAGGTTTGGTGACGCGAGGTGATTCGTAAATTCGGGTGATGGCCATGTCGTGGCTGAACTCAACCTCAGCTTCGTCCATCAAGCCTTCAATGGGTGCTGCGCTGGAGGGCTGGGGTGTACAGGCCAAGGGAATGTGGCCTTCTCCCGCCAGTAAACCTGAGGTGGGATCAAGACCGACCCAGCCTGCGCCTGGCAAATAAACTTCACACCACGCATGCAGATCTGTGAAATCTACTTCGGTGCCACTGGGGCCATCCAATGACTTGATATCGGGGGCGAGTTGAATCAGGTAGCCAGATACAAAACGTGCGGCCAAGCCCATGTGCCTCATGAGTTGAACCAGTAACCAAGCGGAGTCTCGGCAGGAACCACTTTGGAGTTGAAGTGTTTGCTCGGGTGTTTGAACGCCGGGCTCCATTCGGATCAGGTAGCGTATGTCTTGGTAGACCCGCTGGTTGATTTGAACCAAGAAATCGATGGTTCTTTGGCGTTTTCGATCGAGGGTGCTGAGGTATTTTTTGAACAGAGTGGTCCGAGGCAGTTTGTCTAAATAGCCTGCCAGTTCGTCTTTGAGTTCAGGTGAGTAAGTCAAAGGGACATGCTCTGCGCTGGGCTCCAAGAAAAAATCAAATGGATTGAAAACCGCCATCTCTGTCACCAAATCGACGGTCACTTTGAATTCGGTTGTTTTTTGGGGAAAGACCAAGCGGGCTTGGTAATTTGAAAAAGGATCTTGCTGCCAGTTAATGAAGTGCTCTGCAGGCTCGATGTGCAGGCTGTATGACAGGATGCGACTTCTGCTGTGAGGTGCGGGGCGCAAGCGGATCACCTGAGGCCCCAATTGAACAGGGCGGTCATAGCGGTAGTGCGTGACGTGATGCAATGCGACGTGAATGGACATAAATGCAAGTAAGCGCAACAGCGGCTGCTTTGAAATAGCAGCTTGGGCCTCCTAAACTAGCAAAAGCCGCGCCATGGTGGACACTTAGAAAGGCTGACATGCTAAAGACGGCGCCTTGGTGTTTGTGTGCTTGGCTTTTGGGCACTGTACTGCAACTTCAACAAGCAAGCTTGTGGCCTCTTGATGTCATCGGGGCGGTGGGCGGTTCGTCCCTTTTTATGGGCTTGCTAGCTTGGGTGTTGCGTCGCAAAAGCGCTCAAATTTTCAAGTGTTTTTTGGGTGCTCTGGTGGCTTTTGGCCTGGCCTTGTCCGGGATCAATGCGCGCTGTCTTTGGCAGGCCCAACAAAGGCTGGCCCCCTTGCTGGAGGGAAAAGAAATTTTGCTGGTCGGCGTGATTGCATCTTTGCCGCAGCAGACTGAAACCAGTGTCAGATTTAAATTTCAAGTTCAATCGGCATTTGACGTGAATCACGCATCAAGTGTTGGGGTGCCTGAGTGGATTGAATTGGCATGGTACGACAGAGAGTCAGCAGACCTGATGAAAAGCAGCCATTGGTCTGACCTGAAAGCAGGAGATACCTGGCAGCTGAGTGTGCGGCTCAAAGCACCGCATGGCACGCTCAATCCAGGTGGCTTTGATGAAGCCTTGTGGCGCTGGGAGCAGGGTGTCATGGCCACGGGTTCTGTAAGTACAGGTAAACGCTCTGAAGCACCTCAGAAGATCAAGTCTTCGTGGCTTTACCCCATTGAGCAAGCCCGGCAATACGTAAGGTCTGACATTGAGCGGAAACTGCTGAATGGCAGTGCACAAAATCGTTCGATGGCGGGAGTCATCAGTGCTTTGGTCGTGGGCGATCAGGCAGCCATTCAAGCCTCTGATTGGGACTTATTTAGGGCTACAGGTGTGGCGCATTTGATGAGTATTTCTGGCTTGCACATTACGCTGTTTGCTTGGGTCATGGCCGCTCTTATTCGAGGTCTTTGGCGCGTGTCTGCCTTGCTTGGAAGTCGCCTTTGTTTGAGTTGGCCAGCGCCTCATGTGGCGCTTTGGGCGGGTACCTTGCTGGCCACACTTTATGCCTTGTTCAGTGGTTGGGGCTTGCCCTCCCAAAGAACCGTCATCATGCTCTGGGTGGTCTGCATGCTTCGACTGATGGGCGCCAGGTGGCCACCTTTTTGGGGTCTTGGTTTGGCTTTGTGGGTGGTTGTGGCATTTGATCCTTGGGCGATGCTTCAGCCTGGTTTTTGGTTGAGCTTTGTCGCCGTGGGCATCTTGATGGTCAACGAGCCCTTGCAACATGCGGAACGCACCAAGTTGGTGAGTGATAACCCTGAAATGGTGCGTGAAAATCATTTCCTTTCTATCTGCATCAAGATGCTTGCCAAGACCATGACCCTGCTCAGGGATTTGTTGCGAGAACAATGGGTGGTCACTGTGGCGTTAACACCGTTGGCTGTTTTGTTTTTTGGGCAAGTTTCCTGGGTCGGATTTTTGGCCAATTTGGTGGCCATTCCTTGGGTCACTTGCTTGGTCACACCACTGGCCATTGTGGGTGTGCTTGTGCCACCACTTTGGGTGGTGGCATCTTGGGCGCTTCAGCCAATGATGGCACTTCTGACAATTTTGGCCAGTTTGCCAGGCAGTGTTTGGTTGTTCCCGACGCCGCCACTTGGACTGGCCGTCATGGCAATTTTGGGCGGCTTGTTGTATTTGCAACCTTGGCCTTGGACTTTGCGCTGCTGGGGAGTTTTGTTTATTTTGCCAATTTTCATGTGGCAGGTGCCAAGACCAGCGCCAGGCCATTTTGATCTTTGGTTTGCCGATGTGGGACAAGGCAATGCGGTCTTACTCAGAACCACCCACCATGCCTTGCTGTATGACGCTGGGCCTCTTTACACAGAAACGGCAGATGCCGGTCAAAGGGTGTTGGTGCCCCTGATGAATCGATTGGGTGTGAACTTGGACAGGGTTGTGTTGAGTCACAGAGATGCTGATCACACAGGCGGTGCGGCCGCCGTGTTGCGTTCTAACCCAGGAGCAGATTTGTGGAGTTCTTTGGAAGAGGGGCACCCTTTGTCGAATCTTCGACCTGTCAACGCCTGTATGGCGGGACAGAAATGGGAATGGGATGGTGTCCAATTTGAATTGCTACATCCCCTTTTTTCTGATTACCCCAAATTGGTGGGCCCCAATGCTTTGAGTTGTGTTTTGAGAGTAGAGGCAAGTCAAGTTGCCGCCATCAAATTGGGGCCAGATCGTCACCTGGCCAGTGCCCTGTTGGTGGGTGACATCGAAGCACCGCAAGAATTGGCCATGCTTGAACGAAACGCATTGCAGGCGGTGGGTGTTTTGTTGGTGCCTCATCATGGCAGCCAAACGTCTTCAACGAATGGCTTCATTCAAGCACTTCGACCGCAATGGGCCGTGGTGCAAGCAGGTTATCGAAATCGATATGGGCACCCAGCGCCCAGCGTTGTTCAAAGGTACGAGTCTCAGGGAGTTTCACTGTCGATCTCATCTGAATGCGGTGCAGCCTATTGGCAAAGCTCGAATCCTCTGCAACTAGACTGTGAACGAGAGCTACATCGTCGATACTGGCATCCACCCAGGAAGACGGAACCTCATCGTCCTGAGCCATCCATTGCGCAGGAGCGTCGCAAATGAGGGCTTGAGTGTGGGTTCGGGTGCGGGTATGCATCTTGCTTTTAAACAAAAAGGAGTGAAGTCAGATGCAACAATTTGATGAGATGTACAGCCAGGCTTCGGCCACCCAGGCAGGTAGTCCAGTTCGTCCGCATTACAAAGCTTATGCAGATTGGTTGGCCGGACAAACCGAGCAAGTGATGCTTGCTCGTCGTGAAGAAGCGGAAATGATCTTCAGGCGAGTAGGAATCACCTTTGCGGTTTACGGCGACAAGGACGAAAGCGGCTCAGGCAACGAGCGACTCATTCCCTTTGATCTGATACCCAGAATCATTCCGGCCAACGAATGGCAAAACATGGAGCTCGGCTTGGTGCAGCGCGTGACCGCACTCAATCGGTTTATTCACGATGTCTATCACGATCAAGAAATCATCAAAGCGGGCCTAATTCCTGAAGATCAAATTTTGCGAAATGCACAATTTCGCCCAGAAATGATGGGTGTGGACGTGCCTCACCAAATCTACTCGCATATCAGCGGCATTGACATTGTGCGTGCACCCAATGCACAAGGCGAGGGCGAGTACTACGTGTTGGAAGACAACCTGCGGGTGCCAAGTGGCGTCAGTTACATGCTGGAAGACCGCAAGATGATGATGCGTTTGTTTCCAGAGCTATTCAGTCATCACCGTGTTGCGCCGGTCGCCCATTACCCCGATTTGCTTCTTGAGACGCTCAGGGCTTCGAGTCCTGCATCATCTGCCGAGCCTACAGTGGTGGTGCTAACCCCAGGCATGTACAACAGCGCTTACTTTGAGCACGCCTTCTTAGCGCAGCAAATGGGTGTGGAGTTGGTAGAGGGTCAAGACTTGTTTGTCAAAGATCAATTTGTTTACATGCGAACCACGCGGGGACCCAAACGCGTTGATGTCATTTACCGCCGTGTCGACGACGATTTCTTAGACCCTCAAGTTTTTAGACCGACATCTACTTTGGGCTGTGCGGGTTTGATGGGCGCCTACCGAGCCGGCAATGTGGCCATCTGTAACGCAGTAGGTACGGGTGTGGCCGATGACAAGTCCATTTACCCGTATGTGCCTCAAATGATTGAGTTTTATTTGGGTGAAAAGCCCATTTTGAAAAACGTACCCACCTTCATGTGTCGCAAGCCAGACGATCTGGCCTATACCTTGGCCAATTTGAAAGACTTGGTGGTCAAAGAAGTGCACGGTGCGGGCGGTTATGGCATGTTGGTGGGGCCAGCCTCTACTCAAGAAGAAATTGAAAATTTTCGCATGGCGCTGTTGGCCAATCCTGCAGGCTACATTGCACAACCAACATTGAGCTTGTCGAGCTGCCCCACCTATGTTGAAAGTGGTGTGGCACCGCGTCACATCGATTTGCGTCCCTTCGTGTTAAGCGGCCGAACTGTGCAAATGGTGCCAGGCGGCTTAACACGAGTGGCATTGAAAGAGGGCTCTTTGGTGGTTAACTCTTCACAGGGCGGCGGCACCAAAGATACTTGGATTTTGCAATCTTGAATGCCTGGTTCAAAAAGCCAGCCGATCCCATGAATTTGCAGTTCGAAAAATATTGAAAGAATTACCATGTTGAGCCGAACAGCTGATCATTTATTTTGGATGTCGCGTTACACAGAACGCGCTGAAAACACGGCACGCATGTTGAATGTGAGTTACGAGACCTCCTTGTTACCTCAGTCAAGTGCCACGGTTCAATCGGGCTGGGAAGGCTTGCTGTCGATCAGTGAGTTGTTGCCCGCATACACCCAAGGACATGGCGAAGTGACGTCTCAAAATGTGATGAAGTTCATGGTGACCGACGACGACAACCCTTCTTCCATCATCTCTTGTTTGCGTGCTGCACGCGAAAATGCAAGAGCGGTTCGGGGTGCTCTGACCACTGAAGTTTGGGAGACCCAAAATCAAACTTGGCTTGAAGTAAATCGCATGATTCGATCTGGTGAGTTTCATGCAGACCCTGGCAAATTCTTTGAGTGGGTTAAATTTAGATCGCATCTCTCAAGAGGTGTCACGGTTGGCACCATGCTCATGGATGAGTCCTTGCACTTTATGCGCTTGGGTACTTTTTTGGAGCGTGCAGACAACACGGCTCGTTTGGTCGATGTGAAGTTTCATGCGGTGCAAAATGATCGATTGGGGGCACTGCCAATGGTTTCCAGTTTGGCTCAGCAAGTGCAGTCGCAAGTTCAGTCGCAGAGCATGGAACCCAGTACAGACAGCTCTCAAGAATTTGACTTTTACCACTGGAGCGCCATCTTGCGCAGCGTCAGTGGATTTGAAATTTACCGCAAGGTTTACCGCGATGTGATCCGCCCTGATCGCGTGGCTGAGTTGCTTATCTTGCGGCCCGACATGCCTCGTTCTTTGCGTGCCAGCCTCAATGAAGTGGTCAATAACTTAGAAGCAGTCACCGACAATTTACAAAGTGAAACATTGCGACATGCAGGCAAACTGCGGGCTGACTTAGCCTATGGCCGCATTGATGAAATTTTGTCAACGGGTCTGCATGCCTACCTCACCCAATTTTTGGAGCGAGTGAATGTGTTAGGCGGCAGAATCAGCCGTGAATTTTTGATGCCTCAAGTGAGTTAAGTCATTTCTAAGAAATGCCGACTGATGGGCTTTCAATCAAACCCAGCCTTGCCGCCAGACCTCATCATCTTGAAGGTCTCGCCATCCAATGACTTGTGTGGCCTTTGAAAATACCGCCTCAATTTCCACCATTTCAATTGGGTCGGTAGGCAACTCGGGCTGGATAACTCGGCTGACCAAAAAGTGCTTTTGCTTGGCGATGGGTTTGACAGCAGTCCACTTCGTGAGAAGCAGTTTTTTGGGGTTCAAAGGGTTCATGCTTGAAGGCCCTTAGGGCTTGCTTGACACTTCCCGCGCCACTGCCTGACCCAATTCGATCACGGCCATGGCGTAGTAGCTGCTCCAGTTGTATCGCGTGATGGCATAGAAATTCTCGGTGCCTGCTACGTAGCTAGCAGGTCCTTCACCGTTCAATAACTCAATCAGTGCCAACTGGCCTTTGTGATTGAGCGCATCGCCTTCCAATACTGCCCCTTTAGCGAGGAAATTGCCAACGCTGAAAGTTGGCAAGATATCGGGCGCCATCAGGGCCTCCATGTCGAGTTGCTCTCGGTTGAACGACACGGCGTAGTGTGTGGGCATGCCCGACTGCCACTGAAAAGCTTTGAAATAATGGGCCACAGAGCCAATGACATCGGCGGGGTTTTTGAACAAATCAATGTGCTTGTCGCCATCAAAATCGACGGCAAAGTTGGCCCAACTCGATGGCATAAATTGAGGCAGTCCCATGGCACCGGCATAGCTGCCTTTGAGTTTGGTGGGGTTGACTTTTTCCTTGGAAGCCATGACCAAAAATTGCGCCAGTTCTTTGGAAAAAAAGGCCTGTCGCTCGGTGGCTCTTGGGTGTTCTTTGGGGAAGTCAAAGCTCAGGGTGCTGAGCGCGTCTAAAACTCTGAAGTTGCCTGTATGTTGGCCATAAAAAGTTTCAACCCCTATGACCCCCACAACAAGCCATGGCGGGACACCATAGGTTTGCTCGGCTTGATTGAGCAATTTTTGGTGGCGCTGCCAAAAATGAAGGCCTGCTTGAATGCGCTTGGGTTCGATAAAGCGGGCTCGGTAGGCCGCCCAATTTTTTTGACTGACCTGTGCGGGAGGCATGATGAGCCTGGGAATACTGGAAATGAGCTTGGCTTGTGCCAGTTGCGCTTTGACCCACTGAGGGTCTAGCTGATTTTCCTGAGCCATTCGTTCAGCCCAGGCCATGGCATCGGGCCTTTGGGCATAGGTTGATCCTGCAGTTGGAGCAGACGATTTATTTTTGGATTTTGATTTTTTTGCAGCTTCAGCAGCCTGAGTGTTTGCTGAAAATAAAAGCGCCAAACTCATCAAGATCAAGGACAAAATTCGCATGGCTTGAGTTTAGCCTTTGAAATGAGTGCAAGTGTCGTGATAAGCTGAAGACCTCACATTTTTGTGTCTCATTTTTTAAAAGATACCCATGGGCGCTACTGGCTATTTCACGCACTCTGATTGTCGCTTGCACGAAATGGGCGACGGCCATCCAGAGTGTCCTCAGCGCTTAGACGCCATTCAAGATCGATTGCTCATGACGGGCCTTGACCAGGCCTTAGAGCGAAGAGAGCCAACACCCGCGGCTTTGGCAGACATTGAATTGGCTCACGACCGCATGTATGTGGCTTCGATCAGGGGCTTAAGTGAGGCCCTGGTGGAGGACATTCAGGCGGGTGGACCTTCGCACACAGCACTTGATCCAGACACCGCCATGAACGTCCACACTTGGAATGCTGTCTTGCGCTCGGCTGGCGCAGCCTTAGATGCTACAGACGCCGTCATTGCAGGCGAATTGGAAAACGCTTTCTGTGCCATTCGACCACCAGGACACCATGCCTGTCACGACAAGGCCATGGGTTTTTGTTTTTTCAACAATGTGGCCATTGCAGCCAAATATGCGCTTGAAAGACACGGCTTAAAGCGGGTGGCCATTGTTGACTTTGATGTACACCATGGTAACGGTACCGAAGACATCGTGGCAGGAGATGACCGCATTTTGATGGTCAGTTTTTTCCAACATCCGTTCTATCCAGAGGGTGGGGTTCGCAAGCACGACGCTAATTTGCTCAATTTGCCAGTACCTGCTTATACCAAAGGCATGGATATTCGTGAGTTGATTGACATGATGTGGATGCCGCGCTTGGAAGCACACCGCCCCGAATTGATTCTGATCAGTGCTGGATTTGATGCGCACCGCGAAGATGACATTGGACAGTTGGGATTGGTCGAACAAGACTATGTGTGGATCACTCAGCGCATCAAAGATGTGGCTGCCAAACACGCAAGAGGTCGAATTGTCAGTTGTCTCGAAGGGGGCTATAACCTCAGTGCCTTGTCACGCAGTGTCGAAGCGCATATCCGTGTTCTGGCCAACGTTTGATCAAGGACGCAAGCATGACCAAAGTGCCCAACATGATGAACGACCCCTTTGTGTGGTGGAGCAGCTTGAATTTCCAAGAAGCCTTTTCAGAAGTCTTGCTCTTTGCAGCTTGCGTTGCTTTGTCAGGGGTGTTGGTTTGGTTGCTTAGGCGCTCTACCCAAGCTTGGACCTTGTCTGTTTTGTTAGGACGCCATTTGATCGATGGGGTTTTGTTTCCTGCCGTCTTACTGGGTTTTGTGTTTGCAACCCGTTCGGTGTGGGGCCGAAACCACCCACTTTGGATTTTTGACTTTTTGGTGCCAGTCTGTTTGTCTTTGGCGGTCATTCGATTAAGCGTCAAAGTTCTTCAAGCTACTTTCAAAGATGCCGCTTGGGCACCCCCTTTAGAAAGAAGTCTGTCTTGGCTGGCCTGGGGTGCTGTGGTGCTTTGGCTCACTGGTTTGTTGCCTATGGTATTGGAAGAACTTGATCAAATTCAGTGGAAAGTAGGGACGTCTCACTTGTCTGTCAGAACCCTGATTGAAGGCGGTTTGACGGCCGGTATTGTCATGCTCATCACGCTCTGGATTTCCTCGGCCATTGAAGCGCGATTGCTTCAATCTTCCTCGGGCAGCGAATTGTCTTTGCGCAAAGCAGTGAGCAATGCAGTGACTTCCTTGCTCATGTTTGTGGGCCTCATGTTGTCTTTGTCAGTTGTGGGCATCGACCTGACTGCATTGTCTGTATTGGGCGGTGCTGTCGGCGTTGGCATTGGCTTTGGCTTGCAAAAACTGGCGTCCAACTATGTCAGCGGCTTTGTCATCTTGGCCGAGCGCAGCATGCGCATTGGCGACAGCGTCAAAGTTGACTCGTTTGAAGGGCGAATCACAGACATTAAGGCACGCTACACCGTCATCCGTGCACCCAATGGCCGCGAGTCTATTGTTCCCAATGAAATGTTGATCAACAACCGAGTTGAAAATTTGTCCTTGGCCGATTCGCGTGTGTTGCAGAGCACCAGTGTTTCGGTGGCCTATGGCAGCGATGTTCAGTGGGTGATGCAACTTCTCCAACAAGCGTGTGAAGCGCAGGAACGGGTGTTGAAGGAGCCTTCACCTTTTGTGACGCTGTCTAGTTTTGGCTCGGATGGCTTGGAATTGACAGCCCACTATTGGATGGACGAGCAGCAGGCTGGGGTTCTCACATTGAAGTCTGAAATCAATGTTGAAATTTTGAAAGTCTTGCAGACCCACGGCATTGAAATTCCATACCCGCAGCGTGTGATTCACACACGCCCCCATTGAGACTGCAATCGGCTGGTCTGCCTGTTGCTAGACCTTAGTGAAGCTGAGTGAAAATCAGTGAATTTGACTGAACCTTAGGCTGTATGAAGTTGTGCGCGCAAAACTTGCGCGCACAGGCTGACCGCTGTGTTGGCTTCTTGCATCACTCGCCCCATGGTCATAAAGCCATGGATTTGGCGTTCAAAACAAATGTACTGCGAAGAAACCCCCGCTTTGGACAATGCGTCTGCATACATCAAACCCTCATCTCTCAAGGGATCAAAGCCAGCTGTGAGGATGAATGCAGGCGGCAGGTTGGCATGACTGTTGGCTAGCTGAGGTGAAGCGCGCCAATCTTTGGCATCTTCTCGATTTCTCAAATAATTTTCAGTGTAGTAAGCAATGGACTCTTTGGTGAGCATATACCCTTTGCCATTGGCGTGGTAGGACGCTGTGTCTTGCCACATGATGGTGGCAGGGTAGATGAGCAATTGAAAAGCGGGTTGGACAGAAAGTCCTTTTTGATCGCGAAGTCCGATACAAGCTGCAGCAGACAAATTGCCGCCAGCACTGTCACCCCCGATGGCGATGCGCGATGCATCAATGCCCAAACTGGCAGCATGTGCAACAGTCCAGTTGAACGCTGCCACGGTGTCATGGTAGGCCGCTGGAAACTTGTGCTCTGGCCCCATGCGGTAGTCGACCGAGACCACGACAACTTCAGCCTGAAGGCAGAGACTTCTGCACAGGACATCGTGTGTGTCGAGATCGCCGATGGTCCAGCCACCGCCATGGACATAGACCAAGGCTGGCAGTGATTTTTGTGCTTGAGCGGCAGGCGGGTGGTATACCCGCAGAGGAATGCTCACGTCATCGTAAGACAAAGCCGTGTCTTGCACTCTGAGCACATCGGGTGCATCGGGTTGGGTGAAAGCTCGCCTTGATCTGTAAGACGCTCTGGCCTCTGCAGGCGACATGGTGTTCACGGGGGGAACGCCCTTGTCAATCATGAGTTGCATCAAGGCTTGGGCTTGTGGATCCAGCATGGCGCGTTCTTTCAAATCAAAGTTTTAAATTACGAGGTCATCAGCGATGGCAGGTACAAGCTGAGTGAAGGAAAAAACAACAAGATGGCCAAGGTGATCACTTGCATGGCGACAAAGGGCCAGCACCCACGGAAGATGGTGCCAAGCCCTACCTTGGGCAATAGCGTATTCAACACAAACAAGTTCATGCCCACGGGTGGCGATATCAGTCCGATTTGAATCACCATCACAATCAAGACTCCGAACCAAACCGGATCAAAGCCCAGTTGCATCACTATGGGAAAGAAGAGGGGGATGGTCAAGAGCACCATGGTCAACTCTTCCATCACTGTGCCCAAGATGATGTAGATCACCATCATGGCACCAACCACCATGACAGGTGACAGTCCCAAATGGGTGATCCATTCCTTGAGGTCGCTTGGCATGGTGGTGAAATTCACAAAGTTGGCAAACACAGTGGCTGCAATTAACAAGGTAAACAGCATGCCAGTGGTGCGGGCAGACTCGACCAAAATGCTGATGAGGCTTTCCCATGTCAGTGCTTTGCGTGCCCAAGCGAACAAGAAGGCACCTGCTGCACCCATGCCAGCCCCTTCAGTGGCCGTGAATACGCCGCCATAAATGCCACCGAGAACCACAAACACCAACAGCAAAACGCCCCAAATGCCTCGCAATGCGGCCATGCGTTGCGACCAAGTGAATTTCTCACCAGCAGGTGCATGTTCTGGATCGCGTGAGGTCATGATGACGACGGCCACCATAAGCAAGATGGCGGTCAGGATGCCTGGGATCACGCCTGCAGCAAACAGTTTGCCAATATGGGTTTCAGTCACGATGCCGTAAATGACCATGATGGTGGATGGCGGAATCATGATGCCCAGCGTGCCGCCAGCGGCAATGACGCCAGTCGACAATGCATCGCTGTAACCCAATTTTTTCATGGAAGGATAGGCCACTTTGCTCATGGTGGCAGCCGTGGCAATGGAGGAGCCGCAAATGGCCCCGAAGCCTGCGCAAGCTGCAATGGTGGCATGGGCCAGTCCTCCGCGGCGATGTCCAATGAAGGTGTAAGCAGCATGAAAAAGCTCATGAGCCAAGCCGGCACGTGCCACAAAATTGCCCATCAGAATGAACAATGGAATGACCGACAAGGTGTAGGCAAAGCCAGTCTCTTGAACGACTTGCGCGGTGCTGGCCAATGCTGGCATAAAGCCGCGTGTCAGCCCAATGCCTACCACGCCCACCAAACCCATAGAAAAGGCCAAAGGCATGCGCAAAAGCGCCAATGCAAAAATGGCAACAAAGCCAAGGAGGGCTTCGGTCACAGCACACCCCCTTCAGATTCTTCGTCTTCACCCAAGGGGTTGAAGACCAGAATCAAATGAACAATGCCTGCCAGAGCGCACATGAAGCCCATGCCCATGATGAAGGGCGCTTTAGAAATTTTGAGCTGTGCGGTGGTTTCGCCGTAAGAGGCAAAGTCAATGCCCGTTGAAATCATGAGCCAACCGAGGGCGAGCAATGCGATACTGCAAAGCAAATTGACCAGAGCTTTTTGGAATTTCACAAAACCTTTTGGCCAGAAACTGTCGAGCGAGTCAAACACCACATGTTCTGCCTTGCGAGAGACCAAGGGCAGGGCGCCGAAAATAACCACAACCATGAGCAATTCAGTGAGTTCTAAGGAGCCCGCGATGGAGTGGTCAAAAAGTTTTCTGCCAGAGACATCTAAAAATGTCAAAACCATAATGGCAAAAAGTGCAATACCTGATATCAGGCTACAGAGTTGGTCGAAAAATTTGTTCACTGAGATTCCAATGCGACATCAAAAAAAGCGGTACCTCTCAATTTTGACAGGTACCGCTTTCATTTATTGCCAAACGCTTTGAAGCGTTAGGCCTTATTTATTTTTCAAGTTTGGCAATTTCAGCGCGGAAAGCTGCCAAGACCTTTGCAGGGTCTTGCAGACCTTTGGCCTTAGAGGCGGCAATCCAATTTTGTTCCAACGATTGTGTCTTCTCTTTGACATCTGCCACAAACTTGGCATCAGCTTTGGTGACGATCACATTGTTGGCCTGCATCAGCGCAAAAGCCCGACGGTCGACTTTATCCCAGCCGCGGCCAAAAATACGGGCTGCAGTTTCGCCAGAAATTTCATCGACAGCCTTTTTATCTTCTGGCGATAACTTGTCATATTTTGATTGGTTCATCATGAACACGAAACTGGTGTTGTACAAGCCACCAGGGAACGTGGTCGCGTGCTTGATGATCTTATCGATCTTGAAAGACTCGGTCGACTCAGCTGGAAACAAGGTGCCGTCCATCACCCCAGAAGAAAGCAGTTCATAGGAGTCAGGGGCTGGCTTTAAGGTCACATTCATGTTCAAAGCTTTTGACATGTCATTGACCATGCCACCCCCCACGCGGAATTTGAGACCCGTCAAATCTTCAACCTTGGTAATGGGGCGCTTGACGTTGAAAACCATGCCAGGGCCGTGGGAGAACAAGCTCAATACTTTGACGCCCTGGTGCTCTGCTGCAAATTCAGGATACTTGCTAGAGACTCTGCTGAGAGCTACCGAAATGGATTCGGCACTGTTGCCAAGGAAGGGCAGTTCTGTCATCTGAGTATGCACAAAACGGCCGGGGGTGTAGCCGTGAACGGTGTATGACAAATCGGCCAGACCGTTTTTCACGGCATCGTAGGTTCCGGGCGCAGGTGTGACGCCGCGAGGCAAGATATTGCATTTGATGCGACCTTTGGTGTTGTTCTCCAACAAGTCACACCATTCTTTTTGAGCCATCGAAGCAGTGTGCGTCGGTGGCAACCAGCTTGAGACTGTGAGCACTGTTTGAGCTTGCGTCGCGGTCGTCAATGCGGTGAATGCCAAAATGGCAATAGATAAATAAGACTTTTTCATGTCGGGCTCCGGTCAATCAATGAGGGGTTCAGAAAGGCTGCCAATTTCTAGAAGGTTTTGTCATAAAACCCTGCGTGGTACATGGTAATGCCAATTAGCCAACCGACTGGTCGGTGAATTCCCGAGGTTTTTGAGGTTTTCAATCAATCGACAGGTGTTATAAAATGCGAACGATCGTGCTTTTTTGAATGTAAAGCTTGAGAAAATTTTGAATTGATGCAGAATTGACGTTTACGTTAACGTCAATTAAAAGACATTTTGCCAAGGCATTCAATTTAACCATCTGTCTGCCTGTTTTTTCTTGGAGATTTGGCTATGAAAATTCTTGTGCCCGTCAAACGGGTCGTCGACTACAACGTCAAGGTGCGTGTCAAATCTGACGGCACAGGCGTGGACATCGCCAACGTCAAAATGAGCATGAACCCCTTTGACGAAATTGCAGTCGAAGAAGCTGTTCGATTGAAAGAAAAGGGCTTTGCCACGGAAGTGATCGCCGTTTCATGTGGCGTTACGCAATGTCAAGAAACATTGCGCACGGCCATGGCCATCGGTGCAGATCGCGCTATCTTGGTCGAAACCACGGAAGAACTGCAGCCCCTGGCAGTCGCTAAATTGCTCAAAGCTTTGGTGGACAAAGAGCAGCCAGGTCTGATTATCTTGGGCAAGCAAGCCATTGACGACGATTGCAACCAAACAGGCCAAATGTTGGCCGCATTGGCCGACTTGCCGCAAGCCACCTTTGCATCCAAAGTGGAAGTGCTCGATGGCAAAGCGCAAGTCACCCGTGAAGTGGATGGCGGCTTGGAAGTGTTGTCATTGTCCATGCCTGCCGTCATCACCACTGACTTGCGCTTGAACGAGCCACGTTATGTCACTTTGCCGAACATCATGAAGGCAAAGAAAAAACAACTAGATACCTTCAAGCCTGAAGATTTGGGTGTCGACGTAGCGCCTCGCATCACCACCCTCAAAGTCTCTGAGCCACCTAAGCGTTCTGCTGGTATCAAGGTGCCCGATGTTGCAACATTGGTTGATAAACTTAAAAACGTATCCAAGGTCATTTCATGAGTTCTTTAGTTATTGCAGAACACGACAACACATCCATCAAGGGTGCAACGTTGAACACGGTCACAGCCGCAGTGGCTTGCGGTGGTGATGTGCACGTTTTGGTGGCTGGTCACAACGCAAGTTCAGCGGCCCAAGCTGCTGCACACATTGCGGGTGTCTCCAAAGTCATTCACGCCGATGCAGAAGGCCTGGCACATGGTTTGGCGGAAAACATGGCTGCCCAAGTGTTGGCCATTGCGGGCAACTACACACACATTTTGTTCCCTGCAACAGCTGCGGGTAAAAACGTGGCACCTCGCGTCGCTGCCAAGTTGGATGTGGCGCAGTTGAGCGACGTGACCTTGGTGCTGTCTGCTGACACCTTTGAGCGGCCTATTTATGCAGGCAATGCCATTGCAACCGTGCAGAGCAAAGACGCCATCAAAGTTTTGACGGTTCGCACCACAGGTTTTGATGCTGCTGCTGCCTCAGGAGGTTCAGCCAACGTTGAATCTGCCGCAGCTATCGATGACAGCGGAAAGAGTGCATTCAAAGGGAGCGAGATTGCCAAAAACGATCGTCCTGAACTTACTGCAGCCAAGATCATTGTGTCAGGTGGTCGTGCTTTGGGCAGCGCCGAAAAATTTGCCGAAGTGATCACACCTTTGGCAGACAAATTGGGCGCCGCCATGGGTGCCAGCCGCGCAGCGGTCGATGCAGGTTATGCCCCCAACGATTGGCAAGTGGGTCAAACCGGCAAGATTGTCGCGCCACAGTTGTATGTGGCTTGCGGTATTTCGGGTGCCATTCAGCACTTGGCCGGCATGAAGGACAGCAAGGTCATTGTGGCCATCAACAAAGACCCTGAGGCACCCATTTTCAGTGTGGCCGATTATGGTTTGGAAGCTGATCTGTTTGTGGCAGTGCCCGAATTTGTCAGCGCACTTTGAACCGGCTGATTTAATTGGATTGTGAGTTTGAAAGGCATCCTGTGAGGTGCCTTTCTTTTGCATGGAGAGACTGATGAGTTACGTAGCCCCCTTAAAAGACATGCTTTTCAACATAGAGCACTTGGCCCAGATTGGCCAAGTGGCACTGATGCCTGGTTTTGAAGAAGCCGGTTTAGAAACTGCACAAGCGGTGTTGGAAGAATGTGCCAAGTTGAATCAAGACGTGATTGCGCCATTGAACTGGGAAGGCGACAAAAACCCTTCCGCATTTTCAAACGGCCACGTCAAGACCACACCAGGTTTTAAAGAGGCATTTAAACAATACGGAGAAGGTGGCTGGCAGGGTTTGCAACACCCCACCGATTTTGGTGGCCAAGGCTTGCCAAAAACCATTGGCGCTGCCTGCGGTGAAATGCTCAACTCTGCCAACATGAGTTTCGCGCTGTGTCCCTTGTTAACGGACGGTGCCATTGAAGCTTTGTTAACGGCAGGTTCCGATGAACTCAAAAATATTTATCTGGCCAAATTAATTTCGGGTGAGTGGACAGGCACTATGAATTTGACTGAACCGCAAGCAGGCTCAGACTTGGCTTTGGTGAGGACACGGGCAGAACCTTTGCCCGATGGCACGTTCAAAGTGTTTGGCACCAAAATTTACATCACCTATGGTGAACATGACATGGCTGAAAACATCGTGCACTTGGTGTTGGCCCGTGTGCAAGGTGCGCCAGAGGGCGTGAAGGGCATTAGCCTGTTTGTAGTGCCCAAGTTCATGGTGAATGCAGACGGTAGCCTTGGTGCTCGCAACGATGTTCACTGTGTCAGCATTGAGCACAAGATGGGCATCAAGGCCAGTCCCACGGCTGTGTTGCAGTATGGCGACCATGGCGGAGCAGTTGGCTATTTGGTGGGCGAGGAAAACCGCGGCCTCGAATACATGTTCATCATGATGAACGCTGCGCGTTATGCTGTAGGCGTGCAGGGCATTGCCATAGCAGAGCGTGCCTATCAAAAAGCCGTTCAGTACGCCAAAGATCGCGTGCAAAGCCGACCTGTAGATGGCAGCATGAACACCTCTGCGCCCATCATTCATCATCCCGATGTCAAGCGCATGCTCATGACCATGCGAGCCACCACAGAAGGCTGCCGCGCCTTGGCAACGGTTGCTGCATCGGCTTATGACGCGGCACACCACCACCCCGATGCAGAAGTGCGCAAACAAAACGCGCTGTTTTATGAATTCATGGTGCCCTTGGTCAAAGGGTACAGCACTGAAATGAGCTTGGAGGTGACGTCACTTGGCGTGCAAGTTCATGGTGGTATGGGCTTCATTGAAGAAACGGGCGCAGCACAGTACTACCGAGACGCCAAAATTTTGACCATCTATGAAGGGACCACGGCCATTCAAGCCAATGACCTCGTAGGCCGCAAAACGGCACGTGACGGAGGTCAAACTGCCAAGGCCTTGGCGGCTCAAGTAGAGCAAACTGAAAATGAATTGCTGGCCAACTCGAATACAGATGCACAGGCCGTGGGACGCCGTTTAAAAGCTGCTCGTTTGGCTTTCATGGATGTGGTCAACTTCATCGCCGGTCACTCCAAAGCGCAACCCAATGACGTCTATGCAGGCAGCGTGCCTTACCTCATGCTGTCAGGTAATTTGATGGCGGGATGGCAGATGGGCCGGGCTTTGTTGGTGGCGCTGACGCAAAGCGCGAAAGGCAATGACAAGGCTTTCATGGATGCCAAAGTCACCACAGCGCGCTTTTATGCAGATCATTTGCTCAGCCGTGCTCCTGGCGTTCGCGACAGCATTGTGGACGGTGCAAAGTGCGTGACAGCGCTTTCCTTAGAAGCTTTCTAAGATGGCTCACATCCTTTCAGCATCAACACCCCAATTATTCTAACTGGAGACCTCATGTCAAAACTACCCGCTGCACTGGCCCATTTGCCTTTCCCGGTCATTGCCTCACCTTTGTTCATCATCAGCAATCCCAAGCTGGTGATTGAACAATGCAAAGCGGGTGTTGTGGGGTCTATGCCTGCGCTCAATGCCAGGCCAGCCGAACAATTGGAAGAATGGCTCATTGAAATTACCGAAACGCTGGCCGCTTACAACCAAGCCAATCCAGACAAGCCAGCAGCCCCTTTTGCCATCAATCAAATCGTTCACAAAAGCAATGACCGTTTAGAGCACGACATGGCCATGTGTGTGAAATACAAGGTGCCTATCATCATCACATCTTTGGGTGCTCGCGAAGACATCAACCAGGCTGCCCACAGTTATGGCGGCATTGTTTTGCATGACATCATCAACAACAAGTTTGCGCACAAGGCCATTGAAAAAGGTGCCGATGGCTTGATCGCTGTGGCTGCTGGCGCAGGTGGGCATGCCGGTGAAAAAAGCCCCTTTGCATTGATTCAAGAAATTCGCCAGTGGTTTGATGGCCCCGTTGCTTTGTCGGGCTCGATTGCCAGCGGTGATGCCATTTTGGCCGCGCAAGCCATGGGTGCAGACTTTGCCTACATTGGCTCAGCATTCATAGCAACCCATGAAGCCCGTGCTGCTGAAGCCTACAAACAAGCCATCGTGGACTGCAACTCCGACGACATCGTTTACAGCAATTTGTTCACAGGGGTGCATGGCAACTACTTGGCACCTTCTATCAAAGCAGCCGGATTGGATCCTGCCAACCTGCCAGTGTCTGACCCTTCCGCAATGAACTTTGGCGGCGATGCCAAGAAGGCTTGGAAAGACATTTGGGGCTGTGGTCAGGGCATTGGCGCCATTGACGCAGTCCAGAGTACTGCTGACTTGGTTGCAAAGCTGAAAAAACAGTATGCTGCTGCGCGAGCACGCTTGGTACTCTAAATCCAAGAGCATTCAGGTTGAAGTCAGAACGATCTGAGGTCATTGACCTCTTTAAGGCCTTCGCGTGCGTTCTCATTGTTTGGCACCATCTTGCAATTTACAGCCCCATGTCAGATGTGGTGGCGCAGTGGTTACCCCGTCTTGAAGAATTTTTGTTTGAGCACGGATTGTTGGCTGTTCAAATTTTTTTGGTGGTGGGTGGGTACCTGAACGCCAAATCCTGGGTCAGAGCTTTGTCTAAAGCGCAGTTCCAATTGTTTTCGAGTTTGTTGTCTCGCTACCAAAGGCTGGTGCTGCCTTTGTTGGCAGCACTCAGTTTCACAGTGCTTGTGACCGCACTTGTCAGACCGTACTTCGACCATTCGTCGCTTTCTGATCTCCCCACTTGGCAGAAAATTGTGGCGCACATTTTTTTGCTTCAAGATGTTCTTTATTTGGAAGCCTTCTCAGCCGGTGTCTGGTATGTGGCCATCGACTTTCAACTTTTCGCTATGGCCATTGCCTGTGCATGGCTCGCTCACGCTTGGCAGACTCGAACAAACAAAGGTTCTGCAATTCGAAAGGCTTTGGGTTTATGGATGCTTCTCACCCTGAGCTCCATGTTTGTCTGGAATCTAAATCCGCTGGGTGAAATTTGGGGCACTTATTTTTTCAGCGCTTATGGTTTAGGTTTGTGTGTGGGGTGCTGGCGTTATTCAGGCATCAAGATCAGCCATGCAACTCTGGGCTTGTTGATTTTTATTTTGGGGGCTGTTGCCACAGCCTACCAGCCCAGAATCAGGTTGGTGGTAGCCGTTGCCACCGCAGCGTTGTTAACGTGGTACGAGGCCACTGGCTGCAAAACAATTGGCTCTATCAAGCAGAGATGGATTCAAGAGCTGTCCAATGCTTCTTATGCTATTTTTCTCATTCACTTTGGTGTGAGTTTGGGGGTCAGCGCCTTGATATTCAACTTCTGGTCTGAAAATATTCCGATGAATGCTTTGGGCTTGATCATTTCATTTGTGTTGTCTGTCATTTTGGGACATCAACTTCATTGGCACATTGAAACTCAAGAAGCAACTTCGAAGCGCTGGTTACAGTGGGTTGCCATATTTGGGGCAACATGCACGGTGGTGCTGTTACTTGGCTAAAGCTGCTTGGCTTTCGGTGACTTTGCCCTGAATGTAGGCCAATGCAGCTTCCACCTGATCAATCAAGATCAGGCACAAGTCACCTTCAGACAGTCGGGCAAGTGCCGTATCGATGGCGTTGAACTCGCCCTGAATGTCTTGAACATACTGTGTTCTGACTGCGCCATTGAGTCCATCACGCAGCAGTTGAATCACTTCGCCATCGCTGCGGCCTCGTTGGCAAGCATCTTGGTACAGAATAACCTCGTCAAATGCTGTGCCCAAGATTTGAGTTTGGTCCCGAATGTCTTGGTCGCGACGATCGCCAGCACCACTGATGACCACCACTCTTTTTTGTGCGGGCATGTTGTCAACGGCATGCACCAGGGCTTGAATGGCATCTGGGTTGTGACCATAGTCTGCGATCAAGGTGGCTCCTTTGTAGTCAAAGACATTGAACCGGCCAGGGACACCTTGAATGTCGCTGATGAATGTGGCCAAGCCTTTCGCGATGACATCCCAAGGCACATTCAAAGCCCAGGCAGCACCTACGGCCGCAATGACATTTTCAGTTTGAAAACCAATTTGCCCTTGGCGAGTCAATGGCACTTCACTGAGGGGAACGCGAAAGATTTTTTTACCCTGTTGCGCAACGATGTTGCCATTTTCTGTGTAAACCACCCGCTTGCCTTGAGCACGGTGGGTGGCCAGTACAGGGTGGTGAGAGTCTAAGGCAAAGAATGTGACATCGCCGGGGCACATTCTGGCCATCATGGCCACTTGGGGGTCGGCGGCGTTCAAAACGGCCATGCCGTTACTTGCGACATTCAAGACAACCACTCGTTTTAAGACCGATAAGTCTTCTAATGTAGTGATGTAGTTCAAGCCTAAATGATCGCCTGTGCCAATGTTGGTGACGATGGCCACTTGGCAACGATCAAATGCCAAGCCTTCTCTGAGTAAGCCACCGCGAGCGGTTTCAAATACGGCGGCATCGACGTCAGGATGCATCAAGACATTTCGAGCACTGCGAGGACCGCTGCAGTCGCCATCGTCAATTTGTCGACCATTGACATACACGCCGTCGGTGTTGGTCATGCCAACCCGCAGTTGATTGGCTTTCAGAAGGTGAGCCGTCAAACGGACCGTGGTTGTCTTGCCATTGGTGCCCGTGACCGCAATGACTGGAATGCGGCCATCTTCTCCATTGGGGTACATGTAGTCGATGATGGCTTTGCCAATGTTTCGGCCTTTGCCAAAGGAAGGGCTGATGTGCATGCGCAAGCCAGGCGCTGCATTGACTTCCACAATGCCACCGTTTTGTTCTTCAAGGGGCTTGAGAACCGATTCGCAAACGACATCAACGCCGCAGATGTCAACGCCCACCATTTGCGCGGCGGCCACAACGCGAGCCGTGACTTCGGCGTGTACATCGTCAGTGACATCGGTGGCTGTGCCGCCAGTAGACAAGTTGGCGTTGTTGCGCAAAATGACGCGTCGTCCTTTTTCAGGGACTGAACTAGGCTCTAAGTCTTGTAACTTCAAGCGCCCGATGGCAATGTCATCAAACTTGATTTTGGTCAATGAGGTCGAGTGGCCATCACCGCGGCGAGGGTCTGCATTGACTTTGTCAACCAACTCCTTGACGGTATGGACGCCATCACCAACGACCAGGGGGGGCTCGCGTCTGGCCGCGGCAACTAATTTATTGCCTACGACCAGCAATCGATAGTCACTGCCTGGCAAGAATTTTTCGACCAAAACTTCGCCATATCGGGCTGCTGTTTCGTAGGCTTGATTGAAGAGCTCGCGTTCCACAATGTTGACAGTGACGCCTTTTCCCTGATTGCCATCGAGTGGCTTGACCACAACAGGCAGGCCAATGCTAAGAGCAATCTGCCAAGCATCTTCTAAATTCTTGGCGGGTCTTCCAATGGGGACTGGCACCCCTGCTGCCAGTAAGAGAGATTTGGTGAGGTCCTTGTCTTGCGCAATGGATTCGGCAATGGCACTTGTTGTGTCCGTTTCAGCAGCTTGGATGCGACGCTGTTTGCTACCCCAGCCAAATTGAACCATGCTGCCTTCTGTGAGACGGCGAAAGGGAATACCCCTTTGAACTGCGGCATCGACAATGGATCCCGTGGAAGGTCCTAGGCGGACATCCTCGTCCAAATCTCGCAACTCGCTGAGGGCTTGATTCAAATCGAAGCCTGATTGCATTTTCACCGCTTGACAAAGTTTTTCAGCCCAGGTCAAAGCCAATTTGCCAACAGCCTCTTCGGTGTATTGAACGACGACTTGGTAAATGCCTTCTTCTTCGGTGGCGGTTGTGCGGCTGAATGTGACGGGGCATCCCGCTTGGTTTTGCAAACTCAATGTGATTTTTTCGAGGGCATGTGCCATGCTGGCGGGCTGGCCAGGCCGTGTGCCTTCTAGAGGTCCGACAGCCGGGAAAATTCGTCTTAATTGTTTTTCAAATTCACTTCCAGGCGCCATCTCGCGTTCATGGGGTTCGCAGCTCACAATGGCTTCAATGCTGGTTTGTCGACTCCATAAATTGGGGCCTCGCAAAGCTCGAATTCTTGAAACTTCCATGAAACTTGGTCCTGGTTGAGCGGTGTTGGCGTTGTATTTAAGGCGTCGAGGCTCTGAGCTCAGTGTGCACCAGGACTTTGCCCAAAACTTTTTATACCGGCTCGAATAAGGTCGGTTTGAATGCCAAGCGCCCAAGCCGCAGCAGATGCTGCCAAGACTTCCATGCATTTGAGATGCTGGTTTTTGAAGACTCTGTCGATCGCAGGCAACTGGCGATTTAAGGCTTCGATTTCGTGTTCGCCTTGGGCTAAGACCAAATGGTTTTTGCGCCAGAACACCACACGCCCGTTCTGACTGCGGTGTTGAACAATGCGGGGATGATTTTCAGATTTTGCAAAGTAGGTCACTTCGCCATCGCAATATTGAGCAAGTTTGGAAACCTCTTCATCTTCAGCATTGAGGACCGCCATGCCATCGGACAGAACGACGTCCATTTGCGTGCGAACCACATTGGGCATTTGTTCGTCGCTTTGAATGTAAAGATCTTCAAGCCCAGCAGCCTTGGGCATGGAGGTGATGACACCAACGAGGCAGCGGTCGTAGGGCAAGCCCTCTGCCAGCAAGTGTCTGGCAGTGGTTTCAAAAACGGCTGCTTCTACGGAACGATTAATGAGCAACCTTTGGGCAGATTCCCATTCCATATCGCTTTGAGCATGCAAACAACGCTGTCCTAGGAACAAACCCTTTGCCGACGACAGGCCTGTTTGCAGACCTTGTAGATGCATGAGCCATGCAATGAGGTGACTTGTGCCTGTGGTGTTCTCTTGGCCAATCAAACCCACAATAGGAATTCGGGACTCAGAATTTTCAGCAAACAAGTGGGCTGCAATGGCTTTGCCGACAGGTCTGGGTTGGCCCGTTGCAGGTTTGAGATGCATCAGAAGTCCAGGACCTGCATTGACCTCAACGATGGCGGCGCCTTGCGCCTTCATGGGCTTCGAAATATCTTGTGCGACCAAGTCCACGCCGGCAATGTCCAAGCCCACAATGCGCGCTGCAAGGGCTGCTAACTCAGCCACATCGGGGTGAACCAGGTCAGTGACGTCCACGGCCATATTGCCAGTGCGCATGACCAACACCCGACGGTCTTTTTCTGGCACACTTTGACCCGTGAGGCCCTGTCGTTTGAGTTCGAGTACGGCAGTGGTGTGATCTTTAAGGCGGATGGTATCGAGCGGAAAATCTTCTTCCTCGCCGCGACGTGGGTCTGAGTTGATTTGGCTTTCGATGAGTTCTTCAACGGAATGGATACCATCACCCACAATACTGGCGGTTTCCCCCTTGTTGGCAGCCACAACTTTTCCGCCAACCACCAACAAGCGATGTTCATCGCCCAAAATGTGTTTTTCAACCAAGACATCGCTGCCTTCGGCTTCTGCCAAATGGTAGGCAGCTTCTACTTCGGCTTGGGTTCTGAGTTCTAGAGAAACACCACGGGCATGGTTGCCGTCAACGGGCTTCACGCAAACGGGCAGGCCAATGTCTAGGGCAGCTTCCCAAGCCTCTTTGGGAGAGCCCACATTGCGCCCCTCTGGCACGGGAACGCCGCAGTTGGCGAGCAAACTCTTGGTCAGGTCTTTGTCTTTGGACACGCCCTCGGCAATGGCGCTTGTCTTGTCTGTTTCGGCGGTCCAAATGCGGCGCTGGTTGGCTCCGTAACCAAGTTGAACCAAGTTGCCATCATTGAGGCGGATGGAAGGAATATTGCGATCTGTTGCTGCATCGACAATGCAAGCAGTGCTGGGGCCAATGCACAATTGATCGACCATTTGGGTGAGGTCGGCTATGACTTGATTGACGGGGTAAGGGCGGTTTTCGATGGCCGCCATGACCAGGTCGCGGGCGGCTTGAAGGGCAGCCCGGCTCACAGTTTCGTTGCGAGTGCGAATGACGACCTTGTAAATGCCTCGGGGGCCAGCCTCACGGGCTTTGCCAAAACCGGTTTGCATGCCCGCTTTGTTTTGCAACTCTAGGGCCACGTGCTCCAAGATGTGGCCTGGCCAAGTACCTTCAGTGAGTCTTTGCAAAAAGCCGCCCCTCTCACCCACACTGCAGCGGTGCTCGATAAGGCCAGGCAGCATCTCTTGAAGCCGCTGGTTAAATCCAGGAAGGGTGTTGGAGGGGAAGTCTTCTAAATCGCCAATGTCAATCCAAGCTTCGAGGACAGGGCGGTATGTCCAAATGTTCGGACCCTTGAGATGGGTCATGCGAATGAATTTGATATCTTTAGAACTCATTTTCGTGCTTTTCACAATTCTGAGAGAAGGCACGGGGCGTTTCGTGTCCGGAGATACAATGACCGGCCAGTTGCAGCACTGGCATGGATCGTCTGATAAACAAGGTGCATGGGCTGTGTCCTGGCCGCTTCTTTTGCTGTTTTTGTTTGCCGCCAACACTGGTTGACTCTTGTTGTTTGAATTCTTATGAACTCCAAAACCCATCCTCCCATCGATTTGCTGGGATTGCCGTTTAGTTGGCAGGAGGGCGTGTTGTCTCAAGTTCATTTTGATGAAAACGTTCTAGCTTGGCTAGAAGTTGACCTGAACGATGAACTGAGCTTTAAAAAAACCTTGGTTATTTTGACCGATCAAAGGGTCATCGCGTCAAGCGAGGCTCAAAATAATTGGAATATTTGGCCGTTGTCACCCGATTTGACGCTCCGAGTACTGGACCATGCGGGTGTCGGTACCTTGGCAATGCATCAAGGTGGGTTGAGGTTGGCGGCTTGGCGCTTCACTTTGGGGCTAGAAGCGGTTGTTCTCAGATGGAAGTTGCGCTTCGAAAACCATCTGCTGACTCAAGCCAAACCTGCTACCTTTTTAGACAAAACCCTCAATTCGCCCGTTTCAAGCGAGGCGGATTGGTCAGAACCCGGGATAGGGCAGGTTTTGCACAGTCTGTGCCCAGTTTGTCAAAATGTGGTGGATGCGTCTGATGAGGAGTGCGCAGTTTGCCTAGAAAAAGACCAAGTGCCCCCCTCAACTTGGACTTTGTTCAAGTTATGGCGTTTTGCCAAGCCCTACCAAGGGCAATTGTTGCTGGGTTTTGTTTTGACATTGGCGTCAACTGCCGCCACTTTGGTACCCCCTTACCTCACGATGCCATTGATGGACGATGTGCTCATTCCTTATCAAAATGGAAAGACCATAGACCCTGAAACCGTCTCCTGGTACCTTTTAGGTTTGCTGGCCTCTGCCATCGTTGCTTGGAGCTTGGGGTGGATCAAAACTTACATCTTGGCCCTGGTCTCTGAGCGCATTGGTGCTGATTTAAGAACGACCACTTATCAGCACTTGCTCAAATTGTCCTTAGAGTATTTTGGTGGAAGGCGAACCGGTGATTTGATTGCCCGCATTGGCAGTGAAACGGACCGCATCAATGTATTCCTCTCGCTTCACTTGCTAGACTTTGCGACCGATATTTTGATGATCACAATGACAGCAGTCATCTTGTTTTCCATCAACCCAACCTTGGCCTTGGTCACACTTTTGCCTTTACCTTTCATCGGTTGGTTGATCCATGTGGTTCGGGAAAGACTGCGCACAGGCTTCGAGAAAATTGACCGAGTTTGGTCCGAGGTCACCAATGTCTTGACTGACACCATTCCCGGCATTCGGGTGGTCAAGGCTTTTGCCCAAGAAGACAGAGAGGCTCAGCGCTTTATCGATGCCAACAAACACAACTTGGCCGTCAACGATCGATTGAATCGGGTTTGGTCTGTTTTTTCTCCCACCGTCACGCTCATGACGGAAGTGGGCTTGTTGGTCGTCTGGGGATTTGGCATTTGGTTGGTTTCAAAAGACCAGATCACGGTGGGTGTGCTGACGGCATTCTTGGCCTACATCGGCCGTTTTTATACCCGTCTTGACTCCATGAGCCGGATCGTGTCCACGACCCAAAAAGCAGCCTCGGGTGCCAAACGAATTTTTGAAATTTTGGACCATGTGTCCAGCGTGCCTGAGCCCCTCCATCCGGTTGCTTTGTCCAATGTACAAGGCCGCATCACTTTGCAAAATGCCAGTTTCCGATATGGCAACCGAGCCGTCATCAAGCAGTTGAATTTGGACATCCAACCTGGCGAAATGATTGGCTTGGTGGGGCACAGTGGCTCTGGTAAAAGTACCTTGGTCAATCTCATGTGTCGCTTTTATGATTTGTCAGAGGGCAGCATTGCATTGGACGGTGTCGACATCAAGCAACTCAAGGTGGCGGACTACCGCAGGCACATTGGTTTGGTCTTGCAAGAACCGTTTTTGTTCTTTGGCACCATTGCAGACAACATTGCGTATGGCTTGCCCGATGCCACGCGTGAAGACATTGTGGCGGCCGCCAGGGCTGCTCACGCGCATGAATTTATTTTGCGCATGCCGCAAGGCTATGACTCACTGGTTGGCGAGCGAGGACAGGGTTTGTCGGGGGGAGAGCGTCAGCGTATTTCGATTGCGCGTGCCTTGCTGATCAATCCACGCATTTTGATTTTGGATGAAGCCACTTCAGCGGTAGACACCGAAACAGAAAAAGAAATTCAAAACGCGTTGGACAACTTGGTTCGTGGCCGCACCACCATCGCCATTGCTCATCGCTTGTCGACCCTGCGCAAAGCAGACCGCTTGGTGGTCATGGACAAAGGGTTGATTGTTGAAGAAGGCACTCACGATGCGCTCATTGAAAGCCAAGGCGCTTATTGGCGCCTGTATGAAGCGCAGCAAAGGCAAGCCGAATCTGAAGGTGCTGTTTTAAGGGAGTCAAGCGCTTCATGAACACACCCTTGATGAATTTCCAGTTTGATCAAAGCACTTCTGGCAAATGGTATTACGTCAGTGCAGACGGGCAACAGCATGACAACGTGATGGCAGTTCGGTCATTTCCAGTCGCAGCACCTGAAGCTGGCATTGCCTTGGTGGACATCGATGGCAAAGAGTTGCTATGGATTGCCCATTTGAATTTGCTGGCAGAGCCCTTGCGAGCCACAGTTGAAAAGGCCATCAAGCAGCGCGAGTTCATGCCACAGATTTTGAAGCTTTACGGTGTGAGCGGATTTGTGACCCCCAGCACGTGGGACATTGAGACCGATCGAGGAAGAACCAGTTTGTTGTTGAATGGTGAAGAAGACATTCGCCGCTTGTCAGGCACTGTGTTGCTGGTCACCGATGGCCACGGCGTTCAATTCCTGATTCGCGACTTGGCCCAGATGGATCGCTTTTCTCGAAAGTTACTAGACCGCTTTTTATGACTTGCTTCTGCAATCGGCGTGGACATCTAGCTTTTCTTGATAAACCTCAGTGCTGACATTCATCAGTCCTAAAACTGAATGAAAGTAGTTGTCATGAGTGAGGGCAGTTTCTGATTTGTTTTTCAAACAAGCGCTTAGCAAACCCGATTGCCTTTCGAACCGAGGTGAAAACCAGCTGATCCAAGGCACGCGTTTTTGCACATCGGGTGCCACACGGTAGGGCAGTCCGTGCAAGTACAAGTTGTTCTCACCCAATGACTCTCCATGGTCTGAAACATAGAGCAATGCTGGCGCAGAAGTGGCTTCTGATTTTTTAAGCCATTGAATGGCTTGTGATAAAAAATAATCGGTGTAGACAATGGTGTTGTCAAAAGAATTGACTACTTGTTCACGAGAGCAATCTTGGAGCGCATTGCTTTTGCACTCGGGCTGAAATTTTTTGAAAGTGTCTGGCACTCGTTTGTAGTAGGCAGGGCCATGACTTCCCATTTGATGCATGATCACCACAACACCCTTAGCCCGTCGTTCAGCAGGCAGTGCTTGAATTCGCTGGTCAAGATCGACCAGCATGATCTCATCAAAACATTCTCCGTTTTTGCACAAAGTCGGATGTTTCAAATCTTTGGTGAGAGCTTGAGGCACACGCTCACACACACCTTTGCAACCAGATTGGTTGTCGATCCACAGAACAGCCAAACCTGCATGGTTTAAAACATCGATCAAGCTTTCATAATTATTTGTGCGTGATTCAAATGCTTCTTTGCCTGCATGGGAAAACATGCAAGGCACGGACGTGGCGGTACTGGTGCCACATGACATCACCCCCCTTAAACTGATGATGCTTTCCTTGGCCAATTCTGGCGTGGTAGGGCGTTCATACCCATTGATGCCAAAGTTACCCATCCGAGCAGTTTCACCTAGCACCAAGAGCAAAAGTGGTGGTTTATCAAGAGGCTTCAGTTGGGCGACTTGCGCGTCTCGTCCGATGGGTAACAAAGTTTGATTGTCCCGCTGAAATGGTTTGGCAGCCACCACGCCAATGGCATAGAAGCTGTTCAAGGGATTCACCAAATAACGCAACTGCGTGTGATTGCGCATGATGGATGAGTAATCTTGAAAGATGGCGAGAAGAACAGCCACGATCACAATCAGCGATGCGACCAATGCGATGAGGTTGCTCCCTGCTTGTCGGCTCCAACGCAAAGATCTGACGGGTGTTTTCCACAAGACCCAGCAAGGCAAAATTCCTAAAAGCAGCAAACTGATCAGCATTCGCCAATTCATCAAATCCAAGGCTTCCTTGGTGTCAGTTTGGACCACGTTGGTGATCATGGTGCTGTCAATGACAATGCCGTAGCTCATCATGAAGTAGGCACCACTTGCAGCGCTCAAGAAGAACACGGTGACCACAGGTTTGAGCAGCGACCGCCAGTTGAAAATGCTCAAGATCGCAGTGGTGGCTGCAATGATCATGACGCCAAAACCCACGGCAAAAGCCATGCCCCTGACACCATTGACTTCGGGCAGTTTGTTCACTTGCAGCCAAAGGGCGGTGTTGCCAAGGGTGGCCAACCACAGGCTGCTCAAAATGACAATCCAGTTAGGATGCCAGGCGCTTTGTTGGAAGGCTGAGGTTGGACGTTTCTTGGTGGTCATAGGCCAAGTTTAAGGCTTGCCAAATTTTCTCTGAGAATTTCTTCATCCTGGCCAAATAGACACTTGCTCAGGCACAACCGCGCGCAACCGAAGTTCTGTTTCAATGCGTTGCCGAAGGGCGTCTGGTGCCTCGCGCTCTCTATCGAGAGATTGAAAGCCAGTCAGAACAAGCCTAAGTTTGCAACTTATGCGCCGAACAAACCTTTGAGTTTGTCAGTCCAACTGTTGCCTGTCGGCATGTGTTTGGCGCCGCCTTTTTGCAAAGACTCTTCAAATTCTTTGAGCAACTTGCGTTGGTGTTCAGTGAGTTTGACAGGTGTCTCGACGGTGATGTGGCAGTACAAGTCGCCGGGGTAACTTGAACGCACGCCTTTGATGCCTTTACCGCGTAAACGGAATTGCTTGCCAGTTTGAGTGCCCTCTGGAATATCAATGGCAGCTTTGCCGCTGAGTGTCGGCACATCAATCTCACCGCCTAACGCGGCTTTGCTGAAACCGATGGGTACTGAGCAATGCAAGTCGTCGCCATCGCGCTCAAAAATGTCGTGCTTCTTGAGGCGAATTTCAATGTACAAATCGCCAGGCGGTCCACCGTTGGTGCCTGGTTCACCGTTGCCGGTGCTGCGAATGCGCATGCCGTCGTCAATGCCCGCTGGAATTTTGACTTCGAGTGTTTTTTGTTTTTTGAGCTTACCCTGACCGCTGCAGGAGGGGCAGGGGTCGGAGATGATCTTTCCTGAGCCGCGGCAGTGCGGACAGGTTTGCTGCACGCTGAAAAAGCCTTGGCGCATTTGCACGGTGCCAGAACCTTGGCAAGTGCCGCATGTTTTGGCGCTGGTGCCTTTTTTGGCGCCACTACCACCACAGGGATCACATTCTTCCCAACCAGGAATGCGAATTTGTGCATCTTTTCCAGCCGCGGCTTCTTCCAATGTGACTTCCATGGCATAGCTGAGGTCGCCACCGCGGAACACTTGTCGGCCACCCCGGCCGCCGCCACCGCGTTGTTGACCAAAGATGTCGCCAAAGATGTCGCCGAAGGCTTCACCAAAACCACCAAAACCTTCCGCACCGCCTGCGCCACCGCGCATGTTGGGATCAACACCGGCGTGACCGTATTGGTCGTAGGCCGCACGTTTTTGCGCATCCGACAACATCTCGTAGGCCTCTTTGACCTCTTTGAATTTGCCTTCTGCCTCTTTGGCCTCGTCACCTTGATGGCGGTCAGGGTGGAACTTCATGGCCAATTTGCGATACGCTTTTTTGATCTCTTCTTCAGAGGCGTTCTTGGCTACACCCAATACTTCGTAAAAGTCTCTTTTGGCCATCGTTTTTTGCTACTGTTTGAACAAGAACGCCGCGAAAGCGATTTCCTAAGGAATACGCTGACGCGGCGGCTCGGGCTAAAGCCCTTGAATGAAAGGCTTAGCCTTTTTTAACTTCTTTCACTTCTGCATCGACCACATTGTCGTCTGCGGGTTTGGTATCGGCACCAGGGCCGCTAGGACCACCCGTCGCACCACCCGCAGCGGCTTCTTTGGCTTGCATGTCCGCATACATTTTCTCACCCAGCTTTTGGCTGACGGTCATGAGGCTTTCGGTTTTGGCAGTGATGGCGTCTTTGTCTTCGCCCTTCAAAGCTTCTTCCAATTCTTTCACAGCCGCTTCGATTTTTGTTTTCTCGTCAGCTTCAATCTTGTCCCCGTATTCAGTCAAGCTTTTCTTCACGCTGTGCACGGTGGCTTCACCTGAGTTTTTGGCTTGAACGATTTCGAGTTTCTTCTTGTCGTCTTCGGCATTCAACTCTGCATCTTTCACCATCTGCTGGATTTCAGCTTCAGACAAGCCCGAGTTGGCCTTGATGGTGATCTTGTTTTCTTTGCCAGTGCCTTTGTCTTTGGCGCCTACGTGCAAGATGCCGTTGGCGTCAATGTCAAATGACACCTCAATTTGGGGAGTACCGCGTGCCGCGGGTGGAATGCCTTCGAGGTTGAACTCGCCCAGCAACTTGTTGCCGCTGGCCATCTCGCGCTCACCTTGATAAACCTTGATGGTGACTGCTGGCTGGTTGTCGTCAGCAGTTGAGTAGGTCTGTGCAAACTTGGTTGGAATGGTGGTGTTCTTGGTGATCATTTTGGTCATCACACCGCCCAGGGTTTCAATGCCCAAGGACAAAGGTGTGACGTCCAGCAACAACACGTCTTTGCGATCGCCAGACAAGACCTGACCTTGAATGGCAGCGCCAACGGCCACAGCTTCATCAGGGTTCACGTCTTTGCGTGGCTCTTTGCCGAAGAACTCTTTGACCTTGTCTTGCACTTTAGGCATGCGAGTCATGCCACCCACCAAAATGATGTCGTCAATGTCTGCCACGTTCACGCCAGCGTCTTTGATGGCCATGCGACAAGGGGCAATGGTGCGCTCGATCAACTCGTCAACCAGGCTTTCTAACTTGGCCCGGCTGAGCTTGATGTTCAGGTGTTTAGGACCTGTTGCATCGGCTGTGATGTAAGGCAAGTTGATGTCGGTGCCAGCAGAGCTTGACAATTCGATCTTGGCTTTTTCAGCGGCTTCTTTCAAGCGCTGCAAGGCCAACACGTCTTTGGACAAATCAACGCCGCTTTCTTTCTTGAACTCAGTGATGATGAAGTCAATGATGCGTTGGTCAAAGTCTTCGCCGCCCAAGAAAGTGTCGCCGTTGGTGGACAAAACTTCGAACTGCTTCTCTCCATCGACGTCGGCAATTTCAATGATGGACACGTCAAAAGTACCGCCACCCAAGTCATACACGGCAATCTTGCGATCGCCTTTGTCTGTTTTGTCCAAACCGAAAGCCAATGCAGCAGCTGTGGGTTCGTTGATGATGCGCTTCACGTCCAAACCAGCGATGCGGCCTGCATCTTTGGTAGCTTGGCGTTGTGCGTCATTGAAGTAAGCGGGCACCGTGATGACGGCTTCTGTCACTTCTTCTCCGAGGTAGTCTTCGGCCGTTTTTTTCATCTTGCGCAAGACTTCAGCGCTAATTTGTGGCGGCGCCAATTTGTTGCCGCGCACTTCGACCCATGCGTCGCCGTTGTCTGCTTTGGCGATGGTGTAAGGCATCAGGTCGATGTCTTTTTGAACTTCTTTTTCAGAAAACTTGCGACCAATCAAACGCTTCACGGCATACAGCGTGTTGCGGGGGTTGGTGACAGCTTGCCGCTTGGCGGATGCACCGACCAAAATTTCGCCGTCTTCTTGGTACGCAATGATGGAAGGGGTGGTTCGCGCGCCTTCGGCGTTCTCAATCACCTTGGTGGTGTTGCCTTCCATGATGGCCACACACGAGTTGGTGGTGCCCAAGTCAATGCCAATGATTCTTCCCATGTTCTTCTCCGGTAATCTAAAAAATGCTTGAATGAATCAGAAGTAGGGGCGGTTTGGGCTATTTCAAGGTCAAATTGCTTGAAATTGGGCCTTTTTTGCCCGCTTTCGCCCAAAACCAGGCTGTTATCTACTTCCGAGGGACGTTATTTGGGGGCCGTGACAGTCACCAAGGCGGGGCGCAATACGCGGTCTGCAATCAGGTAGCCCTTTTGCAAAACGGTGACCACGGTGTTGGCGTCTTGCTCAGCGGGTACCACACTGATAGCTTGGTGGTGGTGAGGGTCAAACTTGGTACCAGCGGCAGGGTTGATTTCCACCACTTTGTTGCGTTCCAAAGCGCTTTTCAATTGGCGAAGCGTGGCTTCTGCACCTTCGCGAATTTGCTCTGGCGTGACGTTTTGGATGGCCAAACCTGCCTCCAAACTGTCTAACACGGGTAGCAGGCTGTCGGCAAATCCTTCGACTGCAAATTTACGGGCTTTGGAGATTTCTTCGTCTGCTCGTCTGCGGGCATTCTGCACATCGGCTTGGGCACGCAAGTACTGATCGGCCAAGTTGGCGTTTTGAGCTTTGACGTTGGCCAGTTCGGCTTGGGCATCTGCCAAAGGGTCGACAGGTGCAGGCGTTTGTTGAGCTTGGGTATCGGTCCCCATGGCTGCAGCGGCTGCAGCCAAGGCTTCTGCCGTGGGCATGACGTTTGCGGCGCCAGGATTGGGGTTTTGATGGAAGGTGTTTTGTGAGTTGGAATCAGACATGAAATGCATCCGCAATAAATGACAACGCCCCAAACTTGGGGGCGCTTTGTGGGATTTCAAGCCCCGTTGTGCAAAGTGCCAAAGGGGCCCGAGTCAGATCAAGACAGTTCTAGCAATTCGACGTCGAACTTCAAGGTGGCGTTGGGTGGAATCACGCCGCCGGCGCCGCGGGAACCATAGCCTAAGTCGGAAGGAATGATCAGGGTGCGTGTGCCACCGATTTTCATACCAGCCACGCCTTCGTCCCATCCGCGAATGACCATGCCTGCACCCAAACTAAATTGGAAGGGGTCTTGGCGGTCTTTGCTAGAGTCAAACTTGGCGCCTTGTTCGCCGTCTTTGTACAACCAGCCTGTGTAATGAACGGTAACTGTTTGGCCCTTGGTGGCTTCGGCGCCGTCGCCGACCACGGTATCTTCGTATTGCAAGCCAGTGGTTGTGGTGATCATGAATGTATCCTTGTCAGGGGGTCATAGAAAAGCCAGTTCGAGACTGGCCTAAGACTTGGATTATGCCAGTGGATCACAGGCCGCTGGCATTGCTAGAAGCCTTGGGGCTGACTAGGCTGGCCTTTTGGCCAAGTCTTGCATCAAAGCTCGAACGCCATAAATCCAGGGAGGTGCTTGGTCTGAGGTGGTGACCCGGTTGAAGAGGGTTCCCAGTTGTGGGGTTGAGATAGCGACCGTATCTCCCACAACATGGGTGAAACCTTGGCCAGGGCCATGTCGATCTTGGGTGGGTGCAAACATGGTGCCCAGAAACAAGACCAAGCCATCCGGGTATTGGTGGTAAATGCCAATGGCTTGTTCAGCCAAGTCTAAGGGGTCGCGGCTAATTTGACTGAGCGAGCTGCTGCCTTGCATCACAAATCCCTCGGGCCCGTTGACGGTCAAGCTGAGGTCGGTGGTGCGCACGTTGTCGATGCTGTAGTTCTCGTCAAACAAGCGAATGAATGGGCCAATGGCGCAACTGGCATTGTTGTCTTTGGCTTTACCAAGCAAAAGCGCGCTGCGGCCTTCAAAGTCGCGCAGATTGACATCGTTGCCCATGGTGGCACCAACGACTTTGCCTTTGGAATTGATGACCAACACAATCTCGGGCTCTGGGTTGTTCCAGGAACTGCCGGGGTGCAAGCCCACATCGAAGCCTGAACCGACAGCACTCATGGCTTGCGACTTGGTGAAAATTTCGGCGTCAGGGCCAATGCCTACTTCTAAATATTGCGACCAAACACCTTGAGCCACCAAGACTTCTTTGAGCTTCATGGCTTGAGCTGAACCCGGTTTGACATTTCTCAGGTTGTCGCCCATCACGCTGATAACAGCTTTGCGAACGCTTTCTGCCTTGGCGGCATCACCTCGAGCTTGTTCTTCAATGACGCGCTCAAGCATGCTGGCAACAAATGTCACGCCTGCGGCTTTGATAGCCTGCAGGTCTGTAGGGGCGAGGAACCAAGCTTGATGAGGATCTTGGATCCTTGGGTCGGAGTTTTCCCAAATTTTAGAGCTTGACCAAGTCCTTGCTCGGTGCTGCTTCACCAGCTTCGCAGCATTTTCAAGCTCCATCAAGTCTGCGCTGGTGATGGCAATTGCAGATAAATCCGTGAGTTCTTGTTCACCAACTTTGACCAAGTAAGGTCCTTCACCTGGCACCCAAATTCGACCAATCAAAACGGCTTCGGCAGCGTCAATTGGCAAAGTCTTTTTCAGTGAGGGAAAGCTTGAAATTGCCACGATTCGTTGTCCTAAAGAAAGTTCTTGTAAAGAGGTGCTTGCACAGATGACTTAAAGATAGATTTTTTGCAAAAGAGTGACCAAGGTTTGTGCCTGGTTGCTGGTGAGTTTACCGCCAACATTTCTTTCGAGTTCTGATGCCGCAATTTCTGCTTCTGCCATCAGATCCTTGCCTTTCTCGGTGGGGTGAAGCCCCACGGCACGGCCATCATGCGGATGAGGTAAACGTTGAATCAAGCCACGGGAGTCCAAAGATTGAATCAGGCTCACTAAATTGGGCGGCAAGATGTTCAATGAAGCGCAAAGTTGACGCGATGTCACGCCAGGGTTGTGAACGATGACGGACATGACAGAAAAATCAACCGGCTTAAGACCATAAACAGCCATTTTTTCTAAAAACTCCTCAATGATGGCCAAGGCGGCACGACGAGCGTTGTAGCCAATCAAGGTTTCTAGAAAGCGGGTGTCGACTGTTTCAACAGCAGTCACCGGAATTTTCTTGTTGCGTTGCATGGTGATGAAAGGCTTTTCTAAAAATGCTTTGTGAACGCTTTGGGGCAAGGTGCATGCCAGTTTCTACAAAAAAACAAAGCCCGAGAACTTGGACGGTTCTCGGGCATGTTGAGATCAGTCCAATATTAGGAATCGACAGTGAAGCCAATGCGCTTGATCAAGGGACCCCAGCGCTCTAATTCAACTTGAGAGCTTCTGAGTTGATCAGCAGGCGTGCCGCCAAAAGGAATCAAACCAACGATGGTCAATGCTTCTTGAACGCTTTTGTCTTTCAATGCCGCGTTGATGGCGGCATTGGCTGCTTGAACGATGTTGGCAGGTGTTTTGGCGGGAGCGTAAAAGCCAAACCATTCTTCTACAGTCAGTTCTGGAAAACCTTGCTCTGCAAAAGTGGCAACCTCTGGCACAAAGGGTGAACGTGTTTTACCCGACGTTGCCAATATGCGCATCTTGCCAGCTTTGTGATTGGCAATGAAGTCACCATGGGGTGTGAACATGCATGCAATTTGACCGCCAACCACATCGGTTACGCCTGGCACAGAACCGCGGTAGGGGGCATGTTTGAACTCAAAGTTTTGGTTGAGACCCAGCAAAGCACCTATGAAGTGAGGTGTAGAGCCTGCTGCGGGGGAACCATAGCTTGCATCTGCAGGATTGGCTTTGGCCCAAACTACAAAGTCCTTCACATTCTTAACGCTGGCCGGCACCATGGGGCCCACAGCAAAACCGTGGTGAATCATGGAACTTGTGCCAACCGGGGTGAAATCTTCAAAGGGTTTGTATTGAAGATTTTTGTAGATGTGAGGAAACAGTGAGATTGGCGAAAAAGGGGTCATTGCCAGCACAGACCCGTCGGCAGGCGCACTCTTAAGAAGATTGAGCGCAATTTGTCCGCCAGCACCAGGGCGGCTGTCGATCACACCCGCATTTTTGCTGTAGCTTGAACCGCCAAATTTTTCAGCGACACGGCGAGCGCAGATGTCGCCAGAACTGCCAGGCGGAAAGCCATAAAGCACTTTGACTTGCTCTATAGGCAGGCCACTTTGCGCCCATGATTGTTGAAAAGCAGTGCTGCCCACAATGGCAGCTCCTACTGTGGTCTGCAAAAATTCACGACGATTTGTCATGCTTGTCTCCTCTTGGGGTGGTTGAAAAAATGAACAAAAAATGTACAAATTGCGAAGCTCTTACATCAACTGCACAAAGCTTTGATGTCATTGGGCACTGCAATGGCTTTGATTCGATCTGGATCATCAGGGTGCTTGATGCAAAAGGCACGAACCTCTGTGCCTTCGCACAAAACGGTGTCACCGCGCATCACCACGTGTTTGTGGATGAAGGTTTTCTCTCTCCACTCTTGCACGCTGGTGTGTATTTGTAGTGTTTCGCCGTAGGTGGCAGGCCGCCCAAACTTGGTATTGATTTCTAACAACGGTGTACCAATGATGCCGGAGGTTTTGACCAACTCGCGCCAAGGTTGAACCCCGCACTTGACAAAAAAGTTGAGTGAGGAGGCGTCCATCCATTTGGAAAAATTGGGGAAAAACACAATGCCTGCAGGGTCGCAATCACCAAACATCACTTGCACTTCGTAAACAACTGTTTTGCTCATCAATGACTTTCTGGGCTGAGGTCAGCGAGGTGCCATGCGAAGTGCGCCATCTAAACGAATCACCTCGCCGTTCATGTGGCCGTTGCTCACAATGTGAGCAGCCAGTTGTGCAAACTCCTCTGGCTTGCCAAGGCGAGAGGGAAAGGGAATGCTGGCCGCCAAAGAGGCTTGTACAGGCTCAGGCAGGGTTTTCAACAGAGGCGTTGCAAATATACCGGGTGCTATGGTGCAAACACGAATGCCGTGTTGTGCCAAATCGCGCGCCATGGGCAATGTCATGCCTGCCACACCCGCTTTGGATGCGCTGTAGGCTTGCTGACCGACTTGACCGTCAAAGGCTGCGACGGAAGCTGTAAAAACCATGACACCACGTTCGCCGTCTGCCATGGAATCCAGCTTGGCACACGCTGCAGCAAAAACACGAGCAGCGTTGTAGGTGCCAATTAAATTGACGTTGACCACTTTGGCAAAGTCTTCCAAAGGTGCAGGGTTGCCATCTTTACCCACAATGCGTTTGGCGGTGCCAATGCCCGCAATTTGCATCAAGATGCGCGCGCCACCCTGGGCTTTCGCTGCGTCTGCGACAGCGTTTTCCATGCTGGTGGCATTGGTGACGTCGCACTGAATGGCGATGCCACCAATGTCAGTTGCTACCTTTTGTGCATTTTCAAGATTCAGGTCGAGCACCGCCACTTTGGCACCTAATCGGGCCAATTCACGGGCGGTTGCTTCGCCAAGTCCAGAGCCACCCCCTGTGACCAATGCGCTCATGCCTTGAATGTTCATGTTGGACTTTCAAAAATTAATTAAAGGGTGGGCTTCAAAATGAAGTGCAATCGATCTTCATGCAATGCTGCGACGGTGTCTGCACGATGCGTCAAAACGGAGCGTTGATTGATGGAGCCCTTGTCTGTAATCTCACCCTTGTCAATGGTGGGGGGTTCAGACAACAAGCACATGCGAGCAATGCGGTTGGCGCTGCCAGTGGCATTCTTGGACAATTCGTTGATGAGATTCTGAAAATGGGCTAGGACAGGTGCACTGCCCAAGACATCGGCCATGGGTGAATCAGATGCCATGCCACTCAGAGCACGCACGGCTGGTGTTGGAAACACCATGGCGCCAACTTCTTTCAAGTTGATGCCTGTCAACACCACGTCTTGAATATAGGGAGCGCCAGCAGCAATGATCTTGCCGCGCAGTGGCCCGACGCTGACGAAAGTGCCCGTCGCCAATTTGAAGTCTTCTGCAATGCGACCATCAAATTTCAAACCTAAATGCACATCGGTTTCATCAATCCATTTGACAGCATCCCCCGTGCAGAAGAAGCCTTCGTCGTCAAAGGAGCTTTTCGTTTCTTCCGGATTGCGCCAGTAACCTGGGGTGATGTTGGGGCCACGATAACGGACTTCTGTTTTGCCGCCCATGTCGACCAGTTTGAGCTCCAAACCAGGTGTGGGCACACCCAAGTCGCCGGCCGAAACATTGGGGTTGGTCACAAAAATACCGAAGGGGCCAGACTCGGTCATGCCAAGGCCGGTGCCCATCACAATGCGCTCGCCTATTTCGCGCTCTTGCGATTCGTACAAGCTGTCCCAAATGGGTTGCGCCAAAGCTGCACCGGCGTAGAAGAACATTTGCACGCGCGAAAGCAAAGTTTTTCGCAGAAGGTCGTCTGTTTTCATGGCCAAGGCAATGGCTTCGAAACCAGTAGGCACGTTGAAGTAAACCGTGGGTGCAATTTCACGCAGGTTGCGCAATGTTTCAGGCATGAGTGCCGGCGTAGGTTTGCCATCGTCAATGAACATGGTGCCACCATGAAAAACCACCATGCCAAAGTTGTGGTTGCCACCAAAGGTATGGTTCCAAGGTAACCAATCAACCAAGACCAAGGGAGCTTCAGCCAAGATGGGCATGGACTGAGCCATTTGTTGTTGGTTAGAACACCACAAACGCTGAGTATTGATGACCGCCTTGGGTAATTTTGTAGAGCCGCTGGTAAACAAGAATTTCACAATGGTGTCAGGTCCAGTAGATGCCATTGCAGCATCCACTTGGGCAGTTGCTTGAGTTTGGCACAAGGCTTCAAAGCTTGTAACTTGCAGACCTTCTACGTTGCCCTCGTTCATCACAACTTCCATGTCCTTAGAAACTGTTGAAGCGATTGCTTTTGAATACCGTGAATCGCTGGCGAAAACCATACCAGGGGTCACGGTGCGCAGCACGTGCTTGAGTTTGTCGTAGTCTTGGCTGATCAGGGAGTAAGGCGGTGAGGTGGGCACAAATGGAACGCCAGCGACCATGCAACCCAAAGCCAGCAAGGCATGTTCCAAACTGTTCTCACTCAAGATGACAACAGGGCGTTCTGTGTTGAGACCACGGTTGATCAGACCTTGCGCAATATTTCGCGCGGATTTCCAAGCTTCTGCATAAGTGACGTGTCGCCACTCTCCCAAGCTGCCGTCGGACAATTTAATGCGGCGTGCAAACAAGGTTTGGTTGGGTTTGGTATGTGCCCAGTGTTGCAAGCGATCAGTGAGCCGGTCTGGGTAAGCTGATAACTCTTGATCAGCTTTGAGGTAGTGCGTGCCAGGCGCTCCGTCTTTCAAGGTGACACGTGTGACGCCGAAACGCAGTGGCCGAAATTTTGGTGAGCTCATGTGTTTCTAGGAGATTCTGTGTGTGTGAATTTCAAGAGATTTCATGAGCTCTTTTGAACTTTGGCTGCCTTGCCTTCTAGAAATGCCTTGACACGAGCTTTGGCCTCAGGTGCAGCTTGAGCAATGGAAGAGATCAGCGCCTCTGTGAGATACCCATGGTCTGCAGGTTGCTCGGCGATGCGTGGCAGTGCGTGCATCAAGGCGTAGTTGGTCAAAGGCGCGTTGGTGGCAATGCGTTGCGCCAAATCCATAGCCTTTTCCAAAGATGTCCCTGTGGGAACATGGTATTGAGCCAAGCCAATGCGCTCGCCATCTGCCGCGTTGTAGACGCGGCCAGTGAGCATCATGTCAGTCATGCGTGCTACACCAATCAGCTTGGGAATGCGAACTGAGCCGCCACCGCCCACAAAAATGCCACGCGTTCCTTCGGGCAAAGCGAAGAAGGCGCTGTCGTCGGCTACCCGAATGTGACATGCGCTGGCCAGTTCTAAACCGCCTCCGACCACGGCGCCATGCAAAGCCGCAACGACTGGGACTCTGCCCAATTGAACCGCGTCCAATGCCACATGCCAGCTTCTAGAATGGAAAACACCCTGACCCGCGTCGCGTTCTTTCAGCTCTGACAAATCGAGTCCAGCGCAAAAATGATCGCCTTCGCCATGAATGACCGCAGATTTGGCTTCTTCAGGAAGGTTTTGAAAAATATCCCGCAGGGCTTCGATCAAGCCATCGTTGAGTGCATTGCGCTTGGCAGGGCGGCTCAGGCGCACCACAGCCACTGCGCCTTTCATTTCAAAATGGATGCCGTTAGATTGGGCGCGTTGCCACAAAGGATGAAGGTTTTGGGTCATGATGTCAGGGCAAACAAGGCCATGCAGCGCTGCAAAGTTTTGTTAAAAAGGTTATTATCAATAACCATATTGTCTTTCTATGACGAACTAAAAATCACAGGGTTTTCCCGCATTTCTGAAAGTTTTTATGAATCACCAAGACCTGATTGCCATCGACATTCACACCCATGCAGAGGTCAGTTGCTGGAACCCATTTGACAATTACGGCGAGGAATACGACCGCGCTGCGGACAAGTTTTTCGGCAGCAACCGCCGACCCACCATCGACGAAACCGTGGCGTATTACCGCGAGCGAAAAATTGGCTTGGTGATGTTCACTGTGGACAGCGAGTCTCAGTTAGGCCGTCGCCGAATTCCGAACGAAGAAATTGCCAAAGCCGCGCGCGACAACAGCGACATGATGATTGCCTTTGGCAGCATCGATCCACACAAGGGCAAGATGGGTGCGCGTGAAGCCGAAAGACTGATCAAAGAAGAGGGCATCAAGGGTTTCAAGTTTCACCCCACAGTTCAGGGCTATCACCCCTACGACAAAATGGCTTGGCCCATTTACGAAGTGATCAATGAACACAAGTTACCCGCTATTTTTCACACGGGTCACAGCGGCATTGGTTCTGGCATGCGGTGTGGTGGCGGTTTGCGCTTGGCCTACAGCAACCCCATGCACTTAGACGATGTGGCCATTGATTTTCCCGACATGCAAATTGTGATGGCACACCCTAGTTTCCCTTGGCAAGACGAAGCGCTCAGTGTGGCTACGCACAAGCCCAACGTTTGGATTGATTTGTCGGGCTGGAGCCCCAAGTACTTTCCAAAGCAGTTGATTCAGTACGCCAATACCTTGCTGAAAGATCGCATCTTGTTTGGCAGCGACTACCCCCTGATCACACCCGAGCGGTGGATGAAGGACTTTGAAGTGGCCGGTTTCAAACCCGAGGTGATGCCCGGTATTTTGAAAGACAACGCGGTGCGTTTGCTCGGCCTGAAATAATTCACTTCAATGTGACAGTCGTTCTGACAGTGCCAGCCCTTGAGGCGTGTGCTTTCAGATTGAGCACTGTGCCAGCTGGAGCCTCAACAATCCATTCGTTCAAAGCCCGATCGCCCGTGATGTTTTTACTGGGCAAGAAGGCTTGAAGTGAATGGGTGGCTGCATGCCCTTCCAATTGCGGTCCTTCCATCCGAGGCTTGCCCATTCGCAGTTGAGCACCTTCAGGTATTTCTATTTCAAAAATGCAAGGACGCGCTGTCTTTCTTTCAAGAGCGCGTTTGGTGACATAGCTTGGCAGGTACCCAGCATTGCCCACAGCCATTTGAACGCGCCATTGGCCATTGCCTAAACTTTCAGCTTTGGCATGAAGCAATTCGAGCTTGGGCAACGTCAATGCAATTTGGTCCAACCAAGCGGGAAAACGTGCCGCTTCGCGCTCGCGCAAATGGGCGGGTGGATTGCGCCAGAAATTCATCCGGTCCCAGCCACCCAATTCAACTGCGCCCAACTCGGGGTGTTGGTAGGCATACCAATCGACGTGTGCTTGGCCCCCGCAAACCTCATCACTCCATTTGAGCAATTTGATATCGTCTTCAGGTGGGTGATCGCGGTACCAATGGATCCAGTCGTAATCCGTGATCCCGGCTTCTTTGTTGGGCGCCCAAATTTCGACCGTCCAAAACAAGGCGCCCAGGTGCTCATACACCCAGTCTTGCGTGCCGGTGATGACTTCTTTGGGGTGGTACTTGAAGTCATGAAAAATACTGACGGCGGGATAACCCGTGAGCTTGCTGCCAATGTCTGACATGCGCTTGATGATCCACAAATCTTCAGGCGTCATGTCGGTGTCGCTTTGCGTGCCCATCGGACGCAAAATGACGCCAGAGTGGGTATGAAAGCTGACGGCCGCGCCAATGTTGGGGTGCTTGGCAATGAAGTCCACCATGGCGCGCACTTCGGGTTCGCTGGTGGGGTAGGGGCCCGCACCGACTTGTTCGTGCTCTTGGCGCCAGAAGGAGGGGAAGTTGCGGTTTAAATCCAAGCCTTCAACATCTCGGTTGGGTTTGATGTTGACGCCGTCGTAGTGTTGCAAACTGCCCTCTGGCATCACCCTGTAGTAAGTTCCACCAAATTCGCCTGGCAAGCGAGGCGTGAGCAGCCTGGGCTCGTTTGGGTTGACTTTCCAACCGCCATGAGGGTCAGGTATGCGCATCATCAAGATGCGACCATCACCATCCATGTCTTCAATGCTCAGGCCTTCCACATGGGGTTCGTCCCATGGGTAGGGCCGTGTGGAAGATCGAATGTGTCTGGGTTTGTCAGCCAATGCCAGTTCAGCGCCATCGGGGTTCAAGCGGGGCACCAAGTAAATGGCGCGCGTCTTGAGCAATTCAGTCACGCTAGCCTCTACACCGTCCTTGCTGAGCAGGTGGTGGAGCCAGTAAAGGCAAGCCGTGCTTGCAGTGAGCTCGGCAGCGTGAATGTTGCCATCCACCCAAAAAGCAGGCTTGTCTGTGTCTAAACCAGTGGACTTGCGAGTCAACACAAGCACCCAAATGGGGCGATTTTCATGGCTTCTGCCCAGCTCTCGAAGTTCGACCAATTCAGGCCTTGCAGCAGCAAAGGCTTGTAGTAATTCAGTCAATTCGTGGTGCTTGTAGAAACGATCAAAGGCGGGAAGCGGCAGCGCCACTTGAAGGGACTGGTCGGGGTTAGCAGAGGACATGGTCATGTGCGTGTGAGAGCGATGATAAGCCCTCAGCATACCAAGGCTTTGCCATGAATTGAAAGATTTTGCGCGCTTTTTATCCTTTGAATTTGAGAGGACTTATCAGGGAAACACCTAGGGAATAAGTGTCAAAGAGGCCTGTGAATGATTTCAATTCTCTTCACAATCCGTCATCAGTTCGAAACACAGCGTGTCCCCTGAAATTTTTCATTCAAAGGGGCCTCTTCAACCCACGAAAGTTTGTCATGTCAAAACCTGCATTAATTCTTGAACATGTGTTTGCCCACGAAAAAAATCGGCCTGATTTTGTGTACATGACGCAGCCCGTTGGCAATGGTCAGGTGATAGATTACACATGGCGCGAAACCCTGAAGCAAGCGCGGTCCATGGCGGCCTACCTCCAAGCCCAAAATCTAGCGCCAGGTGCCCGAGTGGCCATTCTTTCTAAAAATTGTGCGCACTTCATCATGGCTGAATTGGCCATTTGGATGTCAGGTTGCACCACCGTGGCCATTTTCCCAACGGAGTCCGGTGAGACCATTCGATACGTGTTAGATCACAGTGAAGCCAGTTTGTTGTTTGTCGGTAAATTAGACACATGGCCTGAACAAGCGTCATCTGTGCCTGCATCTTTGCCTTGCATTGCATTTCCTTTGGCACCTGAGAATCAATTTGCAAAGTGGGATGACATCGTGGCAAGAACAGCACCTTTACAAGGTGAAATAGCCCGAGCCCCGCATGATCTCGCCATGATCATGTACACCTCAGGTTCGACGGGTCAACCCAAAGGCGTCATGCACAACTTTGAGCGAATCTCAGTGACTGCCGAATTAATCAGCCAATCTATTTTGGAAAGTGCGGGTGATTTAAAAGACTACCGAATCTTGTCATATCTGCCCTTGGCACACGTTTTTGAGCGTGCATGGGTGGGGGCTGCCAGTTTGACCCATGGCGAGACACATGTTTTTTTTGCAGAATCTTTGGACACGTTCATTCAAGACTTAAACCGTGCACGGCCCACGTTCTTCATTTCTGTACCGCGGTTGTGGCTCAAGTTTCAGCAAGGTGTTTTCAGCAAGATGCCTCCCGCCAAGTTGGATTTGTTGTTGAGCATCCCTATCGTCAAAGGCTTGGTTAAAAAGAAAATTCTCAAAGGCCTCGGCTTGGATCAAGTGGTGTCAGCAGGAAGTGGTTCTGCGCCCCTGCCAGCTGATTTGATCATCTGGTATCGCAAGCTAGGTTTGAACCTTTTGGAGGGCTACGGCATGACGGAGGATTTTGCCTGGTCGCACAACTGTACCAATGAAATTAATGAGCCTGGCAGTGTGGGTATACCCGCGAATGGCGTTCAAGCTCGCATTAGCCCTGAAGGTGAAATTCAGTTGAAATCACCTGGCCAAATGGTGGGCTATTACAAACGCCCCGATTTGGATGCTGAGGCTTTTACAGAAGACGGCTTTTTCAAGACAGGCGATCAAGGCCAGCAGCGAGCAGATGGTTTGTTGAAAATTACGGGACGCTTGAAGGAGATTTTCAAAACCTCCAAAGGCAAATATGTGGCACCAGCGCCCATTGAAAACAAACTCAATGTGCACCCCATGATTGAGATGAGCATTGTCTCAGGAGTGTCCCAGTCGGCTGCTTATGCGATGGTAGTGCTGGCAGAAGATATTCGTCCCAAAGTCAAGGACCCAGAGGTCAGGGCACAAGTTGAAAAAGAATTGAGTGAGTTGCTGGAGAAAGTCAATTCGCAGTTAGCCGACTACGAAAAGCTTCGAATGCTGGTCATTGCCAATGAAGCTTGGTCCATCGAAAACGGCTTCCTGACACCCACCATGAAAATCAAACGCAATCGCATTGAATCGTCTGTTGAAAGCCAAGTACCCAGCTGGTATGAAAAGTCCGGCAGTGTATTTTGGGCTTGAGGCATGAGCAATTTAAGTACACACACAAACAGAGTCTTGGCGCACACGGGCGCCAAGTACCCCATCCTTCAAGCCCCTATGGGTTGGATCGCGCGCACCCCATTGGCATCTGCAGTGTCTAGAGCAGGCGGCCTTGGCATCATTGAAACCTCATCGGGTGAAACCGAGAATTGCCAAGCCGAAATTAAAAAAATGCGCGAATTGAATTTGCCATTTGGCGTCAATTTGCCTATTCGGTTTTTAAAAGACGATGCCATGCTGAAGTTTGTCTGCGCGTCAGGTGTGAAATTTGTCACCACATCCGCAGGCAGCCCCGCTAAATTTGTACAGCCCTTGAAAGATGCGGGTATTACCGTTTACCACGCTGTACCCACAGTCGATGCGGCCATGAAATGCGTTGACGCGGGCGTCGACGGCTTGGTTGTGGAAGGGTCAGAAGGAGGCGGCTTCAAAAACCCCGAAGATGTTTCAACGCTGGTCCTGTTGCAGGCCATTCGTGCCAAGGTCGAAGTGCCCTTGATTGCCGCAGGCGGTATTTGCGACGGCAGGGGCATGGCTGCCGCTTTTGCGCTGGGTGCAGAAGCCATTCAAATGGGAACGCGTTTTGTCAGTTGTGCAGAAAGCCCTGTTCACGATAACTTTAAAAATGCCATTGTGAGTTCCAAAGAGACAGGTACTTGGATGTTGAATACCAAATCAACGCCTTGTATTCGCGCCCTCAAGTCTGAGCGAACCAGCGTCATTCACGAGCAAGGCATCATGTCATTTGATGACATGAAAGGTATTTTGAATGTTTACTTCAAAGGCGACATGGAGGCTGCGCCGGCTTTGGCAGGGCAGTCTGCTGGGCTGATTGATTCGGTGAAAACCGCCAAGGACATCATTGAAGATACCGTGGCAGAATTTTTTGAAATCAGTGCCCGCATGGGGGCGATGGCACAGGATCGCCGCTTTTCTTGAAATCCAAAAGAGTGGCCATGAAAGGCCAGTCTTTCAGCGTTCAAGAGGTAAACCATTCAGCCAGTTCTCGCCTCTTTGGTAGAGGTTTTGTACCCCTTCGCCTTTTAGCATGGGCATGTCCATTTTGACGGTGTAGCCTATGCGTGTTTGAATGTAAGCCAAGTGCCTGTAGCCTTCTGGAAAATGCGACAAAGCCTCGGCGTCTAATTGAAGAGTCGCCGATGGATCAACCGGGTCAATTCGATCCTTTTCGTAAATGGGTTGGCGGTGAACCAAGCCCCATTGACCATTGCGCTCTTCAAAAAAATCATAAAAGCGGCCTGTGCATACAACGTCGCACAGCACGCCTTCAACCATGCCGCGTTGCGAGATGGTCATTTTTGTTTGAGAGATGGCGCGTGTTCCTTGAACTTCAATGGACGAGCCACCCAAAAAGTGCAGGATGCTGACGCCCTTGTTCCAACCCTCAATGGTGACCTTGATGAACTCTTCGAACGGCCCTTGAAACCACGTAGCCATCATGACGCCGTCTTCATGCCAAACGCTTCGAAATTTGTCCCAGAGCCCGGCATCGCGCCATACCGCCCAGTTTTCAACCAACTGGCGAATGCGCAATTGCTGTGTCATTTCATGTGTCATTTATTAACCTTGTACTTACTCAAGTTCAATCTTTTTGTCTTGGATCACTTTTCTCAAGTTTCGGATGTCGCGTTCCACGCGCTGCTTAAATTCATTTGAAGAACTTGCATTGGGAGAGCCTCCAAAGGAAATGAGTCTTTGTTTCACATCTTCTTGATTCAGAACTGCACGCAACTCTTTGTTCAAACGCTCAACCAGTTCGGGGGGCGTGCTGGCGGGTGCGGCAATACCCAGCCAAGATTCAAACACTACGCCGGGGTACTGATCGGCAATGGCGGGTACACCCTGCACAGGACTTCCGCCAGGTGCGGATGTCACAGCGATGGCTCTGACTCGCTGGTCTTTCAAGAGAGAGGCCGTCAAGGTCATGGTGTCGACCATGACATCTAGGCGCCCTGCCAACAATTCAGTCAGAGGTCCCGTGCCACCTTTGAAAGGAATGTGAGTCACTTGTACGTTGGCATCGCCAAAAGCCCATTCAGCGGCCAAGTGCATGGCGGTGCCAATGCCTACAGACGAGTAAGTGTACTTGTTGGGTTCTGCTTTGGCTTTTTGGATCAAGTCTGCATATGACCGGATGGGCGAGTTGGGTGCAACAGTGAAGGCCAGTGGGTAAGTTGTGATGGTGCTGACCCATGCCAAATCTTTGATGGGATCGAAAGGCAGCGATTTCTTCATCGCAGCGCCACTGGCGTGACCACTGGGAACCAAGAGCAGGGTGTACCCATCTCCAGGTGCTCGGACCAACATTTCGGTAGCGATATTGCCGCCTGCGCCTGGTTTGTTATCGACCACCACATTTTGACCGAGCCGGTCGCTTAAAGACTTGGCAACGAGCCTGGCCACAATGTCTGATCCGCCACCTGCTGGGAATCCCAGCAAAAGGCGAATGGGCTTTTGAGGCCAGTTGTCTTGCGCGCTCACCGTTGGCAGCAAGCCAAGCGCTAGGCTTAGCGCAAGCAAGAGTTTATAAAAGCTCATGATGCAACGTCGTCTTTGATGGTGTTGCGCAAAATGCCCACTGCATCGACTTCAATCTCAACCACATCGCCGGGTTTCATGAACACTTGTGGCGTTCGTTTGTTGCCCACGCCACCGGGTGTGCCACTGACAATGACATCGCCGGGTTCAAGGGGAATGAAGGTCGAGATGTAGGCAATTTGCCGAGGAATGCTGTGAATCATCATGTCCGTGGTGGCGCGTTGCAACTCAACGCCATTCAAGCGAGTGCTGAGGGTCAAAGTTTGGCCGGGCTTGATTTCATCGGCAGTGACCATCCAAGGCCCAAAACCACCGGTGCGCCAGAAATTTTTACCAGCGGTCCACTGGGTGGTGAAGTTTTGCCAATCGCGCACAGAGCCATCGTTGTAGCAAGAGTAGCCGGCAATGTGCTTCCAAGCATCTGCTTCCGAAATTCGGCGACCGCCTTCACCAATGATGATGGCAATTTCACCTTCGTAGTCGAGTCGGTGAGACTCCGGTGGGCGCATGATGTCTTGGCCATGTCCGACTTGCGAAGAATTGACGCGTGAAAAAATGGCTGGCTTTTCTGTGAGGTCTCGGCCAGTTTCTTTCACGTGATCGTGATAATTCAAGCCTACACACATGATTTTTTCTGGATTGGGAATGACCGGTAAAAGCGACAGGTCATCAAACAGCAAATCAGGTGTGTTTTTGCTCAATGCATCGGCTGCTTGTGAAAACATTTGTTTCGCAATCAGGGTTTTGAGATCGGGTGCTTGCGCCCCCAAGATAGGGGTGAGGTTTAAAACCTTGTTGCCGTGAACTGCGCCATAGCATGCGGTGTTGTTGAGCAAGAAGCTAATGAGTTTCATGGTGTTTCTTTCAAGTGATCAAGAAGAATAGCCCATTTGACGAGCCATGTCGGCTTGCCATATTGAGCGCAATTGGAATTTGGGGCGGGTGCTGGCAATTTTTTCAGCCTGCGCAAAAATAGCGTCATCGTCTTGGCTTAGATCGATCATTTCGCGCAGTGGTTGTTCACAATACCAAGGCGTGTCGACAAAGGCTTCAATTCGATTGCCTTCAGGGTCGCGAAAATAAATTGAAATGGCGTTGCCGTGGGTCACGCTGACCATGTCGCTTGTGCCAGAGTCTTGATCGGCCAGCGCCTTCACCGCCCTCAACACACCCAAGTTCTGCACACGAAATGATATTTGATTGATGGCATTGAAGCTCAGACCTTCAGGCTTTCCGCCAGCCAAAATAATTTGGTGGTGTTCGCTGGGATCACGACTTAAAAAAATCAAAGGCACCGTTCCAAGCAAGCCACGGTCTGTGATGTTAAAGCCGAGAACCTTCTGGTAGAACAGGGCCATGCGCTCTGGATCGCGCACGAAAAAGCCCATGTGACTGAAGGTCAGGGCTGCTTGCGCTTGAAGCAGAGGATGCTTGGCTGGCGTCACTTAGAAAGAACCCCTTTTGGCCAATGCACTGAGTGGCTTGCGTGCATTGGGGGCTTCTCGTTCGCGCAATGCATCGGGCAGCGTGGCGGCATCGCCGCGTTTGCCAACCGTGGCCAACATTTGCAAAGTGTGGTCTGCGGGCAGGCCCAAAACTTGTCCACCTGCCACCTTGTCAAATCCGCCAATGCCGTGCAATGAAAAACCGTTCAGGTGAGCTTGCATGGCCATGTAGGCCCAAGCGGCGCCCGTGTCAAAGGCGTGCATGCCATTCGGGATTAAGTCAGGCGAACCTGCTTTGGCCGCCAACTGGTAAGAAGCGATGGCCACCAGTGCGCCAGCCTTGCCGGCCCATGCTTGGTTGTTGGGGTTCAGTGTGGCAAACAGAGCATCCCATTGTGGGTCGTTGCGAAGCACCACGGCAAATCGCCATGGTTGTGCGTTGTTCGAGGAAGGCGCCCACCGAGCGGCCTCGAGCATGCTCATGACATCGGCTTCGGAAATCACTTCGCCCGTGTAGGCGCGGGGTGACCAGCGTTCGGTAAATTGCGGGTCGATGGGAAAGTCTGCCTTGCGGGTGTTGGTCACGGGTGAGGGGTGGCTCATGAAACGATTTCCTACTGAAGATAAAAGCGATATTGTGCTTGTTTTAGGGTGAGCAGAAGTGGGGGTGCCTTAAGCTTTGGGAGCCAATTGGGGCATGAGTCTCAAGGCATTTCCTCTGTTGATGGCCACCCGCTCTGCCGGCGAGAACTGTCTTTCAGCCAAACCGTCTTTGGTCTCAGCGCCAGGGCGGTATGGGTAATCAGATCCATACATGATTTGCGATGTCGGGATCAGTTGCCTCAAGGCTTGCATAGCGCCTTCATGATGGCCTTGCGCAGTGTCGTAGTAAAACTTTTGAACTTCTTTCAATACGCCATTGGGCAGAACTTCTTTCGCTTTGTCTTTCATGTCCACCACCTGACGGGTGAAGCGGCTCCATAGGAATGGCATGGTGCCACCGCTGTGCGACCAAATCCAACGAATGTCTGGAAACTTATTGGCTGCGCCAGAAAACAACATGCTTGCGATGGTTCTGGTGGTGTCGGTTGCATACTCAAGTGAGGAGTTAGGCAAGCCGGGAATCAGGTTGCGGCAGCAATCGGGTTGAAGCGGGTGGACATAAATCACAGCCTTGCGCCTGTTGAGTTCTTCCCAGATAGGCCAAAAATGAGTGTCGCCCAGGTACAGATCTCCATAGCTGGTCATCAAGCCAATGCCATCGGCTTTGAGTGTGTCGTAGGCATAGGTAATTTCTCGCAAGCTGCCTTCTACGTCCATGAGTGGCAGCGTGGCGAAAGAGCCAAATCGACCTGGAAAATCACGTGACATTTGAGCTGCGTATTCATTGGCCTCTCGGGCCATGCGCCGGTCTGCTGTCACATTTTTAAAGAAGGCGCCTGGCTGAATCAGCGCGACCACCGAGGTGGCAATGTCATTTTTGTCCATGTCATCAATTGACATCTGTGGTGTCCAACGAGGCACTCCCCCCAAGCCCATGCGCTTCATGTCGGCGGCGTAAGAGGGTGGCACCATGTGATGGTGAATGTCGATGCGAGAAGATCTTGCCGGTGTGGCGGTGCCGAAAACACTGTCAATGGATTGACAAGCTGCCAAGGAGGCACCGAGGCCAGTTGCCGTGCCTGTGGCTAGCAAAGAAGAGAGAAAACCGCGACGTGTCGAACCGTCAGATTGCTTCGTTTGCGCCATGCCATCGGGGCTGCACAAGCATGACATCTTGTTTGTCGAATCAAGTGAATTCAAAGGTGTGTTCATGGGTTGCTCCTTAACCATTGGTGGGCTTCAAGTTTCAGTTGTGTGCTTGCTTCGGATCGGGCGGTTGGCAAATCAGGATTGACATTGCCGCCATTGAAAGATTGCAGATAAGCCAAGTGGCGATAGCCTTCAGGAAAGCGCAAGAGTCGCTCGCTTGAAAGTTCAATGGCATCGCCTACGTGAACGGGTGTCAGGGTGTCTTTGTCGTAAATGACATTGCGCTTGGCAATTCGCCACTGGCCATTGCGCTTTTCTACCCGATCGTAAAAAAGCCCTAGGCAATTGACATCAACAGGCACGTCTTCTAATTTGCCTCGGACCCAAATAGACATTCGGGTTTGAGCAATGGCTTTGGTGCCAAGCATTTCAACCACAGTGCCGCCTTGAAAGTGTTGCGAGCTTGAACCTTTGCGCCATGAGTCTTGAATGGCGGCAATGAACGCTTCAAAAGTGCCATGAAACCAAGTGGCCGTCATGATGCCATCTGGGTGCACCGTCTGTCGGAGCTTGTCCCAATCGCCAGCGTCTCGGTACAGAGCCCAACTCTGGACCAGTTCTGCAATTTCGAGTCGCTCTAAAAGGGCTTGTGACATTTTGAATTTCAGTTGGCGTGGATTACTCTTGAACAATGCCAGCGTTTTTCAAAAGTCTAGGCCATTTGGCGACTTCGGATTTCAGCATGCTTTCAGTTTCTGCATTGTTCATTTGAACGATGCGACCACTGCCTTGTTGGAGTTTCTTGCGAACATCGGCCGATTGCATGGCTTTGTCGATTTCTGCCCTGAGTTTTTCAACAATGGCGGGCGGTGTTTTAGCAGGTGCAAACAAGCCAAACCAAGTTTCCATTTCCAAGTCCATGGTGCCAGTTTCCATGAGCGTTGGAATTTGCGGGCCATCGGGTGCTCTTTGGCGGCTGGAGACTGCAAATGCCTTGAGTTGGTTGCTTTCTAAATAGGTTCGGGTTGTGGTTGTGTTGTCAAAAAAGAGGTCAACGCGTCCACCTAGAAGGTCCATGTAAACTGGCTGTGCTCCTTTATAGGGAACCAATTGAATATCAACGTTGCCCATGCCTTTGATGAGCGAGCCCAAAATAAATTGTCCGGTGCCAGGACCACTGGTGCCAAAGTTAAGTTTGCCAGGGTTGGCTTTGGCATAAGTCAACATGTCTTTCATGTTGTTGAAGGGTAAATCCTTGCGGCCGACCAAGGTATAGGAGTGCGATACCACAATGCGCAGAGGGATGAAGTCTGACAAAGGGTCATAGCCCGGATTTTTATAAAGACCCGCATTCAATGCCATGTTGGACAGGCCGCCCACAATAAGGTGATAGCCATCGGCTGGGGCTTTGGCAATGGCTTGAGTGCCCGCCAAGGTGCCGCCACCTGAACGATTTTCAACTACAAATTGTTGGCCCATTTGCTCGGACAGCTTGCTACCTAAGACCCTGGCGACCAAGTCAAAGCCGCCGCCCGCGGCTGATGGCGCCACAATTCGAATGGGCTTGGTGGGATAGTCTGTGTTGGCTTGTTGGGCCCATGTTAGCGAGCTTGCAGATACAAAAACAGTCAGTGCAAGAAAAGTTTTTTTAAACATATTGATAAAAATATTGGAAAAATAAATGAGATGTTGTATCAATTAACTGCGCATGATGGCCTTGCCCCAAAGGTTCAAGGTACGCTCTTCATGCTTCCATTGACCCACAGGGCGGCTGTCTGTGCAAATCTCTATTTCAGAGGAGATTTCGGCTAAATTGCCATCGGGATCTCGCACCATGAAAAACACATCATTGCCAGGTCCGTGACGCCCCACGCCCCAGACAATTTCAATTTGCAATCTGCCCATGTGATCGGCCCAATCTTTCAGTTCGTCCCAACTGGGCGTTTCAAACGACTGGTGATCGAAGCAGGTCACGGGCGCGCCAAAAAGGGCCAGGGTGTGATGCATTTCATTGCCACGCACAAAGCAAGCCTTGAGTTGCCCCGAGTCGTCTTGAACCACATCAGAGAGGGTAAAACCAAGATCCTCTGTGTAAAAGCGCTTCATGTTGTCCACTTGCTGTGTCCGAAGTGCAAAATGTTGCGAGACTGCAGCCGGCAAAGAAGCTGTTTTTGCAGTCAAAGATGAGCTTGGGTGTAGTTCTGCAAGATCTGACTCGAGCACAAAAACCATGCGGTTTTGGTCTGGATCCATGAAACCTATCGCCGTGTGAGGAAGCTCTCCATAAGCTGCCAAGTTGGCTTTTGGTAAGTCTTGGGTGGCGCGCGTGAACTCGTCCCATTGCGCTGAATTTTGAATGGCAAACAGGGCGTAATGAAGTTGGCCAGCTTGCCCTTCTGACACCAAAACTTCTCTGCCTTCGTGGGTACAAAACCAGGTGCCATTGACTTCATGGCACGTCATACCCAAGGCTCTTGCATAAAAGTTGGCAAGCATTGAGGCATGAGGCGACTGCAAATGCAGTCGTTTCAAATGACTTTGGGGACGCATAGGATGGGGTGCTCTTCGGGTACTAACCGTCGACTATCACTGCATGAAAGCTTGAACTCTAGCGTATTAACCCCTATGCATTTCACATTCTGCAGACGGCGGGAGTTTCAGTCACGAGCTCAGGAAAACCATTCACACCCCGAACGCTTCATCAGAGTCAAGTTAAGCCGTATAAAATGAATCGACCACTTTACGGTTTGGCCAATGGCGGACTCACTTGTGGCTCACTTCACACAACTGCATGACTTGTGCAAAAAAGCTGCTTTGCGAATTAACTGCTTCGGGTCTAGCCAAGCAGTTTTCAAGGAAATGAGATGTTTCTTAAAAATGAATGGTACGTTGCCTGTCGTGCTGACGAAATCACAGAAAAGCCTTTGGGCCGGAAAATTTGCAATGAGTCTATGGTTTTTTTCAGAGGGCTCGAAAGCAAGGTCTCGGCTTTAGAAGATTTTTGTCCTCACCGCGGCGCACCTTTGTCACTGGGCCGAGTTTGCAATGGGCAATTGGTCTGCGGATACCATGGCCTCACCATGGGATGCGATGGGCACACAGTCAGCATGCCAGGACACAATGTTCGCGGATTTGAGCCCGTCAAAAGTTTTCCGGTGATTGAGCGATATGGCTTTGTCTGGGTTTGGCCGGGTGATGCGTCCAAAGCAGACCCCCGCAAAATGCCTGTTTTTGAATGGTTTGAAAATCCAGCTTGGGCATACGGGGGAGGGCTTTATCACATTGCGTGTGACTACCGCCTGATGATTGACAACTTGATGGACCTGACACATGAAACCTATGTGCATGCCACAAGCATTGGTCAAAACGAAATTGATGAAACACCCAGTCGAACTGTGACCGAAGGCAACACGGTGGTGACCAGTCGATTCATGGAAGGTATCAAAGCGCCACCTTTTTGGCAAATGGCCATGCGCGCCAATGATTTGCCAGACGATGCCCAAGTTGATCGTTGGCAGATTTGCCGTTTTTCACCCCCCAGCCATGTGATGATTGAAGTGGGTGTGGCCTTGACGGGCAAGGGCGGCTACAGTGCTGACCCTCAAGACAAAGCCTACAGCGTGGTGGTTGACTTTATTACCCCCGAAACAGAGACCAGCATTCATTATTTCTGGGGCATGGTTCGACAATTCAAGCCGAATGATCACGATTTGACGGCACGCATTCGCGAGGGCCAGGGCAAAATTTTCAGTGAAGATTTGGAGATGCTTGAGCGTCAACAAAAGAATATTTTGGCCAACCCAACTCGCAAATTAAAAGTATTGTCTATCGACGCAGGTGGTGTGATGTCGCGCCGCGTCATTGATCGACTATTGGAATTAGAGAAGGCAGCTTGAAATGAATCTGAAATCAAAATGGGTTTCTTTGGCCTTGGCCACCCTTCTTGGGGCCATGAGTGCAAACGCATTCAGCCAAGCTGCTTACCCCAACAAGCCTCTCAAAATTGTGGTCCCATTTGGTGCTGGCGGCGTGGCCGATTTGACGGCGCGCACTGTGGCACAAAAGCTGGGTGAGAATTTAGGCCAAAGCATCGTCATTGAAAACAAACCTGGCGCTGGGGGTGTTGTGGCCACAGACGCTGTGGCCAAGTCTGCACCCGATGGTTACACCTTGCTTTTGATGTCCAATGCCACAGCGGTCAGTGCTGGGCTTTTCAAAACATTGCCTTACGATGCAGAAAAAGATTTGACGCCGCTGTCGGTCCTTGGCACGTTTGATATTGCCATTGTGGTGCCCCAAGAATCTAAATTTACTTCTTTGCAAGACTTGCTCAACTTTGCCAAAACCAACCCTGGAAAGCTGAACATTGGCAGCATCAATGTGGGTAGCACCCAGCATTTGGCGGCAGAACTTTTTAAGGCGACGGCCGGCATTGATGCGCAAGTGGTACCCTTCAATGGCACACCCGCTGTGCTCACTGCTTTGCGTGGCGGGCAAATTGATTTGGCTGTAGAAATTTTAGCCCCGGTATTGCCTCAAATTAAGGGACAAGCCCTGCGGGCTTTGGCGGTAACAGGCGATAAGCGCTCGGTTGCATTGCCTCAAGTGCCCACAGCCAAAGAAGCTGGTGTTCGCAATTTGTATGCGGCCTCTTGGAATGCTCTTGCAGTCCCCTCCAAAACGCCGCGTGACATTGTTCAAAAACTCAACCAAGAAATTCAGAATGCTTTGAATTCAGTTGATGTTCGGAAAAAATTATTGGACATGAACGTCGATCCGCAACCCGGTAGCTTGCAGCAAGCTGCCGACTTGTTAAGCAGCGAGACCAAGCGCTGGGGTGAGGTCATTCAACGTGCCGGCATTCCGAAGCAATGAACGCCAACTGGGGTGTTCATGAAGGAACTTGATGTTTGATATTCTGACCATCACGGCCCCCATCTACATTGCGATCGTTTTGGGCTATGGCTTAACCCGTTGGGGTGTGTTTCAAAAATCAGACATGCGTGGCTTTGGCACTTTTGTGATCAAGGTGTCATTGCCAGCCATGCTCTTCAATGCGCTTTCCAACACCCATGTGAAAGATATTTTTCAGCCGTCCTACTTGGCGGCCTATGCCTTGGCATCTTTGGCCACGGTGGGCTTGGCCTTGGCGTGGTCCATGAAAGTCAAAAAAGAAAGCTTCAGCCTCAGCAGTTGCTATGCCATGGGCATGAGTTGTCCCAACAGTGGCTTTGTGGGTTACCCCGTTGTGTTGCTCAGCTTGGGGCCAATTGCGGGTGTTGTATTGGCCTTGAACATGATTGTTGAACTGTTCTTGATCATTCCGATCTTGATGGCCTGGGCCGATGCACAGGAAGGTCAAAACAGCGCTTTTCAAGTGCTATTCCAAACCTTGAAGGGCATGCTCAGCAACACTTTGCTTTGGGGCATTGTTTTGGGTTTTCTATTTTCTTGGTTTGAAATTCAATTGCCGCAAAGTCTCAATCGAACTGTGACATTGTTTGCACAAGCCAGTGGCGCTTTGTCTTTGTTTGTCATTGGTGGCAGTTTGGTGGGTTTGTCAGTCAAAGGGATGGGGCCTCGCGTGTCCCAAATCGCTTTCGGTAAATTGATGCTTCACCCTTTGCTGATGTTGGCCGTGTTGATGTGGATCTTGCCCATTTCAGACCCTGTGCTTCGCGCGGCTGCCATTCTGAGTTGTGCCATGCCCATGTTTGGCATTTATCCCATCCTGACGCAAAAGCATGGCCACGAAGGACTTAGCGCCGCCGCTTTGTTGGTCACCACCATGGCTTCTTTTTTCAGTCTAAATGGCTTGCTTTGGTTGCTCAAAGTAAACCCTGTCTGATATCGGGCCCCGGTTTGGCCATAGAGTCCAACCTAAACTGTCTCTAACAAGCGAATGGCTGTTTCGCGAATCAGAATGAGTGTCGATTTTTGAGTCTCGGTGCTGGGTCTTTGCGAACTGATTACACAGCTTAATTCAATGCTGAGTTGCGGGCTTGAAATTGACTGAGTAGAAAAAGCTGAGGGGTTGATGGATCGCGTCACCGCATTGCGTGACAAGATGGCACAACCTGCGCCATCGGCCACCAAATCTAGGATGGCCGTCACGCCATCTATTTCCAAGGCAATGTGGGGCCTCATACCAACTGCTGCCATTTCTGATTCCACAAGCATTCGAATGGCATTGGGCCTGCTTGGAATGACCAAGGGAAGTTTGGCGACATCTTTGAATTCAATTGGCGGCGGTGGCGGATCTTCTTGTAGCCCTGGTGGGCGACGCCGAACAAGCCACAACTCCTCTTGAACCAAATGTGAAACTTCCAGTCCCGATGTGGGCTTCATGTTGTAGAGCAAAGCGATGTCGAGTCTGCCGTTAAGCAAACTTTCTTGCATGGCGGATGTCAGTCCTTCGCTGATCGACAATTGAGCATCGGGCATTTTTTCCCTGAAGGCACGGGTCAGTGGCACGGTTAAGACTCTGGCCACACTGGGTGGCAGCCCCAAAGCCACCCGGCCTGTCAGGCCGCTTCGGGCCCGTCCAAGCGCCTCGTGTGTGCGTTCAATTTGGTGCAAGATGCCGCGGCCATGTTCTAAAAGTAGCAAGCCTGCGTCGGTGGGGCTGACGCCACGACCGTTGCGCTTGAGCAGGGTTTGACGCAACTCCACTTCCAAAAGCCTCACTTGTCGGCTTAATGCCGGTTGTGCCACGTTGAGTGCAATGGCTGCGCGCGTGAAACTGCCCATTTCTGCAACGCGCACAAAATATTCAATTTGCTTGAGATCCATTTTAGAATTTTGCCATAACAGCGCTTAAGATATTCAAATTTGTTCTATCTGGTAGTGCTTCACAGGCCTAGTTAAAAGGCTTGCTAAATTGGAAAATCCAGCACTTATTTGAACCAATGCCTCTGGCTTCAGACCATGAAACTTTCCTCTCAAACTGCAGTGCCTTGCTTATTCATGCGGGGTGGGACCTCCAAGGGGCCCTTCTACAATGCGGCCGACTTGCCTTCAGACATCGCGCTCAGAGACAAAGTGTTGTTGGCGGCCATGGGTTCGCCTGACAAACGGCAAATTGATGGGTTGGGTGGGGCACATCCACTCACCAGCAAGGTGGGCATCGTGCGCCAAAGTGATGTGCCTGGCGTGGCGCTTGACTTTTTATTTGCCCAGCTTCAGCCTGACAACGACACGGTCGATACCACGCCCAATTGCGGCAACATGCTGGCTGCAGTGCTGCCATTTGCCCTAGAAACAGGCATGCTCCAAGCGCAAGGTGATCAAACCACTTTTCGTGTGCTGACTCTGAACACCAACATGCAATGCGACATTACCGTCGACACCTCCGGTGGCATGGTGCAATATGAAGGCAACGCGCGCATTGATGGCGCGCCAGGCACCTCAGCGCCTGTTGTGATTAATTTTTTAGACACCGCAGGTTCAGTTTGCTCAGGCTTGTTGCCAACCGGCAAGGTCAGAGACACCTTGACAGTCACAGGTCAAGGTTTTGCTCCTTTCACTTTGGATGTCACTTGCATCGACAACGGCATGCCCTTGGTGATGTTCAAGGCTTCTGATGTAGGCCGAACAGGTTATGAATCGGTGGCCGACATGAATGCTGATTCGGAACTCAAAACCAAAATTGAAGCGCTCAGATTGCAAGTCTCTTTGTTGATGGGTTTGGGCGACGTGAGTCAAAAAAACTATCCCAAAATGACCCTCATTGCACCCCCACAAAATGGCGGGGCTTTGACCACCCGCAGTTTCATTCCGCATGTGTGCCACGACGCCATTGGCGTTTTGGCAGCCGTTACGGTGGGAACCGCATGTGTGCTTGAAGGCTCGGTGTGCGATGGCATTGCTGTCATGCCCACTGGCGCTGCCAAAAATGTTTCGGTTGAACACCCTACGGGCGAATTCAGTGTGGCTTTGCAAACAGAACCTGCCCCCAATTTGCCGGGTGGACAAAATGTGACGCAGGCAGCCTTGTTGAGAACAGCACGCCTTCTGATGCGAGGAGAGGTCATGGTGCCTGCTTCCTTGTGGTCCGGGACCAACTCTTAATTTTCTCATTTTACTTTTCAATTGGACATCGACATGAGTACTCAACACCCTTTGGTCATCGACTGCCACGGTCACTACACCACAGCGCCCAAAGCTTTGGAAATCTGGCGCAATGCACAAATTGCCAATTTGAATACGCCTGAGCTCGGTCCTAAAGTGGCCGACCTCAAAATCAGCGACGACGAGTTGCGCGAATCGATTGAGACCAATCAATTGCGTTTGATGAAAGAGCGCGGATCTGACCTCACTTTGTTCAGCCCACGCGCTAGTTTCATGGCACATCACATTGGCGACTTCAATGTCTCCTCCACATGGGCGGCCATTTGTAACGAATTGTGCTACCGCGTGAGCCAACTCTTCCCAGACAACTTTGTGCCAGTGGCCATGCTGCCGCAGTCACCTGGCGTCGATCCCGCTACTTGCATTCCAGAGTTGGAGCGCTGCGTCAAAGAGTATGGCAACGTGGGTATCAATTTAAATCCAGACCCCTCTGGTGGTCATTGGACTTCGCCCCCTTTAAGCGACAAGCAGTGGTATCCCATCTACGAAAAAATGGTGGAGTACAACATACCCGCCATGATTCACGTGAGCACCAGTTGCAACAACTGCTTTCATACCACCGGCGCCCATTACTTGAACGCTGACACAACTGCCTTCATGCAGTGCCTCACTTCTGATTTGTTCAAAGACTTTCCCACCTTGAAGTTCTTGATTCCCCATGGCGGTGGCGCTGTACCGTATCACTGGGGACGTTTTCGCGGTTTGGCGCAAGAATTGAAAAAGCCCTTGTTGCAAGACCATTTGCTCAAGAACATTTTTTTCGACACGTGCGTTTATCACCAGCCCGGCATCGATTTGCTGACCAAGGTGATTCCAGTCGACAACATTTTGTTTGCATCAGAAATGATTGGTGCTGTGCGCGGAATTGACCCCGAAACCGGTCACTACTTTGACGATACCAAGCGATATATCCAATCTTCCAGCATCTTGAACGATGAGCAGCGCTACAAAATTTACGAAGGCAACACCCGCAAAGTGTTCCCACGTTTGGACATGCACTTGAAGGCCAAAGGCCTGTAAGCCCGCATTCAATTCAATCGATACACCTTTAATCTTTGGAGTCAACATGACTGAACTCGGAATTGTGAAACGCAACATCACCCGCGCTGACAAAGCGGCCGTCGAAAAATTGGGCCGCTTTGGTGTGGCCACGGTGCACGAGGCTATGGGCCGTGTGGGCCTTATGCAGAAGTACATGCGCCCCATCTACAGCGGCGTTCCGGTTTCAGGCACAGCCGTAACGGTGCTGTTGCACCCTGGAGACAACTGGATGATGCACGTTGTCGCAGAGCAAATTCAACCTGGCGATATCGTGGTGGCGGCCATCAGCGCAGACAATTGCGATGGCTTCTTTGGCGATTTGTTGGCAACGTCTTTCATGGCGCGCGGTGCAAAAGCCTTGGTGATCGATGCTGGCGTGCGTGACGTCCGGGAGCTTACGGCCATGGGCTTTCCAGTTTGGAGCAAGGGCATCAGCGCCAAGGGGACGATCAAATCTACTTTAGGATCTGTCAACATTCCAGTGGTTTGCGCGGGTGTGAACGTCAATCCAGGTGATGCAATCGTGGCAGATGATGACGGCGTGGTGGTGGTGCCAGCAGCATGGGCTCAAAAGGTTGCCGATGCCGCTGAAGCCCGTGAAGCCAACGAAGGTGAGAAACGCGCCAAATTGGCGGCTGGCGTATTGGGCTTGGACATGTACAACATGCGGGAACCTTTGGCCAAAGCTGGATTGAAATACATTGATTGAATTTTTCACAAAGCCTTTTCAGCATTCTTTGAATCAGGACCTACCATGATGTTCAACACACGTGTTCAATTTAAATGGCGTTGGCTGGCTGTTGCTTTCTTAAGCCTGTCTCTCAGTGCTTGTTTGAATCTCACAATTGTCTCGAACAAAGCTGAGACTTCAGTCAATGCGAAACTTGAAACAGCTTCTGCTGAAGTCCGACAAGCATTGGCACCTACGGGTGTATTTCGCGTTGGTGTTTATCCAGGCAGTCCTACCTCTTGGGTTAAAGATCCTAAAACCGGGGAGAGTGTGGGCATTGCGCTTGACTTGGGCAAAGCCTTGGCGATGCGAATGAAAGTGCCTGTTCAGGTGATCGAGTTCGATCGCTTGGCATTGGTTTTGGATGCATTGAAAGAAGGCAAAGTAGATTTTACATTTACAAACGCAACGGCTGCTCGCGCGAAAGACATGGACTTCACACCGCCCATGGTTCGTTTGGAATTGGGCTATCTTGTTGTGGGTGCCAGCCCCCTCAAATCTGTGACAGAAATGGACCAAGCTGGCATGCGCATCGGCGTGAGTCAAGGAAGTTCATCGCAAGGTGTACTGACGCAACTCTACAAACAGGCTACGGTGGTGCCCGCAGATTCTTTGTCAAAAGCGCAGACCATGCTGAACGCCAAACAGATCGATGCATTTGCAACCAACAAAGGGATCTTGTTTGAGATGTCAGATGCGTTGCCTGGCAGTCGTGTGATCGAAGGTCGATGGGGCTTGGAAAATTTGGCGATTGCCGTTCCTAAGGGGCGTGAAGCGGGACGCTTGTTTGTCCAAAATTTTGCAAATGAAATGACGCAAAACGGAGAACTGGACAAAGCCATACAACGATCCGGTTTGCGCGGCACAGTCCGTGACTAAAGCTTTAACCTAGAAAGACACTATGAAAAACTTTCGCAATTTGATGCAAATACTTGGCTTGGCCTTGGCTACTTTAACCACGGCCCACGTGTTGGCTCAGTCGAACAACAACTATCCCAATAAGCCAGTGAAAATTGTGGTGGGTTACGCGCCTGGCGGCGCTGTCGATGTGGTGGCGCGCACCTTGGGCCAAAGCCTCGGCGCTCAGTTGGGTCAGAGTTTTGTCGTTGAAAATAAGCCTGGTGCCGGCACCAACATTGCAGTGAAATCAGTGATCTCAGCTGATCCTGATGGGTATACCTTGATGTTGGCTGCCAACGCTTTGGCGGCCAACATGGCCTTGTACCAACCCATGCCCTTTGATGCTGAAAAAGAATTGACAGCTGTGTCATTGGTGGGTCGAGTGCCAGTGGTCATTGCCGCCAACCCCAACGCGCCTTTCTCTTCAGTTGCCAAATTGATCGAGGCTGCCAAGGCCAAGCCTGGTCAAATTGCTTTCGCCAGTCCTGGCAATGGTTCTACGCCCCACATGGCCATTGAATTTTTTGCCAAAGCCGCAGGCATAGATTTACAACACATCCCCTACAAAGGCGGCTCCCCTGCCATCACCGATACCATCGGCGGTCAGTTGCCCTTGGTGGCTGTGAATGCTCTAGAAGTATTGCCCCATGTGAAAAGCGGCAAGCTCAAAGTCTTGGCGGTTCTGAGTCCCACGCGCAGTGTCATTTACCCAGATGTTCCCACCATCGCTGAATCTGGATTCCCAGGTTTTGAGGCCTCTGTTTGGTACGGATTTGTGGCGCCTGCTGCCACCCCCAAACCCATCGTGGTGAAGTTGCATGCGGAAATACAAAAAGCACTTCAAACCAAAGAAGTGAAAGACCGAATGAGCGCCGTGGGTGGCGAAGTCATCCCTGGTTCATCAGACATGTTTGCAGCCTTGATCCGCAGCGAACGCCAGCGTTATGAAAAGTTAGTTCGCGAAGCTAACATCAAACCTGATTAATTCTGACCCGTTTAACTTTGTAGAAAGCAACTCATGGAATTTCAAAAAACCCCTGGCTGGTTAGATTGGTATGCAGGCCCCAGCAAACCCACATTCAAATTACCGGCTGGTGCAGTCGATTCGCATTGCCATGTGTTTGGACCTGGTGCTGAGTTTCCTTACGCACCAGAGCGCAAATACACACCTTGTGATGCTTCCAAGCAGCAACTTTATGCGCTGCGTGATCACCTAGGATTTGCACGCAACGTTGTGGTGGGTGCAAGTTGCCATGGTTCAGACAATCGCGCCACTGTAGACGCTTTGCTCAACTCGAATGGCAAAGCTCGCGGCGTGGCCACTGTCAAGCGCAGTGTCACTGACGAAGAATTACAAGCCATGCATGATGCGGGCGTTCGTGGCGTGCGCTTTAATTTTGTGAAGCGCTTGGTTGACTTCACCCCCAAAGATGAACTGATGGAAATAGCTGGACGCATTGCCAAGCTGGGCTGGCATGTGGTCATCTACTTTGAAGCTGTTGACCTGCCCGAGTTGTGGGACTTCTTCACAGGCCTGCCCACGGTCGTGGTGGTTGATCACATGGGCACACCCGATGTGAAGCTGCCTGTGGATGGCCCTCAGTTTCAATTGTTTTTAAAGTTCATGCGAGAGCACAGCAACGTCTGGTGCAAAGTGACTTGCCCAGAGCGTTTGTCTGTTACTGGCTCACCTGCTTTGCATGGTGAGCAAAATGCATACCAAGATGTCGTGCCATTTGCCAAAGCCATTGTTGACGAGTTTCCCGATCGGGTGCTGTGGGGCACCGACTGGCCACATCCCAATTTGAAAAAACACATGCCCGATGACGGTCTCTTGGTGGACTTTATTCCGCACATTGCCACCACACCGGCACTTCAGCAGAAGTTGTTGGTGAGCAATCCCATGCGCCTTTACTGGCCAGAGGAGAAAATTTAATGGCTCTGGATAAACCCTATTTGGATGTGCCTGGCACCATCATTTTCGATGCCGAGCAAAGCCGCAAAGGCTACTGGATCAATCAGTTTTGCATGTCGCTCATGAAGGCCGAAAATCGCGAGCGATTCAAAGCCAATGAACGCGCTTACTTAGACGAGTGGGCCATGACCGAAGAGCAAAAGCAAGCCGTCATGGCGCGAGATTTGAACTGGTGCATGCGCACGGGTGGCAACATCTATTTCCTTGCCAAAATAGGCGCAACCGATGGCAAGAGCTTTCAACAAATGGCGGGCTCCATGACGGGAATGACCGAAGAGGAGTACCGCAACATGATGATCAGTGGCGGCCGGTCGGTGGAAGGCAATCGATACGTTGGCGAAAACGGCAGCGCTCAAGCGCAAAATCAACCCCAAGGCTCTGCCGGCAAGAAAGCGCACTGATCATGGCCAAAATTACAGCTTCGGTTTTTACCTCTCACGTGCCAGCCATTGGTGCCGCGCTTGACTTGGGCAAAACGCAAGAACCTTACTGGCAGCCTCTCTTTGAAGGCTATGAATATGGCAAACAATGGATGAAGGACAACAAGCCCGATGTGGTCTTCTTGGTCTACAACGATCATGCCACCGCCTTCAGCTTGGACATGATTCCAACTTTTGCCATTGGCACAGCCGCGCAGTTTCAGCCAGCCGATGAAGGCTGGGGACCTCGCCCTGTGCCTGTGGTCAAAGGCCATCCTGAATTGGCCGCCCACATCGCCCACTCTGTGATTCAACAAGATTTTGACCTGACCATTGTGAACAAAATGGATGTTGACCATGGCCTCACAGTGCCTTTGTCTTTGATGTGTGGACAGCCACCGGCTGACAAATTTGAGTGGCCTTGTCCAGTCATTCCTTTTGCTGTGAACGTGGTGCAGTACCCCGTGCCTAGCGGCCAGCGTTGTTTCAATTTGGGCAAAGCCATTCGCAAAGCCATCGAAACTTACGATGAAGATATCAATGTCCACATTTGGGGAACCGGCGGCATGAGCCACCAACTTCAAGGTGCGCGTGCTGGCCTGATCAACAAAGAGTTTGACGCTGAATTCATGGACAAACTCATTGCCGACCCTCAAGCAGCTGCAGATATTTCGCACATTGACTATGTGCGCGAAGCTGGCAGTGAAGGCATTGAATTGGTCATGTGGCTCATTGCCCGCGGTGCCATGAACGATGTCAATGGCGGTAAAACGCCATTGCTCAAGAAACGTTTTTACCATGTGCCTGCATCCAATACGGCTGTGGGCCATGCTATTTTAGAAAATCAATTTTGAACTGAGGAAAAACGAATGTCTAAAACAATCAAAGTTGCGTTGGCTGGTGCTGGCGCTTTCGGTCTCAAACACTTAGATGGCATCAAGAACATTGATGGCGTCGAAGTCGTTTCACTGATAGGCCGCGAATTTCATAAAACCAAAGAGGTTGCCGACAAATATGGCATTGGCCATGTGACCACAGACTTGGCCGATAGTTTGGCGCTCCCAGAGGTTGATGCCGTGATTTTGTGCACCCCCACACAAATGCACGCGTCGCAATCGATTGCTTGTTTGAAAGCGGGCAAGCACGTACAGGTTGAAATTCCTTTGGCAGACAGCTGGAAGGATGCAGAAGAAGTGGTTCGTTTGGCCAAAGAATCAGGCAAGGTAGCCATGTGTGGCCACACACGCCGTTTTAACCCTAGCCATCAATGGGTGAACCACAAAATCAAGGCCGGCGAATTCAACATTCAGCAAATGGATGTGCAAACTTATTTCTTCCGCCGCACCAACATGAATGCGTTGGGCCAAGCACGCAGTTGGACAGACCATTTGCTGTGGCACCATGCGGCCCATACCGTTGATCTGTTTGCCTATCAAGCTGGCAGCCCCATTGTGAAAGCCAATGCGGTACAGGGGCCGATTCATCCCACATTGGGCATCGCCATGGACATGAGCATTCAGTTGCAAGCTGCCAATGGCGCCATTTGCACTTTGAGCTTGTCCTTCAACAACGATGGTCCTTTGGGAACCTATTTCCGATACATCGGCGACACGGGCACCTACTTGGCCCGCTACGATGACTTGTACACCGGCAAGGAAGAGCAAATTGATGTGTCCAAAGTGGACGTCTCGATGAACGGCATTGAACTGCAAGACCGTGAATTCTTTGCCGCCATTCGAGATGGCCGTGAACCCAACTCGAGCGTGGCGCAAGTACTGCCTTGCTATCAGGTGCTGCACACTCTCGAGCAACAACTGAACGCGTAAGCTTGTGCGCTTCACAAAATGGCTGTGATTTTCACAGCCATTTTTTTTTGGGTGCCATTGAATTGACCATGAACTAAATGGTACATTTCGCGCATGGCGACCTCTGAAAAACAAACTGTCCGTAAGCAAAAGACCCGAACCAACGACCCTGAACGGACGATGGCTGAAATCTTGTCTGTGGCCACCAAAGAGTTTGCTGACAAAGGCTTGGCGGGGGCGCGAATTGACGAAATTGCGGCTGCCACGCGCACCAGCAAACGTATGATCTACTACTACTTTGCAAGCAAAGAGGGCTTGTACTTGGCGGTATTAGAAGCCGCCTATCGGGGCATGCGACAAATTGAATCTGATTTGCATCTGCAAGACTTGCCGCCTGTTCAAGCCTTGAAAGCGCTGGTTGAGTTTACTTACGACCATCACCAACAGAACGAGAATTTCATTCGCTTGGTCATGAGCGAAAACATTCAGCGAGGCGAGTACATTGGCCTGAGCAAAGACATTCAACAGCTCAATGGCTCAGCCATTGAGACACTTCAAAATTTATATGAGAGAGGTGTGAAGAGCGGTGATTTTCGGCCTGGACTGACACCCTTGGACATTCACTCTGCTATTTCAGCGTTGACATTTTTCAATGTTTCAAACCAACACACCTTTGGGCTCATTTTTAAAAAGAAAAACGCACCAGGAAAAGCCCAGACGCTTTCACGCGCGAATGTGGTGAGTTTGATTTTGAATTTTGTTGCCAAGCCCTTAAGTTAGTTCGTTCTGGCATAACAGGTAGCTTGTGTTGAGACTTAAATATAGGGTTTTTACTTATATTTACTAAACTAACTATTTTGTACATTTTACGTAGCCCTCTATTTTTTTTCAAAAGCTCCCATGAACAAGTTTCTGGACATTTACTGCAAGTTTCTCAAGGTCATCATGGCTGCCTTTTTGGCAGTCATGGTGGTCTTGGTGTTTGGCAATGTGGTTTTGCGCTACGCCTTTAATTCAGGCCTGACCATTTCAGAGGAACTGTCACGTTGGTTGTTTGTGTGGGTGACTTTTTTGGGCGCCATTGTGGCCATGAAAGAGGGGGCACATTTGGGTTCAGACACCTTGGTCTCTCGGTTGTCTGTGACGAAGCAAAAAGCTTGTTTTGTGTTGGGCCATCTTTTGATGCTGGGTATTTGTTACCTGTTGTTCAAAGGATCTTACGAACAAGTCATCATCAACTGGACCACCACCAGTGCAGTGATGGAAGTATCAATGGCCATGTTCTACGCTTGTGGCTTGGTCTTGGCCGTTTCTGGTGCCTTAATTTTGTTGAATCAATTGGTGCGATTGGCCAGAGGACAACTGGCAGAAGGTGAGCTGATTGGTATTCGGGAATCTGAAGAAGAGCCCATTGATGCGCCCGCTCCCTTGAAATAAGAAAGAACACCATGACCATCGCCGTCTTCTTAGGATCCCTGCTTGCCGCTATGGCGTTGGGCGTACCGATTGCTTTTTCATTGCTGATTTGCGGAGCTGCACTCATGTGGCACATGAACATGTTTGACGCCCAAATTTTGGCGCAAAACGTGATTGAAGGTGCCAACAGCTTCCCCTTGCTGGCTGTGCCGTTTTTCATGCTCGCGGGTGAGATCATGAACACGGGTGGTCTTTCGCGTCGCATTGTCGATTTTGCTTTAGCGCTTGTGGGTCACATTCGCGGTGGTTTGGGTTATGTGACCATTGTGGCTGCATGTTTATTGTCAGCCTTGTCTGGATCTGCCGTTGCTGACGCTGCTGCACTGACAGCATTGCTTTTACCGATGATGGTCAAGGCAGGACATGACAAATCTCGCAGCGGAGGATTGATCGCAGCGTGTGGTGTCATTGGCCCCATCATTCCGCCTTCCATTGGCTTTGTGATTTTTGGCGTCGCAGCCAATGTGTCAATCAGCAAGTTATTTTTGGCTGGTATTTTTCCCGGTATCGTTTTGGCTGCGGGCTTATGGCTGACTTGGTGGTGGTTGACTCGCAAAGAGCATCTCGAACCACCTCCCAGAAAAACGACTGCAGAAGTTTTCAAAGCTCTGAGAGATGCTGGATGGGCACTCATGTTGCCATTGATCATTTTGGTGGGACTTCGCATGGGCGTCTTTACCCCGACTGAAGCTGCAGTTGTGGCAGCTGTCTATGCGCTCTTCGTTGCCACTGTGATTTACAAAGAGTTGAATTGGCGCCAGTTGTACCAAGTCTTTGAAACTGCTGCCCGCACCACGGCTGTGGTGATGTTCTTGGTAGCTGCTGCCATGGTCTCTGCTTGGCTGATCACAGTGGCCAATTTGCCGGGTCAAGTGGTCTCCTTGTTGCAACCGCTGCTTGACAGTCCTACCTTGCTTTTGATGGCCATCATGTTGTTGGTCATGATTGTGGGAACTGCCATGGACATGACCCCCACCATTTTGATTTTGACCCCCGTCTTAATGCCGATTGTCAAAGCAGCGGGTATCGACCCTGTTTACTTTGGTGTTTTGTTCATCATCAACAACTCCATTGGTTTGGTCACGCCACCTGTGGGTACCGTTTTGAATGTGGTGGCGGGTGTTGGCCGAATGCGAATGGACGATGTGACCAGAGGCGTGATGCCCTTCATGGCCGTTCAATTCTTGGTCATGTTCTTGATGGTTTTGTTTCCATCCATTGTGATGGTCCCCGCAAGATGGTTTTATTGACCGCCTGATCTTTTTCAATTCACTGCTTGTTCGGGTACGCCATGCAGTTGAATCCTTGTTCTGCGTACGACCATCCATTTCATCAGGAGACACAGACATGAAGCGTGTTTTGATCAAGACAGTATTGGCCACCCTCGCATTGACGGCCATGGGCATGGCGTCTGCTCAGGAAAAAACCATCAAATTTGCCAATCAAAACGCAGTGGGTCACCCCGTTGTGCAAGGCATGGAAAAATTCAAAGAGATTGTGGAAAAGCAATCTGGCGGCAAAATCAAGGTCAACGTCTTTCCAGGCGGTGCATTGGGCAGTGACCAAGCCAATGTGTCAGCCATTCAAGGGGGTGCCTTAGAAATGGCAGCCATGAACTCTGGTATTTTTGCCAGCCAAGTTAAAGACTTTGCGGTCTTCGATTTCCCTTTCATGTTTGCAAGCGGTAAAGAAGCTGATGCAGTTGTCGATGGCGCGTTCGGTAAAAAAATGCATGCCAAGTTGGAAGAAAAAGGTTTGGTGGGCTTGGGCTACTACGAACTGGGCTTTCGCCACATGTCCAACAGCAAACGCGCCATCAACAAAGTGTCTGACATCGACGGTCTGAAATTGCGTGTCATTCCAAATCCCATCAACGTGGATTGGGTCAAGGCATTGGGTGCCAATCCAACACCGCTGCCATTCCCTGAACTTTATGCAGCCCTTGAGCAAAAGGCTGTAGACGGTCAAGAAAATCCAGTGGCCACCATCAATGGTGCCAAGCTCTATGAAGTTCAGAAAAACTTGGCGCTGACAGGTCACCAATACAACCCACAGTCTGTGGTCATCAGCAAGAAGTTCTGGGACACCTTGTCTCCAGCCGAGAAGAAAATTGTGTCTGATGCCGTGGCTGAGTCTGCTAAATTCCAACGCACGACGGCTCGCGCTTTGGAAGCCGGCACGCTTGAAACCCTGAAGAAAAATGGCATGGCTGTCACCCTATTGCCCGATTCAGAAATGGCCATCTTGCGCGAAAAAATGAAGCCTGTGATTGCCAAACATGGTGAACCCATTGCGGCCACAGTGGCTGAGCTGCAAGCTGAGTTGGCCAAGTTGCGCAAGTAATTGAGCCTTTCATGAGGTCAACCCCAAGACCTTGATGTCGTTTTATGGCGAAGTCTCTAAGCCGGTCTTGGAGCTTCGCTTTTTTATTTCTTTACCATGAACATCGACGGCCATACAGAGTTGATCGCCCACATTGGGTATCCCACTCACAGTTTCAAATCACCTTTGATTTACAACCCTTACTTTGAGAAAGAGGGCATCAATGCGCTGGTGGTACCGATGGGTTGTCAGGCGGAACATTACCCTGCTTTTCTGAAGTCGGTTTTTCAGCTGACCAACATTCGAGGTGCGTTGATCACCATGCCTCATAAAGTCACCACGGTGGACCTCTTGGACCTGGTCTCGCCCACAGTCAAAGTTGCGGGTGCTTGCAATGCTGTGAAGTTAGATGCTCAGGGCCGTTTGGTGGGTGACATGTTTGATGGCGCAGGCTTTGTTCGCGGCGTTCAAAGAAAAGGCTTCGAACTCAATGGCAAACGCGCCATGGTGATTGGCACAGGCGGCGTGGGCTCAGCCATTGCTGCTTCTCTGGCTGCTGAAAAAATCAAGGCCATCAGTTTGTTTGACATTGAGACTGCCGCCTGTGAGGCATTGGCACAAAGGCTTGTGAATGAATATCCACACATCCAAGTCAAGACAGGTTCAAATGACCCTGATGGACATGACCTGGTTGTGAACGCTACGCCCATGGGCATGAACGAAGGCGATCCTTTACCCTTAGACGTTTCCCGCCTTGCGCCAGAAACTTTTGTGGGCGAAGTTGTCATGCGCACTGAGATGACCGCGTTCCTGCAGGCAGCACAAAAAAGGGGATGCCGCACTCAAGTGGGCTCGGACATGTTGTTTGAACAAATCCCTGCATATCTGGAATACTTCGGATTGCAGACGACGACCGCTGAAGTGCTTCGAAATTTGGCTCGTCTGGTTTGAAATCTGAAATTGGACTGACTTATGAATTTACGCACAACTGACCGAGAAGCCGTTCCAGAAATGCCCAATCGATTGGGCATTCAAGGCATTGAGTTCATTGAGTATGCGACCAATCGGCCTCAGGCCTTGGGTCAGGTTTTAGAGGCTATGGGTTTCAGGCCAGTGGCACGCCATCGCTCGCGGGAAGTTACTTTGTACCGGCAAGGTGGTATGAACTTGGTGGTCAATGCCAACCCCGATGATGCGCGAGTCAGTGCCACTGTCGATGGACAAGCTGAAATTTCTGCTGTGGCGTTTCGCGTGCAAGACGCTTTGAAGGCGCATACAAGGTGCATTGATTTAGGCGCGTGGTCCGTGGCCAGCCATGCACAAGCTATGGAGTTGCACATTCCTGCTATTCACGGCCCCGGCGGTACTCGTTTTTACTTTGTAGACCGTTGGCAAGAGTTTTCAATTTACGACATTGACTTCAAACCCATTCCCACAGTCGACCAACATCCTGCCGCGGTGGAGAGCATGAGTTACTTCGGTTTGGTTCAATACATTGGTTCGGCGCGCAGCCAAGATTGGTTGGCTTATTACGAACACATGTTTGACTTCAGTGTCATTGCAGATGAAGAGCGCTTTGGCATCTTGCCCAAAGGCAAATTGATGAAGAGTCCTTGTGGTCAATTTCTGTGGCAACTCATCGAACCCGATCCTTGGATGGAAGCCGATGAAGCGCCTGAATCACTTAAACGAATAGGTTTCGGTGTCAAAGATGTTGCCCAAGCTGTGAAAACCCTTAAGACCAATGGCGTTGAGTTTGTCGAGTCGAAAGAGTTGCACCCAGAAGACCGTGGTGCCTTGACTCGAAGTGCACTGGGTTCGGTGTCGTTTGAGCTGGTTCACCAAAGCGTCTAAGGAATGGCCATGAATTTGCTAGACGGCTATGGCATGGACACCATCACGATGGCGGGCCCTTTAGAGGCCAAGTTAGAGGCCATGAAAAGTGTCGGCTTCTCGCAAGTGATGCTCATGGCGCGAGACCTGGTGGGACATCCTGGTGGCGTTAAGGCTGCCGTGAAAGCCGTTCAAAAAAGTGGCTTGCGCCCTACAGGATTTCAAGTGCTCAGAGACTTTGAAGGCTTGTCAGGGCACTTGCACAGTTACAAAGTAGACATTGCCAAGTCCATGTTGGAAATGTGTGCCGCAACAGGCAGCAAAGTTTTGCTGGCTTGCTCTTCAACGTCCCGCCACGCCACCGAAGATTTAGACCTGATTGCCAAAGACTTGAAAAAATTGGCCATGATGGCCATTCCCTTGGGCATCAAGGTGGCCTATGAAGGCTTGTCTTGGGGCCGCACGGTGAACGAATTCACCACCAGTTGGGATGTGGTCTGCCGCGCAGACTGTCCTAATTTAGGGATTGGAATTGACTCGTTTCACATCTTCGCGGCCAAGACACCCCTAGATGCTATTGAAGACATAGACCCCGATCGCATTTATCTGGCTCAACTGTCTGATTTCATGTGGCATGAAACGCCTTCATTTGAAGAGCGCATGACCACGGCCCGAACTTTCCGCGTGTTTCCAGGTGAAGGCGTGCACAGTGATCAACTGGCTGATTTGGTGTTGCGTCTTGAGCGCATAGGCTACCGAGGCGATTACAGCTTCGAAGTATTCAACGACGATTACCAACAGCTGCCACTCGAAACCGTGGCTGAACGCGCGCGCAAAAGTGCAACATGGTTGCATCAAGATGTGTTGCACCGCTCTGCACCCTTACCATCATGGGCATCAACTTCAAAAAGGTCAGCCATATGAAAAACAGAAAACTAGGACAATTCCAAGTCAGTGAAATTGGCTTGGGTTGCATGAATTTAAGCCATGCTTATGGTGCACCCGTCTCTGAAGCCCAAGCTGAAAAGGTTTTGCTCACGGCATTGGATGCAGGCGTCACATTCTTTGACACTGCGGCGCTTTACGGATTTAGTGCCAACGAAACCTTGGTCGGCAAAGTGCTCAAAGCGCACCGTCAGAAATTCACGCTCGCTAGCAAGTGTGGCATGACGGGTGTGGATGTGAATGGCGATGGCAAATTGGTGCGCGTCATTGACGGCCGTCCCGAAACCATTCGCAAAACCTGTGAAGACGCCTTGAAGCGTTTGCAAACCGACGTCATCGACTTGTACTACTTGCACCGTTGGGACAAAAAAGTACCGATTGAGGACAGTGTGGGTGCACTCAGTGATTTGGTGCGACAAGGCAAAATTCAAAGCATTGGTTTGTCTGAAGTTTCGGCCAGTACTTTGCGCAAAGCCCATGCAGTGCACCCCATCACGGCTGTGCAAACTGAATACTCATTGTGGACACGCAATCCAGAAATTGCGGTGCTTCAAGCCTGCAAAGAATTGGGTGCCAGCTTTGTAGCTTTCAGCCCCGTAGCGCGAGGTTTTTTGTGCGGCAAACTTGAGCTTGATGCCTTTGACGCCAAAGACATCCGAAAAGGCATGCCGCGTTTCACGCCTGAAAACTATGCTGCCAATTTCAAGTTGTTTGCACCTTACCTGAGCTTGGCACAAGAAGCTGGTTGCTCGCCAGCACAGTTGGCTTTGGCTTGGCTGCTGCACAAGGATTCACACATCATTCCAATTCCTGGCACGACCAGCGTGGCCCATTTGCTGGATGACATTGGCGCCAGTCAAGTCCATCTCAGTGCAGACTTGATCGCAAAGCTGGATGACCTGATCAACGAAAAAACCGTGCAGGGCAACCGGTACAACGCTCAGGCCAACTCTGAGGTGGATACTGAAAACTTTGCGTGAGAAAAACTCCAGTAAGCGAAACCCCTTAAACCCTGTCAAGCGCTGAGTGAATCAGTATCCTTCACAATTGATCTGTACTTAACAAGTCTAAGTGAAGGTAAAAATGAAGGTTCAAGAATCTCTGATTCGCTTGTTTTTGACTTTGGCCTCAACCGTCATTTTGGGCACAAGTGGCATTCAAGCCGCACCTGCCAATTTGAGCCTCATTGTCTCGGCATCCCCTGGCACTGGCTTGGACATTCTTGCAAGAACGCTAAGCCAACAGTTTTCTATCAAGGGCAACTATGCCACTGTGGTTGAAAACAAAGCCGGTGCCAGCGGCAACATCGCAGCCGATCACGTCACCCGTGCCAAACCAGATGGCGCCACTTTGTTGGTGGTTGGCACCACCTTTGCAACCAACGCCGCGGTCAACCCCAGCTTGCCCTTTGACACGGTCAAAGATTTCACGCCAGTGGCTTTGTTAGGAACGGGCACTTTGTGCTTGGTGGTTCCAAGCAGTTCAAGCGCCAACACTTTGGCCGATTTTTTGCAAATGGCCAAAACCAGCGTCAAGGGCGTCAATTACGCGTCTCCCGGAAATGGGACGCCGCAACACTTGGCCATGGAATTGCTTAAGTTTGAAGCCGGCTTGAACCTCTTTCACGTTCCCTTCAAGGGCAGTGCTGGCGCTGTGAACGATGTGGCCGCTGGTCATGTGTCGGCCATGATTGCGCCAGTTCACACCGTCATGCCCTTGGTCAAAGCGGGCAAGCTCAACATGCTGGCGGTCCTCAGTTCCGAGCGAGTGCCGCAAATGCCCCAAGTGCCGACCTTCAAAGAGCAGGGCCTGCCCAAAGTGCAGGTCGACATTTGGTATGGCTTGATGGCCCCTAAGGGCACGGCAACTCAAGTGATCCAATCTCTTAACCAAGAGGTGAACCTTGTCTTGAAAAATCCGGAGATCGTGGCCAACCTTGCGAAGCAGGGGATTGATGCCGGGGGCGGCACGCCTCAGTTGATGGCTGACACCTTGTCGGCTGAATTGAAACGCTGGCCACCCGTGGTCAAAGCAGCGCAGATCAAAGCGGATTGATTTTTCATTCCATAGAAACAACAACGCCTTCAATATTTTGAAAGTCCCACATGCCTGATACATCTTCCAAACCCCAAAACTTGACCAAGGCATGGAACGACTACGACGGTCCGCATTTGGATTTGCGCGAACTGATCGCTCGCGCAGAACTTGCCGACGAGGTCTTGCACATTTCTGGAGCCGATTGGAATTTAGAAGTGGGGACCTTGGCCGAAATTGTCAATTCTTCGCGCAAGGGCGAACCCAAGGCCATCTTGTTCGACAACATTCCTGGTTATCCCCCTGGCTATCGTTTGTTGTCGGGCGGTACCAATTCGTCCAAGCGCTTGGCTTTGACCTTGGGCTTCCCCGTTCCGAAGGGTCCGATGGATGTCGTGCAGGCCTACCGCAATCGCATGCAAAAACATGAGCCTATTCCACCGCGCGTTGTGCCAACAGGCCCCATCATGGAAAACGTAGATCGCGGCGAAGATGTCGATATTTTCAAGTTTCCCATTCCCCTGTTGCATGAGTTAGATGGGGGTCGGTACATTGGCACCGATGACTTGGTCATCATGCGTGACCCAGAGCTAGACTGGATCAACATTGGCACTTACCGCGCCATGGCGCACGACAAAAATAAAGTAGGCCTTTGGACATCACCCGGAAAACATGGCCGCCAAATTCGCGACAAATACTTTTCACAGGGCAAGCCTTGTCCTGTCCTCATTTCTTGCGGACATGACCCCATGTTGTTCTTGGCCGGTGGCAATGAACTGCGCTTTGGTTTGTCTGAATTTGACTACTCTGGCGGGCATCGTGGTTTGCCATTTGATGTGGTGCTGAGTGAGGTGCACCAACTGCCCATGCCAGCACACAGCGAAATTGTGCTGGAAGGCGAGATGTACCCTGGCGAAACATTGCCAGAAGGCCCATTTGGGGAATTCACAGGTTATTACGCAGGTGGCAAAAGCAATCAACCCGTGGTGCGCATCCAACGGGTGTATTACCGCAATAACCCCATCATGACCATGGCTACGCCCCTGAAGCCGCCATCCGACTTCTCCTTTTCAAAGTGTGTCATGAAGGCCGGCATGATTTGGGATGAAGTCGAGCGTGCAGGTTTGTCAGGCGTGAAAGGCGTGTGGTGTCATGAGGCAGGCGCAGCGCGCATGCTCAATATCATCTCGATCAAACAAGCCTATGCAGGCCACTCCAAACAAGCCGCCATGATGGCCGCAAATTGTCAATCGGGTTCTTATCTAGGCCGATTTGTGGTGGTCGTCGATGATGATGTTGATCCAACAGACTTGTTTGACGTGATGTGGGCCATGTGCACGCGCTGTGACCCTGTAGAAGACATTGAGTTCATTCGAAAAGCTTGGAGTGGTCCTTTGGACCCGCGCATCCCCCGCGGTACCAGCACCAATTCTCGTGCCGTCATTGATGCTTGCCGACCTTTTGAAATGCTCAAAGATTTTCCGCCTGTGGCATGTGCAAGTCCTGAGTTGAAGCAGCGCGTGGCTGAAAAATTCAAATCGTATTTAGTCGGTCTTTAATCCTTGGAGGCAAATTTAAAATGTATTCACTGAATGTCAACGGCAAAGTCCAAAAAATTGATGCAGAACCAGAGATGCCACTGCTTTGGGTTGTTCGTGAGGTGCTTGGCCTCACAGGAACCAAATTTGGTTGTGGCATTGCCCAATGCGGTGCCTGCACCGTGCACGTAGACGGACAACCAATCCGTTCTTGTTCAGTTCCTGGCTCTGCCATGGCGGGTCGCAAAATCACCACCATTGAAGGCCTGTCAAACAACAGCAGTCACCCTGTGCAAAAAGCATGGGCTGAAGTTGATGTTCCCCAATGTGGATACTGCCAGTCGGGTCAAATCATGGCGGCTTCAGCTTTACTGAAGCGCACTCCCAAGCCTACCAACAAAGACATTGATTTGGCCATGACCAACATCTGCCGTTGCGGTACGTACCAACGCATTCGCGAGGCCATTCATGTGGCGGCAGGGACTAAGAAATTGGCCAAGTCCGACAGCGGTGAAGTTGCCGCTTTGGTTCAACAAATCAAAGTTTAAGGAGAAACAACATGAGTCAAATTCAAACTTCTCCTGCTCAGCTTTCACGTCGCAGTTTCATGGTTGGAACATCCGCCATGGCCAGCGGTGGTCTTGCCTTGGGCTTTAACTTGTTGTCAACTTCTGAGGCTCTCGCGCAAAGCTCTGAGGCAACACCTGAGATTGGTGTTTGGGTTGTGGTCAAGCCCGATGACACTTGCGTGGTTCGCGTAGTTCGCTCAGAAATGGGACAAGGCACCCGCACGGGCTTGGCCCAATTGGTGGCCGAAGAATTAGAGTGTGATTGGTCCAAAATTACCACCGAGTCGCCTACAGCGGGTCAAAACTTAAAGCGCAAGCGCGCTTGGGGTGACATGAGTACCGGCGGTAGCCGAGGTATCCGTACTTCCCAAGATTACGTTCGCCGCGGTGGTGCGGTCGCTCGAATGATGCTCGTTCAGGCGGCGGCCAATGAATGGAATGTGCCAGCCACAGAGCTCACAACTTCAAACAGCGTCATTACCCACGCTGCATCAGGTCGTAAGACAACTTATGGCCAGGTGGCTGCGGCCGCGGCCAAGTTGCCTGTGCCCGACATGAAATCGGTTGTTCTGAAGGACCCGCGTACATGGAAAATTGCTGGTAAATCTGTCAAGCGTTTGGATACGCCAAACAAGCTTAACGGCAAACTCATTTACGGTATTGACTTGAAGATGGATGGCATGTTGTGTGCCACAGTCATGGATTGCCCCGTATTTGGTGGCAAGCTTGTAAGTTTTGACGACAGCAAAGTGAAAACATTGCGCGGGGTGAAGGCCGTGGTGCGCGTTGATGCCTCCACTGTGGCTGTGGTTGCTGATACTTGGTGGCGCGCAAAAAATGCATTGGCGCAACTTCCTATTGTTTGGGACGAAGGCCCCAACGCCAAAGTCAACAGTGCCATGATTGCAGACCACGTCCGTGAGGGACTCACAGCACGTGGTAATTTTGCGGGCCGCAATGAAGGTGACGCCATCTCTGTTGTTGCCAATGCTCCCAGAAAAGTCGAAGCCATTTACAGCTCTCCTTTTTTATCACACGCCCCGCTGGAACCCATGAATTGCACGGCGCGTTGGACTGCTGACAAGGCCGAGGTCTGGACGCCCACTCAAAACGCAGAGGCTTCCTTGGCGGTGTTGGCCGAAACCGCAGGCTTGCCCCTGGAAAAGTGCGAGGTCTATGTGACAGATCTGGGCGGTGCATTTGGTCGCAAAGGTGGCCAGCAAGATTTTGTCTCTCAAGCTGTCAAAATTGCCAAACAGTTTCCAGGCACGCCCATCAAAATGATTTGGACGCGTGAAGAAGATCAAACCCACGATTACTATCGCCCCATTTCTCAGTGCCACATGAAAGCTGGCCTTGACGACAAAGGCAACTTGGTGGGCATGACCCTTCGGTCTTCAGGTCAGTCCATCAACGCATGGGTGAACCCCTCCGCCATCAAGGATGGCAAAGATGAACGCCAGCTTCAAGGCTTCTGGAAAGAGCCTGGCGACGCTCAATTGGGCTACACCATTCCGAATTTGCTCACTGAATATGCCATTCGCAACACCCATGTGCCAGTTGGCCCTTGGCGCGGTGTGAACACCAACCAAAACGGTGTTTACATGGAATGCTTCATTGAAGAAGTGGCTCGGGCCTCAGGCAAAGATTCGTTGGCGTTCCGTCAAGCCTTGATGCAAAACCATCCCAAGCATTTGCAAGTGCTCAATGCGGCTGCAGAAAAAGGCGATTGGGGTAAGCCTGCCGCCCCTGGTGTTTTCAGGGGCATTGCTCAGTTTATGGGTTATGGCGCTTATTCAGCAGCGGTTGCAGAAGTCACTGTCAGCCCCAAAGGCGAAGTCAAAGTCTTGCGCATGGTGTTGGCCACCAATGCTGGCCATTTCGTCAATCCCCATCAAGTTGCAGCGCAAGTTGAGGGGGGTGTGGTCATGGGTCTTAGCGCTACGTTTTTTGGCGAATGCACCGTTGAAAATGGCCGCATCAAAGAAAAGAACTTTGACACTTACCAACTGCTCAAACTAGCTCAGATGCCTAAAGTGGAAACTGTTTTGGTGCCCACTTACGATTTCTGGGGAGGTGTGGGTGAACCCACCATTTGTGTGGTGGCGCCCGCTGTAATCAATGCTATTTCCGCTGCTGTTGGCAAACCCCTGCGCGATTTGCCTTTGAAGAATGCAGGCTTTAAATTTGTTTGATTGACTTTAGACTTCTTTAAACTCAATTCATCGCCGCAAGGAAGGCCCTTCAATGGGCATGCCTTGCGCGCGAGATTTTAAAAATAATTCCAATTGTCTGAGCTCTGGGCTGCCAGGCGCAGGCACTTCGGCTTGAACGCCTGAGTAACAGGCTCTCAATCTGCGGTCGATGGAACCCATGCTTTGCCAACTTAATTTGAAAATTGGAAATCCGGTGGGATGGCCCGGTGAGATGACATCTGCGCGCATGGTTTTGCCAATGTTCAAATCATGGCAATGCGTACAAGCTAAATTCATTCGTCCGATGCGCGTTGTGAAAAGTTTGGCGCCTTCGTTCAGTTCAAGTTGCCACCGCTCTTTCACTTCCTCCTTCGGTGTCGTTTGAAAATTCAAACCTGCGCTGGTTTGATGTAAGAGGGCGCTGAGAGAGAGAACATCTGCGTTTTCAAGACCTTTGAAGGGCTGCTGCGTTCGCTCAGAACAAATCAAGATCTGATCTTCAAGGTTAATTAATTTTTGCTGTTTGACAGACCACATGGGAAAGTGCGTTGCGGCTTGTCGCATTTTGTCAATGTTGCCGTGGCACTTTGAACAGGATGCTTGTCCTGCCCAGAGCACTCTTCCTTGTTCCAGCCACAAGCTCACAGGATTGGTGCTGGGGTCGTTTTGAATCGCTTTCAGCGAGGGGCTTAAAAAAGCCTGACCACTGAGCTGATTCAAAGGCCCTTTAGGCAAGCTTGAATTTTCTTGTGAAACAGATTGAGCCACCGAGAAAAATGGCACACCAAAGAGCAAGTAAAGAGAGAGCAGCCAACGCATGCGTTTACAAAACCAATCGCTGTTGCGTTTCACCCATCTGTCCTGAATCGTCTTTCCAAATGACTTTGACAATGCCGCCTTCTAAAGGCACCAAGACTGGAAAAGACAAGTACACAGGCGATGTCATCGCTGTTCCAAGGTCCGCCTCCATGATCAATCGATCATTCAAATAGGCCCTCACGGTGTGGATGATATTTTTTGGGATTTGCCGTCCAGAATCGTCTACACGAAACCCTGAGTCCATGGGGTGGGCTGCAGACCAGCGAGCTTCTACATGCGAACCAGCTTTAACCTGGCCTGTCAATGCAAGTCGAGTGAGTATGGGAGCGCTCATGTGAAATTAAGAATCATCTAGGCATGCTGTGGATGTGATGACGGTTGGCGCATGGTTGGCGCGCTCACTGCCATCATTGAAATAGGCAACGAGCCATACGGACTGACTGGCTGCCAGTCGGAGGCGCGTTTTCAATCTGTACTGAACCGGTTGGTCCAGGATCTTGAGGTGAAGTGCCTCAGGGTTGGGGTTCTCTGGCAAGATCACTTTCAGTGCCTTCAGATAAAGACCTGAAGGCGCAGTAATCAGTGCTTCTAACGGAACGGCATTGCCGGTGTCTGCCAACCTTGGAAAAACGAGTTCAATGCCATCAGGTGACAACTCATTCAGCGGTTTAGAAATCGCCAATGTGTGCGGCACCGCCAACCAGGTGCCCAAGGCCCATACCATACCGCTTCGACGCATTGGGCTGTGTTCATTGAAAGGCGTTGGGGTCTTGCGCATTTTGTTTATCGCCACGATTGCAGGGTGAAGACCACTTGAGCAATTTGTTCGTTCGACAGAATGACCCGAGCTGGCCGAGTCAACTTCAAATCATGCGTGCTTCCAAAGGGAGGCATTAAGGTGTCAGCATTGAACTTGCGTGCATCGACAACCCACTGCATCAATTCCTTTTCAGAGTATTTCCGACCCACGCCTTGGAGAGACGGTGCAAAATTGCTCGTCAAACCTTGAACGCCAGGCATGTCGTGGCATGCAATGCAATTCCCATATTGCTTGTTGGTCATCAATTCATAGCCAGAAGTTTTGACTTCGGCAGTTTGTGCCGCGGCGGGTGAAAGAACCACCAGGCCGATGAGCATGCTAAGCGTAAAAATCTGCAATTTCATGTTTTGCATTGTGTCATTGAGTGATTTCGACTGCTGAGTAATTTCTTTCATAGGGATATGAGTCATTATTGTTTAGGGTTTACCCTATGAATTTTTTGTCGTTTGAATTCTAAAAACATGCATAATATTTCCAGTCCGAGCGGTTGGTTAATTGCATTCCTGATGACCTGCTGCACGTTTATTGAACTATCAAGCCAGTCAGGACCTTCTCAATGACTACCGTACTCCAAAGTTACATAGCCGGCCGCTGGGTTGGTCGGGAATCTGCACAAGCGCTACACAGCGCCATCAATGGCCAAGAAATCGCTTTTGCCCATGCTGAGACATTGGACTTTGCGGAGGCCCTTGAATACGGTCGCACCAAGGGGCTGCAAGGCATTTTGGCCATGGACTTTCAGCAACGTGCTGCGACATTGCGCGCCTTGGCCAAATATTTAGGTGAACGCAAAGAAGAGCTTTACGCTATTTCAGCCCACACGGGTGCGACACGCATTGATTCGTGGGTGGATATTGAAGGCGGTACGGGCACCTTGTTCGCCTATGCTGGCATGGCCGCCAGCGAACTGCCAAGTGGCAATTTAATTCACGAAGGCCCCGTCACTTCCTTGGGCAAGAAAAACACCTTTGCAGGCACCCACATTTTGGTGCCACGGGGTGGTGTGGCAGTTCACATCAATGCCTTCAATTTTCCGGTGTGGGGTTTGTTGGAAAAATTTGCCCCCACCTTTTTGGCAGGCATGCCTTGCATTGGAAAGCCAGCCACAGCCACCAGTTACTTAACTGAAGCCCTTGTCCGAATGATTGATCAGTCTGGCATTTTGCCCAAGGGTGCATTGCAATTGGTGATTGGCAGCACGGGTGATTTACTTGACCGCTTGGACGTGGCCGATGTGGTCACTTTCACTGGCTCTGCCGACACGGCTGCCAAGTTGCGCGTGAACCCGAACGTGGTTCGCAACAGCATTCCATTCAACGCTGAAGCTGACTCTTTGAATTGCGCCATCTTGGCAGACGACGTCACACCGGATGATGAAGAGTTTGATTTGTTCGTCAAAGAGGTGGTTCGTGAAATGACCGTCAAAGCCGGCCAGAAGTGCACGGCCATTCGACGTGCTATCGTGCCGCGCAAGCACCTTGATGCGCTTGCTGAAAAAATCAAAACTCGATTGTCCAAGGTGGTGGTAGGAGATCCATCCGTTGAAGGTGTGAAGATGGGCGCATTGGCATCCAAATCACAACAATCAGACGTGGCTGAGCGCGTGGCCTTGTTGCGCCAGAGTGCTGAGTTGGTTTACGGCGGTGATGCCAATTTCAGCTTGGTAGGCCAGGGCGTGGACAAGGGTTATTTCTTTCAACCCACTTTGCTGTTGTGCCAAAAACCCTTAAGCACTGACAATGTTCACGACATTGAAGCCTTTGGTCCTGTGAGCACACTCATGCCTTACGACAACATGGAGGATGCGATGGCCTTGGCCAAGCGTGGCAAGGGCAGCTTGGTGGGTTCATTGATCACCAAGACCCCTTCAGTGGCTGCGCAAGTGGTTCCGCGATTGGCTGCCAATCACGGACGATTGCATGTGCTAGATCGCGAATCTGCTGGCGAATCAACTGGCCACGGCTCACCGCTGCCTTCTTTGAAACACGGCGGCCCTGGTCGAGCGGGTGGTGGCGAAGAATTGGGCGGTATTCGCGCTGTCACTCACATGATGCAACGTGCGGCTGTGCAAGGTTCACCTAGCATGTTGACGGCGATCACACGCGAGTACGCCCGTGGTGCCAAAGTCATTGAAACGGGCACCCATCCGTTCAAACGTTATTTTGAAGAGTTGCAAATTGGCGAGTCATTGTTGACAGCATCAAAGCTCATTGGTGAAGCGGATGTGAAAGCCTTTGGCGAACTCACAGGCGATATGTTTTACATGCACTTTGACGACGAAGCCGCGAAGGCCTCGGCTTTTGGGAAACGAATTGCGCACGGCTATTTGGTTTTGTCTGATGCGGCAGGCTTGTTCGTGGTGGCCGAGCCAGGGCCCGTCTTGGCCAACTACGGCTTGGACACTTTGCGGTTTGTGAAGCCTGTCGGTTTGGGTGACACCATTCAGGTGCGCCTTACATGCAAACGCAAGATTGATCGAAACAAAAAAGACGCCAATGGCCAAGGGCAGGGCGTGGTGGCTTGGGATGTTGAGGTGAGCAATCAGGACAAGGAATTGGTAGCGAGTTATGACATCCTCACCTTGGTTGCAAAGCAGCATTCAAATTAGCCTGCTCAAAATCCCCTACGAAAAATGGGCTTAATAGAAAAGCATTTTGGAATTTAGGAAGACTTCATTTCTAATACAGAAATCGTTGGGGAGTAGCTCAATTTATTCGTGCTCAGTTAAGCCAAAAGGCGCACGGAGAAATCAACAAATCGTCATTACGAAGTTTTTACTTCCGGTTTGTTGGGCATATAACTGATTCATAACAAGCAAAGCAAGACCTTCGATCTCTCGTGTTGCAATTGTCTTTTGGCAATTCAACTTGTTACGATCGTTACTGAAGGTCTTTCATGGAATTGTTCTCAATGCCCTGGTGGTCAGCATTGCTTGCCATCATTCTCATCGATTTAGTCTTAGCTGGCGATAACGCCATCGTCATTGCACTTGCCGCTCGCGGCCTTCCTCCGGAACATCAAAACAAAGCCATTATTTGGGGCACTGTGGGCGCTATCGTGGTTCGCTCAGCAATGACTGTTGGCGTTGTATGGCTCCTCAAAATTCCTGGCCTCATGTTGGTTGGTGGTCTGGGTCTGTTATGGATTGCCTACAAGCTCATTTCGGATACGTCCGATGACGAGCACCAAGGCGTTGGCGCAACCACATTTTGGGGTGCCATGAAAACCATCATCGTGGCCGATGCCCTCATGGGGGTGGACAACGTGTTGGGCGTGGCAGGCGCTGCCAATGGCTCGTTTGACCTGGTTGTCATTGGTTTGCTGATCAGCATTCCGATCGTGGTCTTGGGTAGCAAATTGGTATTGCAATTGGTCGAAAAATGGCCCGTCATTATTCATCTGGGTGCAGCTGTCTTGGCCTTTACTGCTGCCCAAATGATCATCAATGAAAAACTTTTAGATCCTGTTTTTGATGGTGGCGAAACCATCAACTACTTGGCACGTGGTGCAACTTATATTTTGGCCGTCGTTGGGGTATTGGGCTTGGGCTGGTTAGCAACCAAACGTCAGGCGACATCCAGCACTGAAACCCAATCGATCTGAACAAATTTTTAAACCAGGAGAAAAAAATGGAAACATTCATTGTTTACATCGACGACAAGCAATATGCACTCCAACAAATTGTTCCTATGTTGCCTGCCAATGGTTCACAAAATGGCGCAGCAAATTGGATTTTGATTGGATGCCCGCCAAGATTAAACCGCCACACAGGCAGGTGGTTAACGCATACGGCTCAAAAGAAATGGCGTCAAGAATGGACGCAGGAAGCGACCCACGTACTGGTTCATATGCTTCGTGACTTCGGCAACACTGTGTCGGTGCGAACCGTGCAGGGGCCCCTTGTCGAATTTACCAAGCAAGTGAAAGGGGAAGTGGGCGTTGCGAGAGTGCTCGACGCACGCCGACCTAAATTGTCAGTCAATCTGTCCCCAGTGACTTCAGAGCAACCACAAGAAAAATCTACTTGGGCTTTGCCGGGTGGTGTGTTGGCCATGAGTGCAGCCATCGTTATGGCCAGCGAATAAAGAACTTTGTAAAATGAAAAAAGGCCTTCCAGTGGTCAACTGGAAGGCCTTTTTTGACGCTGCCTTGATGCAGCGTTAGGCAAACATGCTTGCTTACATCGTATCGATGAAACTGCGCAGTTTGTCGCTGCGGCTGGGGTGCTTCAACTTGCGAAGTGCTTTGGCTTCAATTTGACGAATGCGCTCGCGCGTGACGTCGAATTGCTTGCCCACTTCTTCAAGCGTATGGTCGGTTGACATTTCAATACCAAAACGCATGCGCAGCACTTTGGCTTCGCGAGGTGTCAGGCTGTCTAGGATGTCTTTGACCACATCGCGCAATCCAGCTTGCATGGCTGCATCGATAGGCGCAGTGTTGGCGCTGTCTTCAATGAAGTCACCCAAGTGGCTGTCATCGTCGTCTCCAATTGGCGTTTCCATGGAGATCGGCTCTTTGGCAATCTTCATGATCTTGCGAATCTTGTCTTCCGGAATCTCCATCTTCTCGGCCAAGATGCTGGCATCGGGCTCAAAGCCAAATTCCTGCAAGTGCTGGCGCGAAATGCGGTTCATCTTGTTGATCGTTTCGATCATGTGAACAGGAATACGGATGGTACGGGCCTGGTCAGCAATCGAGCGCGTGATGGCCTGACGAATCCACCATGTGGCATAGGTTGAGAACTTATAGCCACGGCGGTATTCAAACTTGTCAACGGCCTTCATCAAACCGATGTTTCCCTCTTGAATCAAATCAAGGAACTGCAAACCACGGTTGGTGTACTTTTTGGCAATAGAAATGACCAAGCGCAAGTTGGCTTCGATCATCTCTTTTTTGGCATGGCGTGAAGAACGCTCGCCTGCATTCATGCGTTTGTTGATGTCTTTCAGTTCATCCAAGGGCACCACCACGCGTGACTGCAAGTCTGTCAGCTTTTGCTGCAAGTCTTGAACGGGGGGAATGTTCCGTCCCATGACCGTACTCCAGGGCTTGCCTGCTGCTGCTTGCTTTTCGATCCATTTCAGATCGAGCAAGCTTGACTTGATGCGTTGGTTGGATTTGTCACGACCACTGAATTCAGCGATGAACAAGTCTTGGGGGTAGCCGCATTTGTCCACAATGATGCGGCGCAATTCGCGTTCTTTCTTTCGCACATCGTCTACGTGGCCACGCACCATGTCGCACAGCTTTTCAATGGTTTTGGCCGTAAATCGAATGGTCATCAGTTCCTCTGACAATGCGATTTGAGCCTTTTGATAAGCGGGAGTGCCCCAACCTTCTTTGGCATAGATTGCGTGTACTTGTTGGTCAAGTTCGGTGATGCGGTCGAATCGCTCTAAGGCCTGATTCTTCAGCTCTTCCAATTTTTTAGTGAGCGCTTTGGAGCCACCTTTGCCATCGTCGTCATCTGACTCATCGAATTCGTCGAAGTCTTCCTCAGCAACATAATCATCGGCTTCATTGATGTTAGAAAAACCATCTACAACAGTGGAGATGACAACTTTGCCTTCGCGAATTTCACCAGCCAGGCGGAGAATCTCAGAGATGGTGGCAGGCGAAGCGCTGATCGCTGTCATCATGTCCATCAAGCCGCCTTCAATGCGCTTGGCAATTTCAATTTCACCTTCGCGCGTGAGCAACTCAACCGTGCCCATTTCGCGCATGTACATGCGCACCGGATCTGTTGTGCGACCGAATTCGCTGTCTACTGTGGACAGTGCTGCCTCGGCAGCTTCTTCAGCTTCTTCTTCGGTTGACCCGGTGGGCGCGTTGTCAGTGATGATCAAAGTTTCGGCATCGGGGGTTTGCTCGTAAACCGCAACGCCCAAATCATTCAAAGTAGCAATGACTACCTCTAGGGTTTCTGCATCAACCAACTTGTCTGGCAAGTGGTCTGAGATTTCGCCATGGGTGAGGTAACCACGAGTTTTACCTAGCTTGATCAATGCTTTGAGGCGCTGACGGCGTTTGGCCATGTCTTCTTCAGACAAAACAGTTTCGTCTAAGCCAAACTCTTTCATCAAGGCGCGTTCTTTGGCCTTGCTGATCTTCATGCGAAGCGGTTTGACTTTTTCAGTGGACTCAGCAACGGGTTCACCTGCCAAGTCTTCTTCGATGTCGCGCATGTCTTCATCAACTGGAGCCGAATCAGCTTTTGGCTTTCGTCCGCGTTTGGCGGCTGCTGACTTGTCTGCAGGTTTGGGTGCCGGTGTTTTAGTGGGCTTCAAAGCTGTAACTTTGACAGGGGTTAGAGTCTCTGCTTTTGATTTAGCAACTACTTTCTCAGCAGATTTGACAGAAGGCTTAGGTGAAGTTTTTGCGATGACTTTGCTGGCTTGAGGCTTGCTGGGCTTGGCTGGCGCTTTTGCTGCGGTTTTAGAGGGCGCTTTCGCGGCGTTTGCTTTTGGTAATACGGGCACTGAACTGACTTTCTTGACCGGTATGACAGCTTTGGCAACTGGCTTGGCAGATGTTTTGGCGACAGGTTTAACCACGGGTTTGGCGCTTGCTTTGGCGATTGGCTTGGCAGGTGCTTTTGTAGGTGATTTGACAGACGATTTAGCAGGTGTTTTAGCGGGTGCTTTGGCTTTGACTGGACTTTTGGAGGCCGTTGCTTTCAGGGCAGGCTTTGCCACTGATTTGCCAGCCGACTTGCCGGCGGGCTTGGCAACGGATTTGAGGGCTTTGCTTGCGCCAGATTTGGCTTGTGCTTTAACGGGCTTCTTTGGTTTTTGAGCGGGCATGATGGACCTCAATACTTCAAACTGACTAGGAAACAAACGCTGCGCCACAAACTTCTGGCGCGAGATGGGATGCAAACAAACACCTGAGGGCAGGTGGCTTCATTTGCAAGTGCTTAGGGGCAAGATGGGTGGGCGAACATTTGGAATGCAGTCCTTGCGGTAGTTTGGCCGTCTCGTGAAAAGAGGTGCGCTGAGGCGGTGGCCGGGTCCGGAGGTGTTGCTGTCGCTCTTGCCTGAAAAATGGATTATACCCAATAAGGACTGAAATCAGCTACTGAACTTCAATATTCGTGAGGTTTCGCCGGCGTTGATGCAGCTCCCGCCATTTTTGGAATGCTTCGGGAATTTGTAGTTTTTCAGCCTCTTCGAGTGCCTCAGTCTCAAGCACTTTGAGGCGGTCAATCAGCATGAGATTGAGAAGCAACCTGAGCTCTTTTCGGGCTTCCCCTGGCTCACCCTCCGGGTTGGCTTCGGGGGCATTGGGCTTGTGGGACCCCATTAATTGACCCGCCAAATTTGCAAAAGCCAATTGACTCAATCCCTCTTGCAATGCACCCCAAGACAAAGGCCCATGATCATGAAACTGACTTTCAACCCAACGCATGAGTTCACCATGTTGATCCGGCAGATCGCACAACAAGGCATGATCTTCCGCAGACAAGCCGTCCCACAGCGCCATGTTGGTGAGAATGAGCCTGACAGCGTGGTCGGAACGGCTGGCAGGTTGAACTCTGGGGCCAAGTGAAGCTATTTGCTGGGCATCAGACCCGCCTACCAAACGCCATTTGCCATTTGGATCTTGATGCCAAGTTTTGCCATCAGGTCGAGCCCTCGTTGTTTTCTGAAAACTGGCGTTTCTTGCCGGTTCAAATGGGGACGGCATACCCTCGGGGTCAAACGCCACGCCGGCCGAATTGAATGGCATAGCAGAAACACCATTTGCAGTCGCTCTTTGCATGCTGGCGCTAGCTGAAGACGTGTTTCTTGAATGGCCTCTGGCCGATGCCGTTTCCGCCTGTTGCAGCCACAGGCCAGCTAACTCTGAGGCTTCAAGCTGAATTAACTGCGCTAATTCTGAAAGAAGTTGTCGTTTCAAGGCGCCGTCGGGCAGGGCGCGCCAAAGTGGGCTGGCATTGCTTGAAAGATGTGCACGACCTTCTGCCGACTGCAAATCACAGGCTTCAGACGCCACTTCAATTAAAAATTTAGACAAAGGCGTTGCTGTCGCAACACAGTTCGAAAAGGCGTCTGAGCCCTTTTCTCGGATGTAGCTGTCGGGGTCGTGCTCTTCGGGAAGAAATAAAAATTTTATGCTCCTGACGTCGGTGGCATAAATCAGTGCGCCATCAAGCGCTTTGCGAGCTGCCCTTCGCCCTGCAGCGTCACCGTCAAAACTGAACACCACAGAATCAGTAAATCGAAAAAGCTTTTGAACGTGATCAGGTGTACAGGCTGTTCCTAAGGTTGCAACCGCATTGGGAAAGCCCCATTGTGCTAACGCCACCACATCCATGTAACCTTCTGTGACCAAGACATAGCCCGCACCGTGAATGCTGTCGCGGGCTTCAAACAAACCATAAAGTTCTCGGCCTTTGTGAAAAACGGGAGTTTCTGGCGAATTTAAATATTTGGGCGAGCCATCCCCCATGACGCGGCCACCAAAACCTATGCAATCACCTTTGATACTTCGAATCGGAAACATGATGCGATCTCTAAAGCGATCGTATCTTTTGTCGTCTTCTTCGTTGACGATCACTAGACCGCTTTCAGCCAAAAGGGGGTCGCCATATTCAGGAAAAACGCTTGCCAAACTGCGCCAACCTTCTGGTGCATAGCCCAAACCAAACCGTTTGGCAATTTGTCCTGACAAGCCGCGCCCCTTCAAGTAGGCTACTGCTTTTGGTGCGCTCTTCAAATGTTGCTGATAAGCGTTTGCCGCCTTTTCCAACATATCGCTCAAATTAGTTTGCTTTTGTTTTTGTGCAGCCGCAAGGGCTCGGTCCTGTGGTGAGATGTCTTCTTCAGGGATGGACATGCCCGTCTGCTGAGCTAAATCTTTGACAGCTTCAATGAAGCTCATGCCCGCATGGTCCATCAGAAATCCAATGGCGTTGCCGTTTTTTCCGCAACCAAAGCAGTGAAAGAATTGCTTGGTAGGGCTGACGGTGAAGCTGGGTGATTTCTCGCCGTGAAATGGGCAAAGACCCATGAAATTAGCACCGCCTTTTTTCAGCTGTACAAAACGGCCAACGACCTCCACCACGTCAACACGCGATAGAAGTTCTTGAATGAAAGACTGAGGAATTGCCACTCGGGTATTTTCGCCCAAGTTCGGGCTTCATTAAACAAAAAAAACCCTGCAACGCAGGGCTTTGAGTGGGAAGCTAAAAATCAGGTCGCTTTCTTTTTTGCTTTAGCCTTTTTCTTTTTGGCAGCTTTTTTGCTAGCCTTGGGTGTTTGGGCTTCTGCTGCTTGCTTGGCTGTTGCAGGAGCAGAGGGAGCTGCTGCTGGAGCCGCAGCTGGCGCAGCAGCAGGTGCTGCTGGAACAACGGGAGTCGCAGGGGCTGCAGTTTGAGCAACTGAAACCAAAGCAGAAAGGCTTAGGACGCTAGCAAGGATGATTTTGTACATGTAATTTCCTTCAAAAAACAAAACAACACAAGCATACAACGGTTGAGTCAAATTGATGGATGACTTCAGTCAATATTCAGGGTGTGCACGTCAAATTGGCCTGATTTTTTGTCAGCAAAATAATGCTTCAAAGTTTCTTGAACGGTTCGAAAAGCCAATTCGTCCCATGGAATTTCTGACTCTGAAAACATTTTGGCTTCTTGTGTTTCAAAACCGGGATTGAATTGCTCATTGTTCAACTCAGCAAGGAAATAGAGATGAACCTGTCCAACACGTGCCACGCTCATGACCGTAAACAGTGGACCCATTTGGAACTGCGCGCCAGCTTCTTCGGTGGTCTCGCGTGCGGCGCCTTCGGCGGTGGTCTCACCCAGCTCCATGAAACCAGCAGGTAAAGTCCATTTGCCTTTTCGGGGTTCGATGTTCCGTTTGCAAAGCAACACGCGTTCACCCGAGTAAGGAACCGTGCCGACCACATTCAGAGGGTTCTCGTAATGCACCAAATGACATTGTGTGCAGATGGCGCGTTGTTTGGTGTCGCCATCGTCGGGAAGTCGATACAACACTACCGAGCCACAGGCTCGGCAGTGTTTGATCAATTGTCTTTGAAAGCTCAAGCCTTTTTCGCAGGTGCTTTGGCGGCTGGGGCTTTGGAGTGCTTTTCGATCAATTCGCGTGCTGAATCGATCAGCTTGCGTCCGTCGAAGCCGCGCTTGTTCATGTCCTCAATCCATTCAACCTCGAGGGCACGCGACTTGCGGCGGAACTCTTGAGCTTCTACTGGACCCACAGTAAAGATGGTGTTGTTGCGGTCGGTGGCTGATTTGCGGCCAGGCACATCGCCTTCTTGTTGAACCTTGCCCAACCAGCCTGAAGTTTCAATACCACTGTTGTTGTCGATGATCTTTTTCAGATCAGGTGGCAGTGAGTTGTATTTGGATTTGTTCATGGCCATCACAAATGTGGTGGTGTACAAGCAGCCGCCAGCAGGGTCAAACTCGGCATGGAACTTGGTGAGTTCGTTGACCTTCACGGCGGGCACGACTTCCCAAGGAATGACGGCGCCATTGATGGTACCTTTTGACAGCGCATCGGGTATGCCAGGCAAGGGCATGCCAACAGGAATAGCACCCAGAGCGCCCATCAACTTGGTCACTTGGCGTGTTGGGGCGCGCATTTTCAAGCCCTTCATGTCGGCCACACTTTTCACTGGTTTGTCGACCGTGTGAATGGCACCAGGGCCATGAACTTGCAAGGCAATTAAGTGAGTTTCCTTGAACTCATCGGGTGCCATGGTTTGCACATATTCCCAGTAGGCTTTGGATGTCGCTTCAGCATTGGTCATCATGAAGGGCAACTCAAAAACTTCAACTCTGGGGAAGCGGCCCGCTGTATTGCCAGGCAAAGTCCAAACTACGTCAACCACGCCATCCCGAACTTGGTCGTACAACTGAACAGGTGTGCCACCCAATTGCATAGCGGGGTAAGCTTCAAATTTGATTCGACCGCCAGACTCTTGTTCGACTTTGTTCATCCATGCTTTGTGCATGTTGAGCCACACATTGGACTGGGGGGCCATGAAAGTGTGAAACTTCAGGGTGACTGTTTGCTGTGCGAAGCCTGTAATGGCTGGCGCTGCGATGGCAGCTACTGCACCAGACTTCAAAAGTGAGCGACGTTTGATCATGAGGGTCTCCAAATAACGATGTCTGAATGGTAACGGAACAAAGCCCCCAAAAGAGGCTTCAACTTAAGCAACGTATTGAATCAACCACAGGGAAATCCCGGGGAAGAACAGCAAAAGGGTGGTCCGAATGGTGTCACTGATGAGGAAGGGCATGACGCCCTTGTAACTTTCAGAAATGGGCACATCCTTGGCCATGCTGTTCACCACGTAAACATTCAGGCCAACAGGCGGCGCCAGCATACCAAAACCTACAGTCATGAGCACCATGATGCCGAACCATATGGCAGTAGGCTCCTTGGCCATGCCAAAGTCTAGGCCCATGATCATGGGGAAGAAAATAGGAATTGTCAGCAAAATCATGCTGAGTTCGTCCATCACGGCGCCTAGCACCACATAAAACAGCAAGATGGCTGTAACGACCATCAAGGGTGCGAGTCCCCAGCTGCTAACGACAGCGGCCAATTGATTGGGGACTTGGGTTAATGCCAATGAGGAGTTCATGACATCGGCGCCAATGAAAATCATGAAAATCATGGCCGAACTTTCAGCCGTTGCATAGAAGCACACTTTGAACTTGGTCCAAGTGATTTCTCGCTTTAGCAAGGCTGCCACAAAAGTTGAAGCTGCACCCACTCCAGCGCCTTCAGTGGGGGTAAAGTAGCCCCCGTAAATGCCACCAAACACGATGACAAAAATGGTTGCAATGGGCGCAATACCTGAAAGAGCGGCCATTGAAAATTTCTCGATGTTGTCGTCCACTTCGGGGGCTTGTCCGGGAACCACGCGCACATAAATGGCGATGGCAACCATGTAGCCCAACATGGCAATGATGCCTGGCACCATGGCAGCTGCAAACAATTTGGCGATGTTTTGTTCCGTCAAAATGGCATAAATGACCAAGGGAACTGAAGGTGGAATCAGAATACCCAAGGTGCCACCTGCGGCCAAAGTGCCAGTCGATAGACGGCCCGAATAGCCGTGTCTTTTCATTTCCGGCAAAGCGACGCCTGTGATGGTGGCTGCTGTTGCAACGGAGGAGCCGCAGATGGATCCAAAAGCGGCACTGGCTAAAACAGCGGCCATGGCCAAACCGCCTTTAAAGCGCCCCATGACGCTGGCTGCAAATTGGAACAAGGCTTTGCTGATGCCGCCCTGAGTTGCAAAGTGACCCATCAAAATAAACAAGGGAATGACTGACAAGTCATAACTTGCAAATCGAGCGAAGGCCAAGTTGTTGAGAAAGCTTGAGTAAGGCCCCCAGCCGGTTTGAATCAGATAGCCCAAAGTACCCGCTGCAAACATGGCAACAGCAATGGGGACTCGAATGGCCATGAGAACGAGCATGGCACCAAAAATAATCAAACACAGTGTGAGCGCATTCATGCCGAGGCTCCTTCAGAGCTTGTGAACTTGTCGCCCAACAAGGCTTGTGCCAATGCGATGGCGGCACTGAGCGCCAAAGGGGGCGTCATGGCGGCAAAAACGATCCACTCTGGAAAGCCGAGCATCATAGAGCCCGACTGAGAAACCCATGCGTTCATTCCGCCTAAGTAAGTCCGCCAAGCGAGCAATGCAAAGGTGGCGGCCATGAACAAAGCGCCAAGTCTGTCGAGTTGGACGATGGTGGCCTCACTGGCCTTGGCCGTGAAAAAGTCGACAATGATATTGGCTTTTTTCAGCTGACACAGTGGCATGAACAGCGCGATGGCGGCCCCTGTGGCAACACCCGTTAGTTCAAAATCGCCCACAATGGTTTGGCCCGATGTGTTTCGACCGATGAGGCTATAACAAGTCATCAAGGTGATGAACGTTAACAAGGCCCCCGAAAGAATGCTGCAAAACTTGGCAAGTGATTCAAGTATTTTCAATGTCGACTCCCAATCAAGGGGCATTGAACCCCTTTTTACTGTCTATTTACTTTGCTGGGTCAACTTTAACCGTTAACGTCCCTAAGCCAGCAACGTGGCCAACTAAAGTATCGCCAGCCACCACAGCAGCCACACCTTCAGGTGTGCCTGTGTAAATCAAATCGCCGGGTTGCAACTCCCAAGCTGCCGACAAATGTTCAATGGTTTCTGCCACATTCCAAATGAGCTTGGCCACATTGCTGCTTTGGCGAACGGTGCCATTGACCAAGACATCTAAGTCCGCGTGGTTGACATCGCCAGCTTTTTCGATGGGGGTAATGGGTCCAATAGGGGCTGAATGGTCAAATGCTTTGCCGATGCACCAAGGACGGCCCTGCTTCTTCATGTCGTTTTGCAAATCACGACGCGTCATGTCCAGACCCACGGCATAACCGAAGATGTGTTTTTCGGCATCTGCTGCTTTGATGTTTCTGCCGCCGGTGCCAATTGCAACAACGAGTTCAATTTCATGATGGAAATTCTGAGTCAAGCTGGGGTAAGGCATGTGGCCAGTCTCACCTTCGTTCACAACCACCAACGCGTCAGTCGGTTTGAGAAAGAAGAAAGGCGGCTCGCGGCCTGTGAAACCCATTTCCTTGGCGTGCTCTTCGTAATTGCGACCAACGCAATAGATGCGGCGCGCGGGGTAACGTTCGGCTCTTCCCAATACAGGGACAGAAACCACGGGAGCGGGAGAGAAAACAAAGTCCATCACAGCCTTTCAAGCAAAATAATTTGACACACTCAAATTGAATTTTCATAAGTATACTTATGAATTGACGAGTCCGTCACCAACTTATCGATGATAGTCGCATGAAAAAGAGTTTTGATTTTGCGAAGGCACCCGGCCATTTGGTGCGGCGTGCTCAACAAATTGCGGTGGCCTTGTTCATGGCTGAATTGGCCGCTGAAGATGTAACACCTGTTCAATTTGCCATCTTGAATGCTGTGATGGACACCCCGGGCATCGATCAAATTACGCTGGCGGGTCGCGTGGCGTTTGATGCCGCAACCTCGGGATCGGTCATTGGCCGGTTAGAAATCAAGGGATGGATCAAGCGTGAACCGCATCAAGTTGATCGCCGAAGAAAGCTTTTGTGGCTAACACCCGCAGGCCAAGCCGCCACACTTCAAATGAAAACTGCCGTGGAGCGTGTTCAAGAGAATTTATTGAAACCACTGAGTCAAGAGGAGGCCCAACATTTGTTGGGCTTGCTGTCTAAGTTGGTGGCAGGGCACGAGCTAGAGGCCCCTTGAATTTCGAGTGATGGCTTTTTCGTTCATGCAAGTGGGCTGCAAAAAGCCAGATCTAATTTAGCTTTTGTAGGTCAGCACAAAATGTTCAACGACGGGCGGCGCTGCAAAGAAGGGTCCCACGATAGCGCGCCATTCAGTGAACAAAGGTGATTCCCTGAAGCCGACTGTGTGATCTTCTAGGGTGTCCCAAAAAATTTGCAAAATGAAACGATCGGGGCTTTCGACACCCTTGTTGACTTTTGCGCCCTGAAAGCCCTTGGCTCTAGAGATTACGGTTTGAAGTCCGCGTGCAATGGCCTCTTCAAATTCAGCTTCGTGGCCGGGCTTGATGCGAATGTCTGCTAATTCAAGAATCATGATGGTCCTAGGTTGAAAAAAATAATAAATTGGATGAAATGAAATCAAAGTCTGCGTAGCTTGGCAACCCACATAACCAGTGCCACAAACGCAAAGCTCACTGTGCACAATGCAAAACTGCTGGTGATCCAAAAAGTACTAACCTCTGGCCGACTTTCTAGTGCTCCCCATCCAAGGTAGGCCCAAATGTAAGCTCCCCAAAGACCCACTCCCCAAAGCATGATGCTGTAGATGATCAATGGCATGAGGGTTATTTTGTAACACCTCAAAATAAATGCGCACACCGCTTGAATTGAATCGAACAGATGATAAATGGCGACCCATCCTAGGACAGAAGCAGCAGCCAGAGCAACGGCAGCATCGACTGTGAATAATGCGGCCAGAGCGTCTTTGCCTAATGCCAAGACAGTGCCTAAAAACATGGCAAGTAACAGTGTCAGCTGAAGTCCTGTATAGGCAGCCTTTTCGGCCAGGCGAGGTTCGTTAGCCCCAATCCAAAAGCCAACCCGCGCACTGCAAGCAATGCCAAGAGACAGCGGAACCATGTAAAGCAAAGTTGCAACGCTCGATGCAATTTGGTGGCTGGCCGCAGCGACCACGCCCTGTCTAGAAATAAACAGCGCCATCAAGGTGAAGGCAGTGACCTCTATCAGCAAAGACAAGGCAGCAGGAATTCCCATTCGCAAAAAATTTTGAAGTATTTTCCAATTGGGGGGTTCTAAGGGCTTCCATATTTGAAACTCTTGGTAAAGCTTTTGATGTCGCAAGAAATAGATGCCCATCAGCATGAGCCAGGTATTCACCACCAAGGTTGCCCATGCGCATCCCACCAGGCCTTGCGCCTGCATGCCCCAGCCGCCCAATGTGAACAAAATGGAAAGAGGAATTTTAAGACCCAATGAAGCAATTTGAAGTGCAGTGACCAAGAAGGGCATGCCTAAGCTTTGGTTCAGTGTTGAATACATCCGAAACAGCAAGGAGGGGCCGACGGCAATGGCCAGAACCTGCAAATATTCGCGAACATCATTTTGTAAAACTTCTGGAACACCCGTGGCATTCAGCCAAGGCTCTGGGAAGAGCAGGGCCAAGGTACCTATAAAAATCACACTCAAACACAAGTACAAGGCTTGACGGACTGACTGACCCAGCGTGGCGTGAGAGCCTGCGCCTCGCAGTTCAGCCCAAACAGGGAGCAGGGCGGTGATCAAACCGTTGAGTGCTACATAAATGCTGATGTAGATAGAGGACCCCACCGACAGAGCTGCCAGTGCAGATGCGTTGTAACGTCCGGCAATCATTGTGTCGGCAACGCCAAAGGCCATCACAGCCAGTTGTCCCACCAAAACCGTAGCGGCGTGGCGAGTGATGGTGCTGACTTCAAACATGCAGAACTGATTGCTCAGGGCTTGGTGCTGACAGCGGGCGACAGGGCTCTGAACAAAACGATGTCTTCATTGTTGTCCGAGGGGCGGCGCACAGTGGCATGTTGTGTCCATGCGCTGGCATCGACTTCTTGATGGAATGAAGACAGAGCCTGTGTGTCGACAATGAGCCAAGCACATTGACTTGGCTCTGAGTTCTTTTGCTCTGTACGCATTGAGACTGGGATCAGTTTGAGATGACCATGAAATTGAAAAGCTGCGCCTTGTGCCTTGGTCAGTCCAAAAAAATGAACGCAATCTGTTGCCCCCATCATGCTTCTAACCTTGTTGACAAGGGGTGCATAGCTTCGACCAAAATCTAGCAAAGGTAACCAAAGTGTCATGATCAAGAGCCAACACAAAATGGCACCGCTAGCGGGCAATACCATGCTCTTCCAAAGTGCTGAACGGTGTCTGCCGACGCGCCACCTTACAAGGCCGGCCCATGCCAGCGTGGCCAAGCTTGCCAAGATGAATGCCGTCATGGAAAACTGAAGTGTAAAACCGGGTGCAAGTCGGGCCACATTGATGGCAGGTTGAGCAGGAAAGCCTGTTTGCATTGAAAGCCAAACAGTCCAAATGACCAGTGCACCCACGCTGAAAAAGAGCAAGGTAAACCAATCAATGAATGCACTGACACTGCGCTTCAAGGTGGGCAATGCAAATGCAGCCAATGTTGCCATTGCCGGTAACCCGATGAGCAGCGCACGATCACCCAAGCCGGACACCCACGTGGTGACAATGGCCACTCCGGTGAACCAAAGGGGCAAGGACAAATGCGGGTTGGCAGAAATACTTTTGAGTTGATAGCGCCAACGCCAAAGGGTCCAAAGAGCCAATGGCCAAGCCGGCCAGGTGAACCACAAAAGCAAGCGGGTCATGGCTTTGAATTCAAAGAGTTGAAATGTCGCGACGCGCCATCGCCACAAGTCCAAGCCGCTTGAGATGGCGGCGGTGGCAAGGCAAAAGATCAAGACCCAGGCAACATCGACTTTGCGAACCCGCAGAGATTGCGGATGACCTGAATGCAAGGCAATGACGATGGCGCCGCCTGCCCCCAAAATCATGGCCAGTGCAGGTGCACCTGAAAGCGCCAAACCAAAGATGGCAATGGCAGCACACATCAGTGCTGTCCATCTTTTGCGAGCCAAGTTGGCCAATGCAAAAAAGAGCAGCGCAGAAAAAGCAAGTTGCGCCAGAGCAGGCGTGGCTTCGTGAGACAGTCGGGCCAATCCCAAACAGGCAAGCAATGCAAGCAAACCACCATCTGCAATGGCCCGCGCATAGTCTGCAGGCTTGGCTTCACCCCCAAAAGCAAAGGTGACGGGCTGAGCCGCTGGTGTTCGCGCCAGCGCATAAACAGCGTACCAAGTGGCTGCCAGCGTCAGCGCCAACAAGACGATGAAGGGCAAATGAGCGGCGGTGTCCATTGGCATGCCTTTGGGCGCCAGTTGAATGGCCCATGCGCCTATCCAATAGGGCAAAAGCGCTGCGCCGCTGTCTGCTTGTCCAAGCAGCGTTGGCTTTAACCATGCCACATTGTCGGAGCCCCAAGATTGCGCCAAATTAAGCATGAAGCCAAAGGCCTCCATGTCATTGGCTTTCCAAGGCGTGCGGCCAATGAAACCAGGCACCACATAGGCCAAGCACAAGGCCCACAAAACCCAACGCGGCAAACGCCGAACGGCACTTTGTGCCACGATGGCTGGGTTGGCAGAGGAATCTGATGAGTAGGAATTCACAATTCAGACAATAGCAGAGTCAGGATCAAACTCACAAGTGGGGGCACGAACAAGTAAGGCCACGAACAAAAAACAAGGGCAGGCCGGTTGCCCGGGCTGCCCTGTTGTGGTCACAGTGTGACGCTTTGAAGAGATTACTTGGTGATGGATGTTTTGCCAAAACGGTTGCGGAATTTCTCTACGCGGCCGCCCATGTTGTCCACAGATTTTTGGGTGCCCGTGTAGAAGGGGTGTGATTCGCTGGAAGTATCCAGTTTGAACAAAGGCAACTCGCGGCCATCGTCCATTTTCACCATTTCTTTGGCATTGACGCAAGAACGTGTGACGAACTTGAAGCCGTTAGACAAATCCAAGAAGCAAACTTCTCGGTAGTTGGGGTGAATGCCTTCTTTCATGATCTTTTCCTAGAGTTCAGTTGCGACAGCCGCCCACGGACGATTCCAAGGTACTTTTCGCGAAAACCGAGATTATGGCATGAAATCAATAACTTGCATGCCAAATTGGGGCTGAATTGACTATTTTTTAGCCGCCTCGACGCATCATGTCAAAGAATTCGACGTTGCTCTTCGTTGCCTTCATGCTCTTGAGCACCATTTCCATGGCCTCAATTTCATCCATGTTGTACATGAACTGCCTCAAAATGCGGGTTTTTTGCAGCACTTCGGGTTGCAACAGCAACTCTTCACGACGGGTGCCGCTGCGGTTCAAGTTGATGGCGGGGAAAACACGTTTTTCATAAAGGCGGCGTTCCAAATGGATCTCGCAATTGCCCGTGCCTTTGAACTCTTCAAAGATCACCTCGTCCATGCGGCTACCGGTATCAACCAGTGCGGTGGCAATGATGGTGAGACTTCCGCCTTCCTCTACGTTGCGTGCGGCACCGAAGAAGCGTTTGGGACGTTGCAAAGCATTGGCATCAACACCGCCGGTCAAGACTTTGCCGGAACTGGGCACTACGTTGTTGTAAGCGCGAGCCAAACGGGTGATGGAGTCGAGCAAGATGACCACGTCTTTTTTCAACTCAACCAAACGCTTGGCACGTTCGATGACCATCTCTGCGACGTGCACATGTCGTGCCGCGGGTTCGTCAAAGGTGGAGGCAATGACTTCACCGCGCACGGTGCGCTGCATTTCTGTCACCTCTTCAGGGCGCTCGTCTACGAGCAAGACCATGAGGTGGACATCGGGGTTGTTGGCAGTGATGGCGTGCGCAATGTGCTGCATCATCACGGTCTTGCCAGACTTAGGCTGTGCCACGATCAATGCGCGCTGGCCTTTGCCAATGGGGGCAATGATGTCGATCACGCGACTGGTGATGTTCTCGTCGGCCTTGATGTCACGCTCAAGTCGCATCTGAATATTCGGAAACAAGGGCGTCAAGTTCTCAAACATGATCTTGTGCTTGTTGTTCTCTGGCAGATCGCCATTGACCTTGTCAAGCTTGGTGAGAGCAAAGTAGCGCTCGCCGTCTTTGGGGATGCGAACTTCGCCTTCAATCATGTCGCCTGTGTGTAGATTAAATCTGCGAACTTGGCTGGGGCTGATGTAAATGTCGTCGGTGCTGGCGGTGTAGCTGGTGTCGGGGCTGCGCAAGAAACCAAAGCCATCGGGCAAGATTTCTAACACGCCGTCGGCAAACACTTGTTCGCCAGCGCGCGCACGTTTTTTGATGATGGCAAACATGAGCTCTTGTTTGCGCATGCGGCCGGTGTTTTCAATCTCAAGCTCGTCAGCTTGCTTCAGGACTTCAGACACATGCAGTGCCTTGAGTTCGTTTAAGTGCATGGATTTACCTGCGTAAAGCAACCCTTGTGGGTTGATGTCAAAAAAATCAGGGGGAGGAAGAAAGCCGAAATTTCAAACGTCTAGGAACTAAAGCCTGGAAGCTGCGCCAAATGATGACAAACAGGCGCTGTAGGCTTCAATGAGTTTCTATCTTGAAACTGTGTTGAATCCCCTTGGGTCTTCAACGCAGCGAATTATGACAGGAATTTTTGAAGTCTCGCAAGAGGGCATTGAACCCTCTTCAATTCCTGTTCCATGCGGGGAACTTCTGAAAACGCATGAATCAGGTGATTTCAATCAAGCCAATTGTTGGTCAATGAAGGCCGTCAGTTGAGATTTGCTCATGGCGCCTACTTTGGTTGCGGCCAATTGCCCGTCTTTGAAAACCATCAAAGTTGGAATGCCGCGAATGCCAAATTTGGCTGGGATGTCGCGGTTTTCATCCACATTCATTTTGGTAATTTGCAATTTGCCTTCGTAGCTTGTAGCAACTTCGTCCAAAATGGGGGCAATCATCTTGCATGGGCCGCACCATTCAGCCCAAAAATCAACGATGACTGGCTTGGTGGCTTTGATGACATCGGTGTCAAAAGTAGCGTCGGTGGTGTGTTTGATCAAATCGCTGGCCATGGCCTGTTCCTTTTAGAGATTGAAATTACAGCTCAATTGTCTTTGTAAACTGGCTGTATTTTGACAGAAACACTCAAAGCTGCTCGTTCTTCACGTCTTCCCGCCCAAATATCACACCATGGATCGACTTTCTTACCCTACTTCCATGCCCGAAGAGTTGTCCGTGGCGGTGGTTGGAGGCGGGCCTGCTGGCCTGATGGCGGCAGAGGTTTTGTCCAATTTAGGCCATTCGGTTCATTTATTTGATGCCATGCCATCCGTAGGAAGAAAATTTTTGCTGGCCGGTCGAGGGGGTCTGAACTTGACGCACTCTGAGCCCTTTGGGAAATTTATAGATCGATACGACCAGCATGTCCCGCAGCTCGAATCCATCTTGAAGGAGTGGGGTGCCGACCAATTGAGATCGTGGTCCCATGGCTTGGGCATTGAAACTTTTGTGGGCAGCTCGGGTCGTGTTTTTCCCACTGAAATGAAGGCCGCACCTTTGTTGCGCGCTTGGTTACAGCGCTTGCGTCATCCAGAAATTGGCGTTGCCGTTCAATTTCACATGAGACATCGATTAACTGGCTTGAAAACAGTGCCGTCCGAATGTGGCAAAGACCATGTGACTGAATTAAGTTTCGAAGTTCGCGATCTTTCTACTCCACAAGTTCAATGGCGCAAAGTCAAAGCGCGCGCCATCGTGATGGCACTCGGCGGAGGAAGTTGGGCCCGACTCGGCTCTGATGGCGCATGGGTCCCATGGGTGAAAGCATTGGGTGTGTCTGTGAATCCACTCTTACCTTCAAATTGCGGCTTTCATGTGTCTGGCAGGTCAGGGCATGGTTGGACACCATTTTTCTTGGAACGTTATGCCGGCAAGCCTCTGAAGTCGGTTGCCATTGAATGGACCCATTCCAAGGGGCCTGTCATCAAGCGTCAAGGTGAGTTTGTGGCCAGCTCTTATGGCGTGGAAGGCAGTTTGATTTATGCAGCTTCTGCAGATTTGCGCCATGCCATTCAAGCGCATGGCAGCGCAGAATTAAAATTGGATTTGTTGCCTGACTGGACCCTTGAAAAAGTGTTTCAAGAGCTTGCGCACCCAAGGGGTTCGCGCAGTTTGTCATCACACCTCAAAGGCAGACTGGGCATCGAGGGCATCAAGATGGCTCTTTTGAACGAGTTGTTGTCGCCGCAAATCTTGCAAGATGTGGCCCAACTCGGGTCGGCCATCAAAGCTTTGCCAATCAAACTCACTGCGCCAAGACCTATGGACGAGGCCATTAGCACGGCAGGCGGTGTGACGTGGGATGGGCTTGATTCAGGGCTTCAAACCAAAGCCATGCCAGGCGTTTTTTGTGCTGGGGAAATGCTAGATTGGGAAGCGCCAACAGGGGGTTATTTGTTGACGGCCTGCATGGCAACGGGGGTGAAGGCTGCGAAAGCCGTTCACGCACAATTGAAAGGTGACGAGCCTTGACCCCGGCACTGGCTCCACAGTTAGAGCTGCTTGGTTCCCCACCTGACTCGGTTGGCCGCTTTACCATGCGGGAAGGCCCGTCGGGGTCTATTGTAAGACACCGATAGAATCAGCATATGTCTTATCTTGTCCTGGCGCGCAAATACCGTCCTCGCAACTTCACAGAAATGGTGGGGCAGGAGCACGTTGTCCAAGCCCTGACCAATGCCCTTGTGCAACAAAGGTTGCACCATGCCTACTTGTTCACTGGCACCCGAGGCGTCGGTAAGACCACGGTGTCGCGCATTTTGGCCAAATCACTCAATTGCCAGGGACTAGATGGGCAGGGCGGTATCACCGCTGAGCCCTGTGGCGTTTGTCAAGCCTGCCTTGACATTGATGCTGGCCGCTTTGTCGACTACACAGAACTTGATGCAGCCTCCAATCGAGGAGTCGATGAAGTTCAGAGCTTGCTAGAGCAAGCCGTTTACAAGCCGGTGCAAGGTCGCTTCAAAGTCTTCATGATTGACGAGGTTCACATGCTGACCAACACGGCCTTCAATGCCATGTTGAAAACACTTGAAGAGCCGCCGGAGTACCTCAAGTTTGTGTTGGCCACCACGGACCCGCAAAAAGTACCTGTGACTGTTTTGTCGCGGTGCCTGCAATTTAACCTGAGACCCATGGCGCCAGAAACAGTGTTTGAACACCTCACGCAGGTCTTGAGCCATGAAAAATTACCGGCTGATCTCATGGCCTTGAAATTGTTGGCGCGAGCCGCCAGGGGTTCCATGCGCGATGCACTGAGTCTCACTGATCAAGCCATTGCATTTGGCAGCGGTCAATTGCAAGAAGCGACGGTTCGCTTGATGTTGGGCAGTGTGGATCGCAGCCATGTCATGGGCCTCATTGACGCGCTAGCTCGGGGCGACGGTGCTGGCGTTGTGGCAATTTCTGAAGGCTTGCGAGTGAACGGTTTGTCTGCGGCCTCGGCGCTGGAAGACATGTCCATGGTTTTGCAACGCATGGCTGTCTTGCAAGCGGTGCCAAGCGCTGCTTCTGAATCCGACGATCCTGACCATCTTGAAATGTTGCGATTGTCGCGCGCCATGCTGGCCGATGAAACGCAATTGCTCTACAGTTTGTGTTTGCACGGTCGTGCAGAATTGGGCCTGGCGCCAGATGAATACGCAGCGCTCACCATGGTCTTGCTGAGGTTGCTGGCTTTCAAACCCAAGCAAAATCAGGTGCATCAGGTGCATCAGGTTTTGGCAGCAACGCCTGAGGCTCAAAAAAAAACTTTAACGACAGCACCTCCTAGCCATCTTCAAGCCAAACCTGCGTTTCAAGCGGCTGTTTCGGAGTCCAGTTCAGAGGTCAGTGAAGGCAAAACTCCCCCCTCACTTTCAGTCGGGAGTATGGCACCCGTCCAAGGCAAGAGCTTGCCAGTGCGCGAGGCCAGTGAGCCAACCCAAAGAACCACGCCCAAGCTGTTGGTTGCTACGCAAGAGGGTGATTTTTGGACTCAAACTGTTCGCCAATTGGTGGCATCTGATGCAGTCACAGCCTTGGTGCGTGAGTTGGCTTTGCAGTCACAATTGATTGCGCGCGATACCGACCAATGGCATTTGCGAATTGAAAGCGAATCACTCAACCAAGGCGCAGCCCGCGATCGCTTACAAACTGCATTGAATGCGGCAGGTTTTGCAGTCAAGCTCGTGGTTGAAATTGGCAAAGTGACCGATTCACCAGCGCAACGCAATGCGGCCGATTTGGCTGAAAAGCAAAAGGCAGCAGAAGATTTGATTCATTCAGACCCAATGGTTCAGGCCATGGTTCAAAATTTTGGCGCCAAAATAGTGCCCGGCACAATCAAGCTCATCTCTTAAATTTCAAAGAAGGAAAACCATGTTCAACAAAGGTCAACTCGCCGGCTTGATGAAGCAAGCCCAAGCCATGCAAGACAATTTGAAAAAAGCGCAAGATGAATTGGCTTTTGTCGAAGTAGAGGGCTCATCAGGCAGCGGCATGGTCAAAGTGTTAATGACTTGCAAACATGCCGTCAAACGGGTCACGATCGATCCCTCTCTGCTGGCAGATGACAAAGACATGTTGGAAGACTTGGTCGCTGCAGCGTTCAACGATGCTGTGCGGCAAGCCGAAGACGTTTCACAACAAAAAATGGGCAAGTTGACGGCCGGCTTGCCCCCAGGCATGAAATTGCCTTTTTAATTTTCAATAGCCATGCAAAAACCCAGTGTCCACGCACTCGACGCGCTCATACAAGCTTTGCGTGTTTTGCCGGGAGTCGGCGCCAAGTCGGCATCTCGCATGGCCTTTCATTTGATGCAGCATGAGCGGGGTGCAGCGATGCACCTGGCCAAAGCTTTAGAGCATGCTTGCGCCAACATCCAACATTGCGTCACTTGTCACACCCTGACCGATGCAGATGTGTGCAGCATGTGCGCTGACCCTGATCGCGACCGAAAGCAATTGTGTGTGGTTGAGACGCCTGCAGATCAGGCGGCGATAGAGAGGACCTCTACCTTCAATGGCATGTACTTTGTTCTCATGGGCAAGCTCAGCCCCCTAGATGGCATTGGTCCCCACGATTTGGGTTTTGTCAAACTTTCTGAGCGCTGCAATGACGGTCAGGTGCAAGAAGTTATTCTGGCCACCAATTTCACGGGCGAGGGCGAGGCCACAGCGCATGTCATCGCCGAAATGCTCAAGAAGCGCGGCTTGCGAGTCACCCGGCTGGCCAGAGGGGTGCCCGCTGGGAGTGAGCTGGAATACGTCGACTTAGGTACCATTGCCCATGCCTTGCTCGACCGGCGCTGAACTTTTGCAAAGCGCAGTCCCTTTTTTTGAGCCTTTACCGTTAATGTTCTTCACTACGTAAAAACCCGCTTGGGATGTTTCCCGATGTGCATACATGGATACCTTTGTATGCTGAAAGTATTTTCAGAGGGATACTTTCTAAAGGGGGCAAAAGGTGGTTGACAGGGTGCAGAGGCGTGAATTTTCAGCATGGGCCATGGCCGGTGTTTTGCTTGCGCCTGACCTAACTCAAGCCGCAGTAAGCCCTCAAAAAGTCTCCATTGCACTTGCTGCCAAATCCAGTCTCTACCATTTGCCTTTGGTGCTGGCAGATCAATTGGGCCTTTTCAAACATGACAATTTGCAAATTGACTGGGTAGAGTGTGAGTCCGGATTGCAAGCGGTCCAAATGGCTACCAACGGACAGGCAGAGGTGGTCTCGGGTGCGTTTGAGCACACCCTAGATTTACAAGCCCAAGGCCAGAATTACCGAGCTTTTGTATTGCAAAGTCGCACACCGCAAATGAGCTTGGGCTTGGCCAGTCGAAAAGCCTTGGCGATGAAATCATTGTCCGATCTGAAATCTATCAAATTAGGCGTCTCATCTTACGGATCAGGTACGCATTGGTTTGCACAACAATGGATACAGAATGCCAATTTGGATGTCGATCAAATTCAATTCGTTGAGCTGGGTGCCAGCACAGCTCCTGTGATTGAAGCTGTCAAGGCTGGCACCATTGACGCTTTGTGCCATGTCGATCCAATTGTTCATTATTTGGAGCTGAAAAATGAATTGCGAATTTTGGCGGAATGCCGAAGCTTGCTCAGTTCACAAAGAATGTTTGGTGGTCCCATGCTGGGTGCCTGTTTGTTTGCCAAGTCAGAGTTTTTGCAAAAACGCGCTGATGTGGCGCTCACCTTGACCCGTGGCGTGGTGAGATCATTGCAATGGCTGAAGACAGCAGGGCCATCTGACATCCTCAAAATGGTGCCAACGACAAACTTGATGGGCGATCGAGCACTGTATTTGGGGGCATTGGAAAAAGTGCGCGACACTTTCAGCTTGGACGGTCTGTTCACCGTTGAATCTGCGCAAACGGCATGGCGCGCTAGAGCCAATCGGGTGACTACAAATCGGACAAACTGGACCACCTTAGGCAAAAGCTATACCAACGAATTTACCTTGCTTTCCAAACGCAAACCCAACATTTGAATCAAGGCTATCTAGAACTTGACTTCGCGTTTTGAGAGGCTGTTTGCTTTGGTTTTTTGATGTTCCTAGTGGCATTGGACGCGGCTGAATAAGCCTTGACCCCATTGTTGATAGCGGTTTTTTTACCCGAATTCTTGTTGCCTCGTGAGCTTGCAGTTGTGGGGACCAAAATCGAAATCGATTGACCGGGTTTGAGAGCCACAGGTATTTTTAACTTGTTCCATGCAGCGATGTTCATGGGCGTCACATCGTGACGATTTGCCAGTGTGTCCAATGAGTCCCCTTTTTGGACTTTCACCAGAATGCGTCGCAAGACAATTTCAGGTGCAAAAGAAATTTTGGCGTTGTCTGCCAAATGTTCAGTGACATCGGCGTCAAGCGCGCCTTGCCTTGCAACCAATAAAGTAGAGCCTTGTTTGACCTGCATCCCATTCGGAATTTGATTCACGGAACGCAGTTCTGCCTCTGTCATTTTGACCAGTTTGCTGGCTTCCGAAACTTTCATGGTTCTTGGCACTGACCATGCGGTCCAACTGGCCAATGGCTTAAGTGCATGTTCTTCAAGTCTGCGTTGGAACCGGCCAGCGTTGTCCCATGGCAGCAGAACTTCAGGTGTGCCCGCAGCCAAAATAACAGGTCGACTCATGGAGGGGTTCAAAGCCTTGAAATCTTCCAAGCTGACGCCAGCAAAATTAGCTGCCAATTTCACATCGATATCGCGCGTGATACTGACCGATTTGAAATAGGGGTGATTTTGAATGAGCGGTAAGCGAGCATTGAAATTTTGTGGCTGGGCAATGATATTTTTAACGGCTTGCAACTTGGGCACGTAATAGCGCGTTTCATTGGGCATGCTTAATTCTGTATACGACTGCCCTAAACCTGCAGCTTTGTTTTTGGCCAAAGCTCTACCGACATTGCCTTCGCCCCAGTTGTATGCTGCCAAAGCCAAATGCCAGTCGCCAAACATGTTGTAGAGCTTTTGCAAGTAGTCGAGAGCGGCGCGCGTCGATTCAATCACCCCACGACGCTCATCTCTGAAAATATTTTGTTTCAAATCGAAGTACTTGCCAGTGGCAGGCATGAATTGCCACATGCCTGCTGCTTTGGCTGTGGAAACCGCTTCGGGGTTGAATGCTGATTCAATGTAGGGCAACAAAGCCAATTCAGTGGGCATGTTGCGACGTTCTAATTCTTCAACGATGTGGAATAAATATTTGCGTGAACGCTCCGTCATTCTCACGATGTAGTCTGGCCGAGCGGCGTACCAATCTTCGCGGTCTTTCACCAGATCACTTTCAAGATCGGGCATGGCAAAACCTTGTCGAATGCGCACCCAAATGTCAGCAGGTGGCTCTACGGGATCGTCTATTTTGCTAGTCACCTTCGGTGTTTGAACCGGCGCAAGCACTGTGGGCGCAGATGGCGGAAGAGGTGCTTCTAAATCTATGGCCGTTGTGGTGCGTACTTCAACGGGCGGGCTAGCTTCAGGCCTTGTTGTTTCAGCTTGTTTTTGGACATTGGCGCAACCCGTGATGAACAAAACAAGGCACAGTCCTAGTATCAACTGGAGATTGCGGGCCGTGGTGGAGTGGTTCATTTGTAGTCGTTTTTCCAGATTCGCAGATGGGCAAAAATATCTGCTTCATTGTCTGTGGCTTGCGGTGCAAAATGTTTGACTGCACGGATGACATCGGGTGAGCGGGTTCGCAAGAAAGGGTTGATTTCTAGTTCCCTGGCAAGCTTGGCGGGCAAGGTCGGTAAATTTTGCGACCTAAGGCTTTGGCAATGCACAACGTAGTCTTGAAGCTTTAAATTATCTGGCTCAACTGCTCTGGCAAATTTCAAATTGCTTAAGGTGTATTCGTGTGCACAACAAACGCGTGAACTGCCTGGCAGGGCAGCGAGCCGATCCAAGGAGTCGAGCATCTGAACAGCGGTGCCCTCAAACAATCGACCACAGCCGCCTGAGAAAAGTGTGTCACCACAAAAAAGCAAAGGTTCTTGGCCTGCTGGTTCTGCGAAGTAGGCAATGTGGCCTGCCGTGTGGCCTGGCACATCGAGTGTTTGAAAATTCAAATCGCCCCAACTGAAATGTTGCCCTTGTTGGAGAGCTTGGTATTCAAAGGGCAAATGTTCCTTGGCGGGCCCATAAACCTTGGCGCCCCATTCCTGCTGAAGCATTGCCACGCCGCCCGTATGATCACCGTGATGGTGCGTGACTAAAATGCAGTCCAACTTGTGATTGTTTTCAGCCAACCATTCGGAAACTGGGGTTGAATCACCCGGGTCAACAACCAATGCAAGACCTTGGTGTTGCAATAACCAAATGTAATTATCTGAGAAAGCTGGCAGCGGTATGAGGTTCATGAATCCTCCTATTATAGAAACCACATCGATGGCGCAAGATTGGCGTCAATGGTTGTCAACGCCTGCTGGTTCTTATTTGTTGAAATGGGAACAATCTCAGATGGACGACTTGGTTGCCGACATCTTTGGTTACCATGCGCTCCAATTGGGTATGCCAGAGCTAAAAGGCTTGCAAGCCAATCGCATGCCGCATCAGTGGCTTGCATTGTCCGAAACCCATGCATTGCCGGAGGGGCAAGACTATCAGTTTGCATCCCACAGCATTGCCTTGCCATTCCAAGCAGACAGCTTGGATCTGTTGCTCATGCCTCACAGTTTAGAGCTGAGTTTGGATGCCCATGCCAGTTTGAGGGAGGCTGAGCGGGTCTTGGTGCCTGAAGGCCATTTGGTCATCACCGGCCTCAACCCCACCAGCCTTTGGGGTTGGCGCCATCAGCGAGCTCATTGGTATCGGCGTTGGGGTTTTAAAGGTTTAAGTGCACCCGCTTGCGACGAATTGATCGGCTATTGGCGGTTGCGAGACTGGCTCCGTTTGCTCGGCTTTGAAGTCAAAGTGAGTCATTTCGGTTGTTGGCGTCCAGCACTCGACAAACCAAAATGGTTTGATCGATGGTCGTTCATGGACAAATTGGGTGCCCAGTGGTGGCCTATTCTGGGTGGCGCCTATGTCATTGTGGCTGTGAAAAAGGTCCAAGGGGGGCGCGTTTTGGGTGCCACTTGGAAGAACCGCAGGCCTCAAACCAAAGCCGTGGCAACCCTGGCTAGGCGACAAAACCAAATTCAAGGGGACACCGGCGCCCAAAGAAAGGGCGAATGTGAATCACGTTGAAATTCACACAGACGGTGCCTGCAAAGGAAATCCGGGGCCAGGGGGTTGGGGCGCACTCTTGCGATCTGCCGAGCATGTCCGAGAAATATGTGGCGGTGAGCTAGACACCACCAACAACAGGATGGAGTTGACGGCAGTGATCGAGGCTTTGATTGCCTTAAAGCGTCCTTGTAAGGTCACCCTCTATCTTGACAGTGAATATGTTCGCAAGGGCATCACGGAGTGGATTCATGGCTGGAAAGCCAAGGGATGGCGTACCGCAGCCAAGCAACCGGTTAAAAATGCCGATTTATGGCAAAAATTAGACCTTTTGGTTGCAAATTCAGGCCATCAGATTGAATGGCGTTGGGTGAAAGGTCACGCTGGCGATCCCGGCAATGAAAGAGCTGATGCCTTGGCCAATTTAGGGGTCGACAAAGCGCTTGGCAAGAACTAGGAAAAAAACAGCCTTAGAAAAAGCCGCTCCCTGTAAAGTATTTGTAAAGCGAGAGTTTTTGTCAGACGACCTTGAGGTTTTGCAAATGCAGGAGAACCGCAACAACTGTTATATTTCGAAACTGTTTTAGGTACTGAACGGAATAGTTGATGTCTATCAAAAAACCTTATTTCCTCATGGCTGTGGTAGGCGTAGCCCTTGCATCTGGTGCAGCATGGTGGGTACAAAATAAACCCGCAGTGCCTAAATCTGAGCCTGCTGCTTCGGCAGGCGGTTCAAACGCTTCAAACTCACCAGGACAGGCGGCCCCTGGCGCAACTGGCGCTGCTTCAGGTGCCGCGCCTGGTCCAGCATCAACTTCCGGTACACCACAAAGACCACCTGCCGTGGAGGTTGCCAAAGTTGAAAAAGCCATGCTGGTAGACGAGACCCAGTCGGTTGGAAGTTTGCGATCATTTCAGGGCGTGATGCTGCGACCCGAAGTAGGTGGTCGTGTCAGCCAGATTCTTTTCAAAGACGGCCAAAAAGTAAAAAAAGGGCAGGTTTTGGTTCAGTTTGACGATCAATTGCCTGCTGCGCAACTGGCTCAAGCCAAGGCAGAGCTGTCGATCGCTCAAGCCAACCACACGCGCAATCAAGAACTTGTTTCGCAAAATTTCATCAGCAAACGCTCTTTGGATGAATCTGATGCAGCGCTTCAAGTTGCACAAGCCAAATTGGCACTGGCCCAAGCCACTTTGCAACGATTGAAAGTATTGGCCCCCTTTGATGGCACCGCAGGTTTGCGTCAAATTAACGTGGGTGACTATTTGAAAGATGGCACCGACATGGTCAACGTCGAAGACATTGAAGCCGTGTTGCTTGATTTTAGATTGGCAGAGCGTTTCCAAACCAAAATTAAACCAGGTCAAAAAGCACAAGTCACCATGGATGCTTTGCCTGGGCGCAAGTTCACTGCCGTCGTTCAGGCCATCGACCCCTTGATCGATGCCAATGGCCGTTCAGTGGGCGTGCGGGGTTGTATTGACAACCGTCAGATGCAATTGCGCCCCGGCATGTTTGCGCGCGTCAATGCGGTGTTTGGAGAACGCGATGATGCGTTGGTCATTCCTGAAGAGGCCATCGTGCCACAAGGCGGCCGCTCAACGGTGATTCGCATCGTTGCTGGACCCAACAAAGACGAATTGGTTTCTGAAAGAGTGACCGTCAAGATCGGCATTCGCCAGCCTGGTCGGGTTGAAATCTTGGAAGGTTTGGCGATGGGCGATTCTGTGGTGGTTGCAGGGCAGCAGCGTTTGCAAAAAGACGGCACCCTTGTCCGAGTGCTTGACCCTTCAAAATCACAAGGCGGTGGTGCCAACAATGCGCCAGGTGCAAGGCCTGAAGTCGCTGGCAATGCTCCGAAAGCTGCAGAAAAGCCTGCAGAAAAGTCTGGTGGCCCCAAGGGTGGTAATGCTGCACAAGCCAAGGACGGTAAAGCTCAAGCTTTGACTGGCGAGAATCCATGCGTGCGAGGTCTGAATGCAACTCGCTGAAACGTCCATCCGCAGACCGGTCTTCGCAACCGTATTGTCCTTGCTCATTTTGCTGATCGGTGCGGTCAGTTTCAATCGTCTTTCCTTGCGTGAGTATCCCAAAATCGACGAGCCCACCGTCACGGTCAGTGTGAAATACCCTGGCGCTTCGGCCGAGGTCATTGAGTCGCAAGTGACCAAACCTTTGGAAGATTCCATTGCTGGCATTGATGCCGTCGATGTGATCACATCCATCAGCCGTGCAGATCAGTCGCAAATCACGGTTCGTTTCCGTTTGGAAAAAGATGCTGACACAGCCGCAGCAGAAGTGCGCGACCGAACCTCTCGCATTCGCGGTCGTTTGCCCCAAGCCATTGAAGAGCCCGTCATTGCCAAGGTAGAAGCCGATGCTTTCCCCGTCATCTGGTTGGCTTTTTCAAGTGAAACTTTGTCGCCGCTTCAAATCAACGATTTGATCAATCGGGTTGTCAAGCCCCGCCTGCAAACGGTGACGGGTGTTGCCGATGTGCGCATCTATGGTGAGCGCAAATACGCCATGCGCGTTTGGTTGGATGCTGAACGCATGGCGGCTTACCGTCTGACATCGCAGGACGTAGAAGACGCCATTCGCCGCAGCAACTTAGAGTTGCCAGCAGGGCGCATTGAGTCACAACAACGCGAGTTCAGCGTCACATCTCAGACGGACCTGATCAGGGCTGGTCAATTTGGCGATATCACTGTCCGCAATGTCAATGGTTTCCCCGTCAAAATTCGAGACGTGGCCAAAGTCGAAGAGGCCGCTGCGGATGACCGAAGTCGAGTTCGCCTAAATGGCATGCCTTCTATCTCTGCGGGTGTGATTCGACAAGCTACAGCCAACCCCTTGGAATTATCCAAAGGCGTTCGCGAAATGATGCCCAAGCTGCAGCAAGATTTGCCGGGCGACATTGTGATCAATGTGGCCAACGACAACTCAGTGTTCATTGACAAATCCATCAAGAGCGTTTTCCAAACGATTCTGGAAGCTGTTATTTTGGTGGCACTTGTCATTTTTGTGTTTCTGAGAACTTTCCGCGCCTCCATCATTCCAATCATTACCATTCCTGTTAGTTTGGTGGGTACCTTCGCCATGATGGCACTGGCTGGATTCACCATCAACACCCTGACATTGCTGGCCTTGGTGCTGGCCATTGGTTTGGTGGTGGACGATGCCATTGTGATGTTGGAAAACATTTACAGGCACATCGAAGAGGGGCTTGACCCGTTCTCTGCCGCTATCAAAGGCGCCAAAGAAATTGGCTTTGCCATTGTGGCCATGTCGCTCACCTTGGCCGCCGTGTTTGCGCCTTTGGCTTTCACGCCCGGCAGAACGGGTAAGTTGTTCAGTGAATTTGCTTTGGCTTTGGCAGGTGCGGTGTTGGTCTCGTGCGTCGTTGCGCTCACTCTGTCGCCCATGATGAGCTCGTTGTTGCTGAAACACAATCCGAACCCTAATTTCTTTGACAGGTTCATGGAAAAAATCCTGACCGGATTGTCAAATGGTTATGAGAAGTTGCTCACCCTTGTGTTAAAAAAAGCGCGCTGGTTGGTGGTCTTGGTCATGGCCTCTTGCGGCGTTGGTATTGTGTTGGTTTACCCAACCATGAAGCAAGAGCTCTCGCCCTTGGAAGATCGTGGCACCATTTTGGCAACGGTCACGGCACCCGATGGATCCACCCTGGACTTCACAGACAAATATGCCAAGGCTCTTGAAAAAATTGGGACCGCTTACCCAGAATTCGATCGGATTTTTGCAAATTTAGGAAATCCAACCGTAGCGCAAGGCAGTGTGATTTACCGAGCTGTCGACTGGGATGAGCGCAAGCGCACAACCTTGGAAATCGCGCGCGAAATGCAGGGTAAATTCAATGGCATCGCGGGTGTCAATGCTTTCCCCATCACGCCACCATCCTTGGGTCAAGGTTTCCGCGAGCGCCCCGTCAATTTCGTTATCCAAACCTCTGACAGTTACCAGAACTTGAATGCAGTCACCCGTCAGATGTTGGACGAGATCGCCAAGAATCCTGGCTTCATTGCGCCCGACGTCGATTTGCGATTGAACAAACCAGAACTTCGCATTGACGTCGATCGAATCAAGGCCACTGAATTGGGCGTGAGTGTGGACGTGGTTGCTCGCGCCATTGAAACCATGTTGGGCGGCCGTGCCGTCACACGTTACAAACGCGATGCCGAGCAATACGATGTGATTGTGCAAACTCAAATGAGTGGGCGCAACTCGCCAGATGACATTGACAACATTTATGTACGTGGCCGAAACGACTCGGTCATTCCGCTCAGTGCGTTGGTCAAGATTCGTGAAAGCGTTTCACCCCGCGAACTGAACCACTTTGGCCAGCGCCGTTCTGTCTCGATCACGGCCAACTTAGCGCCCGACTACGCCTTAGGTGATGCCCTGAAATTTTTGGACAAAACAGCCGCTGGCATTTTGAAGACGGGTTACACCACTGAGTTGAATGGTACGTCTCGTGAATTTAGAAATTCACAGGGTGCGCTGGTCATTGTGTTTGTGTTGGCTTTGTTTTTTATCTTCTTGGTCTTGGCAGCTCAATTCGAAAGCTTCATTGACCCCTTGGTCATCATGTTGTCGGTGCCCTTGTCGATGTTTGGCGCCCTCATGACGCTGAAGTTGACAGGAGGCACTCTGAATGTTTATTCGCAAATTGGCTTGATCACATTGGTGGGTTTGATTACCAAGCACGGCATTTTGATTGTGGAGTTCACGAACCAGTTGCGAGAGCGGGGGGTTGAAACCTTTGATGCCATCGTGAAAGCTTCAGGCCAACGCTTGCGCCCCATTTTGATGACCACGGGTGCCATGGTATTGGGCGCATTGCCATTGGCACTTGCCAAAGGCGCTGGCGCAGAAAGCCGCATTCAAATTGGTTGGGTCATTGTGGGTGGCATGACTTTCGGAACATTGCTAACGGTCTTTGTGGTGCCCACCATGTACTCCCTGTTTGCGCGTAAAAAGATTCCCGGACCCAACAAGGCCGATGCGCTGGACCAACCCACAGATTCAGTGCATGCACACTGACGCGGTCAATGGCCGTTTAAAGCAACAACACATCCACCCAGTCACCCAACTGGGCGGTGCCTTGTTGGTGTGACAAAACAATCAAAGCATTGGCTTGTACCATGGAGCTTAAAACTCCCGAGCCTTGATTGCCGGTGGTGATCACTTGAAGTTCACCTTCTGCATTGCGAGAAACAATGCCGCGTTGGTATTCCGTGCGGCCTGGTTTCTTGCGCAACACCTCCTGAGTTCTGGCCCTGAGCAGAGGCAATGGCGCGTCAGTGCTGCCCATCATTTTGAGCAAGGCGGGTTTGACAAAAGCTAAAAATGTGACCATGACGGCCACAGGATTGCCTGGCAGTCCAAATAAAACGGCTGAACGTTCACCTTTTTGAATTCGACCTACAGCCATGGGCCGGCCCGGGCGCATCGCAATTTTCCAAAACACCACATCACCCAGCTTCTTCATCATGGCTTTGGTGAAATCGGCTTCGCCCACGCTCACCCCACCACTTGTGATGATGACATCGGCTTGCTCTGCAGCCTTGTTGAATGCTTGTTCTAACAATGCAGGATCGTCTTTCACCACACCCATGTCAATCATCTCGCAGCCCAGGGCTTGCAGCATGCCATGAACGGTGTATCGGTTGCTGTCATAGATTGCCCCTTCGCGAGGGGCTTCACCCAAGCTCAATATTTCATCGCCCGTTGAGAAATAAGCCACCCTCAAGCGGCGCACCACCGAGACATGAGGAATGCCCAAACTGGCCAGCAATCCTGCAGCTGCAGGCGTGATGGATGCGCCCTTAAGAAGAGCAGGTTGTCCTTGCATGATGTCTTCACCGCACAAGCGCCGGTTGTCACCCGAATTGAGCAAACCTGCAGGAATTTCAATGGCATCGTTGCCCTGCATTTTGCAAAGCTCTTGCGGTATCACGGTGTTGAGCCCATTGGGCATGATGGCACCCGTCATGATCTTGACGCATTCACCGGCATTGACAGAACCTTGCCATGCTTTGCCAGCAAGTGCGGTACCCACCACTTTGAGCGTTAAGGCTTGCATGACATTCAACTGGGCGCCATCCAAGGCAAAACCGTCCATCGCAGAGTTGTCATGGGGCGGCACATTCAGGGGGCTGATCACGTCCTGCGCTGTGACACGGCCTAAAGCGTGAAAAATATCGACCGCTTCAATGTCTTGGACGGGGATGACCAAGTGGTCAAGAAAATTCAGAACTTCATTGGCGGGAAGCGCCTGTGGGTCGTAAGCTTGAAGTTGGGCGGCAATCTCAGCCAGCGACGGTGGATGTGTCATGTGGTTTTTTCAAGGCGGTGCAGTTCTTCGAGTGTGTTGGCATTGAAGAAGGCGCGGGGATCGACGTCGGCTGTGTCAAAGGCTACCAACACTGTTTGATGCTGTGCTGTCCATGCATCAATTTTGCGACCACCCGATTGCATGAACTTGACCAAACTTTCTAGCAAGTTGACTCGCATGAGGCAAAACACGGGTTGTGCGCGCACACTGCCATCTTCTTCTCGGGCAGCCGCCACAGCAATGTCGGCATTTTCCGAAATCAAAGTATCCAACAAACGCTGGGTTAAATTGAGAGGAAACAAAGGGCTGTCGCAAGGTACAGTCAGCAACAAGTCGGTTTCACAGCGTTCAAGCCCTGTTAAGAATCCTGCAAGCGGGCCGGCAAAGCCATCGGTGCTGTCAGGCCAAACTTGAACTCCAAATGATTCATAGGCCGACAAATTGCGATTGGCCACCACCATGATTTCGGACAAAGGCGCGGTCTCCTGCATTTGCAGTCGCATGAGCGTGTGAAGCGTCAATGGCGTGCCATTGAAGTTTTGCAAGCCCTTGTCTATGCCTCCCATGCGCACACCTCGACCGCCGGCCAAAATCAAGCCTGTGATGCTCAGATCGTTCATGAGTGAGATTTTTCCTTGGATAGCATTGAAAAAAATTAGCCGCCGATGTAACTCATCTCAACCTTGCGCTTGCCGCCGCTTGGCTTAGCGTCTTGTTCAGCAAGAGGCTCAGAGACGCGAAGTTCTGAATAACGATCATCTCTGTGCGACCAAATATCGGCAATGGCTTGCGTCAAAGCACTTTGATCCAGTTCACCGCGGACCAAAGGTTTGAGATCATAGCCTTGCGAGGCAAACAAACACAGATAGAACTGACCTTCAGTGGTTAAGCGCGCGCGGTTGCAATCGCTGCAAAAGGCCTTGGTGACACTGCTGATAAAACCAATTTCGCCAAGGGCCTCATCGAGCACGCCTTCTTCATTCAAATAACCCCAGCGTTCTGCAGTTTCGCCAGGCTGGCTGGCTTGAAGGGCTGTCAAGGACATTTCAGTTTGAAGCAGTTGCAGTATGTCAGCGCTAGGCATCACCTCATTCATGCGCCAGCCATTGGTGGCGCCAACATCCATGTACTCAATGAACCGCAGTGAAATGCCTTTGCCTTTGAAGTACCGCGCCATAGGCAATATTTCTTGTTCATTGGTGCCACGCTTGACCACCATGTTCACTTTGATGGGGCCTAAGCCAGCAGCCTGTGCAGCTTGAATACCCTCTAGAACATCGCTGACTGGAAAGTCAACATCGTTCATTTGCTTGAAGACTACGTCGTCAAGGCCATCCAAACTGACAGTCACGCGTTTTAAGCCCGCGCTCTTCAGGGCCTGGGCTTTTTTAGCCAAGAGGGAACCATTGGTGGTGAGGGTGATGTCTAAGTCTTGTCCCGTCAAAGTTTTCAAAACCGCCAACTGTGCAATCAGAATTTCTAAATTTTTTCGCAGCAAAGGCTCGCCGCCTGTCAGTCTAATTTTTTCAACACCCAACTCAATGAAACTCTGGGCCGTGCGTGTGATTTCCTCGAAACTGAGCAAGGCACTGTGAGGTAAATAGACGTAGTCGTTGTTGAAAATTTCTTTGGGCATGCAATAGCTGCAGCGAAAATTGCAACGGTCTGTGACGCTGATGCGCAAATCGCGCAAGGGACGATTTCTTTGATCAAGCACCTGCTTTCCTGGCGTCCAAGCCTGAACGTGTGAAGGCACAGGAATGGGCAGATTCCCTAGGGGCTGGCTGATGATGGGAATGACTCGCTCAGACACAACGTGCGCCGTCTACTTCAATGCAAACACCACTGATGAAGGAGCCTTCGTCGCTGGCCAAATACAAAGCTGCATTGGCCACATCCAATGCTGTCGAAAAACGACCTAGCGGGATAGAGGCCATGAACTTGGCGCGCTTTTCCGCATCCACTGGGCCGCCAGCAAATTCTGCAGACAAACCAGTGTCGGGGTTGAACACAGGGTTGATGCAATTGACCCGAATGTTGTCAGGACCTAATTCAGCAGCCAAAGATTTGCTGGTGGTAATGACCGCACCTTTGGAGCCGTTGTACCAAGTCAGGCCTGGGCGTGGTCGAATGCCTGCGGTAGACGCGATGTTGATGAGGGTACCACCCCCATTTTTACGAAACTCTGGCACCGCGTGAATGGTGGACAGATAGATGCTTTTCATGTTGACCGCGTAGCAACGGTCAAATTCATCTTCGCTGACTTCAAGGGCGGGGCGATTGCGATGTGTCCAGCCTGCGTTGTTAATCATCACATCCAAATGGCCCCAAAGTTTGACAGCCTCGTTCACCAAAGCTTTGACTTCATCTGAACGCGTAACATCCGCCGCGAAGAAGGCCGCAGTGCCGCCTGCTGCCTGAATCTCTTGGGCCACTTTTTGGCCCGCAGTAGCTTGAATGTCGTTGACCAAGACCTTGGCGCCATGGGCGGCGAAATGCCTAGCGATGCCTTCGCCAATACCGCCACCCGCGCCCGTGACGATGACTACTTTTTGATTGATGTTCATTTGAAATCCTAAATATGAAATGTCTCCGATGACAATTCAGTGCCCCCAAAATTAACCGTGGTGAATGGCCACCGTTTTCAAGGTTGTGAAACCATACAGGGCTTCGAAACCTTTTTCACGGCCATGCCCAGAAGACTTCACGCCGCCGAAGGGTAATTCAACTCCGCCGCCTGCGCCATAGTTGTTGATGAACACTTGGCCGCTTCTGAGGCGTCTGGCAATTCTGAATTGTCGGGCACCATCTCGAGTCCACACGCCAGCCACCAACCCAAATGAGGTGGCATTGGCAAGGTGCAGGGCCTGCTCTTCACCTTCAAAACACATGGCTGACAGCACAGGCCCAAACACCTCTTCTTGAGCCACGCGGTGATCAACAGGAACATCACGCAATAAGACAGGCGCTTGATAAAAGCCTGATTCGGGTGCATCCGAAACGACCACGCCTTGCGCTACGGTGGCAATGCCAGCGGCGCTCGCATCGGCCAAGAAGCCCAGCACGCGTTGTTTTTGGGTGGCACGAATGAGCGGACCTAAATTCAAATCTGCTTTGGCAGGACCCACCCGCAACTGAGAAAAAGCCTGGCCCAAACGCGCCAACAAGGGTTCGTAAATGCTTTGCTCGATCAAGATACGAGATCCCGCACTGCAAGTCTGCCCCGAGTTTTGAACGATGGCATTGATGACCACCGGAATGGCAGCATCCAAATCGGCATCGGCAAAAATAATTTGTGGGCTTTTACCGCCCAATTCGAGGGTGACAGGACAATGTCTTGCGGCGGCAGCCTGTTGAATCAAGGTACCCACGGTGGGGCTGCCTGTGAAGCTGATGTGATCAATGCCTGGGTGTTTGGCCAGGGCATCTCCTACTTCGTGGCCGAAGCCTGTCACGATGTTGATGGCACCTGCAGGAAAGCCCACTTCGGCAGCCAATTGCGCCACCCGAATCAAACTCAGGCAAGCGTCTTCTGCGGGTTTGACAACGCAGACATTGCCCGCAGCCAAAGCGCCGCCGACACAGCGACCCAAAATTTGCATGGGGTAATTCCAAGGCACGATATGCCCTGTCACGCCGTGGGGTTCACGCCATGTGAGAACGCTGTAACCATTTTGATAAGGAATGGTTTCGCCATGAAACTTATCGCAAGCGCCAGCGTAGTATTCAAAGTACCTGGACAAAGCACGTGCATCGGCCATGGCTTGTTGTGTAGGCTTGCCGCAGTCGCTTTGCTCAAGCAACATGAGCTCTTCTGCATGTTCGGCCACTTTGCGTGAAAGTGCCATGAGCAAACGACCGCGCTCAGCTGCATTGATCTTGGCCCAAGGTCCCTCAAAGCACTGCCGAGACGACTGCACTGCTTGGTCAATGTCAGCTGCCGAGCTGCGTTGGATGTGATCAAAAACTTGGCCATCAGAAGGGTCAAGCATGGGGATGGTTTGCCCCGTATGGCTCGCCACCGATTGGTTGTGAATGAAGTTGAGTTGCATGGGCGTATTTTGCGCGTAAAAAAGCCCGGACATGTTGCCATGAACGGGCTTTGTGTGAGAGGGCTTATTTAGCCATGAAATTGCATCATCAAAGGCACGATCAGCAGAGCCACAATGTTGATGATCTTGATCAAAGGATTGATGGCAGGGCCCGCTGTGTCTTTGTAGGGATCGCCCACGGTATCGCCGGTGACAGCAGCTTTGTGCGCCTCTGAGCCTTTGCCGCCGTGATGGCCGTCTTCGATGTATTTCTTGGCGTTGTCCCATGCACCGCCACCGGTACACATGGAAATGGCCACAAACAAGCCAGTCACAATGGTTCCCATGAGCAAACCGCCTAGCGCTTTGGGGCCCAGTACCAAACCCACCACCACTGGCACCACCACAGGCAACAAGCTAGGAATGATCATCTCCTTAATTGCAGCAGAAGTCAGCATGTCAACGGCGCGGCCATATTCTGGCTTGGCTGTACCTTCCATGATGCCCTTGATTTCGCTGAACTGCCGGCGAACTTCAACCACCACGGCACCTGCCGCGCGGCCAACAGCCTCCATGGCCATGGCGCCAAACAAGTAAGGAATGAGGCCGCCAATGAACAAGCCCACAATGACCATGGGGTCGGACAAGTCAAAGGAAATGGCCTTGCCATAGGTTTCAAGTTTGTGGGTGTAGTCGGCAAACAAAACCAAGGAAGCCAGACCTGCTGAGCCAATGGCATAGCCTTTGGTCACTGCTTTGGTGGTATTTCCCACAGCATCCAGGGGGTCAGTAATGTCACGCACGCTGCTGGGCAGTTCTGCCATTTCGGCAATGCCGCCAGCGTTATCGGTAATGGGGCCATAGGCGTCCAAGGCCACCACAATGCCTGCCATGGAAAGCATGGACATGGCCGCAACGGCAATCCCGTACAAGCCAGCCAAGTTGTAAGAAGCCAGAATAGCCATGCACACAAAAATCACGGGCCAAGCTGTGGAGCGCATAGAGACGCCCAAGCCAGCAATGATGTTGGTGCCATGACCCGTTGTAGAAGCTTGTGCAATGTGCTGCACGGGGCTGTACTGGGTACCAGTGTAAAACTCAGTGATCCAAACCAAGGCAGCCGTCAAAACCAAGCCAACAGCACAAGCACCAAACAGCTTCATTTGGCTACCGCTGGCAGAGATGGCGTTGTCCGGCATGATCCACATCGTGACGAAGTAGAAAGCAATCAGGGACAACACACCTGCAATGGCCAAGCCTTTGTACAAGGCTGGCATGACGTTGGTCATGCCAGGCGAAGCTTTGACAAAGAAGCAACCAATGATGGAAGCCACAATGGACACAGCGCCCAAGGCGAGGGGGTACATGACCGCATTGCCAGGTGCACCAGCAATAAGCAGTGATCCCAACACCATGGTGGCAATCAAGGTGACCGCATAAGTTTCAAACAAGTCGGCTGCCATACCGGCACAGTCGCCCACGTTATCGCCCACATTGTCGGCAATCACGGCGGGGTTGCGAGGGTCATCCTCTGGAATTCCGGCTTCAACCTTACCAACCAAGTCGGCGCCCACGTCTGCACCCTTGGTAAAGATGCCGCCGCCCAAGCGAGCAAAGATGGAAATAAGGGAGGAGCCAAAGGCAAACCCAATGAGGGGGTTCAAGATGACAGACAGTTTAATGTCAGGGGTGTGGTTGCCATTGCCAGCCAAAAACCAGTAAAAGCCCGCGACACCCAAAAGACCTAAGCCCACCACCAGCATGCCGGTAATTGCACCTCCTCGGAAGGCGACGTCAAGTGCAGGGCCAATGCCCTTGGTAGCCGCTTGCGCGGTGCGCACATTGGCGCGAACAGAAATGTTCATGCCAATAAAGCCGCAGGCGCCAGAAAGAACGGCGCCAATGACGAAACCAATGGCTGTTTTGCCGTCTAAGAACACACCCATGAGGATGGCCAGGACGACGCCCACGATGGCAATGGTTTTATATTGTCTGGCCAAATATGCCGCTGCACCTGCTTGAATGGCTGCTGCAATTTCTTGCATCCGCGCATTGCCAGGGTCTTGGGCCAAAATCCAACCGCGAGCCCAAACGCCATAAATCACGGCGATCAGTCCACAAACTAGCGCCAAAATCAACGCTGAATTGCCTGTCATATATCAATCTCCTTAGTTTTTACAGCTAGAAGGGGGTGCAACGCTCTGGGAACACCTCCCTGCGTTGCTTCCTCGCTCCAACTGGGAGTCGATTGGCCAACTTAAGCATTAAAAGGGCAATATTCAGAAGAAGCAAGCCCTGTGAAAGTAAAATCGGGGTTAATCCTAAGGTTCTTAGATTCTCATCAACTCTTTCAATTTTCAGAAAAATGTCCCTAGACAACGTCACCCCAGGTCACAAAGTTCCCGAACAATTCAACGTCATCATCGAAATTCCGATGAACGCTGACCCTGTGAAATACGAAGTAGACAAGGCAACTGGCGCCATTTTTGTCGACCGTTTCATGAGCACTTCCATGCATTACCCCACCAACTACGGCTATGTGCCTAAGACCATCAGTGGTGACGGCGATCCTGTAGACGTGTTGGTCATCACACCCGTGCCCCTCATTCCAGGTGTGGTGGTGCCCTGCCGCGCTATTGGCATATTGAAGATGGAAGACGAAGCAGGGGAAGACGGCAAAGTTTTGGCCGTGCCCACCGACAAAATTTTGTCCATTTACACACAATGGCAAAAGCCTGAAGATTTAAATCCACTGCGCTTGAAAACCATTGCGCACTTCTTCGAGCACTACAAAGATTTGGAAGTAGGCAAATGGGTCAAAATTTTGGGCTGGGAAGGCCCAGAGTCAGCCAAGAAAGAAATTCTGGATGGCATTGCCAACTACCAAAAAGAAAACGCTTCAAAAAACTGAGGTTGGATGCCACCAAAACCGATCAAATAAGCCGATCCAGATCGGGAGATCTCAAAAAGCCAATCACTTGGCTTTCAGTGGCGATCGGCCTTCCAAGTTTTCTAAATAGGCCGCCACGCCGTGGCCTTCTCTTTCCAAATATTTTTCAACGGCATCAGCAAAGCCGGGATGGGCCAACCAATGCGCGCTGTTGGCCTTGACGGGAAGCAGGGCGCGAGCCATTTTGTGCTCGCCTTGGGCACCGCCTTCAAATCGCTTGACACCTTTGGCAATGCACCACTCAATGGGTTGGTAGTAGCAAGCCTCAAAGTGCAAACAATCGACTCGCTCCAGAGCACCCCAGTAGCGGCCATAGGCCACGTTGTTGCCCAAACCAATCAGGCTACAAGCCATGCGCCGGCCACTTTTTTCTGCAATGAAAAGCACCCAGTTAGACGGCATACTTTCTTGCATGCGCTGGAAAAAATCACGGCTTAAGTAAGGTGCATTGCCATGCTCAAAATAAGTTTGGGCATAACATTGGTAAAAGAAATCCCAATCTGCACTTTGAATTTGAGCGCCTTCAAAGGCCTTGAAAACGACACCCGCCTTAGCCACTTTCCGGCGTTCTTGCTTTATTTTTTTGCGCTTCTCTTGGTTCAAAGCCCCCAGAAAATGCTCAAAGTCTAAGTAGGGTGCGTTGTGCCAATGGAATTGAACGGTGTGTCGGCTTAACCAGCCAGCCGATTCGGTTGTTTGAAGGTCATCATCAGACAGAAACAACACGTGCAAAGAAGACCAATCTTCTTTTTGGGCCAATTCGACCATGGCCGACAGAAGCGCGGCTTTGCTTTGGTTTGAATCGGCCAACAAGCGGGAACCTGGAACCGGTGTGAAAGGCACGGCAGACACAGCCTTGGGGTAGTAATTCAAACCATGCCTTTGGTAGGCATCTGCCCAAGCCCAATCGAACACGTATTCCCCATATGAATGGGGTTTGATGTACAAAACAGCCCCCCCGGCCAGTTGGCCCGCCTGCGGGGGCAGGGCGTGGCGAAGGGTCACAAGCTGCAATTTCCAGCCTGTTTCTGCTGAGGCCGAACCACTTTCGGTCATGGCGCTTAGGTAGGCGTGGCGCATGAACGGGGTGGGCTCGGTTTGTAAATCTAGCAAGTCATCCCAAGCTTGCGCAGAAACATCGCGCATCGAAACCATCACCTCAATGACATAATTGTTGGAATTGAATTCCTTCACCTGTATGACCCTTCAACTTTGTATTGCTCAACTTAACTTCGTCGTCGGCGATATGCCAGGCAACGCTCGCAGAATTATCGAGGCTGCACGCACTGCCTATGATCAAGGCGCCAAGGTATTGGTCACCCCTGAGTTGGCCATTTGCGGCTATGCGGCAGAGGATCTGCTGCTTCGTCCTGCCTTCATAGATGCCTGTGATGATGCCCTGAAAACAGTGGCCCGCGAGTTGGCTGGGTTAAAAGGTTTGCACGTGGTGGTGGGACACCCTGAAGGAGGTGGCATTCAAAGCCGCAGCGTCTCGGTCACAAAACGCTTCAACCGGGCCAGCGTCTTGAGCGAGGGGCAGGTCATTGCCAGTTACGCCAAACAAGAATTACCCAATTACCAAGTCTTTGACGAACGCCGGTATTTCACACCAGGCCAAGAGTCCTGCGTGTTTGAGGTGGAGGGTGTGAAAATGGGCTTGCTCATCTGCGAGGATGCTTGGTTTGAAGAGCCTGCCCTGAAAGCACGCGATGCTGGCGCGGACTTGTTGTTGGTCTTGAACGCTTCACCTTTTCATGTAGGCAAAGGACTAGAGCGAGAGGTTCAAATGGGCCAGCGTGTGAAAGCCAGTGGTTTGCCATTGGTCTATGCACATTTGGTAGGCGGTCAAGATGAGGTCATTTTTGAAGGTCGGTCTTTTGCTCTCAATGACAAGGCGCAGGTTGTGGCCAGGGCGCCTGCTTTTAAAGAGTGCTTGCAAACCATCAGTGTCCAAAGCCAGCAAGGCGTTGCAGGCTTCCAATTGTTCGGTTCCGAAGTGGTCCTTAGCAGCACGTGGCAAGAAGACCTTTGGCACGCATTGGTCTTGGGAACTCGCGACTACTTAGGCAAGAACGGTTTTCCTGGCGCCATCTTGGGACTCTCGGGTGGCATTGATTCAGCCTTGGTGCTGGCGCTGGCGGTTGATGCCTTGGGTGCAGACAAAATTCACGCGGTCATGATGCCTTCTCCCTATACCGCTGACATCAGTTGGATTGATTCCCGAGAGATGGTCAAACGCTTGGGCGTGCGTTACGACGAAATCTCTATCGCGCCGCTGTTTGAGGGCTTTAAATTGGCCTTGTCAGAGCAATTCAAAGGGCTGGCAGAAGACACCACCGAGGAAAATATTCAGGCGCGTGTTCGCGGCACATTGCTCATGGCCCTGTCTAATAAAACGGGTGCCATTGTGCTCACCACCGGCAACAAGAGTGAGATGGCAACAGGTTATTGCACCTTGTATGGCGACATGGCGGGTGGTTTTGCGGTCATCAAGGATGTGGTCAAAACACAGGTGTTTCAATTGGCTGAATGGCGCAATCAAAATGACCCCTACGGCACTGGCCGCAATCCTATCCCCGAGCGAATCATCACTCGACCGCCCAGTGCAGAACTTCGGGCCGACCAAAAAGACCAAGACAGTTTGCCTCCTTACGAAGTCTTAGATGCCATTGTTCAGCGGTACATGGAGAACGATGAGGGCATACTGGCCCTGGTAGCCGATGGTTTTGATCGGGCCGACGTTGAAAAAGTCACCCGCTTGATTAAACTCAATGAGTACAAACGCCGGCAATCTCCTGTGGGAATTCGCGTCACTCACCGCAGTTTTGGCAAAGATTGGCGTTATCCTATTACCAATCGATTTCGAGCTTAATTTTCAGACAGGATCCGACTCATGAAACAAATCACAGCCATCATCAAACCCTTCAAACTCGAAGAAGTGCGTGAAGCACTTGCTGAATGTGGCGTGACGGGACTTACTGTGACGGAAGTTAAGGGCTTTGGCCGTCAAAAAGGTCACACAGAACTTTACCGCGGCGCAGAATACGTGGTCGATTTTTTACCCAAAGTGAAAGTTGAAGTGGCGGTTAAAGATGGCGACGTAGAGCGCTGCGTTGACGCCATTGTGAAGGCTGCACGTACTGGCAAAATTGGTGACGGCAAAATCTTCGTCACGTCCGTTGAACGTGTCATTCGAATTCGAACGGGTGAGTTAGACGACGACGCTGTTTAAGACGCTGAGAAGCTAAATGGACTGACTCTGGAAGGGTATGGGCATGCCCGCAGCTTGAATCAAATTGGGTAGCAATTTTTGAGCATCGGAGTCCGTTTGGATTAAATCCATTTGCCAAGAACCTATGAACTCATGTTGAAGTACGCTTTGAAGAAAAGCGAGCATAGGGTCGTAAAAGCTGTTGAGGTTCAGTAGGCCAATAGGCTTGTTGTGGTAGCCCAACTGGCGCCAAGTCCAAACTTCATAAAACTCTTCGAAGGTGCCAATACCGCCAGGCAAGGCAAGAAATGCATCGGCTCGCTCGGCCATCATTCTTTTGCGATCGTGCATGGTTTCCACCACATGCAGTTCGGTGCAGCCTGTGTGTGCCCATTCTTTTTCTACCAAGGCACGTGGTATGACACCCACTACACGGCCACCTGCTGCAAGGGTGGCATCGGCAACGGTGCCCATGAGCCCATTCCTGCCACCACCGTAGACAAGTTGACCGCCGTGTTGTGCAATCCACTTTCCCACTTCTTTGGCAGACTCGGCAAACGCGGGGTCATCGCCAGGTTTGGAGCCGCAGTAAACACAAATTGAAAAAAGCGGGTCAGCCATTGATGTATTTCCAAATGGCCGCAGACCAAATGCCAAGGCACAGTAAAAGACTGAGTAAGACAGCCGCACTGCCCATGTCTTTGGCCCGTTTGGACAAAGCATGCCATTCAGTGCCAATGCGGTCGATGGCGGTTTCAATGCCGGTGTTTAAAAGCTCGACCACCATGACCAAAATGACAGAGCCACACAACAAATAAACTTCAACCCAAGTCTGACCCAGCCAAAAGGCAGCTGGGATGAGAAAAATAGCCAGCAAGGCTTCTTGACGAAATGCTGTTTCTCCCCAGCCTGCCTTGAGGCCTGCAAGAGAATAACCCCCTGCATGAAAAATTCGCGAAAGTCCCCTTCGAGCTTTTTGTGGGTTCACATTGTCTGGGGTCATGAAGCAAATGGCGATGAGTTTCAGGGTTTCTTTTGAACATCGACCAACTGCGTGCCGGCCCAGACGTCATGCCAATATTGTCCATGTAATTGGAATTTGCTGGCGATTGCCCAAACAAAGACCCAAACGACAACCAGCAGCCCAATGAACGGAGCGGGCAATTGAAAGGGAAAGGCGGCAACGATCGGCGGTAAAAACCATACCCAACACAGGACGTATCTAAGAAGTGCCCTAGATTGGGAAAGTGCTTTGCCTGAAGCGTCAACCACCTTGATGTGCCAAGTTTTCATAGCAAGTGTTTGACCCTTGTGCCAAAACCAAGTGAAATAAATGGCAAAGACAAGAAACAAAAAAGCTTGAAGTCCATGGCGATTGTCCATGGCGTGCTTGGTTTGGCTTAGGGTACCAAACAAATAGCCGGCAATGAACACTACGCCAAACAGCAACATGCCCTCGTAAAACCAACAAGCCATTCGACGTGCCAGAGAGGGTGTCGTTAATTGAAGGTGATCTTCAGTGATTGAATCTGCAGAACCCTTGGGCAGCATGGGTGCATCGCTCAACTCAGGTGCCCTCGGGAATGGCGACGACGGTTGGCAATAAAGTTTTCTTGTCGATCACGATGCCTGTGCTGGACTTGTTGACTCTTTCAGTTGGGGTGGATTTTCCTGGCAAAGGAATGACTTTGCGAGGAGATGCGATTTGCGAAGCTGTCGCTGCCCCTTGAATGCCGGTGAATTGCTGGGAGGCCAATTTTTTCTTGTCTTCGGGACTCAAGGCTTGGTAGGCTTCCCAATGTGTTTTTTTGGCGTCAGTGCCAAGCGTCTTGCTTTCATTGAAGTTCAGTCTGGCTTGCGCTCTTTGTTGAGGGCTGAGAGATGCCCAATCGGCCATTCTTTCGTGAAGAGTAGCCTGCTCCTTGGGAGATAAGTTGTCAAAATTGTTGGACATGGCCAACCATTTGTTTTTTTGACCTGGGCTAAGTTGGGCCCAAAAAGGGGCCAGTGGCGCAAGTGCTTTCTTCTGTGATCCTGTTAAGTTTTGCCAGAGCGAGTTGGAATTGGAGGCCTGCTTGGCTGGGGCTGCAGACTGGCTTTCAACTGATGGTTCGGCTTTGGCGAACGCACCTGTGAGTGCCGTCCAGAAAAGAACAGCAACCAGCTTGGCAAAGAAACGCTGATGTCTCAATCAGAAGCCTTTGCCTGAAGGGGGTTGGACTTCAAGAAAACCAAAAAGCCAGGATCGGTATAAGCCGATGGGGGCAGATCGTCAATGAGGAGTTCTGCATCGAGCTGGGCAATTTCATTGGTGCGCAGCTCGTTTTGAAACACATGGATGGCAGCCAGCCCGAACAGCAAAGCAATGAGGGGCAAAGCGGACGCCAGACGGCTCCAGAGATTCAAGCCTTCATTGGAATGTCCCAAACTAGGGCCACCGGCTGAGGCCAATTGCGGCAACATCACTCGGATGGGCTCGAGTTTGCGTTGTGCGATGGCCTGCATGCGGGCCGCCCGCAAACGTTCTGTGATGTCGTGAGGCAGGTCTAATGCGCCATGATTAAGGCGCCGAGCAAAGGCCCGACCCACTTGGTCAATGCGTTTCATGTCTGGGTTGGAGTGCTTTTTCATGTGTTAAATCCTTTGGCGCGAAGTGCTTTACTCAGCGCTTGAACAGCCCGAGAACAGTGAGTTTTGACACTGCCTTCAGTGCATCCCATGGCAACTGCCGTCTCTGAAAGGTTCATCTCCTCCCAATAACGCAGCAGGAAGGCTTCTCGTTGACGAGGCGGTAATTCTTGAATTTCCGCCTCAATTTGGTGAAATATTTGTTTTCGTTGGGTTTGATCTTCAGCACTTTCGCCCAAACCTGGTTCGCTCAGCCCGCCCAGATTCTCTAAAAAATCCAAATCTTCACCTTCGGCGTCGGTGCCAAAGTCGCTCATATTGGAAAAAAGGGCGTTTCGGGTTTTTTGACGACGAAACCAATCCAAGGTGGTGTTGGACAAGATCCTTTGGAAGAGCATGGGCAGTTCTGCCGCCGGTTTGTCGCCGTAATGGGTGGCCAGCTTGATCATGCTGTCTTGCACGATGTCAAGAGCAGATTCTTCGTTGCGCACGTGATAAAGCGTGCGTTTGAAGGCCCGCTTCTCCGTGTTTTTAAGGAAATCTGAGAGTTCTTGTTCTGTGGCCAAAGTAATGAACCGAATTCGGCACTCATTTTGTGCGAGGCTGATTATGGCATTTTGACCCCCTATAATGGCAGGTTGCAATTGAAAAAACGCAAACGGATCACCATCCAGCCAAAGTGCTTACATGTGCAGGCTCATGTTGTTGGTCTTAAGTTCTGATGCGACTTCACAAGAGTCCCGCAAAAGAGCACCCAAGGTTTTTCGTTAGAGAAATTCACAAAGGTTGAATATGGAAATCTCCAAAGCTGAAATGGCCAATGCGGCCAACGCTGCTGCTGCTGCATCGTCTACTGCCGAGTTGCGCGGTGGCGAAATCCTTGTCAAAGCGCTTCAAGCTGAAAACGTCAAGTACATCTGGGGTTACCCTGGCGGTGCCGTTTTGCACATCTACGACGCATTCTTCAAACAAGACACCATTCAGCACGTGCTGGTACGCCACGAACAAGCCGCCGTTCATGCAGCCGATGGCTATGCACGCGCAACCGGCGATGTCGGCGTGGCCTTGGTCACTTCTGGCCCAGGCCTGACCAACGCCGTCACTGGCATTGCCACCGCCTACATGGACAGCATTCCCATGGTCATCATCAGTGGTCAAGTTCCCACTGCGGCCATTGGTCTCGATGCATTCCAAGAGTGCGACACCGTAGGCATCACGCGCCCTATTGTGAAACACAACTTCTTGGTCAAAGATGCCCGCGACATGGCAGAAATCATGAAGAAGGCATTCCACATTGCTCGCAGTGGCCGCCCAGGTCCTGTGGTGGTCGATGTGCCTAAGGACGTTTCATTCAACAAAGTGCCTTATCACGGATACCCCGAAACTGTTGAGATGCGCTCCTACAACCCCGTGCGCAAAGGCCACAGTGGGCAAATTCGCAAAGCCCTTCAACTGTTGATGGCAGCCAAGCGTCCTTACATTTACACAGGTGGTGGCGTGCTGTTAAGCAACGCGTCTGCAGAGTTGCGTCAGTTGGTGGACATGCTGGGATACCCCGTCACGAACACCCTCATGGGTTTGGGTGCTTATCCCGCTACCGACTCCAAATTTTTAGGCATGCTCGGTATGCACGGCACCTGGGAAGCCAACAACGCCATGCAACACTGCGACGTGTTGTTGGCTGTGGGCGCACGCTTTGACGACCGTGTCATTGGCAACCCTAAGCACTTTGCGCAAAACGAACGCAAGATTGTTCACATCGACATCGATCCTTCCAGCATCTCCAAGCGCGTCAAGGTCGATGTACCCATTGTGGGTGATGTCAAAGATGTTTTGACTGAACTCATTGCCATGATCAAAGAGTCTAGCCTCAAGCCAGACAACAATGCATTGGGTGCCTGGTGGTCCACCATTGATGGATGGCGCAAGCGCGATTGCATGAAGTACGACAGCGAAAACACCGAAGTCATCAAGCCCCAAAAAGTCATTGAAACTTTGTATGGCATGACCAAAGACGCAGATGCGTACATCACGTCTGACGTGGGCCAACACCAAATGTGGGCTGCGCAGTACTACAAGTTTGACGAACCCCGCCGCTGGATCAACTCGGGTGGTTTGGGCACCATGGGTGTGGGCATTCCTTATGCCATGGGCATCAAGTTGGCCAAGCCAGACTCCGAAGTGTTCTGCGTCACGGGCGAAGGCTCTGTGCAAATGTGCATTCAAGAGTTGTCCACTTGCTTGCAATACAACACGCCCATCAAAATTTTGTCATTGAACAACCGCTATTTGGGCATGGTGCGTCAGTGGCAACAAATTGAATATTCAGGCCGTTACAGCCACAGCTACATGGACGCTTTGCCCGACTTTGTGAAGTTGGCCGAAGCCTATGGCCACGTGGGCATGCTCATTGAGCGCCCCGAAGACGTCGAGCCAGCATTGCGTGAAGCACGCAAGCTTAAAGATCGCACGGTGTTCATGGACTTCCGTACCGACCCCACAGAAAACGTGTTCCCCATGGTTCAAGCAGGCAAGGGCATTACAGAAATGTTGCTCAGCCCTGAAGACCTTTGAACCACGTCCATCATTTGAATTAACTTTAGAAGAATCTATTGACCGCCAAGCCTGCACATTACCGTGCGCAGGGGAGGGCGGCGAAAAGAGGAATCGCACATGAAACACATCATCGCAGTTTTGCTAGAAAACGAACCCGGCGCATTGTCTCGGGTGGTCGGCTTGTTCTCCGCACGGGGTTACAACATTGAGTCGCTCAGTGTGGCGCCTACCGAAGATCCCAGCTTGTCACGCATGACCATTCAAACGGCTGGTTCTGACGACGTCATTGAACAAATTACCAAGCACCTCAACCGCCTCATCGAAGTGGTCAAAGTGGTTGACTTAACCGAAGGCGCCTACACCGAGCGCGAACTGATGCTGGTCAAAGTTCGCGCTGTGGGCAAAGAACGTGAAGAGATGAAGCGCATGGCCGACATCTTCCGCGGTCGTGTGATTGATGTCACCGACAAAAGCTACACCGTGGAACTGACGGGCGACCAATCCAAAAACGATGCGTTTTTGGAAGCACTCGACCGCAGCGCCATTCTTGAGACAGTCCGCACTGGTGCCTGTGGCATTGGTCGGGGTGAGCGCATATTGCGCGCCTAACGCAAAGATTAACCTCGCGTTTGACCCATTTATTTTTTGAATAATTTTTGAAGGAGAGAACCCATGAAAGTGTTTTACGACAAAGACTGTGACCTCAGCGTCATCAAAGGCAAAACAGTGGCCATCATTGGCTACGGCTCACAAGGCCACGCACACGCACAAAACTTGAACGACAGTGGCGTGAAAGTGGTTGTGGGTTTGCGCAAAAACGGCGCAAGCTGGCCTAAAGTTGAAAAAGCTGGCCTGACAGTCATGGAAGTTGCCGATGCAGTGAAAGCTGCTGACGTGGTCATGATTTTGTTACCCGACGAACAGATCGCCGACGTGTACCGCAACGATGTTGAACCCAACATCAAAAAAGGTGCTTCTTTGGCTTTCGCTCACGGTTTCAACGTTCACTACAACCAAGTGGTGCCCCGTGAAGACCTCGACGTTTGGATGGTGGCGCCTAAGGCCCCTGGCCACACAGTTCGCAACACCTACACACAAGGCGGCGGCGTGCCCCACCTCGTGGCGGTGCACCAAGACAAGAGCGGCAAAGCAAGTGCCTTGGCACTGAGCTACGCCATGGCCAACGGTGGTGGCAAGGCCGGCATCATTGAAACCAACTTCAAAGAAGAAACAGAAACCGACTTGTTCGGTGAGCAAGCTGTTTTGTGCGGCGGCGCTGTTGAACTCATCAAGATGGGCTACGAGACATTGGTTGAAGCGGGTTACGCTCCTGAAATGGCTTACTTCGAGTGCTTGCACGAGTTGAAACTCATTGTCGACCTGATCTATGAAGGCGGCATTGGCAACATGAACTACTCCATCTCTAACAATGCAGAGTATGGCGAGTACGTCACAGGACCCGAAGTGATCAACGAGCAATCACGCGAAGCCATGCGCAACGCCTTGAAGCGCATTCAAACCGGTGAGTACGCCAAGATGTTCATTTTGGAAGGCCGCACCAACTATCCAAGCATGACAGCCCGTCGTCGCTTAACATCAGAGCATTCCATTGAAGTGGTGGGCGCACAATTGCGTTCCATGATGCCTTGGATTGCCAAAAACAAATTGGTCGACAAAACACGCAATTGATTGAGTTGTCCACCTAACCAGAAAGAACTGTCGCATGCACGATGGCCCTGAAACCCCGGACGATGCCGACCAGGCGGGACAAGTTCGTAAACCCCGCAAGGGCATTTACGTCTTGCCCAACCTGTTCACGTTGGCAGCCCTGTTCGGTGGCTTTTACGCCATCGTGATGGCCATGAATGGCCGCTTTGACATGGCTGCCATTGGGGTCTTTTGTGCCATGGTGCTCGACAGCCTTGATGGCCGAGTGGCCCGAATGACCAACACGCAAAGTGCCTTCGGAGAACAGATGGACTCTTTGTCCGATATGGTCTCCTTCGGCGCTGCGCCAGCACTCATTGCTTATGAGTGGTCCCTCAAAGGCCTGGGCCGTTGGGGTTGGATCGCCGCTTTTGTTTACTGTGCATGTGCTGCACTGCGCTTGGCGCGTTTCAATGTCAACACCGCTGTGGTCGATAAAAGATTTTTCCAAGGCCTGCCTTCACCGGCGGCTGCTGCCTTGGTCATGGGTTTCATTTCAATCATGACCGATGCCGAGGTGACGCCAACCACCATGGCATGGCCCATGTTTGTGGTGGCTTTGTTTTCAGGCCTCACCATGGTCACCAATGTGCCTTTTTACAGCTTCAAAGATGTGAGCATGAAACAAAGCGTGCCCTTTGTTGTCATTGTGCTGATCGCCTTGGGCATCGCTGCGGTCAATATTCACCCACCGATGGTGCTTTTTGGTTTGTTTGTGCTCTATGGCTTAAGCGGCTATGCCTTGTATGCTTGGCGCCGTTTTAAGGGTGAGCAAACCAGCGTCATCAGCACTTCCACAGAAGACCCAGACGAGCGCGGCCTTCATCAGTAATGACCTTTTCTCAAAGTTGTGATACATTATTTCTATGAAATTGAATTTACTAGCTCTACTGCTGACGCCCCACGGGCGGGATGTATAGCGCACGCTGTTCAGTTTCCCATCAAGCCCGTATGCCAATCGCAGCGGGCTTTTTTTATTTCAGAACCGCTTTTTGAAGTTTTCAAACCAGGAGTGAAACATGGCCGATAAATTGATTATTTTTGACACGACATTGCGCGACGGTGAGCAGTCACCCGGCGCCTCCATGACACGTGACGAAAAGCTGCGCATCGCACGTCAATTAGAACGATTGCGTGTTGACGTGATCGAGGCCGGATTTGCAGCCAGCTCCAATGGTGACTTTGAAGCCGTCCAAGCGATTGCCAACGCCATCAAAGATTCCACGATCTGTTCTTTGTCACGCGCCAATGACCGCGACATTTCCAGAGCTGCCGAAGCTTTGAAAGGCGCCAACAGTGGCCGCATTCACACGTTCATTGCCACGTCGCCTTTGCACATGGAGAAAAAGCTTCGCATGACGCCCGATCAGGTGCTCGAGCAAGCCAAACAATCAGTGCGATTTGCGCGCAACTTGGTGGCCGATGTGGAGTTCAGCCCAGAAGACGGTTATCGCAGCGACATGGATTTCTTGTGCCAAGTGCTCGAAGCGGTCATTGCGGAAGGCGCCACTACCATCAACGTGCCAGATACTGTGGGTTATGCCGTCCCGGAGTTGTACGGCCAATTCATCAAAACCTTGCGTGAACGAATTCCCAATTCCGACAAAGCTATTTGGTCTGTCCACTGCCACAACGACTTGGGCATGGCCGTGGCCAACAGCTTGGCCGGCGTCAAGTTGGGCGGTGCACGTCAAGTTGAATGCACCATCAACGGCCTGGGTGAGCGTGCTGGTAATTGTTCTTTAGAAGAAATTGTCATGGCCATTAAAACGCGCAAAGACTACTTTGGCTTAGAGATGAACATTGACCCCATCCATATCGTGGCTGCCAGTCGCATGGTCAGCCAGACTACCGGATTTGTGGTCCAACCCAACAAAGCCGTGGTGGGTGCCAATGCCTTTGCACATGCCTCTGGTATTCACCAAGATGGCGTGCTGAAAGCACGTGACACCTACGAAATCATGCGCGCAGAGGACGTGGGTTGGTCCGCCAACAAAATTGTGCTGGGTAAGTTAAGCGGCCGTAACGCCTTCAAACAGCGCTTGCAAGAGTTGGGCGTGTTGCTTGAGAGCGAATCAGAATTGAATTCGGCTTTCACACGCTTCAAAGAATTGGCTGACCGCAAGAGCGAAATATTTGACGAAGACATCTTGGCCTTGGTCAGCGAAGAAAGCGTGACCCAAGACAAAGAGCAATACGCATTTGTATCTTTGTCACAACACAGTGAAACAGGTGAGCGGCCTAGTGCGGCCATTGTTTTCACGGTCAGCGGTAAGGAAGTTCAAGGCAAGTCTGAGGGCAATGGCCCTGTGGATGCTTCACTCAAAGCCATTGAATCGATCGTTGAAAGCGGCGCAGAAATGGTCCTCTATTCTGTCAATGCGATCAGCGGATCCACAGAAAGCCAGGGCGAAGTGACGGTTCGGTTGCAAAACAGCGGTCGCGTGGTCAATGGCGTTGGCTCTGACCCCGACATCATTGTGGCCTCAGCCAAGGCCTATTTGAGCGCATTGAACAAACTTCAAAGCAAGGCTGAACGAGTAGCCGCACAGGGTTAAACCGCTCCAATTGAAGACTGATCAAGGTCATCAAGAAGGTCGCGCAAGGTGTTGATCTTGCGCGACTTTTTTTATTTGGGTACACTTCAGTGAGTTATGATACCCGTTGCCAAATTCACAATGTCTTTGGCTAAAGAAAGTATTGCTTTGAATTCACTCAATCGCTTGTTGTCCTGCCGTGTATTCAACCCATGTTTGCCTTTGTGCTTCTTGGCCTTGATGACACTTTCATCACATGCTGCAGACAATGAGACTGCGCGAAAACCAGCTGCCTCCAAAAAGCCTGCCTTGGCTGCACAAAATTCAGGCAAAACCACAGCCAAAACGACAGACAAAGCGGTATCCAAAACCGCAAATACAAGCAAAACAGCACAAAAAGTACGAAAGCCCTCTAAACAGATGGCTTCCGACAGACGTCCCTCATTTGGGCGCATTGCTGGCTTACACCAAGCTGGTGATGCGCTTGATTTGCGCTCCAGCGTGGCCTTGGTCATTGACCAAGACACTCATGAAGTTTTAATTCGCAAAAACGATCATGCCGTGTTGCCCATTGCATCCCTCACCAAACTCATGACGGGTTTGGTCATCAGCGATGCCAATCTGTCTGACAGCGAAATGATCACAATCACGCAAGAAGACGTGGACACCGAAAAGGGCAGCACATCTCGCTTGGCTGTGGGCTCGGTTCTAAGTCGCGGTGATTTGATGCACCTGGCCTTGATGTCCAGCGAGAATCGCGCCGCACATGCATTGGGCAGAACATTTCCCGGTGGCATGTCCTCGTTTGTGAAAGCCATGAACGATCGTGCAAAAGGGCTGGGCATGGCGTCCACCCACTACGTTGAGCCCACTGGGCTTTCCAGTCGCAACCAATCTAGCGCCACTGATTTGGCCGTGCTTGTGGGTGCTGCCTACAATGTGCCCTTGTTGCGCGAACTTTCAACATCACCTGGCACAGAGGTGGCGGTGGGTCGTAGAACGCTGCAATACAACACCACAAACCGACTTGTGAAAAGTCCAAATTGGGACATCGGTTTGCAAAAGACGGGCTACATCTCTGAAGCCGGTCAATGTTTGGTCATGCAGACCAAAGTGGCGGGTCGAAAAATCATCATGGTATTTTTAGACTCGGCTGGCAAGTTAAGCCGCATTGCTGACGCTGAGCGTGTTCGTCGCTGGGTGGAAAATCAAAATGCACGAAGCACCATGGCCTCGGCCAATACGGCCAGCTAAATGCAAGCAGGCAACTTGTGATGCCTCAATCTTTGTAACCCAGGGCCTGAGATATTTCCTCAGCGGTAGTTTGTAATTTTGCCAACCAAGCTTCATCGATGCGATCAGCAGGAGCAGAAATTGAAAGACCAGCCAGTAATTTGCCCTGGTCATCGTAAATACCGGCTGCAATGCATCGCACGCCCAATTCCAATTCTTCGTTATCTCGCGCAATGCCGTATTGGCGAACCTTTGACAGCTCACGCTCCAGAACTTGAAGCTGAGTGATGCTATTTTTAGTTTGGCCGTGCAGGCCAGTTCGGGTGGCATAGCTTCGAACCTTCATGGGTTCATCCACAGACAAAAACAACTTGCCAACAGAGGTGAGGTGCAACGGCGCACGCCCCCCAATGGCTCTAACGACTTGCATGCCAGATCGCTCGCTGTAGGCGCGCTCGATGTACACAATTTCATCACCCTGTCGCATGCTCAAGTTGACGGGCTGTTGTATTTGTTTGTGCAAATCGCGCATGGGAGCGAGTGCCGCATCACGCACATTCAAGCGAGCTTTGACCAAGTTGCCTAGTTCGAGCATGCGCATGCCCAGTCGATAGCTGCCAGGTTCAGGGCGATCTACAAAACGACCAATGGTCAGGTCGTTCAAAATTCGGTGGGCGGTAGAGGGGTGTAAACCTGTTTTTTCACTGATTTCTTTCAGTGAAATGGCATCTTCTCTAGAAGCCAATACATCCATGAGAGAAAACAAGCGCTCAATGACTTGAATGGTGGGAGATGCAGGCTGGTGTGCATCAGCTTTTCTCATTGGACTGAACCTCGATCAATTAGTGAAATTTTATTTTACAAGATGAAATTGGCTTTGTGTGATTTCAGATCATGATATTGAAGCCAAATGGGGCCTCCATTGATCCTGTTGAAGACTCTCACAGGGTGCAAAGCGTTCTTTGTATTGCATTTTGGGGCTGGCGCCAATCCAATAGCCCATGTAGACGTAGGGCAGCCCCAGTTCTTTGGCCTGTTGAATTTGCCAGAGCACACCATAAGTGCCATAGCTGGCATGCTCCTCAGGCGCGTAAAAGGTGTACACCGCAGACAGGCCTTCATTGAGGACATCGACAATGCAGACCATTTTGAGCTCGCCCACAGGGCCCGCTTCGCCATGGGAGGGAGCTTCTCTGAATTCGATCAACCTCGAATTGACGCGGCTTTGTAGCAAAAATTGTTTGTACTGTTCAACGCTGTCATGGTCCATGCCGCCGCCTGCATGGCGGCTATTTTGATAGCGCAAATACAAGTCGTAGTGCTCGGTTTCAAAGCCTAATCGGGACACACGCGCCACCAAGTTTTGATGTTTTTTAAACGCCCGCTTTTGACTTTTGTTGGGTTTGAATTCGTTGCACAGCACTCGCATTGGCACGCACGCTTGGCAGCCGTCGCAATAGGGACGGTAGGTAAAGAGGCCGCTTCTTCGAAAGCCTCGCTCCACCAAATCTGAGTAGACATCGTTTTGGATCAAATGGCTGGGGGTAGCCACCTGCGATCGAGCTTCGCGCCCCTCTAAATAACTGCAAGGGTAGGCGGCGGTGGCATAAAACTGCAAGGTGCTAAAGGGCAGGTCCTTGAGGTGGGTCATGGCGCAGGCCCTCGCCAGACGTCCCAGTTTATTTGTGCATTTTTCCAATCAGGGGTGGTAAGTTGCAAGGCGGGAGTGCTTAAAGCCAAAAATTCTAAGCGGGACATTTCTTGAGCCCCCATGGAGGCCAAATGGGCGGTTTTTTGCTGGCAATCGATGGCTTGAATTTGGTGCTGATCGCACACATGAACCAATGCCGCCAAGGCCATTTTGGACCCGTCACTGAGGGTGCTGAACATCGACTCGCCAAAAACCGCTTTGCCAATACATACGAAATACAAGCCTGCCACCAACTGGCCATCAAGCCAAGTTTCGGCGCTGTGCGCGAAGCCTGCGCGGTGCAATTCTTTGTAGGCCTGAATCATGTCTGGCACGATCCAAGTTCCTCTTTGACCTTCCCTAGGACTTCGAGCGCACGCTTCAATGACGTCATCAAAGGCACGGTCAAAACACAATTCAAAATGAGGATGCGTTGCATAACGGGCCAAAGTTTTGCGCAAAGACCGGTGTAGTTTGAAGTTTTTGATTTGCAGTACCATCCGTGGGTCTGGACTCCACCACAACACGGGTTGATCGGGGTTGTACCACGGAAAAATGCCATTGGAATAAGCTTCAATGAGCCGATTAACCCCTAAATCAGCACCAGCTGCTAGCAAACCGGGCGCTTCGGTGTCAAGTCCCCACGCCGCTTCTACTGGCGGCAGTGGCAAATGGTTTTCAATCCAAGGAAGATGGGGTTGGAGGGCGTCGGCGGACATGTTTCCAGTTTATGCTAATGCCTATGAAACTTTACAACTACTTCCGTTCCTCAGCGTCTTTTCGGGTTCGAATTGCACTGCAATTGAAGGGCTTGCCCTTTGAATATATCCCAGTTCACATTGCCAAGGGCGAGCACAAGTTGGCCTCTTACAGCAGAGTTGCAGCTGACAATTTGGTCCCTAATTTGGTTGTGGATGGAGAGCACCTGAGTCAGTCCATGGCCATCATCGAATATCTGGATGAAACCCACCCAGAGCCTGCACTGTTGCCAAAAGACGCCTTGAGCAAAGCGCGTGTTCGTGCTTTGGCGCAGTCTATTGCTTGTGAAATTCACCCCATCAACAACCTGCGTGTTCTCAAGTACCTGAGCGGCACGCTGGGTTTGAGCGAAGATCAAAAAAACACGTGGTATCGCCATTGGGTGAGAGATGGCCTAGAAGCTTTTGAACGACAGTTGGCCCAAGGTCCTGAATCGACTTTCTGTTTTGGGCCCACACCCACATTGGCCGATTGTTGCTTGGTCCCCCAAATTTTCAATGGCAAAAGGTTTGAAGTAAGCTTTCAGGGCTTGCCCCGCACCATGGCGGCATTCGATGCTTGCATGAAACTGGAGGCATTCCAAAAAGCTCAACCCTCTGCGTGCCCCGACGCAGAGTAAACAATTGATCGGATTTGAGCCCCAATGGCCCGCACCGAAATTTGTGCGGGCCCTCATGACCACCCGAGAAGGCGGTGTCTCTAGGGAGCCTTGGTCAAGCCTTAATTTGGGGCTTTTGTCGGGCGACGATCCTGCCCAAGTGATGGTCAATCGAGGTTTAGTTCATCGCGCAATGGGTGTGCCAGCGGTTTACCTCAAGCAAGTGCATGGGGCGAAAGCAGTCAGCATTGACCCGCAAACGCCTTCTGGCTTGGAGGGTGATGTGGCCTGGACCCCTGACAGTGGCATTGCCTGCGCCATGATGGCTGCTGATTGTTTGCCCATTTTGGTGTGTCACCCCAATGTCAGGTGGGTTGCAGCGGCGCATGCAGGGTGGCGAGGCCTTGCGGGCACCAATGGACACGGGGTCGTGGAAACGTTGGCTCAAGGCGCTACGGCGCAAGGACTTTCGCTACCAGACTGTCTGGTTTGGTTAGGCCCATGCATTGGGCCCACCGCGTTTGAGGTAGGGCAGGATGTGGTTGACGCCTTCATCTCAAAGCAGCCGCCATCCGAAGAGAAAATGCACACTGAACAATTCTTTGTTGCTAAGGGCGATGGCAAGTACTTGGCCGATTTGGCACTTCTGGCCAGATGGCGCTTGAAGGCGGCCGGGTTTCAAGTGGTCGCAGGCAATGACAGTACTTTAGAGTGGTGCACATACCGCCAAGAAAATCGATACCACTCTCACCGCCGCGATGCCGTTCGCAAGGGCGGCTCTGGACGCATGGCAGCTTACATTTGGATTACGTCTTAGTGCTAGGAGGCTGAGACGGCTCACCCAGAGCTTCATGTCTGTTTTGTGACCTCGCCGCCGCTAAAGCTTCTTGTTCCCTTGCCAATCTGACTTTCTTTCGCCGGGGCGCGCCCATGATGTAAATAATTATCGATGTTGGAAGAATACCGTAAAGAATGAAGGTGACAATCCCTCCTAGGACAGTTCCATTTGTGTTGGTGGCCTCGGCCACGCTCATCATGAGCGCGACGTAAATCCAAGCAATTGCAACGATGTACATGGTTATTCAATTAAACGTTGACAGGAGAAGAGCCTATGACAAATTCTCAAAATGAATTTTGGTCACGCGCTGGCGAAGAGTTTCAGCAAAGCTTGGCTAAAAGCTGGGGCCAGGCCATGCAAACTTTTCAAACCCTGGACCTTGGTGGTATTGTGCCTCCTGCACAAGATGCTGTGCCGCAGCTTTCTTTTTCTCAAGAAAAGTTAAAGGAAATACAGGCGGCCTATTTGGAGGAGGCTACCGCGCTTTGGAACCATGGCCTTGAATCAAAGCATGAGTTAAAAGATCGCCGTTTTTCAAGTGAAGCATGGACAGACAATCCGATGGCCGCTTTCACGGCGGGTGCTTATTTGCTCAATGCCAAAACACTCATGGGTTTGGCGGGCGCGGTGGAAGCCGACGAACACACCCAAAACAAAATCAAATTTGCAGTTGAGCAATGGGTGGCAGCGTCTGCGCCCAGCAACTTCTTGGCCTTCAATGCAGAGGCCCAAAAGAAAGCCATTGAAACCAAGGGGGAAAGTCTTGCCAAAGGCATTCAAAATTTGTTGCATGACATGCAGCAAGGCCATGTGTCCATGACAGACGAGAGCAAGTTTGTGGTGGGTGAAAATGTGGCCACCACGGAAGGTGCTGTGGTTTTTGAAAATGAATTTTTTCAGTTGATTGAGTACAAACCGCTCACGGTCAAGGTTTACGAAAAACCATTTTTGTTGGTGCCCCCTTGCATCAACAAGTTTTATATTCTTGACTTGCAGCCCAACAACTCCTTCATTCGTTATGCAGTCAGTCAGGGGCATCGCACCTTTGTGGTCAGCTGGCGCAACCCCGATGAAAGCATGGGGCAAAAGTCATGGGATGACTACATTGAAAATGCGGCCATCAAAGCCATCAGCGAAGTGCAGCACATCACCGGTGCCAAGCAAATCAATGCTTTGGGCTTCTGTGTAGGGGGCACTATTTTGAGCAATGCCTTGGCCGTCTTGGCAGCCAGAGGTCAAAAGCCAGTGGCCAGTGCCACCTTCCTCACCACGCTCATTGACTTCACCGATACTGGCGTCTTGGATGTTTTCATCGATGAGAACTTCGTGAAGTTCCGTGAAATGCAAATGGGCAAGGGCGGTTTGCTTAAAGGCCAAGACTTGGCTTCTACGTTCAGTTTCTTGCGCCCCAATGACTTGGTGTGGAATTATGTGGTTGGCAATTATTTGAAAGGCGAGTCGCCACCGCCTTTTGACTTGCTTTACTGGAACAGCGACTCCACCAATTTACCAGGCCCCTTCTATGCTTGGTATTTGCGCAATACCTATTTGGAAAATAAATTTGTCACCCCTGGCGCAGTCACGGTGTGTGGTGAGCAAATTGACCTCGGTCAGTTAAGCATGCCTGTTTACATCTATGGTTCAAGAGAGGATCACATTGTGCCCATTGGTGGTGCATATGCCTCGACTCAGCACCTTCCTGGTAAAAAAAGATTCGTCATGGGTGCATCGGGGCACATTGCCGGTGTGATCAATCCGCCTGCGGCCAACAAGCGAAGCCATTGGTTGCGTGAAGACGGCAAATTTCCTGTCACCGCTGACGAATGGATTGCTGGCGCCAAAGAATTGCCAGGCAGCTGGTGGACCGATTGGTCCGGTTGGCTCAAGTCACATGCTGGCAAGCAAATTGCTGCACCCAAGCACTACGGCAAAGACGCCAAATTCAAAACCATCGAAGCTGCTCCAGGCCGCTACGTGAAGGCGCGAGCCTGAATTTTTTGATTCAAATTTCGTTCACATAAAAGGAAGACACATGGAAGATATCGTCATTGTTTCAGCTGCTCGCACAGCTGTGGGTAAGTTTGGTGGCTCATTGGCCAAAGTGGCCGCGCCAGAGCTTGGCAGCATTGCCATTCGCGAAGCCATTGCACGTGCTGGACTTAGCATGGACCAAATCGGTGAAGTCATCATGGGTCAAGTTTTGGCGGCTGGCGCAGGCCAAAACCCTGCTCGCCAAGCCATGATGAAAGCGGGCGTTGCCAAAGAAACACCCGCCCTGACCATCAACGCAGTGTGTGGCTCAGGCTTAAAAGCTGTCATGTTGGCGGCTCAAGCTGTGGCATGGGGCGACAGCGACATCGTGGTGGCCGGTGGTCAAGAAAACATGAGCGCATCACCGCACGTTTTAATGGGCTCGCGCGATGGCCAGCGCATGGGCAACTGGAACATGGTTGACTCTATGATTGTGGATGGCTTGTGGGACGTCTACAACCAATACCACATGGGCATTACTGCCGAGAATGTGGCCAAGGCGCACCATATTTCGCGTGACATGCAAGACGCACTCGCCTTGGGCAGTCAGCAAAAAGCCAGCGCCGCCCAAGATGCCGGCAAGTTCAAAGATGAAATTGTCGATGTACTCATACCTCAGCGCAAGGGCGATCCATTGGTTTTCAATACCGATGAATTCATCAACAAAAAAACCAATGCAGAAGCTTTAGCAGGTTTGCGTCCCGCTTTCGACAAGGCCGGCTCAGTGACAGCGGGCAATGCATCGGGTATCAATGATGGCGCTGCCGCGGTGGTGGTCATGACGGCCAAAAGAGCGGCTGCTTTGGGCTTAAAGCCTTTGGCACGAATTGCCTCTTTTGGCACCAGCGGTTTAGATCCGGCCACCATGGGCATGGGCCCTGTGCCTGCCTCACAAAAAGCTTTGCAACGTGCAGGATGGAAAGCCAGCGACGTCGATTTGTTCGAATTGAACGAAGCGTTTGCAGCACAAGCATGCGCCGTTAACAAAGCCCTGGACATCGATCCTGCGCGCGTGAATGTGAACGGTGGCGCCATTGCCATTGGTCACCCCATTGGCGCATCTGGATGCCGTATTTTGGTGACACTGCTGCATGAAATGCAACGCCGTGATGCAAAGAAAGGCCTTGCAGCTTTGTGCATCGGTGGTGGTATGGGCGTGTCATTGGCGCTTGAGCGTTAATTTTTTTTCAGACATTCAAAATTTTCAACATAGGAGACAACATCATGAGTCAAAAAGTAGCATACGTCACCGGTGGTATGGGCGGCATCGGTACAGCCATATGCCAACGCCTTCACAAAGAAGGTTTTAAAGTCATCGCGGGTTGTGGCCCCACACGTGACTTCACCAAATGGTTGGATGAACAAAAAGCCTTGGGTTTTACTTTCTATGCATCCGTGGGCAACGTGGGTGATTGGAATTCAACCGTAGAAGCTTTTACAAAATCCAAAGCTGAGCACGGCACCATTGATGTGCTTGTGAACAATGCGGGCATTACCAAAGACCGTATGTTCTTGAAAATGACGCGCGAAGATTGGGATGCCGTCATTGAAACCAACCTCAACTCCATGTTCAATGTGACCAAACAAGTGGTTGCCGACATGGTCGAAAAAGGTTGGGGACGCATTGTGAACATTTCCTCTGTCAACGGCGCAAAAGGCCAAGCCGGTCAAACCAATTATTCTGCTGCCAAAGCAGGCATGCACGGTTTCTCAATGGCTTTGGCACAAGAGCTGGCCACCAAAGGTGTGACCGTGAACACAGTGAGTCCTGGTTACATTGGTACCGACATGGTCAAAGCCATACGTCCCGATGTGCTAGAAAAAATTGTGGGCACAGTGCCAGTGAAGCGTTTGGGCGAACCTTCAGAAATTGCTTCCATCATTGCTTGGTTGGTGTCTGATGAAGGTGGCTACGCTACAGGTGCAGACTTCTCCGTCAATGGCGGATTGCACATGGGTTAAGCCCAAGCTTAGGTCAATTGACCTGCTTACAAAACCCCGCTTCGGCGGGGTTTTTTTTGAGCCAACCTAAAAATCGAAGCCCATTTGATGGTCGCGCGAATCTTGTTCTCTAGGTGGTTTTTTCAATGTTCTAAAACCTTGGCGCGATGCATGTTTGTCGACCACTGCTTTTTTCCCTGCCTTCACTTCAGGATCGCGTCTTCTTTCGTGAACACGGTGTTTGGCTGTTTTGGTTGCAGTCGCAAGGTCTACCAAGGGCGTCACTATTTCTTGCTCTGAGCTTATTGCATTGGGATGATGCTTTGGCATCAGCCACGGCTCAAACAAGTAACTGTCGGGAACACTTCGCATGTTCGGTAGCCAGCGCCTGACAAATTTGCCTTGTGGATCGTGATCTTGTGCTTGCTTAATCGGGTTGTAAACCCGCGTGGTGTTAATGCCAGTTGTGCCAGACTGCATTTGCAATTGGCTCCAGTGAATGCCTGGCTCATAGTCCAAAAACTGCGTGGCCAGCCATTCACCGACGGGACGCCAATGCAACCAAAGTGGGTAGGCTGCAACTGAAACCAACATGGCTCGCATGCGGAAATTCAGCCAGCCCGTTTCACGCAGCATGACCACACAGGCATCCACCATGGGCCAACCCGTTTGAGCTGCTTTCAGGGCTTCAAAGTGAGCATGATTGAACTCATTTTCACGAAGGGAGTCATACCCTCTGTGCATGTTTTGCCATTCGATGCTGGGTTGACTTTCAAGTTTTTGAATAAAGTGGCAATGCCAATACAGCCGACTTGTAAACGCAGTCAAGCCAGCTTTGTGTCGGCTGGCTTGCGGTGGCAAGGACGCCATGTGGGCGCGAGTGTGCTGCACCACTTCACGCATGCTGATGCAACCCCATGCCAAATAAGCAGACAGCCTTGAACAAGCATCAGGTGACGACAATGGCGAAGAAATACCACCACGGTACCCAACACTTCGTGCATTTAAGAAGCTCTTGAGGGTTGCCATGGCCATGGGCCGACCGCCTCGTTGACGCCTGGGTGGGTTGTGTTTTAAGTGAGGTGGCGCTTGCATCACCATGGTGGCTTGGGTCTGCGATTGCCAAAACCTCAAGTTCTCGGTATGGCTGATCGGGGCCGCCATGTGCCGCTCCCATGCGCTTTGCCACAGGTTGCGGTCTTTGAGTCTGCGCACAACACCAAACTGCGCAAATTCATGCCAGGTCACAGCATGCGTTTGACACCATGACGCAACTTTCAGGTCGCGTGCATAGGTAAAAGAATTCCCTGTTTCTTCATGGGAGTAAAGATGGGTAAAGGGTGCGTCTTGCCAAATTTGGCGAAGTACATCGGGCATTTCTCCAGTGTAGATTTCTACACCACCGCCTTGCGATCTGAAGTGCCTGTCAAGTGCTTGCAAGGATTCACGGACAAATTCAAAGTGTTGAAGAGCTGCATCGGGTTGAAGCCACAGGGCTGGCTCAATGACATAAATGCACCTAACCGGCCCCTCACGGGATGCTTCTGTGAGCGCGGCATGATCGGTCCATCGCAAGTCGCGTTTAAACCAAACCAGTGAGTAACTCATACCAATGGCGTTATCAACGTGGTGAGCAATTATTTGGACAAAGCCCTTAAGTTGATGCCTTCGTGCTTGGCCACCATTTCAAGTGCTGACTCAAACAGAGCCCTTGCAGAGCCCGATACGGTGCTGAGATAAGAGTGGAGGTGTGCATCTTCAGTAGATTTGTTTAAGCATTCGCGACTGTACTGCTCAAAGCTTGCAAGTTGCGTGATGATTTCTGCAACGTGTCTTGGACATTCGCACAAGATGTTGCTAGAAATGCCAGCTAATCGCATCAGTTCAATGTCGTCGTACTTTCTTGGCGGAATGATTGTTCCGGCGGCCAGGTGTGCCGCACTTGATTCTGTGTCGACAATTCGGAGGGAGTTGATGAGGTCGGCCAAATCAGAATCGCTGATAGGTTCTCTGCGAACAATCATGCCGCTGCGTTTCATAGACTCAATGATGGGCTCTTGACCGAAGTTGTAAAGAACTATGACTTGCAAGCTGTTGTTTATTTTTGCCAAGCGATGAATATCGACCTGTACTCCCGCATCCAGAGAATTTGTATGGATGAGCAAGATTTGTGTTTTGGTTTGGAAAGTAGCAGACAAAGCTTGTTGGAGGTTACTGAAAATGTCTGTGATGCGAATGGCTTGGTTGTTAAAACTCAGTGTAAATTTTTTAGACTCAATTCTGGCTGCAAGTGTTAGACCAATGACAGCTACAGAAGCAGATTGACCCTGCATTCTGGTTCTGGCTTTTGCTTGGTTCGTGTCTTGTTGTTGTTGCAACAAATGATTCAGTCGTGTGGTGCTCAGTTTTGCAATGTTGCTGATGGCATGACCTTGTTCTGTGAGCCTCTTCAGCAGTGTGGCCTTGAGTACATCATCGTCAGTGAACAAGCGGTGCTTGCTTTCAGTTTTTTGCGGCTGAAAAGTTTGATATCTCAGCTCCCACACTCTCAATGTAGGAGTCGGTACGCCGCTGAGACTTGAGACCGCGCCGATTTTGTGTAAATTTTGACTTGAGGCGTTTTTTTCTATCATTTTGGTACTTGAATTGATTTTGAGTAATTTTATATGATTATTTTATGATTTTGAATAAATAAAAACTTATGCATGGTAAATTGTCGACTTATTGAATAGGAGTAACCATGATCAGCAAACGTGCTTCCCTTGGTTTAAAAGTCGTCGCGCACATCGCCAGTACGCCAAGTTACAGAACCACCACGGCAGATGCGCTTGCATCGGCCACGGGTGTTTCCTTGTCCTACATGGAAGGCATCCTGAAAGATGCAAGAGAGCTGGGCTTGGTGCAAGCATCTCGAGGCCCCGGTGGCGGCTACAAATTGGTTTCTTCATTGAACGACCTTTCTGTTTGGGACGTTGTCAGTGGCTTTGGCTATTCAAATGAGACAAGCCATAAAGCTCAATCCTCACCGGAATGGCGCTCAACCCATCTGATTTCAGCAAACGCATTCCAACTCGAAAAAGAATTCCTTCAAGACTTTCCGCTTGTGGATTTGTTGACCGAATTACCCGATTCGGCAGCTTTAAAGCCAACAAAGTCGATGGCCATGAACTTCAAACCGCTGCCCTCTGCTTTGGTCCCATTTGCACCTAATTCTGTTTTTAACTTGTCGAATTTCCTAAATCTACAAGCAGCCTAAAACCATCTGTCAAAATATCTTCATGAGAGACGAGCGTATTTCCGAAAATATTCTGGGGCGTCATGAAGGAGCTTGTTGGGTTTGGCACCTCAAGAGAAACATTTCAATTGCCCCCAAAACATTGGCTTACATCTTCATAGCTCTGGGGCTTGTTTCCCTTCTTATCGGCTCAGTTTTCTATTGGGCTGGTGCAAGCTTGATATTGCCGTTTTCTATTTTAGAAATAAGTGCATTGCTAATTGCTTTTTTTTACAACGCGATTCACGCCAACGATTATGAAAAACTCATTGTTGATGGAAATGTGATTCAAGTTGAAAGCAAAAATGGTTTGAAGTTGAACCAGACACAGCTTGTGAGGTCAATGACCCGTGTTGACACCATAAGCCATTTGAACGAACTCATTCGACTGAAGCAGGGCTCGAAAGATACTTATTTTGGACGGTATGTCCACGCCAATTTAAGACCTTTGCTTGCCCAAAGCATCGCCGATCGTCTGCGTTCTAGTTAAGTACAACTTTGCATGCCTAGTTAGGCGTTTTTTCCAGTTCCCACCATTTGCATGGCCGAAGCGATCAATGAGGAAACCTCAGTCATGTTGCTAGGGACAATGAGAGTGGTTTTGGAATCTTGCGCCACTTTGCCATAAGCAAGAACAGCTTGCTCTGCCACTTTGAGTTGCACAGCTTGTTCGCCCCCTGGCTTTTGAATGGCCGCTGCAATGCGTTCAATGGCTTGGGCTGTGGCTTCTGCTACAGCCATGATAGAGGCGGCATCGCCTTCGGCTTTGTTGATGACTGCCTGCTTTTCACCTTCAGAGCGAGCAATGAAGGCCTCACGCTCACCGGTGGCAATGTTGATTTGTTCTTGACGTCGACCCTCTGAGGCTGCAATGAGGGCTCGCTTTTCGCGCTCAGCTGTAATTTGCGATTGCATGGCATGCAAAATTTCGCCCGGAGGTGTGAGGTCTTTGATTTCGTAGCGCAATACTTTGACGCCCCAGTTAAGGGCAGCTTCGTCAATGGCCGCCACCACTTGTGCGTTGATGATGTCGCGCTCTTCAAATGTTTTGTCTAGTTCTAGTTTGCCAATGACACTGCGCAGGCTGGTTTGGGCTAATTGCGTGACCGCAATGATGTAGTTGGAAGAACCGTAGCTGGCCAATTTAGGGTCGGTGACTTGAAAGTACAAAATACCATCGACCTGCAGTTGTGTGTTGTCGCGTGTAATGCAAACTTGGCTGGGAACATCGAGAGGAATTTCTTTGAGACTGTGCTTTTGAATGACCTTGTCAATGAAAGGCACCACAAAGTTAAGGCCTGGTGTGAGGCTTGCGTGGTACTTGCCTAATCGCTCAACCACCCATGCATTTTGCTGTGGCACAACCTTGACCGTTTTGATGACGAACAAGACTGCTATAGCCAAGATGACAATTGCAATTTCCATGATTTTTCTTTCTAAGAAGCTAGGGTTGACTTAAATTTGATGCAGCACCAATGTGTTGCCTTGAATATCTTGAATTTGGTAAACGCCTAAAACTTGCGGAACGCCTTGCGCACAAATGGCCGTCCAGTTGGCGCCTCTGTGTTTAACCAGCGCCGTGCCATTGCTAAGCCATTCATGCACTTCCACTGTTTCGCCCACATCCAAGTGTTGGGCAGAAACTTGCTCTGGATGCGACTTTAATTTTTGCAATGAATAAATGCGCCACAAAATAACGGCCAGGCCACCCACTGCTGATCCGGTCATGATCTGAGTGCTGAAACTCAGCTGAGCGTGTGCTGCGAACGCACCTGCTGAAGCACCGATAGCCAGCATCAGTAGGTAGAAAGTGCCCGTCATGAGCTCAATGCCTACAAGTGAGCCTGCAATGAGCCACCAAATAGTTGATTCGTTCATGAGTGAGTTGTTCCTTTGAATAAAGTCTCTTCAATTTCTGATACTGCCACGAATTGCCAATCACTGTTGAGATTCCGTCAGTATGAAAGGGATTGCAAGGCCTTTCTGCTCAACTCTTGTCAAGAATGGGCTTTTCTGCGATTGATGCAAAATATTTTAAGGTTGTCGATTGACAACCAATTTTGTATCGATTAATCTGGAGACTCAATTGAAAAGAACTAAGCACCCTAAAAAGTCCATTGAAAGCGCCATTCAGTTTGCAGAGTCACAAAACTGGCGAATTCAAGTGGGAGGGTCTCACGCTTGGGGAAAAATGTATTGCCCATTCAATCAGGAAAGTTGTCGATGTGGTGAATTCTGTATTACCTCAATCTGGAGCACGCCAGCAAATCATGAAAATCATGCAAATGCATTGAAACGTGTTGTTGAAAAGTGTGAAGTACGTTTGTTTAACTTGAGCCAATGAATGAAAACAATCAAGAAAAATCTAAAGAGCTAAAAATGGAATACAACTTTATTTTGAAATATCAAATTGACCATGGTGAAGACGAAGGCAACAGCATTGCTGAGAGATTAGGTGCGGGCGGATGTGATGATGCACTGTTGGGCTTGGGGCAACCCGGTCGAATTGCACTTAATTTTTGCCGTCAAGCAAAGTCTGCTGAAAATGCCCTTTTATCTGCTTTGGTAGATGTTAAAAAGGCCCTGCCAGCTGCAATTTTGATTGAGGCTGCGCCCGATTATGTTGGCTTGTCTGATGTGGCCGACTCTGTCGGAGTTAGCCGGCAAAATCTTCGCAAACTCATGTTGCAACATCACGCCAGTTTTCCAGTGCCGGTCCATGAAGGCAAGACTGTGATGTGGCATCTTTCCGATATGTTGCAATGGCTTCAGCAAAAAATGTCTTACAAAGTCAGCGAAAGTGAGTTGCAATTGGCACAAGTGACCAAGCAAATCAATTTGGCTAAGGCACTACCGCAAGTCAACAAAGAGCTCCTCAAAGATATGAAGTCCCTCATAAATTAATTATCATCAGGGTGTGAATCAAACCTCTTTCAACAACTTGAGCCCTTGGCGCCTTTCCGTTGCGCCCATGATGGACTGGACTGACCGGCACTGCCGGTACTTCCATCGCTTGCTGTCTCAACATACCTTGCTTTACACCGAGATGGTGACTACGGGGGCGTTGCGACATGGCAGCGTTGAGAGGCACCTTCGTTTCAATACAGAAGAACATCCAGTCGCCTTGCAATTAGGGGGTAGCGTCGCCGCCGATTTGGCCTTTGCCGCCAAACTGGGAGAGCAGTGTGGCTACAACGAAATCAATTTGAACTGTGGTTGTCCCAGCGACCGAGTGCAGCGCGGTGCCTTTGGCGCGTGCCTCATGAATGAGCCACAGTTGGTGGCCGATGGTGTCAAAGCCATGGTCGATGTGGTGTCGGTGCCCGTCACGGTGAAGCACCGCATTGGCATAGACCAAATCGAAAGCTACGACTTTGTGCGCGACTTTGTGGGCACCGTCAAAGAAGCGGGTTGCAATGTTTTTATTGTGCATGCACGCAATGCTTGGCTCAACGGTTTATCGCCCAAAGAGAATCGAGAGATTCCCCCGTTGCGCTATGAACTGGCGTATCAGTTGAAAAAAGATTTTCCGTCGCTCACTATTGCGATCAATGGCGGTATTACTCGCAACGAACAAATCGCTCAGCACTTGAACGAAGTCGATGGCGTGATGATTGGCCGTGAGGCGTATTACAACCCCTGGCTGTTAACCACTTGGGATGCGCAGTTCTTCAATGCAAGTGAATCAGACATTACGCGCGAGGTTGTGGAAGAAGCCATGGTGACTTACATGGAGCGCGCTTATCTGGAAGATGCTTGTCCTTGGTACGCGATTGCACGGCACATGTTGGGGCTTTACCATGGTCAAAGAGGCGGGCGCTTGTGGCGTCAGGTTTGGAGCAATCACAAACTAAAACCCATGCTGCCTCGTGAGGTCATGTCCATTGCGCGCGAAGCGCTGGCCAGAGGTGCTGAAGTCCCTGCTTAAGCGATTAACTGCTTGCCGCCATCAAACCATTGGCAAAATGCTCACGCATGCGAGCTGCCGTGGCCAAAGCGTCTTTGGCATTGAGGGCCGCCATGATGGCTTGATGTTCTTTCAAAGACTCGCTGATGCGTCCTGTTTTAAACAGAGAGTTGTGACGATTGAGCTTCATGACTTTGCGAAGGTCAGCCACCATTTGATCGCGCCATTTGTTTTGAGCCAACTCTAGCAAGCACATGTGAAACGCCTCGTTCACTTCAAAGAATTTGTCGTGCTTTTCTTTACCAGGTTTGCCGGCAGCTTCTAGTTCTGCATGAAGGGACTGGAGTTTCTTCAGGTCGGCAGGGGAGGCGGTTTGGGCCACGACAGCGGCGGCATCACTTTCTAGCAAACTCAGCAAGTGATACACATCGCGAAGGTCTTTTTCAGAAACTTCGGTCACGTAGGCGCCGCGCCTAACCTTCATGGT